>Ga0114898_1001282_pt1 | contig 15360 bp, 11 predicted proteins | sample Malvired_Geostar_FD_83496 | JGI IMG/M metagenome (GOLD analysis project Ga0114898, IMG submission 83496) | Marine viral communities from the Global Malaspina Expedition - Malaspina viral metaG DeepMed_Geostar | ecosystem: Environmental > Aquatic > Marine > Oceanic | place: Mediterranean Sea... | reverse complement strand
GTGTCATAGAAGTCGTGGGCGTGTTGGAAAACCGCTTGCGCCATCGCCATCGTCGTCATTGTCGTCTCCCGCTTTGCTGCCGGATCGGCGGGCGCGTTCCCGCGATCTCGCGACCGGGAAGGGCGGGGAATAGGGCAGGGGACAGGGTCGGGGCCGATGGAAACCGGCCTGCAGCGCAGCGAAGGCCGTGAGGGTCCGTCGGCCCCGCCTCGCCTTCGGAGAGGTCGCCTTGGCCCCTAACCGGCCCGCCCTAGGGTCGTGAGCTGGATCGCGGACGAGCCCGCTTCGGCGGCGCCCATCTGGGAGACGACCTTCGATGTTGCGGTGACGTGCGGGGATCACACCCCCTCGAGGCCCCTTGGCAACTTGCCGTTGGAGCGCCCTAAGCCCGGGCGACAGGCACCTCGTCCAGGCGCGTCGTATAGCGCGGCGTCCGCCACTCGGCTTTCTGCGTCCAGCGCGTGCGGCCCGTGGTCGCCCCGATCACCACGCTGCCGCGCCCAAACCGGCGGTTCGAGGCGTCCAGCGCCGCCATCAGCCGATCTGATCGCGCCGGATCCTTCACCGCCAGCAGGCTTGCCTGCACCTGACCTGCGGGAACCAGGCCCTCGCAGAGGACGCCGGCCTTGCTGTAGCGATACCCGTCCCGCCAGGCCTGGCGCGCCGCCTGCCGCGCGCCAGCGACGAGCTCGGTGCTGTCGGCCGTAGCTTCCAGGAAGGTGACGGCGCCACTGGCGCTGTGATGCGGCCCCGCCCCAAAGGGATTGGTGTGCATGAACACCGACAGTCGCGGGGCGACAACGCCATTGCGGCGCAACTTCTCACCCACCCGGCTGGCGAAGCTCGCGACCGCCTGCAGCAAGTCGCCTAAGTCCGTGATCGGCTGGCCAAAGCTTCGGGTCACCGCGCACCCCTTGCGGCCCGCCGGAACCTCGTCCCACGACAGACAAGTCTGGGCGCGCAGCTCCAGCACCAGGCGCTCGCCCACAACGCTGAGCACGGCGCGGGCCTGACGCGGATCGAGGTCTCGCAGTTGGCCGGCCGTGGTCACCCCCATGGCTGTCAGCCGCGCGGCATAGGCCGGCCCCACGCCCCAGACGTCGCCAATGGGCAGTTCGTCCAGGGCGGCGGCGCGCAACAGCGGGTCGCTCAAATCGCAAACGCCGTCCAGCGCCGGTGTGCGCTTGGCCAGGTGGTTAGCCACCTTGGCCAGGGTCTTGGTGGGACCAAGCCCGACACACGTCGGAATCCCCGTCCACTGCCGGACCGTCGCGCGCAAGGCGCGGGCGTGACCGACCGGATCGGCAAGCCCGGTGAAATCCAGGAAGCTCTCGTCAATGCTGTAGACGACGACCTCGGGCGCGAACCGCTCATAGACGGCGTTCACGCGCCGGCTCATGTCGCCATAGAGAACGTAGTTCGACGACAGGGCGGCGACCCGCTCCCGGGCGCAAAGCTCGCGGACCTTGAAATAGGGATCGCCCATCTTCAGGCCGATGGCCTTGGCCTCGGGGCTGCGCGCGATGATGTTGCCGTCATTGGACGACAGCACCACGGTCGGCCGTCCTTCCAGGCGCGGATCGAAGACCCGCTCGCACGAGACGTAGAAGCAATTGCCGTCGCTGAGTGCGATCACCGGCCTCATCGGGTTGGCCGATGAGCGCGCAGGGACCAAGCGACCACGCCCCAGATGCTGATCTCGCTATGCGGATCGGGCGCAAACGGCGGGGATCGTGGGTTATCATGGCTAAGCGTCGGCCGGCCGGCGACATAGGCGAGGCGCTTGACCGTCGGTTCGCCGTCGACGACGGCGACCACCACGTCGCCGGAGACAGGGGCCAGCGAGCGGTCGCAGACCAGGTAGTCGCCGTCCAGGATGGTCGGCGTCATGCAGTCTCCGGACGCCCGCCACAGGAAGGTGGCGGCGGGGTTAGTGACCACCAAGCGACTGACATCGATGGCGTCTTCGATCCAGTCGTCGGCCGGGCTTGGGAATCCGCAGCAAATGCGAAAACCCACGAGGGGAAGGGGAAGGGGAAGACCGATGACAACGGGACGCATGAGACCTCGAAAGCCTGCCGACACGGGGGCAGGCGGCGAGGTTGAGAACATAAGTAGAACATTTGCGCCCCGGCAAGGGGGCATCGCGCCTGTCCACAGACCGCCAACAGACAAATGGGCGTGACCGCGCCGGCGGCCACGCCCTGCGGGGTCACCCGCGTGTCTTCACTGGAAGGTGGCGGATGCCTCGTTCAGCGGCCTTTTGACCGAGATTGAGGGCGGGTCCGAAGGGCTGCAGTGACGCCCCGCGCGCGCCGTTCAGGGTGTTCGCCAGGGTCAGGACACAGACCGGTTCGAGGGCGATCAATTCGTCATTGGCCCGGAAGGGGGCGGCGCGGCCGTTCTTGTCGAAGTCGGCCTTGGCGAGCACCAGGGTGACCGCCTTCTGCTTGGCCCACTTGATGGCGATCTTCTCCCCGCCCTTGGCCCCTGTCGTCGCCAACGCCATGTCCGGCCATTGGGCCTGGGCCCAGTTCAGCGCATCGAAGATGCGATGGGCGTCGTCCTCGGTGTCGGCTTGCGGCGCGGCGCGGAACGCGACGATGGTGGCGCCAGGGTCAGTCGCGGCGTGCTTGCGAGCCTTGGCGGTCCGCAGGGCGTCGCGCGCGTCGATCTGGGCGGCAGTCAGGCGCGAGGCCTTCACATGTCCCTTCCAAGGGGACCACACCTCGCCGGTCGCCGTGGTGTAGCTCGCCGCAGCGGCGTCTCGCACGAACTCCAAGGCCAGGCAGGCGACGTCGGCGGCGCGGGCTTTTCGGGTGGCGTCCTGCATCTCGGTGTCAGCGATCTCGGAGCCGTCGAAGTCCCGGCTCAGCCGGTTGAGCTCGTCCCTGGCCCGATCCGCGTCCCGTTCGATGCGTTGGGCGGCCGAGTGAAACGCCCCGATGAGCGTCTCGCAGATGATGGCCTGGAAATCCTCGAGTGCGGTCTCGCCAAAGACATCGAGGGTCTCGGTCAGCACCGCATGACCCAACTGGATCAAAGCATCCTCGTGAGGGTGGGGCCGGGGGTCATCCAGGGTCAGAGCCTGGGCTTCGAAGTGGGTGAGCGCGCCGGTCAGCGGCGCGAAGGCGGAGGAGGGCATGAGGGAGATCCTTGTCGGAGTGGGGTTCTGAGCCCGTCGGCTCGACGACCGCCCAGCGCCGACGGCTGGGGACGCCCACAAGGGCTTTGAGCGGAGCGTCCCTTGTGGGGGGCGCCAGACGGTGGCGAGGTCTCAAGAGCCGGAGGACTCCAGGACCGCAGCACCGCCGACACCAACCGTTTGCCGCCTCGGCTTCAGCGTTTGGCACTGCCACGCACCACCCGTCCGCCCATGCGCTCAGGCGTGACTGCGCCCCGCCTTCCGCTCGATGAGGTAGACGCGGTCCTTGAGCTTGGGGATGCGGTAAAGGCCGCCCAACTCGCTGCGATAGACGAGACCGCCGCGCTTGCGTCCAGGCAAAGAGACCACCTCGAAGCGGGAGAACGTCCGGCCGTCTCGAAACAACAGCGGCTCGGCCAGCACGACGACATCACCAGGCTTGGGTGTCGGCTTGGCGGCGCGCCCAGCCCGAAGGGCCAAACCCGACCGGCACCGCTCGCGCCAAGCCAGGGCGTTGGTGTTGTCGGTCGCCGTCAGCAGGTCGAGAATGCGCGCAGGGCAGTCGGACTCGCACGGGCCCATGGATTCGGACATGTCTTTGTAGCCGAACACCAAGCCTTCCCGGTCGCGGGGGTTATGGCGCACCAGGCACACCAAGCCCCAGACCTCCCGCACCTCCGTTCCGGCGCTGATCCATTCGACGGCGGCGTAGTAGGTGCGCCGTCCGAACACACTTGAGGCCAGCACGCGAGAACGGCCGGTGTGCCGGTCGTAGGTAAATTGCGCATCGAGATAGGCTTTGGGGGTCGCGTGCCCCTCCAGCGAGCGCATGTAGAGCCAGCCCATGGCGGCCTCCTTGCAAGATGATGGGAAAGGCCGGCTTCAGGCGGCCAAGTCGGCGACCGCAGCCTGGGCGCTGAACGCCAGCAGATAGTCGACGGCCCGTTGGGCATGGCCGGACGCTTCGAGAAGGGCCGAGGGACGATGCCGCAGGATTTTCGCCCAGTGGCCAAGATAGGCCGCATGGCTGTCCAGCAGCTGCGGTGCGAGCCCGATGCGTAGACCGAGCGCCGCCGCGCCGATCTCGGCGACCAGTTCTTCGAAGGCGTAGGCCTCGTCGCCGAAGCGTTTGCCGAAGGTGCGATCCAACCGATGAGCCGCGCCCGACCAGTGCAGCTGCTCGTGCGCCTTGGTGGCCAGGAAGTCGTCGGGCGTGTCGAAGGCTTCAGGAAGGGGAAGCCGGATCAGATCCAGCGCCGGCACATAGCAGGGCGTCCCGCGGCCAAATTCCACCCGAGCCGGGATCGCATCCAGCACGGCGTTGCGCGCTGCCGCGCGGGCGGCCGGATCGGGTTCGACGACGTTGAGATATTGCTGCGGACAGTCTGTCAGCTGCTCGGCGTTGAACACGCTATAGGTCTTCAAGTAGCGCAGGATGCGAGGATCGCCGGTGTCGTCGGCCGGCCCCACGTCGGCTCCATCGGCGGGATCACCCACCATCCGGGTCTTGTAGAGGATCGCGGGCGAGCCCTTCTCACCCTTGGCCACAGGGGCATTGATCGAAAGCGCCTGGCGGAAGGTGAACCAGTAGGGCGAGCGATAGCCGCGCAGCGCGCCCGCGAAGGCGAGAAGCCAGGCGTTGCTGCCGCTGAAGGGCTCACCGGTCGCGCGTAGTGGCGCCTTGGGATCGGCGCTGGCCTTCCAGGCCTGGCGCCACGGCGGCACGCCAGCCTCGATGCGGGCGATGATGTCATTCATCAGGTCGTTGAGGGGGTTGGACATGGGAACCTCGGGCTCGCCCCCGGGCCAATCCCGGAGCGCTTGCCCGCTCCGTCCCTTCCTCCAGCCCTTTGCCCGCCAGGCCGCCGGCATGGAAAGAGCCGCCGGCGGATCACCGGCGGCTCCCTCATCCCAGATCTGCTAGGCCGCGGCCGGCAGGATCGTCTGGGCCGGCCAGCGATCGAGGATCTCGCTCAGCACGTCGGGTCGATCGGTTGGCACAAAGACGCGCGGCGTGTAGGCGATGATCTCAACGAAGCAACCAAGCGCCACGAAGCTGGTGCGCTGAGCCCCCGCCCCGACGATCTCCAGCCGCCAGCGGTCCATCACCTTGGCCCGGCGCAGCCACAGCCCGCCGCTCAAGGCCACGGAGGCTCCCTCCGAAAGGACCAGCCGGGTGGCCGCCTCGCCATCACCTACGGCGCTGGCGGTGTCAGTCAGCCCCAGCGCTATCTTCAGGGGCGTGACCTGGGCCGGGTCCAGAAGACGGCCAAGCCAACGGCGCCCATCAGGCGCCTTCAGCCGTCGCACCGAGGTCCGCTTGTCAGGCAGGCTGCTCCAGATCGGCAACAGCAAACCCGCCACCAACACGAGCTCGCGGGTGACCCACGGGTCCGCCGCCCCCAATTCGGCGTCCCAGGCCGCGCGCCAGGCGGCCTCGTCCGTCCCCTCCCACGCCGATTCCTCATAGGCCTTCAGCGGCGCGACGCTGCGCTTCTCAGGCCGGATCAGACGGACCGCCGGCACGAGCCGGTCGTCGTCGTTGGTCGTGGTCAGGCCCTGAACGACCAAGGCCGCGCGGCCGGACTTCGAATTGACGGCGAACACCCGTGCTTCCGGATCGGTCTCAGCCAAAGCTGTCTCGGCGCTCATCAGCGCGCGGGCCGTGCGCACTTGGAAGCGCAGCAGACGGGTTTCCGCCCCGGTCACCGCATCCGTGCGGATGACCTCTTCGTCGAGCACCGACAGGTCGTCGGCGACGATGTCCTCCATCCCCCGGTCGAGCGCTCCGGAGGCCGCCGCGCGCTCTAGGATGCTGGTCAGGATCTCGTCGAACGCCGAGAACAGGCTGTTCTGATCGGCGATGCGAAGGGCGAGCAGCCGATTGAGGAAGGTGTTCATCGCCGGCATGTCGTCAGACGCCCGCAGCTCGCCGTCGCCGTCCATCAAGCGCAGGCCGGTCTTGGCCTCGAAGGTCTCCCGGTCCATCGCCTCGACGTTGCCGAAGTGCAGCGCGACGTAGAAGGCCTGCAGCGCGCGGTGCGCCCAAGGGCTTTCGAGATTGTCCTCGGCCCGGAACAGGCCGTTGCCCGCTGTCCGGCGCTCGCCCCGGGTCAGGGCGCCCAGGCTGTCGAGCCGCCGCGCAATGGTCGACAAAAACCGTTTCTCGCCGTGGATGTCCGTGGTCACCGGTCGAAACAGCGGCGCAACGGCCTGGTTGGTGCGGTGCGAGCGGCCTAGGCCCTGGATCGCCGCATCGGCTCGCCAGCCCGGCTCGACCAGATAGTGGACCCGGCGCTGCTGGTTGGGGACGCCCAGATCGGCGTGATAGCTGCGCCCGGTCCCGCCCGCGTCGGAGAACACCAACACGCGCTTCTTGCCGCTCATGAAGGCGTCGGTCTCGGCCTTGGCGGCCGAGGCGCTGCGCCGCTCGACCACGCGGCGGCCATCGCGGTGGATCACCCGTCGGCTGCGCCCGGTGATCTCAGCGACCTGCTCAGGACCCAGCGCCTCGAGCACGGCGTCCAGCACGCCCGGCACTGCCGGCAGGCAGGCCAGATGGGTCACCAGTTCGTCGCGCAGTCGCAGAGCCGCCTGGCTGACGACAGGCGCGCCATCGACCATCACCGGGACCATGGTGACGTTACCGTCCTCGTCCTCGACCGCGTCCATCGCCATGATCGGGAAGGCCCCCATCAGATAGTCGAGCACTTGATCCTTTGGCGTCAGATCGACGGCGAGGTTGTTCCACTCCTCCGGCGGGATCTCGGCCAGCCGCCGCTCCATGACCGCCTCATTGGTCGAAACCACCTGGACGATGGCCGAGCGACCGGCCGCCAGGTCGTTGCGGATCGAAGCCACGAGGGACGGCGCCTTCAGGCCGGCCAGCAGATGGCCGAAGAAGCGCAGTTTGGAGCCCTCAAAGGCCGACATTACGGCCGACGCCGCCTGGCCGCTCTTGGGCTTGCCGTCTTCGGTGACCCCAACCGCCTCCAGCGCGGCGCGCAGATTGTGGTGGATCAGCTGGTAGGCGTCGGCCCAAGCGTCCCAGATGCCGGTGTCGTCGGCGCTCAGTGGATGACGCAGGGCGTCGTACTCCACGCCATCGAACGACAGCGAGCGGGCGATGTAGAGACCCATCGCCTTCAGCTCCCGGGCGATCAACTCCATCACGGCCACACCGCCGGTCTCGACGGCGTCCATGAACGCCTCCCGGGTCGGGAACGGCGCATCCGGGCCGCCCCACAGGCCCAGCCGCGCGGCATAGGCCAGGTTCTCCGGAGTCGTGGCGCCCGTCGCCGAGACATAGAGGATGCGGGCGTCGGGCAGCCGGTTCTGCAGGGCCAAGCCCGCCATGCCCTGCTGCGAGGCCTTCTTGGGCCCCCGCGCGCCTTTCGCGCCGCCAGCGGCGTTGGCCATGGCGTGAGCCTCGTCGAAGACGATGACGCCGTCGAAGTCCGCCCCCAGCCAAGCGACGATCTGATCGAGCCGCGACGCCCGGTCGCCGCGCGCCGGCTGGCGCAAGGTGGCGTAGGTGGTGAACAGGATGCCGCGATCGAGGCGAATGGCGTCGGCCTGCTTCCAGGCCGATTGCGGGGTCAGGTCGCTGGCCGCGCCGCCGATGGCGGTCCAATCGCGACGGGCGTCCTCCAACAGAGCGTCGTTTTTGGACAGCCACACGGCGCGGGTCCGCCCCTGCGAAAGGTTGTCGGCGATGACGCCGGCAATCTGGCGGCCCTTACCGCAGCCGGTGCCGTCGCCAAGGAAGAACCCGCGCCGGAAACTGACCGCGTCCGGGGTGTCCTCTCCCACCAGGATCACCTGGTGCGGCGCGTCACCGAGCCGCCAGCGGCCGGGCAGCAGGGTGGCGTGCGCCTCGCCGGCATAGATCACCGTCTCCAGCTGCGCGTCCGAGACCAGGCCCTGGTCTGTAATCTTGGCGGGCAGGATCGGCCGGTAGGTCGGCGCCGGCGGCGCGACCGAGGCCATGGGGCCAGATTCCACGAGGGGGGAGGGGTGGGGACGGCCCTCCGGGAAGCCGATGCGGCCCAGCCGGTATGCTTGGTAGAGGCCGACATCGTGTCCCTCGCCCGACCACGCCTTGGTCACGTAAGCGAGGGGGGCCGTCGTCGCCAGAAAGGCAAGGCGGTTCGATGGGGTCGCCAGGGCGCGGGCCCGCGGCGCCAGGATGGCGACGTTGGAGACGGCCCGGAACTGGCGGGGCTGGGCGCTCGGGCGCGGCGCCACGGCGCCCGCCGCCCGGGCCGCATCGGCCAAGGTCTCGGCCGCGATCACCGGAGCGGTCTCGCCAGCCTGGCCCCGGTCCACAACCAGCAGTCCGGTCTCGACGGAAGTCCCGTGCTTGGCGTAGGCGCGGGGCGGGAAGGCCAGACGCAGGACGACCGCGCCCCGCGCCGCCAGACGGCGCATGGCTGCGGCATCCTCGAACAGCCGCGTCGGGACGATCGCCGAGAGTCGCCCGCCGTCGGCCAAGGTGTCGAGGGCGGCATGCAGGTGGTCTTCCAGCACCTGGAAGGGCGGGTTGGCGACGACCGCGTGGAAGTTGCCGGACGCGGGCAGGATGTCTTTCAGATGCCGGGCGTCATGGGCGCTGCGAGCAGCCAGGGGAAACAATCCCTCCAGGATCGCGCCGCGTTGATCGGCGATCTCATTCAGGGTCACGCATCCGCCGCAGGCCTCGGCCAGCACGGCCAAAAGGCCATTGCCGGCGGACGGCTCCAGGACCTGGTCGCCCGGCCGGATTTGGGCTGCCAGCACCGCCAGGGCGCCCAACTGCGGCGGCGTCGAGAACTGGTCCAGCGCGACCTGCTCTTCACTGCGCCGCGTGTGGGTGAGGCCCAGGTCGGCGAGGTTGGCCAGCAAGGCGCAGATCTCGGCCGGCGCATCTTCCAGCCGACTGATCTGCGGCGACAGGCGACGCAACTGCAGGACCAAAGCGGCCTCGACGGCGTCATAGGCGTCGCGCCAGATCCACGCGCCTTCGGCGTCGGAGCCGCCGAAGGCCATGGTCATGGTGTTGGCCACCAGCCGGCGGTCGAGCGCCCGAGAGCGGTTCAGCTGCGGGGTCAGGGCCCGGGCGGCGGCCAGGACGTTGGCGGCCTTGTGTGACGCCGGATCAGCGGCGGCTGTCGGGGCGAAGAGGGGGAGCATGGCGTTCATGACGGGGTTTCCGCTCACCCGCGGCGGAGGGCGCCTCCCTCCAGTCCCGACGGGCTCGCCCGTCCACCCCCTGCCTTGATCCTTTCGGGGCATAGCGAGAGCCCCCGCCGATGGGACGGGGGCTCTCGTGGATCAGGCCGCGATGGCGTCGGCGAGCGGCTCTGCCTCCGCTTCCCCTTCCGCCTCGGGTCCAGCCAAGCTGTCGACTTCAGCGTCTCCAGCGTCCTCGTCAGCCCGGGCCCCGTCGTCGGCCTCGTCGAGCGCCGCCGGGCGATCCCAGGACAGCACCGCCGGCGCCCACTGCCGTTCGGCCGCCGCCTCGGCGACAAACGTCACCAGGGCGTCCTTCTTGAGGGTCTTGGCGCGGTCGTCTTCCACCTCCAGCTCGTCCAGCATCGCCAGCAGCTGGGCCTTTGAATGGACCGCCAGATAGGCCTCGTCCGGCGTCCAGTGGGCCGAGATGTCCGCGCCGCACAGGGCCGCGATCTCGGCCGCCTCGGCCCGAGCGCCGTGACGAAGAAGGCTGGTGCGGGCTTCGCGGATGTTGAGGGACACCGCCGTCAGCTCAGCCAGCAAGGCCATCTTCTCCCCGTGGGGCAGGGTCTCAACCCAGGTGATCGGCCGCAGCCCCGAGGCGCGATAGGCCTCGCGTCGGGCGTCCAGCCGGCCGCGCACCTCCCCGTCCAGCGCCGCGATCGGGGCCTGGGATCCGCGCTGATAGCGGGTGGCGGCGATCTGCGAGGCCGAACCATCGAGCGCCCCGCTGGAATGCAGGGCCAACTGCTTGAAGAGCTGGGCGACCAGGACCGTCAGCGCGGCGCTTGGATCATCGGCCAAGTCACGGATCAGACCGCGGGTGGCCACGTCAGTGCGGGTCTCATGCAGGACGTGACTGGCGCCCTCGACCTCCACATCCGCGCGGGGAACTTCCACGTCGTTGGAGGCCCCGCCAAACCGACCGCCGGTCGACACCTCGTCGTCCTCGGCTTCCTCTTCCTGCGGCAGATCCTCGATGGGGAGAGGGACCGAGAAGAAGGTCGCCGCCAGGCCGTGCCCATCCGACGGGGTGAGCAGCACCGCACCGATCTTGCTGCGGGTCAGCACCGCGCCCGCCGTCACGCCGAAGGCGCTCACCAGGGGCGCAAGCTGGGCAGGCGCCTCTTCCGTAGACGGATCAAGATCCTGCAAAGCGCTCTCGAGTTGGGTGACCTGATAGCGGGCGTCGGACAGGGCCGTCTTCTGGCCCTCGTCCAGATCACGCTCCCAGACATGCGGGAGACGGAAGAAGCCGTCCGGCGCGCTGTAACCGGCCTCCCGAGCGACATACACGGCCAGGCCTTCGGCCTTCAGGTGGTCGACGATCGGCTGCACGCGCTCGCGCCAGGCGCCCTGCAGGACCTCCGGATCAAGCAGGTAGTCGGGGTATTCGCCGAACAGGTCGGAGGCCACCCGGCCGCCGGCGGCCAGATAGCGATCCATGCCGACCAGGGTGAAGCGGTCGTCCTCGACCGTCGCGCGGTCATGCTCGACGACGGCGCGCAGCTGATAGTCCTGGAAGTAGCCGTCGAGCGCGGTCTGGGCGATCTCGGCCTGCTGCTTCTTGTCGGGCAGGCGGGCGAACAGGCGGACCTGCTTCAATGTCAGTCGCCCCTGCCGCAGCGCCTTCAGCACCGTCGGATGGACGGCGGCCAGGGCCTCCAGGCGCTTGATTTCCAGCTCGGCGTAGCCGAGCGCGGTCGAGATCGCCTGGGTGTCCATCTTCGCCTTCCGCAGCTTGCCGATGGCGGTGATGACGTCGGCGATGTGGACCGGCGCATGCTCAGTGTTCGGCAGCACGATGGCCGCGGCCTGCTGGGCCGGGGTCTCGGCCAGCAGGCAGTCGATGCGGTAGTCGTCGTCGATCTCGCCGCGCTCGCGCAGCAGGATCAGGCCAAAGCGCCGGCGACGGCCATCGAGCGCCATAAACAGGGCCTCGCCCTTGCGCCCCGGACGCACGATCGGCGGGATGACCACGCCGGCGGCCAGCAGGGTGTCGGCCAGCTGCGGCACGCCGTCATCGGCCGGCTCCTGGAAGCGAAGGTTTTCCTTGGCGAGGCCAAGGTCGCCGAGGCGCACTTGGATGCGGCTCATGGCGACCGGCGAGGTGGGGGATTGATCGGTCATCGGGGTCTAGCTCCTCGCGCCTGGGCGAGGGACATCCTGCCCCTGGGCGCACCCGCCCGATCCCTTCCTCCCTCCTTTTGGAATTCAGCTCAGGACCGGGTCCAGGAGCCCCGCGGCTTCCGCCTCATTCCAATCCCCAAAGCCGTCAGGCGGCAGCGCGACACGCGCCTTCAGGCCCGCAGCCGCCAGGCCCGCCCTCAGCTGTTCGGCCGACGCCTCGCCGTCGACGCCGCGATCGGCGGCGATCAGCACCTCGCGCACGCCCTGCGGCGGGCGCCAGTGGCGCAGATTGCGCGTCGACATCAGCGCCCAGGCCGGCAGGCCGAAGCGCGCACTGGCCGACAGGGTGGTGAAAAGCCCTTCGCCGACCAGCATCTGTGACGCGGCCGCATCGATGCGCACCGCGCAGTTGGCCGGCGAAGGACCCACGGTCTTGCGGCTGAGCCGCAGATCGATCGCTCGCCGGGCGTTGGGCGCCAGATAGGTGACCTCGACAGCAGTGAACGCGCCGTCCTTGTCGCTGATCGCCGCCAGCAGGGCCGGACGGTGATGGCGCGTCTCGGTGTAGGCCGAGACCGGCGTCTGCCCGCCGTGGCGCAGCACGTCGGGGCCGGGCAGGGGGCGGCTGACGCTCCGCTGGGCGCAATGTCGCGCCGACAGCGTCCCACCCAACGGCCTGCCGGCCTCCCAGATCCGCAAGGCGGCCTGGCGGCGTTCCAATCCGGTCGCTGCGCCGGCGGCCTGAGCCCGGCGCGACTGCGAGAGGCTGGTCGGCGCATTGTGCGCATCGACCAGGCCTTCGCCGCGCAGGTAGTCGAGCACGTCCTTCCAGTCGCCGTCGCCGAAGGTATGGACGATCACCCGGCCTTCTTGCAGCAGCAGCGAGACCGAACGGTCGGCGGCGCTATGGCCGGGCGCAGGAATATTCGCCCGCAGGCCTCGATCATAGAGATCGCCGCCCAGGGCCTGGACGATGGGTCGCAAGGACATGGGTCGATCCTCCTTTGTCCCTCAAGGGTCGCCTGAAGGCTCCCTTTCTCCACCCTTCCGCCGCGCCGCAGGCCGGCCCAAATCTTCAGGGGCGTTGCGGGGACCTCCCCGCTAGAGGGGGTAGGCGCTCAAGGCCTGCCTTTGCGACTCAGGGGGAGGGCGCTCCCCCCCGCCTCGCGCACGACAAAATCCACACGCCGATGTTGGCCCACTGCACAGGTCTCAACGAAGACGTTCAAAATTACGACGCCAGCCCGGCAAAACCGGGCGGACATTGACGCACACGCCTAAGGTCGCCCGCGACAGCACAGTGCTTTTCTGCCAAGTTAAGCACGATTGAAGGGGAGCAGGCTTTGCCGCAGCAGATGATGGCTGAACGGGAGACAGAGACGGACGCCCGCGAGGAGGCCTGGGTCATCGCGACCAACCCGGACTTCCCGATCCGTGCCCGCAACGTCAATTGGTTCCTGGAACGCGGCGGCTCGATCAAGGAAGTCCGACTCACCGAATCGGAAACCGGCGAATGGAGCGTCTGGCTGCGCCTGGCTGGCCGCTCGGGCGAACACCGCCTGGCCATGTTCAAGTCCGACGAACCGCGCGTCTATCGCGACGTCGCCCGCGCCATCGCAATGTGCCGTGATGACTTCGGCTACTTCGGACCCATCACGCTCTCAACTGATCGGCAGCCCGCTGGCAGCCAAACTCCGGCTCAATCACCACTCGATGACCGATCCTGATTAATGGCCCAGGTTCGGACATGCCCGGTGAGAAACAGCCGATAGCGTTTGTGAAGACCGGCCGGTCGGCTAACCGCTAGCTAGCTCCACCACACAAGCCTCAAAACGGGATTTCGTCATCAAGGTCCAAAGGCGCTGGTTGGGCGGGTTGAGGCGCCGGTATGGGAGCCACGGCAGGCGCCGGAACAGCCGGCGCGGCCGCCAGGGGCCGAACGGGAGCCGCTCGCGGGTGAGCCTTCCGTTTGGTCCAGAACGCCTGGAAGCCCGGCCCCTTCGAGTCGGGCGGATGGCTGGGCGGATGGATGAACATCGGCACGGGCGCTGGAAGATCCGGGCCGATCACGACCGCCTCGCCCGGGGCCAGCATTGGGATAAACTGGGCGGCGCCGCGGTCTAGGTCTCCACAGGCTCTCTCCACCGTCTCCCGATCCTGGTCGTTTGTCAGGCGGTGGACGAAAAGTGTACCGAGCTGGCTGAGGACGTCGGCTGGCACGTCCCGCGGCCGTTGTGTCGCTAGCACACAGGTCAGTCCATATTTGCGGCCTTCCTTGGCGATCAGGCCAAATGAGTCCAGGCGCACCGAGGCGTAGTCATCGCCGATCGTCCTTCCAAGAAACTGGTGGGCTTCGTCGAGGAAGACGACGAGCGGATCGTCTCGGAAGGTCCCGGCGCGCGCCGCCCCCAGCAGATAGCGGCCGATGATGTTGAGCAGGATCTCGCGCGTGTTGTGCTCGAAGCGGACATCCTTGAAGGAAATCACCGCGATGTCTCGGGTATCATCCGCGAAGAAGGCGTCCAGCTCGGCAACGAGCGAGGTCCCGTTACGCTCAAAGATGCACTCCAGCTCCTTGGAGCGGACCAGGCCGCTGATGCGCGAGATCAGCGTCTCGCAATATCCGAGAGACTGCTGGTCGGGGCCCCCGTAGACGCTGGTGTTCTGTTGTGACGTCGGCCAGACGCATTCGTGTCGGATTTGGTCGGCCAGCTTCGAGATGTCGAAGGCGCAGCCAGGCCGGTGCAGGGCGGCGGCGTTGGCGGTCAGTGCCTGGTTGATCGGGTTTTTGAGCTTTCCATTCTTCTCCAGAAGGCCATTCTGGATCGTGACCTGGGCGGGCACATTGACCCCGAGCGCGGCGACCAGCTTTAGGCTGCGGATCGCTTCGCGCAGCCGCGGACCCTGACTTTGGCCGGACGGCCGGAACAGGGTGAAGAGGTCGTCCTCGGTGATCTGCTGATACGGAAAGTGCACAACCTTCTGACCAGCCACGGCCCCGTCGAACACGAAGACGTCGTCGACCCCGTTCATGGCCGCGAACTCTCCGGTCGGATCGAGGAGGATGGCTCGCCCGCCGGCTTTCTTCAGCTGCTGGATGAGAGTGGCGAGGGTCCAGCTCTTGCCGCCGCCCGTCGCGCCGAAAACCCCGCAATGGCGTCCGAAGATCTTCTCGGGGGGAAGGCAGACATCGACGCTGTCGGCGGCATCGATGCGGCCGATGCTCAACACCAGCTCCCCGTCACCAGCGACGGCGTTGCGGATCAGTCGCGCCAGAAGAGAGGGCTGCGCCAAGAACACCCCGTCGCCGATTCGCGGAAACTCGGGGAGGCCGCGCACAAGCTTGTTCGACCCCTGCTCCACCCCCGCCAGCAGCTGCACCCGCCCGATCGGATCGGGTTCTACTGGTTCACCAAGCCGCGGTTCGACTTGGAGCCTTTCGGAATCTGGGATGCGCGTCTCGATGATGCGGCCGAGGAGCTTCACCCTTTCGCAGTCAATGAAAACGAAGTCGCCGACCGCGCCCTTGGCGAGCCCGCGCCGCTCCGGTCGGGCAGTAGCGTTCGGCAGGTTGACGATCACCTGAGAGGCTGTCGCTTGGGTAACGGTACCGATGTAGCGGTCCGGGTCGATCGGGCTGAGGGCAATCATCCCGTCTGGGCTCCCGTTTCCTCGCGGATGCTGCGGATGCGCTGGACGTGGCGTTCGCGATCAGTCTCACCCATGAGGTCGGGCAGGACGACCGCCATTGACCTGCCCCCTTCCTGATCCCTCGTTCTGAGTGAGAGTCCGTCCAAGCAAGGAGACGGACGTGAAGAAGAGCAGGTTCAACGAGGCGCAGATCATCGGCGTGCTGCGGGAGCAGGAGGCCG
>Ga0114898_1001281_pt1 | contig 15364 bp, 13 predicted proteins | sample Malvired_Geostar_FD_83496 | JGI IMG/M metagenome (GOLD analysis project Ga0114898, IMG submission 83496) | Marine viral communities from the Global Malaspina Expedition - Malaspina viral metaG DeepMed_Geostar | ecosystem: Environmental > Aquatic > Marine > Oceanic | place: Mediterranean Sea... | reverse complement strand
GGGCGGCGGTGACGGAGGAATTCCATCCGGGCTTCCGCAACTCGACCGCCAGCTACACCGTCAGCCTGCTCAATCCGAAGGTCATCGCCGACATGGATCTGGCCCGGCACGGGCTGACCGTGGTCGAGCGCAAGGTGTCGAACTTCCTGCCGCTGGAGGACGGGCGGCATCTGCTGGCCGGGGAGGGGCGGACCCAGGCCGAGGTGGCCAAGTTTTCCGCGCGGGACGCCGAGCGGTTGCCCGAATACGAGCGGCGGCTGGAGGTCGTGGCGGCGATCCTGCGCGACTGGATCCTGAAGGCGCCGCCGAACGTGGTCGAGGGCGGCTGGATGGCCATGCTGCCGGAGCTGCTGAAGGCCGGCGGTCTGGGCCGGCAGGCCGCGGGGCTGGACACGCAGGGGCGGCGCGACCTGCTGGACCTGTTCGCGAAGTCCGCGGGCGACTGGCTGGACGGATGGTTCGAGAGCGATCCGATCAAGGCGCTGTTCGGCTTCGACAGCGTGGTCGGCAACTACGCCAGTCCGTACACGCCGGGATCGGCCTATGTGCTGCTGCATCACGTGTTCGGCGAGGTGAACGGGCGCAAGGGCGTCTGGGGCCATGCGCTTGGCGGCATGGGGGCGATCACCCAGGCGATGGCCAGGGCCTGCGCCGAACAGGGCGTCGAGGTGCGGCTGGAAGCGCCGGTCGCCGAGGTGCTGACCGAAAAGGGCCGGGCGGTCGGGGCGGTGACCGAGGCCGGCGATGTGGTGCGGGCGCGGGCGGTGGTGTCCAACCTGCATCCGCGGCTGCTGTTCGAGCGGTTCGTGGATGACGCCGTGGTCCCGGCGGACTTCCGCGAGCGGATCGGGAACTATCAGTCGGGCTCGGGCACCTTCCGGATGAACGTGGCCCTGTCGGAACTGCCGGACTTCACGGCGCTGCCGGGGCAGGGGGATCACCTGACCGCCGGGATCATCATGGCGCCGTCGCTGGCCTATATGGACCGGGCCCATGCGGAGGCGCGGCTGAATGGCTGGTCGTCGAAGCCGATCGTGGAGATGCTGATCCCCTCGACGCTGGACGACAGCCTGGCGCCGCCCGGACAGCATGTCGCCAGCCTGTTCTGCCAGCACGTCGATCCGGCGCTGGGCGACGAGCACCGCGAGACGGTGGCGGACCTGATGATCGACACGGTCGACGCCCATGCGCCGGGCTTCAAGGCCTCGGTGGTCGGGCGGCTGGCGCTGGGGCCGCGCGATCTGGAGCGGCGCTTCGGGCTGGTGGGCGGCGACATCTTCCACGGACGGCTGACGCTGGACCAGCTGTTCAGCGCCCGCCCGGTGCTGGGCCACGCCGACCACCGGATGCCCGTGCCGGGGCTCTATCTGTGCGGCTCGGGCGCGCATCCGGGCGGCGGCGTCACCGGAGCGCCGGGGCATAATGCGGCTAGGGCGGTGGTGAAGGATCTGGGGAAGTAGGGCTTAGGAATTAGGGCTTAGGAATTAGGGCTTAGGAATTAGGAGAATAGCCGCAGAGCAGGCCGGCCCATGGCTCGCCTACTCCCCAAGCCCCTAAGCCCTACTCCCTCGCCTTCAGACGTCCGCCAGACCCATGGCCTTCATCAGGGCGTCGCGGACGGCGGCTTCGGTGAAGGGCTTCTGCAGGGTCGGCTGACCGCGCCACTCGTCGGGCAGGCCGCCCTCGCCGTAACCGGTCGAGAAGACGAACGGCACGCCGCGCGCCTTGAGCGCCTCGGCGATCGGGAAGACCTGTTTGCCGGCTACGTTGACGTCCAGCAGGGCGGCGTCGAGGGGCTCGTCCCCGCCGACCAGCTGAAGGCCTTCGTCGACCGTGGCCGCCGGGCCGACGGGGACGCAGCCCATGTCCTCGAGAATGGTCTCCAGCAGCATGGCGACGAGGGATTCGTCCTCGACCACCAAAACGCGACGGCCTGCGAACGCCTGGCTCATGTGCCCTGCTCCCTGTCCAAAGGTATTGAGAATGTGACGATCAAGCCGCCGCTTGCGTAGTCGACTTCGATCTCTCCGGCCAGATCGTGACGGACATTCCGTTCGATCAGACGGCTGCCGAAGCCCTTGCGGTCGGGGGGCGTGACCGGCGGCCCGCCGAGCTCGGTCCAGGTCAGCTCGAGTCGGGGCCGGGTCTGGTCGGCGAGCGACCAGTCCACGAGAACCCGGCCCTCCGGCGACGAGAGAGCCCCGTATTTGGCGGCGTTGGTGGCCAGCTCGTGGAAGATCATGCCCAGCGACAGGGCCCCCGCCGGGGGCAGGGCGACCCGGGGTCCGTTCGCCGATACGCGCGTGCTGCCGTGGGCCTCGGTCTCGTGCTCCAGGATATCGCGAAGGTCGGCGCCCTCCCAGTGGCTGCGGGTCAGCAGGTCGTGGGTGTGCGACAGCGCCAGCAGCCGGGCCTGGAAGCCCTCGGCGAAGGTGCGCGGGTCGCCGTGCGAACGGGCGGTCTGCATGGCGATCGACTGCACCGTGGCCAGGGTGTTCTTCACCCGGTGGTTCAACTCGTCGATCATCAGCTTCTGCCGCTCGGTGGAGCGTACGGTCTCGGTGACGTCGTGGCCCTGGACGAAGATGCCGGCGACGGCGCCCGCGCTGTCCCGGATCGGCTGATAGACGAAATCCAGATAGACGGTCTCGAGCGCCGCGCCCGGCGCCCGTTGCAGTTGCACCACGCTGGCGCGCCCGTGGTGGGCCTCGCCGGTCGCGAACACGCTGTCCAGGAACTCGTAATAGCCCTGACCGACGATCTCGGGCAGGGCGTCGCGAACCGGCTTTCCGGCGATGTCCCTGTGCCCGATCAGTTGGGCGTAGGCGGCGTTGTGCATCTGAAAGATGTGGTTCGGCCCCGACAGGACGGCGACGAAGCCGGGCGCCTGCATGAACATGTCCAGCAGCCGGTTGCGCTCGTCCTCGAGCCGCCGGTTATCCTGCTGGACCTGTTCAGCGCGTCCGAGGACCGCCCCACCCAGCATGGCGTCCATGAGGCTGGCGTTGTCGGGCGCAAGACTGCGCTCGCGCAGTCGCTGAAGCTCGGTGATGTCTGTGGTGTGCTGGAGAATGAAGGCGACCTCGCCGGCGTCATCGAGCATCGGCGTGTGGGTGGCGCTCCAGTAGCGATCGTCGAAGACCTCGCTCCCGTCAGGCTGGCGGCGGGCCATGGCGAACTTGACCAGCGGCAGGTGGTCGCGCTGACGGGTGTCGCGGGCTCTCTCCAGCGACGCCCGGACCTGACGGACGTTTTCGGGCGCCTCCTCGCCGGGGCCCGCGTCGAAGGCGGCGAACAGCGGCTTGCCCAATATGGCGTCGCGGCTGCTGTTGGTGATCTCGAGATAGGCCTTGTTGACGCCGGCGATCCGCAGATCGGGCGTGAGCAGCACATAGGGGTTGGGCGAGGCGTCGAACGCGCTCGCCAGATCGACCCTCAGGCCACCCGATTTCGCAAGTTGCTTCAATCCCGTCCCCGACTGCCCGACCGCTTAACGCCTTGAGCCCGCATCGGTTCACGGGCCCCGGCAGGTCTGTTGCGATTTGCGGTTTTGCCCAATGGGAGCGGGCGCCGCTAGTCTGTCGCGGTGGTTCTGGCTTCGTTTATTGCAGCGGCGGTTCTGATGATCTCATCGGCGGGTCCCGCGGACCCCATCCCCCGGGCGACCGTGGAGCAGGGCGTGCTTCTGGGGCGCCGGGCCGACGGCGTCCAGAGCTTCAAGGGCGTGCCCTACGCCCGGCCGCCCGTTGGTGATCTGCGCTGGCGGGCGCCGCGACGGGCGGAGCCGTGGACCGGGGAGCGGGACGCAGGCCAGGTCGGCGCCATCTGCATCCAGCCGCCGGCCAACGGCGACAACGGCGTCGGGCCGCTGCCGATGAGCGAGGACTGCCTGACCCTGAACGTCTGGGCGCCCGCCGACCGGGAGGGGCCGCTGCCGGTGATGGTCTGGATCCACGGCGGCGGACTGAACAACGGCTCGGGCACGGCGGCGCTGTACGACGGGACCAGGCTGGCGAAGCGCGGCGTGGTGGTGGTGACGATCAACTATCGGCTCGGGCGGCTGGGCTTCTTTGCGCACCCGGCGCTGACCGCCGAGGTCGGCGGCGAGGAGCTGGTCGGCAACTACGGCCTTGCGGACGTGATCGCCGCGCTGGAGTGGGTCCGGGACAACGCCGCGGCCTTCGGCGGCGACGCCGGAAACGTCACCATCTTCGGCGAGTCGGCCGGCGGGGCGCTGGTGACCCGACTGATGATTTCGGAGCCGGCGCGGGGTCTGTTCCATCGGGCGGTGGTTCAGTCGGGCCTCGGGCGGGACAAGGGGACGGCGACCTTCCGCACCCTGGATGGATCACCGTCGCTGGAGCAGCGCGGCGTGGCCTTCGCCATCGCGGCGGGCCTGCCCGAAGACGCCTCCGCCGGGCAATTGCGGGCGCTGCCGGCGGAGCGTCTGCTGAGCCCGGCGCCGAGCTTCTATGGCGGCGATCTTCTGGTCATCGACGGTCACGATGGCGCCGGCCTGATCGAAGAGAACGTCGAGCCCGTGTTTTCCGCCGGCCGGGAGGCGCCCGTACCGCTGATCATCGGGACCAATAGCGCGGAGTTCTGGTCGATGACGCCGTCGGACCTCAGCCCCCACGGCGCTCTCGACGACGCCATGACGGACGGGGAACGGGCGGCGTTCCTGCAGGCCTATGGCGGGCAGGACGGCTACGACGCCCATGTGCTCAGCGACCTGGTGTTCAACGAGCCGGCGCGGCGCCTGGCGCGGCTGCACGGGCGCAACGGCCATCCGACGTATCTTTACCGGTTCGACGTGGTCTCGGCGGCCATGCCTGAGCCGCGGGCCGGGGCGCCCCATGCCTCGGAGCGGCCGTACGTGTTCGACAATCTGTCTGCCTCGCCCTGGCCGACGGGCGAGATGGACCAGGGGCAGGCGGACGCCATGGCCGGCTACTGGACCACCTTCGCGGCCAGGGGCGACCCGAACGGCGGCGGACGGCGGGCCTGGCCGGAATTCGGGGCGGAACCGGACCGGCTGCTGGAGTTCACCAATGACGGACCGGTGGCGAAGGCGGTTCCGTTCGCCGACAGGCTGGACCTGATCGAGGCGTACTACGAGCGGGTCCGCTGAACGGTGAGAAAACGCCGCCGCCGGGCTTGATCGCCTGCGCCTTCGAGGAGGCCGGGGTCCTGACGGGCCGCTCGCAGGAGACCGCGGGCACAAGCTGACTGTGTCGATCCAGCACTTGCGGGAGACGCCGTCGGCGTATCAGGTAATCGGTTACAGGGAATGGTCAGACGGACCCGGGCAAAGCGGGCCGGGGCCGCGGGTCGACAGGGAGAGCGACTTTGGCGGGCGGGGCGAACGCATTGATCGGCGTGGGCGGCGGGGCATGAAGGCCGCCACAATCCGTGACGTGGCGGAGCGGGCGGACGTGTCGGTGGCCTCCGTTTCCCGGGTCCTGACGGGGGCCGGGCCGGTGACCGAAACGACCCGCAAGACGGTCATGGAGGCGGTCGAGGCGCTGCAGTACGTGCCTCATTCCGGCGCGAGAAGTCTGTCGACCAGCAAGACGCAGACGATCGGGGTGATCCTGCCGGAGCTCCGCGGGGAGGCCTTCTCCGAACTGATCCGCGGCATGGACGTGGGCGCCCGGGCGCTCGGCTATCATCTGATGGTTTCCAGTTCCCATGACGACGCCGAGGAGGCCTCGGCGGCGGTCCGCTCGATGCGCGGCCGCGTCGACGGGCTGATCGTGCTGTCGCCGCATCTCGACGCCGCCCACCTGTCCGGAGGGCTGCCCGTCCTGCTTATGAACGGCGGGCCCGGGGCGGAGCATCCCTCGGTGGTCGTCGACAACCACGGCGGCGCCGTTCAGGCGGTCGAGCACCTGATCGCCATCGGCCGGCGACGTATCGCCCACATCTCCGGTCCGACCGGAAACCTCGAGGCCGAGGCCCGTCTGGCCGGCTATGTCGAGGCCATGGCGTGGGCCGACCTGCCGACGACGGTGGTCGAGGGCGCCTTCACCCAGGCCTCGGGCCACCAGGCGGGGGCGAATCTGGCGGGGCGGGCCGAGCGTCCCGACGCGATCTTCGCCGGCAACGACATGATGGCGGTCGGGGCCATGCTGGCCCTGCGGGACGCCGGCCTCGCCGTCCCCGAGGACGTGGCCCTCGTCGGGTTCGACGACGTGCCGATCGCCGAACTGGTGCGGCCGGGCCTGACCACCCTGAGACTCCGGATCGCCGAAACCGGACGCAGCGCCCTCGAGCGGCTCGTCCGCCTCGTCGACGCAACGGGCGAGGCTGGCGCGGACACCGCCTGCGAGGTCGTGCGGCCGGAACTGGTCATCCGGCGGTCAAGCGGTCCCGGAACGCAGGCCTGAAGCACGCAGGGCGGCGTCAGTCGCCGTAGCTGTCGTACCTCTGGCCCTGCGCCAGGTTGCCGAACTTGGTGGTGTCGGCGTCGAAGGACAGTTTGACGATGCCGATGGGGCCGTGGCGCTGCTTGCCGATGACCACCTCGGCCTGGTGCTTGAGGCGGTCCATGTCCTCCTGCCATTTGAGGTGCTCCTCGGTGCCCTCGCGCGGCTCGGCGCGGCCGAGGTAGTAGCTCTCGCGGTAGACGAACATGACGCAGTCGGCGTCCTGCTCGATCGAGCCGGATTCGCGCAGGTCGGACAGCTGCGGCCGCTTGTCCTCGCGCTGCTCGACCTGACGCGACAGCTGCGACAGGGCGATGATCGGCACGCCCAGTTCCTTGGCCAGGGCCTTCAGGCCGCCGGTGATCTCGGACACCTCCTGGACGCGGTTCTTCTGGCTGTTCGACTCGCCGGTGGTGACCAGCTGCAGGTAGTCGACGATGATCAGGTCGAGGCCGTGCTCCATCCGCTTCAGGCGGCGGGCGCGGGCGGCCAGCTTGGACATCGACAGGCCGCCGGTGGCGTCGATGAACAGCGGGCTCTCGCCGATCTCGACGGCGGCGTCACGAATTTTTCCGAAGTCGGCGGCGTCGATCTCGCCCTTGCGCAGCTTGTCCGAGGACACGCCGGAGGCGTCGGCGAGGATACGCATGGCCAGCTGTTCGGCCGACATTTCCAGCGAATAGAAGGCGACCACGCCGCCGTTGACCGTTTTGCGGCCCTCGGGCGTCGGCTCCCAGCGGTAGTTGCGCGCCACGTTGAAGGCGATGTTGGTGGCCAGCGCCGTCTTGCCCATCGACGGGCGGCCGGCGAGGATCAGCAGGTCGGACGGGTGCAGGCCGCCCAGCTTCTGGTCGAGGTCGTCAAGGTTGGTGGCCAGACCGGCCAGCTTGCCGTCGCGCTGATAGGCCTCTGCCGCCATCTGAACGGCGCCGCTGAGGGCGCTGGAAAAGCTGACGAAGCCGGACGACGGCTTGCCGGTCTCCGCCAGGGTGTAGAGCCGCTGTTCGGCGCTCTCGATCTGGTCGATGGCGGCGGTTTCCGGCTGGGGCGCCTCCTTGATGATCTCGCCGCCGATGCGGATCAGGTCGCGGCGCAGGGCAAGGTCGTAGACGAGGCGGGCGTAGTCGGGGGCGTTGGCCGCCGGCGGGGCGCGGTCGACGAGGTCGGCGAGGTAGCGCAGGCCGCCGAACTCCTGGAAGGCCGGGTCCTGTTTGAACCGCTCCATCAGGATGGTCGGTTCGGCCAGCAGGCCTTGGCGGACGTGGTCCTCGATGGCGTCGTAGAGCCGCTGGTGGAAGGGTTCGTAGAAATGGCTGCCGCGCAGGCGGTCGGACAGGCGCTCGAACACGGCGTTGTCGAACATCAAACTGCCCAGCAGCGCCTGTTCCGCCTCGAGGTTGTGGGGCAGGGACGGGATGGACGAGGAGTCCATCGGCGACGGGAAGGATACGGGGGCCAGGGCGTTCATCGGGCTCATGTCTTACCCATGCACGCGCGCTGCGTCAGTCGCGGACGTAAGGCCGTCTAGGGATAAGTCAGGGCTATTGTGGGCGATCCGGAATTCCGTAGCCGGATCAGTTAACGGCTCAGCTGGAGCACGGATAACGCGAGGCCATCCAGCTGCGGATGCCATCAGTCACGGTCATGCGCTGGCGGCGCGTCTGCGGGATGCCGTTGAGGTAGTCCAGCAACTGGCGGGGGTTCAGGTCGATGCGCTCCGGCGGACAGGCGGGGGGGCTCCTTCCGGCGGCGCGGGCGGCGCGAATCTCGCCCCCAACGCTGTTGAAGGCGCGCTCGGCCTCACCCTTGAGCCGGTGGGCGTCGGGCCGGAGCATGGCCGTGGCGTTCAGCGGAATGCGGTTGGCGCGGGTGACGAAGGACTCGAGCGTCATCGCCGACTGGGCGGCAGCGGACCCGGCGAGGACGCAGGCGATCGCAACGGCCGTAAAAAACCCTGCACGCACGACAACGCCCTCCGACGGTCCAGCTTGCCGGCGGTCTATGATGAAAGGCGCCTGCGCACAAGAAAAAGGGCGCCGCCGTCGCCGGCAGCGCCCTTTCGCAGTGTTCAGCCGGGTGGCCGGGTTCAGGCTTCCGAACCCAGGCCTTCCTGCTGGCCGGCGCCGCCGGCGATCATGTCCTGCGCCGCTTCCGCCGCTTCCGCGCGGTCCTGGTCGTAGGCGGACTTGATCACGTCTTCGCCCTTGGCCTGACGCTCGGCCTCGTCGGCCGAACGGGCGATGTTGATCTTGACCGTGGCGGAGACCTCGGCGTGCAGGCGGACCTGCACCTCGTGGACGCCCAGCGTCTTGATCGCGGTGTTGAGCACGACCTGCGAGCGCTCGATCTTGCCGCCTTCGGCCTGGACGGCCTCGGCGACGTCGCGGCCGGCGACCGAACCGTATAGCTGGCCGGTTTCACCCGCTTGGCGGATCATGACGTAGGTCTGGCCGTCGATCTTGTCGGCCACCTTCTGCGCCTCGGCCTTGTTCTTCTCGTTGCGGGCCTCGATGGCGGCGCGGTCGAGTTCGAAGGCCTTCAGGTTCGCCGACGTGGCCCGACGGGCCTTGTCGCGCGGCAGAAGGAAGTTACGGGCGAAGCCGTCCTTGACGGACACGACGTCGCCGATGGCGCCGAGGTTCTCGACGCGTTCAAGCAGAACGACCTTCATATCACTTCACCACATAGGGCAGGAGGGCCAGATAGCGGGCGCGCTTGATGGCCTTGGCCAGTTCGCGCTGCTTCTTCTGGGAAACGGCCGTGATGCGCGACGGGACGATCTTGCCGCGCTCGCTGATGTAGCGCTGCAGCAGTTTCACGTCCTTGTAGTCGATCTTCGGAGCGTTGGCGCCGGAGAACGGGCACACCTTGCGGCGACGGTAGAAGGGGCGGCGGGCGGGGCCGGAGCCGGCCGGCGCGCCCGGCGACGGGGCAGTCGTATCGGTCATGTTCCGGTTTCCTTAGTCAGCGGCTTCGGCGGTGGCGTCTTCACGCGGCGTGCGCTCACGCTCACGTTCACGCTCGCGCTCGCGGCGGGCCAGCAGCGGCGACAGCTCGAGGTCGAGTTCCTCGACGCGGACGGTCAGCCAGCGCAGCACGTCCTCGTTGATCGACAGCTGACGCTCGACCTCGGCCATGGCGGCCGGGGGGGCGTCGACGGCGAGCAGCGAATAGTGAGCCTTGCGGTTCTTCTTCACGCGGTAGGTCAGGTTGCGCAGACCCCAGTACTCGATCTTGGCGACGGAACCGCCGCCTTGTTCGATCAAGCCCTTGATGGTGTCGTTCAGCGCTTCGGCCTGTTGCGCGCTGATATCCTGGCGCGACATGACCGTGTGCTCGTAAAGAGCCATGCGGTGGTCTCCCTTGGTGGGCGTCGGCGCGGGGGGACCGGGTAAGTCCTGTCCCACGATGGCTCCTGAAGCGGCGGCCGGGATGACTTCCCGAACCCTTTGGAACTCCGCGTCAGGACCGAAGCCCTGGAAAGGCGGCGCGTATAGGGGAAAAGGCGTCGGGGAGCAAGGCGTCCGGTCCCCTAGAAGCTCCGCCTCACGCTGACATAGGCCTGACTGCCGCCGAGGCTCCGGTTGACCTCGGCATAGACGGGGCTGCCGACGTTGCGCGGCCCGTCGAACAGGGTGAACTCGCTCACGCTGTCGGAGCCGATGAACAGGCCTCCCGAAATGCTGAGCCGGGCGTCCGGCCGATAGCTGAAGCTGAGGTTGAAGGTCGGGTCGGTGCGGAAGGTCGACAGGGTGCTGGGCGAGAAGCCGCGGCTCTCGAAACCGCTGGAGGCGCCGACGCTCCAGCTGATCCGCTGAGCCACGAGGTTCTGGCTCAGCCCGAGCGACCAGCCGGTCGGCTGTTCGCCCGAGAGGCGGCGTTCCACAAGGGTCACCGGGTCGATGGTGCTGGACCGGCGGTAGAAGACCTGTCCCGAGAGGATGCCTCCGGTCAGCCCCCAGCGGTCGAGCGGCAGGCGGCTTGAGAGGCTCACCTTGTCGCGCGTCGCGCCGCCCACGTTGCGGGTGATGTTGAAGGGGCGCGGCGTCGTGCCGCCGGGCGGGATCTCGTAGATGACCACCGTCCCCAGCAGATCGTCGAACGCCTCGTGGGTGTATTCGGCGATGAAGGACCCCTGGGTGTCGAACAGCCGCTCGTAGCGGGCGCTGGCCAGCCAGATCTGCGCCGGACGGATGTCGGGGTTGCCGCGTCCGAAGATGCCGGTCGAGAAGGCGGCCGAGGCGGTGAAGGCGCCGAACGACAGCTGCTCTACGTTCTTCTCCAGCCGGAAGGTGAGGGTTTCACGTCCCCGGGGCGTCCAGGTCGCCACCACGCGCGGCTTCAGATAGGCGAGGCTGGTCTCGCCCTCGCCCGCGGATCCGTCGGCCGTGATGCGCGAAAGTTCGTAGCGCAGGTTGGCCTCTACGCTCAGGTCCGGGCGGGCGGCCCACAGGGCGGTGACGAAGCTTTCATTGCGCAGTTCCTCGACCCGGGTGTCGTCGCCGGGCAGAAAGAGGGGACTGTCGTCGAGGGTGTAGGCGGTGGCGGAGTCGACCCAGTTCAGCGCCACTTCCGAGCCCGCTTCGACGCTGATCTCGCCCAGGCCGGTATCCAGCGTCGCGAATTTCAGGGCCGCCGAGACGATGCTCTCCCCCGATCGCTGATCGCTCAGCGTGCGGCTGGTGAAGACCGGCGTGTCGTAGGCGCCGGCGTTGTCGTTGGCGGTGATCGACTGGAAGCCGACAAGCTCCAGGTTCATGCCCCGCGGCAGGCTGCGGGTCCAGCGCAGGCCGGCCTCGCCCCGCCAGCGCGTTGCGTCCGAGACGCTGTGCTCCCGCCCGCCCGGGCGGATCAGGATGTCGGTCGCCTCGAAGACGCTGCCGTTGTAGTTGACCAGGGCGTTGGCCCGGATCCGCCCGCCCGCCAGGGCCCCTTCATAGACCCCGGTCGCCTCGCCGTTGGCGAACTCGGCCGTCCCGTCCTCGAGGCCAATCAGCAACACGTCCCCGGCCGGGTTCCGGCGTTCGCGGATGCTGCCGATCTCCTGGCTGCCGCCCGAGAGGCGGAAGGAGCCGTCCATCGAGCGGCCGTCGCGCTGACGCTGTCCCTGGATGCTGACATTGGGTTGGAACCGCCCCTGATCCGTCATGTTGAGGCCAGCGCTCATGGCTCCGCTGACGCCGGCGTCGGGCTTGCGGATGACGTTGGCGACGACGGCCTTGCCCTGCATGTCGATGCCGCCCGCACCGGCACGGACGATGTCGATGCGGAGCACCTGCGACGCCGGGATGCGCGACAGCACGGTGGAGAGGGCGTCGCTGCGGGTCGGCGGCCTCTCCCCGTCGATGAGGACATTGCCGGCGGTGCCGGCGAAGCCGCGCGCAGACGTGCCGCCGTCGAACTGGAAACCGGGGATCCGCCCGATCATGTCAAGCGCCGTGACCGGGCGGTACTCGGCGAAATAGTCAGGGGTGTAGGGGGTGATGTTGGGGTCGGCCGGCGCGGGAGCCGGGTCCTGGGCGGCCGCCCCGCCGGCGAGAGCCGCCGTCAGGACGAACAATGACGCGCCGATCAGACGCCAGCGCCCAGATGTTCCGGTCATGTCTCGATTCCCCGCCTGTCCCTCGAACTGAACCTTGACGGGTATTGTGTCCTAGCTGCGACCGCAAACTGTCCGAAATGTAATCAGCCGAGGCAGCGCGACAGCCAGGCGATGGGGCCCGAGCTGGGCAGTAGAACGGCGATCGCATGCTGCCGGAGCCGCCGCGCCAGGATGAGTGAGGCGCAGTCGCGCCCCAGGTCCGCTATTGCGGCCGCACCACCATGCAGGTGACGCGGCGCTCGGCGAGGGTGGCGCAGGCGGCCTGGGCGGCCTGCTCGCTCATGCCGGTAAAGCGCGAGCGGTACCAGCCCTCGGCGTTCTGGACCGAGCGTTCGGCGGCGGAGAACTGGCTGCGGAAGCGGCGGTTGACCTCGGTCAGCCAGTCGCGGGCGACGGTCTCGTCGCGGAAGGCGCCGACCTGCACAGCCCAGCGGCCGGCGGTCTCTCGGGCGGTCTCGCGGGCTGGCTGGCGCGCCGGCGCGGACGCGGGTGCGCCGTTCAGCGAGGCGGTGACGTCGGACGGGTCCTCGGTGCGCATCAGCGAGGTCAGGGTGCGGCCCTCCGACGGCGCCGGGGTGACCCGCGCCGGCTGCGGCGGGGGGGCGGGCAGGGAGGCGTAGGTGACCGCATCCGAGCCGGAGCTACCCTCGTCGTCCTCGTCCTCCAGGTCGGCGTACTGGACGGGACCTGAGTTGTCGGGGCCGATACCGAAGCCCTTCTGTTCGAAATAGGTCTGGGCCACCTGGATCGGCTGACCGGCGCGGCGCAGGCGCTCGACCTCGAAGCCGGTCTCCATCAGTTCGGCGACATGGCTGTTGCGGCTGGCGGTCGAGCGGCCGCCGAGCACGATGGTGATCAGGCGCCGGCCGTCGCGCACCGCCGAGGCCGCGAGGTTGTAGCCCGAGGCGTTGGTGTAGCCGGTCTTCATGCCGTCGTAGCCGAATTCGCTCCGCAGCAGGCCGTTGGTGTTGCGATATTCGCGACCCTCGTAGACCCAGTCGTGCAGGCCGAAGTAGCGGTAGTACTGCGGATAGTCGCGCATCACGGCGCGGGCGAGGATGGCCAAGTCACGGGCCGAGGTGATCTGGCGGGCATCGGGCAGGCCGTTCGGATTGACGTAGCGGGTCTGGGTCATGCCCAGTTCGCGCGCCTTCAGCGTCATCTGCGCGGCGAACCGGTCCTGCGAGCCGCCCACGTGTTCGGCGATGACCATGGCCATGTCGTTGGCGCTGCGCACCGCCGTCGCCTTCATCGCGTCATCGAGTGTGATGGTCTGGCCCGCGGCCAGCCCCAGCTTCGAGGGCGGCTGGCTGGCGGCGCGGGGAGAAACGGTGATCACGTCATCGAGCTTGACCTTGCCCTCGGTCAACGCCTCGAAGGCCAGATACAGGGTCATGACCTTGGTGATGGAGGCCGGATAGCGCCGGCTGTCGGCATGGCGGGCGAACAGGACCTCACCCGTTTCGGCATCGACCACGATAGCGGCGTAGCGGGTGTTCTCTGACGTCTGGGCGACCAGCGGCGGCGTCGTGGGGACCACCGCGAGCGCGACGATCAGCATCAACGACAGCAAGCCACGGCGGATCAGGGACAGGTTCGGCAAGCGCAGGCCTCATACATTCTCTAGCGCGACGGCGGCCCCACCACGCGACGCTGACGAAAGGCTAACATGCGTCATCGGGGTTTCGTGAGGGTAAACAAGCCGTCAACGGATTTGTGAAGCGGGCTCTCCTGCGAGGTGGGTTCCGGCGGTTCCCGACATTATGGTGCAGTGCACAAAACGCCCTTGACCTTTGTTCGCACTTGCACCATATGAGCCACTGTCGCGGTGGGCCTTGCTCGTCGCGGATCAGTCACAAGCGGCCAAAGCCGCGACAGGTTCAGGAGAGATACCATGGCCGACAGCGCCGAAACCGTGAAGAAGACCGTCGACACCGCCACCGCCCAGGTCAAGGCTTCGGCCGAGAAGGCCCAGGCCCAGGCCGAGAAGATGCAGGCCGCCGGCGCCCAGGCGTTCCGTGAAGCCGCTGACAAGTCGGTCGCCGGCCTCACCGAGCTGAACGCCGAGGGCAAGAAGAACCTCGAGGCCGTCGTCGCCTCGGCCACCGCCGCCCAGAAGGGCGTCGAGGCCCTGTCGGCCCAGACCGTCGCCTACGGCAAGAAGTCCTGGGAAGACGGCGTCGCCGCCGCCCAGTCGCTGGCCGCCGCGCGTTCGGTGCAGGAACTGGTCGAGCTGCAGACCTCGTGGGCCAAGTCGGCCGCCGAGACCTATCTGTCGGAAGTCACCAAGATGACTGACGTCTTCACCGCCTCGGTGAAGGACAGCTTCAAGCCCATCAACGAGCGCGTCACCGCCTCGGTCGAGAAGTTCCAGGCCACCCGCTAGGGCGACCTGCTTCCAGTAAGCGTACGAAGGCCCCGGCGGAGACGCCGGGGCCTTTTCGTTTGGGCTGCGCCGCAGTGCGACGTCCAAACATAAAGCTGTGACTGGACGCGTCTTCAAATCAGGCCATCATCCCCTATCTGTCCATCGACTCCCCAAACACGGACAACGAATGCCGCCGTCACGTAAGGCCGGTGATCAGGAGGGAGGCCTCGGGGCCGCCACCGTCACCGAGACAAAGCCGAAGCTTCAGAAGCCCTCGCTGTACCGGGTGCTGATCCTGAACGACGACTACACGCCGATGGAATTCGTCATCTACGTGCTGGAGCGGTTCTTCCAGAAGAGCCGCGAGGACGCGACCCGCATCATGCTGCACGTGCACCAGCATGGCGTCGGGGTCTGCGGCGTCTTCACCTACGAAGTGGCCGAAACCAAGGTCGCCCAGGTGGTGGAGACGGCGCGCCGTCACCAGCACCCGCTGCAATGCACGATGGAAAAGGACTGAGAGGAACCTCCATGCCTTCATTTTCGCGTCCTCTCGAAGAGACCCTGCACCGCGCCGTCCACTATGCGAACGAGCGCCGGCACGAGTACGCCACGCTCGAGCACCTGCTGCTCGCCCTGGTCGATGACCCGGACGCGGCCAATGTGATGACCGCCTGCAACGTCGACCTGCCCAGCCTGAAGACGGCGCTGACCCTGTATGTCGACACCGACCTGGCGGCGCTGGCCACCTCGGACGGCGAGGACGCCAAGCCGACCGCCGGCTTCCAGCGCGTCATCCAGCGCGCCGTGATCCACGTGCAGAGCTCGGGCCGCGAGGAGGTCTCGGGGGCCAATGTGCTGGTCGCGATCTTCTCGGAGCGCGAGAGCCATGCCGCCTACTTCCTGCAGGAGCAGGACATGACCCGCTACGACGCGGTCAACTACATCGCCCACGGCATCGCCAAG
>Ga0114898_1001277_pt1 | contig 15389 bp, 26 predicted proteins | sample Malvired_Geostar_FD_83496 | JGI IMG/M metagenome (GOLD analysis project Ga0114898, IMG submission 83496) | Marine viral communities from the Global Malaspina Expedition - Malaspina viral metaG DeepMed_Geostar | ecosystem: Environmental > Aquatic > Marine > Oceanic | place: Mediterranean Sea... | reverse complement strand
TGCAGTAACTGCTATGGCTGTCTTGTCTGATGGCGAAATGATTGTCGGTGACGGCACGACTGACCCTGTAGCAGAGAGTGGTGCAACATTACGTACCAGTATTGGTGTCGGTTCTATCTCTACTCAGGCAGCAGATGCAGTAAATATTGACGGTGGTGCTATTGATGGAGTAACTATCGGTACTAACTCTGCGGTTACAGACCTACGAGTAGATAATTTGAAAGCAGATGGTAACACTATTAGTGTTACCAACAGTAATGGTGACCTTACGCTGACACCTAACGGCACAGGTTCGATAATAGTGAATGGTCCTTTACAGGTAGATGGCACCACTACTACCGTGAACAGCACCACACTAACAGTAGATGACCCACTTATAATGGTGGGTGGTGATTCAGCGCCCGGAAGTGATGATAACAAAGACCGTGGGGTTGCATTCCGTTGGCACAACGGTAGTGCAGCTAAGATAGGTTTCTTTGGGTACGATGATAGCGCATCCAAGCTGACGTTTATACCAGACGCTAGTATATCTAGCGAGGTCACATCTGGTTCAGCCGGTAATGTTATCTTCGGTAATATCGAAGGCACAATCACTACGGCTGCGCAGAACAGCATCACTTCGGCTAGTTCACTGGCTACTGTTGGTACGGTAGGTACCGGAGTATGGCAAGGCACTAGAGTAGCTGCGGCATATGGGGGTACGAATATTGATACCTCCAGCAGTACGGGTGTAGCGAGAGTAGATAGCGGTACTTGGTCAGTAGGTGACGCATCACTCACGGCTGATGTAAGTGGTACATTGCCAGTAGCTAACGGTGGTACTAATGCTACCTCTTTAGCTGACAAAGCTGTGCTTATTACGCAGGATAGTGGCACAGATACAGTAGCTGCAGTAGCAATGGATGCAAGTGGAGAGCTATTGATAGGTGGAACAAGTGGTCCTGCAGTAGGAACACTAACTGCCGGTAGTGGTATGACAATAACTAATGGAGATGGGAGCATATCATTAGCAGCTGACACATGTGGTAGCTGTGCAACAGCAGGTTTCAGCGTAGCTATGGCGATTGCGTTATAATGGGTATAACATTAGGTTTAGCGAGTGAAGAAGAGCGTGACCGTAGGCGTGGAATATGCGAAGCGTGTGACCGCTACGCAGTAACTGGCGGTATTAGTTGGTGTAGAGAATGCAGATGCGCCATCAAAACTAAAACATCAATGCAATGGAGCGACTGTCCACTAAAGAAGTGGAACAAGTGAGGACATTATGGCACAAGACTTTGAAAGAGCAGTAGCATCCGACAGTAGTGGCGATGTAGCCATAGGTGATACTGCCAGAACAATTATGACAAGCAATAGCGATGATGCAATCGTGGGTATTCGCTTGGCTAACATTCACGCATCAGCAGCTATTACGGCAGATGTATATATTACATCAAGTGCTTCAGGTGGTAGTGCTGACAGCTATATTATAAAGAATGCTAACATCCCCTACGGTTCTAGCTTAGAACTGATAGATGGTGGAGCTAAGATAATATTGCAAAGTGGTGATGTATTGAAAGCTGTATGTAACACAGCCAATAGTCTCAACGTGTGGGTATCTTACGTTGACGCAATCAGCACATAGGAGGACTAATGGGATATATAGGTAATGCACCCGGTCAAAAAGACATAGCTGCTTATACTAATATAGGGGCAGCTCCAGCAGAAACAGATGAGTTGCTTATCTCTGATGCTGGTGTATTGAAAGCTATCACTGTCGATAAACTTCTTGACCCTGCTGGCTATACCAATATTGGTGCGCAACCTGCTGGTAGTGACGAACTCTTATTGTCAGATGCAGGCGTACTGAAAGCAGTTACAGTTGACAATCTTATTGCAGGAGCAGGTGGAGGTCTTGGCGCAGCCAGCACGTGGAGATTGACTACGGACTTTGATGGTGCTGCTGACCCAATAGCTTCTAACTTAGAGGTAGATGATACCTACGGCAGTGGTAGTTTGGGTTCAGCTATGACTCAAAGTAGTGGAGTATTTACTTTTCCTTCTACTGGCTATTGGCTAGTGGAAGCAGTATGCCAATACTATTATACTTCTGGATTGCAGTGGCATATCATTATGATAAAAACCACGACAGATGGTGGTAGTAACTGGGATACCGCTACTGATGGTAAGCATGGTCAGGATGGTAGTTCTAATTATTTTGCACAGGCACAGTCGGCTAAGATACTGGATGTCACAAACACCAGTAATGTCAAAGTTAAATTTAGTGTTACACATCAAGACACCAATGCAACCACAAAAGGTTCTACTTCGCAGAATATAACTTACTTTAACTTTCTTAAGTTAGGAGACACATAATGCCATACATAGGCGGCGACCCCAATAGGTCAGCTTTACCTGTAGAAACTGCTGACATTCTAGATGACCAGATTACTTTAGCAAAGCTGGCTGGTGGTACAGATGGAAACATCATCTCGTTTGATGCCAGTGGTAATCCAGTAGCTATCGCTACTGGTAGTGATGGAGAAGTGCTTACTTCCGCAGGAGCAGGAGCACCCCCAGCATTTGAAGCAGCAGCAGGTGGTGGCATTACCCATGCCAGCCAATGGCGATTGACCACAAACTTTGATGGCGATGCTGCGCCAATAGCAAGCAACCTAGAACAAGTGGATGCGCCTTCAGATGGACCGTTTGGTACACTCGGTGCTAGTATGTCGGAGAGTAGTGGTATCTTTACATTTCCAGCGACTGGTTTTTGGTACGTGAACTTTTTAGTTACGTATTATTACGACAGTACCTCTACATATACCGATGCGCAGATATTTGGCACAAATGACAATTCATCTTACGGTACACTAACATATGGCAGAAGCGGTGTATATGGGGGTTCAGGACAACAATATGCGAATATTTTTACAGACTATGTGGTTGATTGTCAAAACACTACTACCCATAAGGTTAGGTTTCATGTCAAGACTCAGGACGATAATGCAACAGTCAAAGGCAACACAGGCTATAACTATACGAGCATGACATTTATTAGATTAGGAGATACATAATGGACGATTTAGGCAGACCAGACCACATTGAAGATGTATTAGTAAAGCTCCACAAAGGGCAATGGTTCGGCTGGTCAGACAGCAAAGATAAAGTGTATGAGAATATTGTTATCCATGATGACCAGTACAGTATACCAAGCGAAGCTAGTTTGGAGGCAGATTTAGTACAGGCTCAAGATGACTTTGACTGGCTGGAGGTGCGTAGGAAACGTAATGCACTACTAATAGATAGTGACGCATATCTAATGCCTGACTATCCTATGGAAGACAAATCAGATTGGGAAGCATACCGACAATCACTCAGAGATATACCACAAGATTTTGATAATGCTGACGATGTGGAGTTCCCAGAGGAGCCAGCCTGATGAGAAGCTACAAGAAGAAAGGTAAGAAGAAAAAGAAGTGAACAAGCCTGCTATAAGTATGCTGGACTACGGTTTAGTAGTCGCTATATTGGCTATGCTATTATGGTGTGTATATAGTATTGTACAAATACGTAGGCTAAGTTTAGTAGCTGAGTACAACGAACAGCACTTATGCTTCCTCACCGATGCAATGTTTGGACCGGTTGAACAAGGTCGTCAGGGAGAATTGTGCGATATGTTACGTGAAGATATACATGAGACATGGCAGGATTGGCGCAAAGCAGGCAACGAGTAAGCGAGAAATACGAGATAGTAGTAGGTTGTGATGTCTGTGGATACACTATGAAAGCAAATATGTGTAGATTGAATTGTCCAAATTGTGGCTTTCAAATGGACTGCAGTGATACTACCATTCACTTTCCAGAGGCAAAACAGGTCAAACGAAATGGAACAGATAACACTGACTAACGCAGCTCATAAACATATTACTAATATGTTATCCGACCGTAAAATACCCGACCACGGTCTACGTGTATTTGTATCGGGTGGTGGATGCTCTGGTATGCAGTATGGTATGAAAATCGAAGCTGACGAACGAGAGCTAGACACTGTATTCAATCACGATGGAGTCAAAGTTTTTATAGACCCAACTTCGATGATGTATATGGATGGCTCTGAGATTGATTATAAGGACACTTTAATGGGTGGTGGCTTTAGTATTGACAACCCACAAGCAGTAGCTAGCTGCGGATGTGGACATTCATTTCGTACCACAACAAGTACAGGATGTGGAAGCGCAGGATGTGGGGCTTAGGCTGTGCCTAAACTAGAGATAACCAATGAGACTATCAACTTCATTAAACAGTGGGAGGGCTTTGCGCCAACTGCTTATTGGGACTATCACCAATGGTCAATTGGATATGGCACTATCAGTTATGAAGGACAAACTATCACTCAGGAAGCAGCTCACAAAGCTTTGGGTAGCAATCTCCGTAAGTACGCAAAGAACCTCGAGGCAGCACTCGAAATTCAACCCACTCCAAACCAAACTACAGCACTATTATCTGCATCTTATAACCTTGGCGTTACAGGCATTAAAGACATTCTCCGTTTATATAACAAAGGCAAGATACGAAAAGCCGCAAAAGAGCTCCTACGGTATGACCATGCAGGGGGTAAGAAGTTATCTGCGCTCACCCGAAGGCGCAAGGCAGAGGCTAAGCTGCTTTCATCCAGAGCATCCAGCATTCATCCTATGGTGGCTATCATGAGCAGAGGTCAGCCTAGAACACAATATAAACGCACATACCATTTGTTATCACCAGATAGCTCGATAGATGATTTTGTCTCAGTTGCACGCGAGGCTTATGAGGAGCGAGGCACTATTGGTTTTTCCTATGACGATGCTGGTATTGGCGATTTAGCAGAACGGGTAGTAATACTACATGGCAACCATCCACCAGACATAGAGGATTGGTTTGAGGAGCATTATCAAGGAATTAAGGTAGTAAATGACACAATCGTAGCTCCCAAGCCACCTGAGCCTCCTACGGGGCAAACAAAGGCACTTGTGGGGCTTCATGGCAGTGCAGATGGGAGCTGGGGCAATCCTATATTGCCCGAAACAACAGAAATGATTAAAGAGGGCAAAATCGAAGCATACAAGGGTTTGTCAAACGAGAGTGCTGATACGGTAAAGGTACTCAAAGACATCAACCCTGATATGTTTATACTAATTAGATTGTTTGCTAAAGTAAATAAACACTTCCGTCGTCCACAACAGTTTGTCAACCTTATAGCAGAAGACGCACTGAAGTGGTACAAGGCGGGAGTTAGGCACTTTGAGGTACATAACGAGCCTAACTTAAAGATAGATGAGTCCGCCGAAGGGATGTGGGATGTCTGGAAAGACGGAGCAGAGTTTAGTTTATGGTTCTTATCGGTAGTAGCAAAGCTAAGACAGCTAATGCCAGATGCAAAGTTTGGTTATCCGGGCCTATCGCCGGGCTTCAGTATGGCTGGTGTGCGCTACGACCCTATCCGCTTTTTCAACGAAAGCTGGACAGCGGTGGACGAAGCGGACTTTATCTGCGCCCATTGTTATTGGGTGACAAGAGACCAGATTTATTCAGACGACCACGGGCAATGGTATAAGCGGTATCACAACAAGAACAAACCTATTATGATTACCGAGTTTTCTAACCCATCACCCGAGGTACCTAAGCACGAAAAAGGCTTGCAATATGTAGAGTATTATGCTAGTCTACATAATGTACATTCGGCGTATTCTTTTATAAGTACCTCCAGTAGTGGCTTCAAACACGAGACATGGCATGGCTCGGACATTGCAACATTAGTTGGACAGAGAAATGGACGTTAAAGTTGAGAGTATATTAGATAGAATACGTGACCACATTAAGGTACTTAATCACTCTAGCGAACGCATGGCTAGGACGTTAGACGGACTAGAGGATGAATTTAAGGAATTATCACAACGCATGGCATCAATGGAGGCACATTTAGCATGGTTAATGAAACTGATATGGATGGTAGTAGGTGGAATTGTGATGATTGTATTCAAAGTATTTTCGGAAGTCTAATCTCTACATAAATAAATGGTAGCTATACCTACATTAGAACAGTCTGTTTCGGCAGGCTGTTATTACACGCGTCTAGACTACACAGCACAGTGGGAACAATACTTTCTACTGATTAGTGATATACATTTTGATGCTAAAGGCTGTAATAGAAAACTAATCCGTAAACATTTGGAACAAGCTAGGGTGCGTAACGCACCTGTTTTTATATTCGGTGACTTGCTAGACTTAATGGGCGGTAAGTTTGACCCTCGTAGTGCCAAGCATGAGCTACGTCCTGAGTATGCTATGGACGAGGACTATCTTGGTAGTGTATGTGAGGATGCGGCTGACTTCTTAGCTCCTTATGCAGAGAATGTAAAATTTTTGAGCATGGGGAATCATTGTTTTGAGTACCGTCGTCGGCACGAAATTGACCCACTCACGATTGTAGCTACTCATCTCAAGATAAAGACAGGTACTGCTCCGACAATAGCGCCTTACACAGGCTGGATACAATTCAAAATGAAGTATGCTAATGGTGGTCGGCGTAAGACTATCAACATGAAATACCATCATGGCGTAGGCGGTAATGCACCTGTGACTAAAGGTGCTATCCAGAGTAACCGAAGTGCCGTCATGTGGCCCAATGCTGACATCATAGTTAGAGGACATATACACAATAGGTTCAGTATGTCGATGCCAGTCGAGACTATTAGTAGTCAGGGTAGGATAATGACTGACCAAGAACGTATCTATCTCCAGACAGGTTGCTATGTGTCTGATGTTGAGGATGGCAACAGTTGGTCTAGCCGTAGAGGATTTGGTGTACCTGCGATGGGTGGTTTCTGGCTCAGGCTATACAACGACAGCCTGACCGAGAATACTGTGTCCGTAAATTATCAGGCGATACCGACTGACTAATCACTCAACGAGTAATTAATCAACCAGATAGCCGCGCATAACACGGCTACTAGTATAAAGCGATTCATCTTTACAATACACTCCTATTCATTTTGGAACTCTAGCGTCAGGTCGGGACACGCGGTTTGGTCTAACCCGTGCATCTTTATATGTAACTGTTTCTTCCACTTATCTCCAGCACTAACATTGGGAAACTTCTTTGACTGCCCAGTACAATAACAATACTCTATACAAGACCTCGCCAATTTAGCTTCCTCTTCCTCGGCTTTAGTGTATCTATATTTCACTGTTATCACCTCTGGTTTCTAGTGTCTGTTCTGTTGCAATCGCACCTCAACTTCTCTTGTCGAACTACCGTCTACTTATCTTCCAACGTTGCCACTTGTTTCGTAACATACCGATAAGGTGTCTTGACTTCTCGCAACACCATGTCTTCTTCATCAGTAGTTACCTCACTGCCGTACTTGTTGTTTTCACGCCAATCAAGTGTTGCCTTTTTCATGTTGTAAGTTGCTTCAGGTGTGAGGATTTTCTGCACTCTATCTCGTTCCTTCGGGCTGTAGATGGAGCAGTTCACGCCATCACTACACTTGATGGTCATCTCGTTTATGACAATCTTACCTTTCTCAGTCCAGTTAGTTTCTATACCTTTCCTGCCATGACGTGGGTCGTACATCATTGTCACTACTTTGGGTAGGTGTACCTGCACTAGTGCTACTTGGTAGAGATTGATGAAGCCGTGAAAGGGTAGACCTACATGGTCTTCCCACATCTCACGTTCTACTGGGTCGTCTATGTCACTCAACCAGTCATACGTATCTTGTACTGCTATGAACTTGCTCATAACACTCTCCTTTGAATATTTAATTGTTAAGGTGCGATTGCGTTAGCGAGACATTCATTGCCCGCTCCAAGCATTGTACTACATACCTTGTGTTTTGTCAAATTATGACACGAAATGACATACAAACAACAGGGTTGTACCTGACGATTACCTTACGATTGCCCTCTGGTATGCTATAAAAACAAAGGGTCACACAAGGTTTGGTAAAGTGTGGGAACTTGACAAGGATGATTGGTTGGTGTAAGATTCAGACATGAGCACAGAAAAGAAAAATCACATAGGCACTTATGTGGCTGACGAGTTGTACGGACGCATTGTGCAGGCGGCTGACCAACAAGATAGGTCAATGAGTTCTTTTTTACGTATGGCTTTGCGGAGAGAAGTATACCGCCACTCAAAGTCAGGAGAGTTTGTTAACCTACAAATAGACAAAGTAGCAACAAAGGAGGAAGTATAATGTCAAAAAAAGTAGCGGAGATAGCAGAGGAATTGGGAGCTGAGGTGACAGAGCGTACCAGTACAGAGGCTGGTGCAATTGTATGGTGGGATATGTATGATGCCGATGGGAACAAAGTTAACATAACACTACGGGCATCAACCTATCAGCAGGCTACGGCATTGTTGACTGAGCGTCGGCACATCATAGATAAAGTGGAGAAGGGTGGTTGGACTGCGGTGCGACAGGTGTCGCAACCAGTAGCTACGGCAGTGCCACAACAGCAGGCGTTTTCAGCTAACAGCACCGATAGTGGCTCGTTCGATACAGCAAAAATCCGAAAAGATAATGTCGGCTTTTTGGTACAGGGCGGCAACTTTACGGAGTTTGGTATACGGGCTTGGCCCGAAGTGTGGGAAGCAGCAAGTATAACACCCGAGGAAGGTGAGTTCACGGGCTACGTAGCACATTGGGGTGTCAACAACAAAGGTCACAAAAAGATAGTAGGTATACAACCTAAATAATAGCGTGGGGTGGAGCAAGGTTGCACCGAAACGTGGTGGGTGTTGACTACATCCTTACTTCTCTTATCGGTGATGAGCTGTTGCCACGTACTGAAGGCTCACACGGAGGTTCGATTCCTTCCCGCCCTAACATATAAAAAGGAGAGTGTTATCAGAATGAGGTTGAGAGGATTTACCCCACTTATAGATGAGGTCGTGGAAAACCACGGTCTCATTTGTGCTGTGGTACTAGGAACAATATGGCGCTACACCGAGATGGGTAGTAACGAAGAGTGTTATGCCACACAACAGACACTGGCGGAGAAGTGTGGTCAATCTATTAGTACAATCTATCGTTACACCAAAGAGTTAGAGCAGTCAGGTTATATAGTCAACAAGTCTAACCGCCAGAACAAGAAGGTGTATGTAGTAGATAAAGATAGGTTGGCGTTAGTGATGGGGGTAAGTGTCCAACCCGTCACAGAGAAGGGTTCAACCCGTCAGCCTGACCGACAAAGATACAATGATAATAAAAGTAATAAAAAATCTAAAAGACATGTAGCCGTCGATGCTGCTGAGAAGCATTTCTACAGCGTATCAAAGATTGGAGAATTTCCAGAAGGTACAGACAAGAGAAAGATGGCAGTAATGGTATGGAACCCGCTGGGTTACATAGCAAAGGAACTAGAATACGACGTGGAAATTATAAAAGAATGTATCAACAAATGTATCACGAAACATATACGCAACGGCTGGTCACTAAGCAGCCCTAAGTCTATCACGAACACTTCTAAGGACGTGATAGGGGAGATGAGACGAGATGGATTGGCCCCAAGACGTTGAAGCGGAACAAGCTGTAATTGGCTCGGTACTAATAGACGAACAAACCTTGAATCGGGCAGGACTAGAGGTAGATGATTTTTTCTATGCCCGTCACAAGGCGATATGGAAGGCGTTTCTAGGTCTCAGACACAAAGGCGAACCGATAGACCAAGTAACTGTGAGTAAAGCGGCGAAAGATATTGACTTTAGTTATCTTACACAGTGTGTGACCACAACGCCGACAGCCTACAATGTAGAGGCTTATGCCCGCAGGGTTTTAGAGTCGTCCAATAGACGCCAAGGGTTGTTGGTCACTCAAGAACTAACGAAGCAATTGTTCGATGATACTGATGACCCGATAGAAGCGATAGGTGAAGCGGCTTATAAGCTACTACGAAGCGGGCGCACTGATGCCGAGAGTAAACCATTAGACACCACACTGGTTGCGCTGGACAAAGAGATGGAGACCATGCGTGCCAGCCCGAATGGGCATACCGGTATGGGTTGTGGCTTACTTGAGTTAGAAGGTCTGACCGGCGGTTTACATAAGCGAGAATTAGTTATGATAGCCGGCGAGTCAGGGGTGGGTAAGAGTATGTTTGCCCTGCAAATGGCGCTGGGCATGGCTAGAAGGGACTTTACTGGCGTCTACTATAGTTTAGAGATGTCAGACACTCAGTGTGCGAGACGTATAGTATCTATGTTGTCGGGATTGCCCACCAAACTGTTACGAAGTGGTAAACTCTCCGAGGAGCAGGAGACACGGTATATACAAACATGTACTTCTAATGCCAAACTACCCTTATACATTAGTGATAGACCTAACTGGACTACAGCGCAGATGCGTGCTGACCTACTAAAAAAACCAGTAGACTTTTTTGTCGTGGATATGTTAAGGCTGGTGCAGGATAAGTCGGGTCGAGCGGATGAGTATGAACGACATGCGCTTATATCACAGCGACTGAGGGCAATGGCAAAGGAACTAAACATGTGTTGTATAGCCGTACATAGCCTGAATAAACTTGGGATAGGAAACAAACCAAACTTAGGGCATGTGTCTGGCTCGGGACAGGTGGTATATGACTGTGATGTAGTGATGATGCTGACCAAAGAGGACGAGATAATGCCAGAACGTATGACATTACGACTAGAAAAACACCGTGAAGGAGAGGGTGGGTCGTCCCTGTTGCGTTATTGTCATTCAATTAATGGGGTTGCAGGTTTTACAGAGGGAGCGCAACCGTTAACAATATAAGCGGCTCGGGCGGAAGGGAGCGCCATTGTCTGCTAGACCGATAATAACTTATAGAACAGATTTACTATGGCGGTTCATCACCGACCTGCATGACGAACAAATGTTCTCATTAGGGGCTTCGTTCTTAGGCTCTGAAGTAAAGGAAGGGTTAGGCGAATGGGTGACTGTGGGAACAGTATGGAGAAGGAATAGCGGACACATAGTGGTAGCTAGACACTATAGTTTTAGGCGACCAACCAAACAAGAAAGAGAACGGATTGACCCGCTGGTAGCGCGTATGCAGCGGGTAGACAAGAGAGACTACATAATAAAACGGAGGCGGCGTGGATACAAAACAGATTTACCTAATACCTGAGCAGTTAGAACAACAGCTACTACAGTTGCGAGGCGAGGGAGATGAAGCACGCTGGGTAATCGGTAGGATAGCGGCTATATTAGAAGAGGAAGCGGGCGGTAACCGCGACAAGATAACAGCATTACGGGCGCAGATGGCTACACTGACTGGTAAGACAGTCAACACGATTAGAGACTATAGGAGGGTGTCAGCTTACTGGAGCCAACAGGTGGTTGATGAGTATCCGACTCTTACTAGAGACTATTTTAGAGTAGCAATGGCGCATGTTCCTATTGAAGAAGCTCGTAAACGGTTGGACGTAGCGGTTACATCTGCCGACAATTATGGTGGCTTAGTGATGCCATTAGACAGGTTTGTGGCACACGTTCGTGGGCGGAGTGGAGAGGAAACTGACACAGAAAAGGCGCACACACTTTTACATCAGGCTATAACAAAGGTGCAAAAAGCACAAGTCTTACAGGTGGTAGAGCTAGGCATGGTGCTTGCAACTCTACATGACGCCAAACTTAGAATCGAATCGGGAGCAACAAGTAATGACGAAAATATATTCTAACAACAGAATGGTCGGTGAAGTAGTAGGTACTACTTTTAGGAAGCACCTAAAACCCAACCACTTTTTATGGCGACCACCGGCAATAGCGTTTGGATTACAATCGCTAATAGATGCTAAGAGAGCAGGCGCCACAAGAGTTGAGGTTATCAATACAGAAACCGGTAGGGTACATCGAGCAACACTAGACCTGATAGAAAGACATGGGTTCAATGTTGAAAGGGGTGGTTTTGAGCCGCAACGAGCACTGGCGCTACACAGGTGGCAGGTCACAACGAAGGACGCACAACAACTGGAGTTACTATAATGGCAACACTAACACAATATAGTTATCGTAGACATGCTTTATATAAAACATATAGTGCGCGTGAGGCGGACGCAAGGGATTTGCGTGGATGTCAACAGGCGCTTAATAAGTTAGGTAAAGCTGACAAACACAACATCAATGAAATGGCTGCGGAATTGTCAGAGATAGATGGCTTAAGTCGTGACAGTGCCTTGCGTTTGTTAGGTGCGGTGGGACGTTGTCTTGCAAAGAACCCTGCTTATATACAGGCTCGTATAGCGGGCAAGGTGAAACCTAATGGAGGTTAGCTACTGTTGTGAGGCTGCGGTATACGATTACTCCTCTATTCAGTATCCAGAGGGGGTAATACCTATGTCAAGATGCACTGAGTGTGGTGAGATGTCGATGGTATTGAACACCGAAGACTTTGATAAAGAGGATTACAATGACCCAGAGCCAGCTTGAGGCTGAATTTGAGTTCCACTTGAAGGCACTCAAGATAAAAAAACCTGAGCGAGAGTACACCTTCGCTTCGCCTAGACGCTGGCGGTTTGATTTCGCATGGGTTGATGAAAAGATAGCGGTAGAAATAGAGGGAGGGATTTGGACCGGAGGCAGGCATGTGCGCGGCAAAGGCTTTGAGAACGATTGCGAGAAAGGAAATCAGGCCCAGCTCATGGGTTGGGCTGTGTATAGATTTACTCCTAGCCATATAGCGAGGGGTGATGCGGTAGAGATTATACGAAAGGCTCTCAAGACTAGACACGAAGAAGCTATTTCGTTGGTGTATAAACTGAGCCTATTAACAACAAAGAAGAAACGTAAGAAGAAACGTAAAAAGAAAGGAGAGTAAGTCATGTGGCATGAAAAGAAGTGGTACATGTTGATTGCTGTGGTAGCCATAGCGTCTGGTGTCTGGACGTTTAGGATAATCCACAACAAACTAACACAACAGGAAAGCAATATAATAGAAGTGGAATATGATATGCCAGTCATATCACCAGATGGACAGCGGGTTTACGTTGTACTGGCAGGTAGCAGGGTAACAATGGGAGAGGCAACACTACCTAACCCTTATATAGATATACAACACGACACACCTGTGCCGCCAACACCTACGGTAGTACCTACTGCAAAAGCTGAGGTGTTAATGGCAAGACTTTCCCATTATTTTCCAGATTGGGGTGGCAATAATTGTCATCCTGCAAACTGGAACGGTACGAGGTGTACCGCCTTACTGACTGATGGTAAACAGTGGCAACACTGGAGTTACTATGAGAATTGGGGTACAGCTTGTCCGCGTGAGTTCAAGTTAGGTACTCGCTTTAGTATCGAAGGGTTTGGTACATGGACTTGTGTGGATAGAGGCGGGGCGATAGAGATGTTACCTGATGGTACATTTTTCCTCGACCTCCTCACTAAAGACCAGCCGTATATAAGTGGGGGAGAGGTGGTGCGGGATAAGTATAGTCCGGCAGGTTCGTTTCTAATTGAGGTTCAAGTCGTCAATGACTGAGCTTTATGCTGGTATAAAGTTGGGTGATAATAAGACATGAATACATATATAGGGGTAATCATATGAAAGAGCCAATGTTACAATCACGTAGATTTTTAGTTGCAGCAGCTGCTCCATTCGTAGCAGCTGGACTTCAGTTGGCAGTAGAGTATGTGCCTTGGCTGTCACCGATTGATGCTGATGCAGTAGCACAGTGGGTTATAGGTCTAGCCATATCGTTTATTTTAGGACGTAGTGTACGCAACTCTGCCGTTGGTCTCGGTCGCTGAGTCAAACAATAAAAAAGAGCCACCGTAACTGGTGGCTCTTATTTATCCTCATCAAGTGTGCTGTTGTTGCGCTTAGGGTATGGTAATACATCGTAGCGCAACGCCTTTTTAAGTAGTTTGATTTCCTTCTTAGTACCCGTTGATGGGCTTTCATCCCATCAACCCTACATAGTCGCAAGGTGCATCGGTTATATCCTGTTGAACACCGAGATACATCTCAGTGGTACGAATAGAAGCGTGACCTAAAGAAAACTGTATCTGGTCTAGTCTTGCACCGCCTTGATATGCCAGTTTAGCAAAGGTGCGACGTAAATCGTGTGCACCAACAGTTTTATGTAACAGTTTGGCGTATTGAGCCACTATATTATAGACGGTTTGTTCTGATACGCTCGTGCCAGATGGTTCATTTTTTAGGATAGGAACAAATACCCTACCCTCTGTGATACCCGATTCATCTAACCATCTCTGGATATTGTGGTAACACCAGTTTGGTATAGGTACTGTACGTATCTTGTTACCTTTACCATTGATGTCTAGTATCACCCAACGGTTATCCCGCTCTGCCAGTTTATCAACGGTGAGTTGTGCTACCTCTCGGCGGCGTAGACCAGCACCTAACAGTACCGACAATACAGCTTTATCACGTAGTCCACGTAGCGTACTGGTGTCAGGTGCGGCAAGCAGTTTGTTTGCTTCCTCGCGGGTCAACCAGTTTCCACTACGGACACCACTGTTCTTAACACCAGCAACTGACATAATATCTTTTGTGATTTGCGGGTCTAACAGTTTGTAGTGTAGAGCTTGTTCTGCCAGTTTGCGTATAGCCGTAAGCCTAGTGTTGATTGTAGATGGTGTGAAGCCTTCTGCTACTAGGTGTTGGCGGTAGTCTGTGATTGTTATGTCGTTGAATGGACGGCTACCTTTCCACTCCATAAAGTCTTTCAAACATGACCTGTATGTACGTTGGGTGGTTGGATTAGAAAACGGTTGTGTTGCAATCCGTACCACCTGTTCCATATCAGGTATGTTTGGAACAGTTATATCTGTCACTTATTTCTCCTTTATATGTTTCAGGGATAGACTGCCCTATACTTAAGCAGTCGCTCGGATTACTCAAAACAGTCTATCCCATTCACACGTAAACTCAATATGTCTGTCGACTTATGTCAACAGAGAAGTAGATACCTACTCCTATGTACAACTAAATACGGATGCAATTATTAAATGTTGTTGGGGTACTTAGTTGTACATACCAATAGGTATCAGTTATGGGTGGGATGATTGTGTGTGCGTGTCATCGTTTGTATAGTGATATATTTTGTTGATAGATTGTTTTATGCTAGTCAGGCATTTTTCTACGCATCGGATTTCATATCGTCATCCCACCCGTCCGATGGTGTAACTAGTGTAGCATCAAAAGTTGCCGCTGACAATGGCATGTATCAGGTGTGCTGTTATATATATAAAAGCAAATCCGACTATATACCACGCCATACGGTCGTTTTATTCTGTTTCTTTTTCCTGCGTTTCGTAGTCATCGTCTAGGATAGGTGTCTCGTAGCCGTCATCGCCTTCCCAAGTCACCCAGTCTACGTACTCAGCCTGCTCTACAGCCTTGAGGACACGCTTGAC
>Ga0114898_1001274_pt1 | contig 15407 bp, 17 predicted proteins | sample Malvired_Geostar_FD_83496 | JGI IMG/M metagenome (GOLD analysis project Ga0114898, IMG submission 83496) | Marine viral communities from the Global Malaspina Expedition - Malaspina viral metaG DeepMed_Geostar | ecosystem: Environmental > Aquatic > Marine > Oceanic | place: Mediterranean Sea... | reverse complement strand
TCTTTCGAAACCTTCTTAGATCGTGCCAATTTATGAAGCCATCTCAGCAGCTTTTATCGCTGCATCTTTTGAATAAGGTCCAGAATCAACCATTTCGCCGTCCTCGTTCGCCAAACCCCACTTGCCGAACATGATGTGCTTCGGTACGAGTTGGCCGTTGGGTTCGGGTTCAACACTAATTTCATTGATGGGAATGGTGATGCTTTCAACTTTCCGTTCCAGAGCGTTTAACCTCTCCAGAATTTCTCTGCTTAAAACTTCTAATCGTATGCTCATTTCGTTGCCTTTCAGGGTTAAATTTAGTACAATAAACGCAGGCGGATCGTTCGGCTGCGAGGGGTTAGAACGGTTTTATTTGCAGGCCATCCTCATTGCTGTAAGGCCCGTTACCAAACCGCCTTTAATCTTCTCCAGCACCCAGTAAGCCCGCTCCACCAACTGCCGCTAATGGCAGAGCCAGGGGCTGGTTTCGCCGCATAAAGTTTTTAATCACTTGCTGTTTTGACAGACCGCGTTCGGCTGCACGTTGGGAAGCAAGATCGTTAAATATTTCCATAAATGTCCGTTGTGAAAGTGGATCGACACCTGTTCGTTGAGCGGCACCCATCCAGAACGCTGCCTGGAGTTGAGGACCAGTCATTCCCATTTCACCGGCCAGCTTGTTTGTAAAATCCTCGAACGCTTTATATTCGTTGGCGTTGGGCATATCCTCCCAAACGGATCGTTCCTTTTTTATAAAGTCATACACACCGTCAACTGGCTTTGCCGCCTTAACGGTCTTTGACCCCTTCTTGCCTTTTACAGCCGCCTTCGCATTAAAATTGTGGACTGTTTTACCATCGACATCCCGCTTGGTTATAAAGGGATTGATCTTTTTACCGAATTGGTCGCGTAACCGTTTAACCAAATCATTTGAGATTTCCGCTGATCCATGCAGAAAGGCAGGGTCATCACTCATCATGGACATTAAGCGCATAAAGTGTTTATCGGCTGCTATGTTTCGTCGGCCCCCTAATAAACTCTGGGTAAAGCCCCTTGGTTTAGGGTTCAGTCTGGGATCAGCTGTCGGACCCCAGTCACCCGTTACATACTTGCCAACGTTCTTGGCCTGATTTCTTTGCATCTTATGGCCATAACCAGACCCCACTGGAGGAACCATTTCACCCGCCAGCAATGCGTCGGCATCAAGGCTTAACGCCCCCACCCCTGAATTATCTCCTGGCCTATTTTTAGTAAACCAGTAACTGGCATTTCTGATGTTCGGCGGTACTTTAGAACCTGTCGACGTCGCGCCAACCAACCACATAAACTCTTTCCAGGCTTCAGGACCAGCCTTCGGCCCTAACTCCTTGATGAACATATCGCGGAGAGCTTCGGTGTTATACCATTCGCGTCCTACTTCTTCCCCCGCTCTGACAATACTCCGCATCTCGTCAGCCATTTCTGGTGCTGCTTCAAAACGTTCCATCAATTTATTGAAACGTGCAGATGATCCTTGGGGCGCTCTGAACCTCAACAGGCTATAATCAGTTCGTTCTGGCGCTGCGCCTCTTGGGGTGTCGTCTAATAAACCTTTTGGTTGTGGCCCAGCTTCCGCCGCTTGTTCCGCTTTGATGGCCCTGATTTCGTCAGGATCAACGCCTGGAGTATTTTCGTTAATCGCACCATGCCTGACGTCGTTCTCATAAGCCATCTGGCGAATACGCATATCGACCTGTGATGGACGAAGCGCTCTTGTAGCCCCCATAACTGGAGGTATTAACGGAAGCACACCAGCTGCACTTAAAGCATAATTTCCCAGCGAACGTGTTTCGGGGTTTTGCATATAATGACGTGCATCGTTCAACAGGCCCGCAATGTCTCCTGCAATTGGAACAGGTGAAACGGCCAGTGCCGCCGCATCGATTGGATTGGCTCTACTGAAATCAAACGCACCCTGCATGACATTTGAAATACCTGTCGAAACAGGTGACGTTGCGTATTGGGCCGATGGATCTACACCGTACCTTAACTGACGGGCGTACCTGTTACGCTGACGGGGGTCTAGTCCGCGTGGTATTCTATTATTTGAGGGTAAGACCCTATCCAATAATCCTGGCATTATTCATCTTCAAGTTGGTTTGGGTCGATCAAACGATGGCCGCAACGGCTGCACGTAAGAAAGCGATCACCTCTAATTAAACTTAATTTGTGCCAAAAGACCGAACACCAGAGTGATTTTCCGAACTCACACAAACTGTTGAGAATTTGGATACTCAATCTTTTGATCCCAGGGTTTCCGATAAGATCCGAATTTGGACATACCTTCTCTGTACCCGATTGCCAGATAACGCATTGAGTCTGCAAAATGCGAACTCGAATCATGCAGCGGCAAACCACTACTCTCCTTAACGCGATAATGCCGAAGGGCTTTTAAACCTTCGGCACAATTCTCTGCATCGAACCAGCATCTGGGCAATAACGCCCGAACTGCTTCAATACCTTCCGCAACTTTTCGCATTGGCACGATTGTAGGTAATAGTCCAAGTTGTCTTAATATATCTGACCTACGTTGTGCTGTTGCACCCATGATGCGGGAGTCGGTATCGTGAGGTAACAAGTGATCACCATACGAATACCCTTTATCAAAAGACCGTTGCTGAAGCACTTGGGTATAGTGGGCCAAGCCTTCACCACTGCTTTGATAACAATCTATAAGCCTGATTTGGCTCGATGGCGTTTCTTGCCAGAACCAAATACTGGTCATATCTCTTACGCCTAAATCCCAGCTGGTATTAACCAACATGGTTTCATCGTAATTCACGTTGCCAATTCGCTCTTCAGCTTCTGCTTTACTCAGCTGGTCGGCATAATAGGCACCTGTAATATTGGCACCCCAATCACATTCCAGTTCTTGAGCATATTCATTGTCGGACATTTGAGCTTTAAGCTCGTCCAGTTCCGCTTGGGGTAATACTTTGGTCTTGCTGGCTGGAAACCTACACCCATACCAATCAGGGTTTCCTGCTTCTACTTCTGCTACGGCCTGATCATAGACCGACTTAAAAGCGTTCTCGCCTTTAGGTGTCCCAATCCAGAGGCACTTTCCTCTTCGATCAGCCAAAGCGGGTCTTACGATCTGTGGAAATACTTTTGCTGGAATATCCTGAAATTCATCCAGAACTACAGCATCACAATACATTCCCCTTATTTGTTCGCTGCTTTCGTTGGAGCCGCTTAACAAATAGATGGATATCTTGCCTAGCTGGGGGTGCGGTATTTCGCATCGTAACTTGGCGAGGTTGTACTTCACTCCAGGGAAAACCGCTGTGGCTTCCTTCAGATATTCAAAAGCGATTTTTTCGACTTGCCCGAATGTTGGCGCGATAAACATGCCTTGAGGGTTTTTATGTTGACATTCAACAAGAGAGCGAACCAACCATTGAACGGCCATAACCGTTTTACCAAAACGTCGGTGGCAAACTGCGACGTTCCAGCGTCTGGCGTTTAGATGAAACTCTTTTTGTAGGGGTCTAGGCGTGTATGGAATTACTATATTATTGGCTGTTTTCTTTTTGGTCATACATTGCCTTTAGTCTATAATAAGACATGGAACGATTTGATCCCCCACCGCTCTCATCAACCGCTGAACTAAAGCACTGGCGTTCTTTAGAAGTGGAACCAGGTCATGTGCCAATCGCTTACTCACAACGGGCTTCTGGGGTTGAAGCTCAAACATCCAAACCCAAACGGTTTGGAAACGCCTTTGCGCTTATCGCTACGACTTGTTTCCTATACTTGTGGTTCTAGACATTAGATCCAATGCACCGTTGGTGAATTTGTATTACCCGCTTCCCAGATAAACCAAGCCAAGGCCATCATTCCGCTACGGCCACTGTAATCATCACCGTTCTTCATTAGTGTTTGCCGTCCAGAGAAAACATGGACACGGACTGGCGGTGTTTTATTAAAGAATAATCTACGCCGCTGCCCCTCAAGAAAGTTCAGCTTTAATAAAAGCGCTGTTTTTCCACGGGCTAGTTCGACTGCTTTTTCCGCAAAATCCAAAGCATTTTTATACGGCGGGTTCGTTATAATGTTATCGCATTCTGAAGCTTCGCAAAGAAAATCAATATGGGGTGTGCCATAATCACGGTCAATTAGGTCACTACTTATTACGTTATAACCGTGTTCTAGTAAGACCTTTGATATATGCCCTTCACCACAACAGGGTTCCCAAATACCACCCTCAAACTTCTCGACCTTTAATAATGCCTCAGTAACAGGTCGGGATGTTGCGTAAAAATCATTAACTTCCCTATCGCCCCTTAAATTACAGCCTACTATTCGTGCGGACAGCTTATTGATTTCCAAGGGGCTATGGTATTCCATCACTTTGCTAAAGAATTAACCAAAGCAGGAACCCGAAAATAAGTACGCTGGAAACAGCAAGAACAAACTCCCGCCAATCGATCATTATTGAATATCGTGCTTATCCAGCGGGGTTGGGATATCTGGCAGCGTGTCGATTTCCTCGATTTCAACTATCGTTTTGGCGCTACCATTTGCGGTATATAATTTCGTTGCTGTGGCGGTAATAATCTGGCGGTCATCTTCGTAAACAATGCCGTTAATCGCATCCGTTACCGTCTTTAAAAGGTTATCGACATCACCAACTTTGGCACTTGTCGGCAAAAGAATGTCGTTTATTGCCATCCCTTGGCGCTTCTTAGGCCATGACTTTGGAACGTCTACCATAAAAGTAGCGTCAACTTTGACAGGACCAGTAAATGGTTTTTTACCCGCCATCATTTGCTTTCCAACGGTAGAAATAAGAGATTCCGCATTCTTGGTTTTTAGTGGGGTGTATACATGCCCTCGACCAAACCTTGGCCGTCCTTTCGGTACTGGCACCCCTTCGATAACCATGCGGAAACCAGACATTACGCCTTCTTGGATTTCCGCTTGGTAACCTTCTTGCCCGTCTTTTTAGCGTATGACGCAGCTGCCGCTTTCCCTTTTTTGGAATAGCCGAACTGACGCCCACCAACTTTTGGCATTCGTAACTCCTAAAATAATAAAATGAGTAATAGTGAAAGCAGCATGACGCGGCTCCTTGTATCCTACCATCATCATCGCCACCGCCCCTCGCCTCAGCGGGGGTGGGTCCAGGTCAAAGGGGGGTAGGTTTGGTCCAAAAGGTCGTATTTAGCGCCTACAGCCGCCTCTGAAAGGCCCAGACTTCTGCGCTTTTTACTTATTCTGGAGAATTAGTAAAATTTGGGTCAGTTCACCAGGTTTTTTCGCGCGACGGTTGCTGTTTGGTGTGTCAAATTTTCGGCTTCAATCTGGTGTTGAGACTTAGCCACAGCATCTTCCGCCCAGCTGACCGTATAACTTCCAACTGATCCTTGAAGTTCGACCAGTGATTTGCTTGTGGCCTGCATTGAAGGTATCAGCTTCTCCGCCTTCCAGCGGTAATGGTTCAGCATCTTGTCGGCCTTTAGAATTTCATCTCTGGTTGACGCATCTTCGATTAACAATTCCGACTTCTCCAACAATGCCGATACATTCTTTATTAGCGACGACATGAACTGTTCTGCAAGATCCCTATCCTTCTGACGCCATCTCCAGAATGTAGCCTGGTCAGGATACACACCTTTGCCAGTGCAGATGTGACGCAAATACTCACCGTCGCCAAAGCGTTCTAGTATTTCATCACATATCTTTTTAGTTTTCTTCACTGTCACTCCGAATAAAGAATGGCCCAGCAGGCGGGCCACTGGGCCAAACGAGGATACACATTATAAAGGCTAGTGTGTGCTGCTCTTCGAGGGTGAACTCAGAACTATAAAACTTACTCTGGGAGAAATAAATTTTAGGCACACTAGCCCAGCGCTGTTTTACACCTTTTTTATGGGATTTGTCAACTACATGTGGTGTTAATCAATAAACGACCTACAAGATATAGTTATTAAGCAATCAAACGTGAGATCTGCGCTGGAGCAAATGCTTTACCACTAGAGGTCTTGTGACCCTGTTCAAACAACAGTTCAGAAACCTTTGCCAAGCTGTACCCAAGCAACCGAAGTTGCTTCGCTTCACGCGCCAACGCTGGATCTAATTCCTTGTGGCTCTTACGGCCTTCACACTTGCCAGTCTCTACCCGCTTTCTGGTTCTGGCTGCTTTCAACTTTGATACAACCTGAGCTTTCTCAAACTCGCTAACTGCGCCTAATATCTGGCGTACCATTGTTGCCGTAGGCGTATCATCTGTAAAATGCTTAGGTGCATCTACAGGAACAAGCTCGTAACCCAATTGCTTGAGCATCTCATGCCCAGTCAGCTGCACTGCTAAGTCTCTGGCGAACCTTGAAGCATTTTCTACAAGAATAGTTCGAGCGCCATTACCAGCGACATATGTCAACAGATCAGAGAACCCTTCCCTATCCTGAATAGCATCAGCACCACTGACAGCTGCGTCATAGAACTCTCGAACGACCTCAACGCCATTGGCAGCTGCATAAGACGTTACCGCTTCCTGTTGACGTTTGAGACTATCCTTATCAGACCCTACGTTAGTAGCGGAACTGGTTCGAAAATATGCGACGGCTGTATTTGACATTTGGATATCTCCAATCAGGTAGTGTTTTTACGAACGTAATTTTTTGAAAGCTGTTCTGCTTTTTTCCTCATGGCTTCTCTGCTTTCGGCATTATCAGGAATAACAACCTGATACTCAACAAGCCCAAGGCGCTTTAAACGTTCGCGGCTTTCTCGTTTCCGTTCAGCCATGCTTTTTGGTTTCTTCATTCTGCTTAATACGCCTTAAAGAGTGACCTGTCACATTATACTGTGACCTGTCACTATTACAAGAGTTATTTGGTTGTTCCTGAATGCCGTCGCAACAATTTACTATACCCCCAACGCATCCTTCATAATCACAATTATTAAAAACAGTATACCGCTGCGTATAACTAAATTTAATTTTGCCAGTGCCATGACATTTCGGACAGAGCATTATCACTCCCCTTGCATCAGTTTCGATGCCTTAACGCTTAAATCATAAAGCTCGATATCGAGTTCCTGCCCGACTTTTCCGCGCCCAGTTATAAAGAACTCGACTGGATTACCAGTGTCTGGATCGAAACCTACTGAAAAGTGGAAATGATCGGTGCGGCTATTAATACAAGGTCGGCGGTTCGGCATCTTCTTTTTCATTGGCTAAAACAATTTGATAGCCGAATGGAATAAATCCCAATCGCATTTTGCGCCGTCAGTAATGCAGTCGGTAACCAGCCTAAAACCACCATTACCAAATCGGGATATAACAACAACGGTCCAATCCATATATCGTTTTACATATTTGGGTTCTGAGCTTTCGTCGGTATAGCGGCTGGTGGATTTACCGCCAGGACAATCAAGTGAAGCGTAGTTGACTGTCTGCATACCAGTGTCACTGGCCAGATAACCAATTGCTTTACGAATTTCCATAACGCTGCCTTCAAGGACACCGTTCAGTAGTCCGCTTTCAGCCCATTGTAATATTGGATCAGGGTTCCACTTCGCATTTTCGAGTGTCTCTTTCGTTGCGAATTGAAAATCTTTTTGTGCTTGTTCCCAGCGATCTACGTCGTCCATATATTCTCCGCACTTAACTTTTTAGATTTCAAACCATTGCTGAAATCGATGTTTATTTTCGTCATCCTTTGGGTTGTCACCCATCACACCCCCTCTTAGGGGGGGTGTGACGGGGGGTGACACACCCGTTTTGTGACTTAATGAACGGTGACATCATCTGTGACAGTGGTGACGCAGCGCGTAACCGTTTGTTTTTTCTTGTTGAATTTGATTGAACCTTTGGTGACAAGTTTTGTGACGGTTGTCACCACTGCGTTACAAAACGCACGATGACTTTTGCCCTGAAAAAAGCCTAAATGTGACTTCAAAAGAGGTCTTAATTTATCCATTTCAAGGCTGTTATCTGGGTCTTCGTTGGCTTCGAGAACGTCCATAAGTATCTGTTCACGATCAGTCAGATCGGGAAGATCATTAAAATCTTCGGCAGCTGAAACCTCCTGTTCCTGCATGACGCAAGTGGTGATAGTCTTGCCGTATTGATTTACCCCGATATCAACCACGTTTAATTGAAAGCTGATGTCGTTTCCCGCATCCATGTCCCGCTGTTTTCTTACTCTTATGGAATATGACCCCGTTGATCGAACCACTTCGAGTTCGGTGTCGGTCGCGGCACGGAGTAAACTGTGACCTCTAGCCCCCTTCGCAGTGTCTTTTCCAGCGTGGTGAACGACCATCATATGGGCCTTCATACTGTGCCTGATTTTATCGATGTACTTAACAAACGCGCCCATATCATCAGGACTGTTTTCGTTACCGCCGCTGATGGCCCTACTCAAAGTATCGATAACGATAAGTTTGACGTTGCCCAAATCGGAACTGACGTCCGCTATTAGATTAATCAGGTTATCAACATCGTTCTTGGGGTTCAGGAGATCTATCGGACAGGGAACAACGGCTAGATCGAAGTTACTTTTTTTGTAGTATTCCTTTAACCCTACAACCCTGTCGAGAACGGAGCGGCTCGACTCACAGGCCACGTATACAACTGCGCCTTTTTCAACCTGACGATTTTGAAAAAGTGTTCCAGTCGCTATGCAGTAAGAAAATTTAAGAGCAGCGAAAGTTTTACCGACATTACTTTCACCGTAAAGAACGGTCATTGCGTTATGGGATAACAGACCTTCGATTAAATGAATGTCGTCGGTATCGGTTTTGATATCTTTGGGCTTCACATAATACAGCTTTTGTTTAGGCGTTAACGGCGGCAGTATTTTTGATAAATCCTCTGGAAAGTCGGCTTGTGCATTGGCGATACCAAGTGGATTAACGCTGTATTGGTAAGCGTTGGAAACCTTGGTGGCCAAATCTGCATACTGCCAGGGCGGAAAAGCCTTAGCGGTATTCCAATGGTCGTACATCAGATCGACGGCTAAACCCTGCGAAATACCAAAATCTTTGACGCGACAGGCCACCGTGAAGGTATCATGGTCGCCGTTTTTATGCTCAGTGGCCTCTGGTGCGCCGTTAATTAGCCAATCTATGGTCCTTTCGACGGCTCCATCAGTATCAAGATCGTCAATGGCCTGTTCGACATTACCTTTTTCCCTTGGTTTGCCACAGGCATCAACAAGCGATTGCGGCGCTTTCATCAGGTCGGTCCAGTCGCTGGTATATTCTATACCGTCGATAATTGAACTGGGACCAATCACATACCCTCCGTAAGAGCGTATATCGATCCCCTCGCCCAGCAAACCAGCAGATGATTTAACCTTGGTATTGGAAAGATAGAGAAAATGCCGTCCTTTGGTCGTGGTTATATTGGTTCGAGTGGTATTGAGGCCAAGTTTGTTTCTGATTTCCTTATAGGTTTTCTGCCCTGGCTTACCGTCCTTTACATCAACATCGACGACAATCAGAGACTGTTCACCGCCGTTAAAAGATCCTGTGTAAATACCGATATTAAAATCATTGTCGCTTTCCCACCATTTACGAATAATCGATTGGTCCGTTGTCGCTTTTTCCTGCCATGCAGTAACGGCTGGTGTTTTGGCATTTGGAACGCAGGGAAAAACGTGAAAGCCTTCACTGGCCAAACGCAGGGCTGTTTCGATTTTACTCATTTATTTTTTAAACCTCTTTGCTATCCATCCATCAGCTGCGAGGGGTAATCCACCAGCCCAAAACGGAGTTATTTTCATCAAATCAAGCGCGTGGTTCAGATCGACTGAACCTTCGGGGGCTTCCACGACAATTTCATCGTGAACATGCATGACTATTTTCAAGCCGTGCTTTTCAAACCGCATCATTGCCCAAGCCAGTAAATCTCTGGCGATAGCCTGTGTAATATTTTCGACTAAAGAACCGCCGTATGTGGAGTGCTGTATAAACTGGCCGTTTTTTGCGGACCTATAAAAAAGGGTTGGTTTTTCCCATGTCTGGTTGGAATCGTCCTTGTCGATATATTCAACATCCCTGACAAGGTTATGTTCCCGCACCTGTTTAACGCTGGTGCCTTTTTTATAGAACCCGCACACCTCAACATGGGGATATGGATAAGTCAGTTTCCGACCAGAGGGTAATCTGCATTGCAGGAAGGAACCTGATTTTAAAAAAGTGATATGCTTTGAAACTTTTACTTCTTTGATACCTTCCGCACAGGCTGAGACTGCACCGTATTCGGTCTCGTACCAGAATTTCTCGATGGCGGGATGAGACTCGCGCCAAGCCTTTTTGATTGTGTCGGCCCTTTTGTTGGTCACCTTCAAGCCATAGCTTTTCGACATTTGCTGGAAGGCTCCTACGCCGCCCTGGTAACCAAGTGCCAAGGTTGCGACCTTGCCGACTTGCCTCTCTAAATCATCGTCTTTGGTAATTTCCTCGCCGTATATTTTACTGGCTGCGTCCAGATAGATGTCTTCTTTGCGGTTAAAAACGTTCAGTGTTGAAGTATCGTTTGCCAACCATGCCAGAACACGCGCTTCAATTTGTGAAAAGTCGACAGCTATCAGTTCATAACCTTCAGGCGCAGTAATCATGCCACGAATACAGTTGGATAAAACTGTAAGAGGTTGTCCGTATTTTTTAAGCTTATTTGGCGCAGACGTTATTAAGGTAATAGCGTCGTTTATTTCATCGTTTTCCAAAGTGGGTCTTGGTAGATTTTGAGGTTGAATACGCCGACCAGCCCAGCGCCCTGTATGCGCTCCCCAGTATTGATGGGTGCCTCTAATTCGATTGTCGTTGTCAGCGCCAGTTGCCATTGCCTGTAGCTTGGCATTGGATGCTTTGGCAAATTCCTGACGGATTTCAATAACTTCTTTTACAATTGCGGGGCATTTTCTGTCATCCAACGCCGCCGCCATATCCGCTTTGGTTAAACTGGGCAGTTCGTAACCCTGTTCATTCACCCACGTTGTAATGGCGGCAACTTGTGATGCATTAATATCAATGAATTTACGAAGTTTTTTGTTGAGCTTTTCTTTTTCAAACCCAGCAATATCAATTGCGGATTGAATTGTTGGAATATCTACAAAAATACCGCGCTCATTAATATGTTGGTCTGCTTCCCATATCATTTGTTCCCGCTTGGATAATGGGGCCAACCGTTTTTCCAGTTGGCGTTCCACTTCGACGTCTTGAATACAGTACGCCGCAAGACGTTCAACATCGCCGTCAGACCAGTTATCGTTTGCGGCCTGACACATCCGCAACATTAAACGTTTACCTTCCTCGTCCTTCTCAATTGTAAGGTTTACGGCCTTAGCAGCTGCATCAAGAGACGCAGGAAGGCCCATTGCTAAGGCCATTGCCATTGTGCAGCGACACTGCTCCGGTTTAAGAAGCGGCCATCCGTATTTTACGACACAATGTTTATCCCAGATTGCGAGTTCGAACGCTGCGTTATGAGCGTGTACTTCGCCACCATTTTTTACATGGTTAAGTAAATCCAATGGTGCTGGGTTCATCGGTGACCAAACATGAACTGGTCCATCATCGAAGGCGTATGCCAACACCCAGATCCCTGTTGTGAGATCCGCTGCATATTTATGGGCGCCAACTTTCTTTAGATCGGCTTGGCTTTTAGTTTCAAAGTCTATGTGACAAATCATGGTTGCTAGGATCTTTCTTCTTGGGGTAAACGGCGCTCTAGGTTCACTCCAGAGCGCCTGTTTACGATTAGTCCCAGCTTGTTTCGTCGTCGTCAGTGCCAGTCTTTTTCAACTCTTCTAACGGTTCAAAGTCATCATTAGCGGCACGTCTTCCGCCACCTAGACGTTCACCTTCGTCAAGTTTCTGAACATTCTGAAGACCAAACGAAACGCCCTTACCACCGACAGGATGGTCCCAGGCATACGCTTTAATAGTGGCTCGATACCACGCGCCGCTATAGACTTCACTTTGATCGATCAGGTCTTTACCGTCACGATCTACAACCTGTGGACGGCCATGACTTTCCTTACTCGAAGCCGTTACACAAGTTGCTCCAGGCACCATACCAGCATATAAGTCGCCAGTTTTTGATACCATTTCCCCCTGATCTTTAAACGGATCACGAAACTTGGGACTTTCTGATATTTTCTTCGCATCAGCGCCCCACTTTTCCTTCGCCGCTTCCATGACCGCTGCTTTAAGGTGTTTTAAATTTTCACCTTCATCGAAAAGCATGACTATGGAGTAGGTTGGTTCACCCTGAGTACCAGGGATTGTTTTCGGTTTATGAACATTAACAAAACCGCCCCGAAATGCAGGAGTCCACACTTTCGTGTTGTCCCTTCGGGAAGCAATGTTAATTACGTTAGAATTATCTTTAGGCATCTTAAATTCCTCGCTTTCATCTAAATTGAGGGTTTTTCACTAAAGTCGGCAGCTGCGCTTGATGCGACAGCTGGTCGACCATCACTATTAAGAGCAAGGGTTAGACCCCCACTCTCGCTCACCACCAGATCTCTGGTGATTCCTTTATCCCCCACCTCTTTTTCTACAGCGGCGGGAGATTTAATTTTGGGATCGGCATAGGGTTGGTCTACGCCACGGTTTATTAGAATTGTTGCGGCTTTCTTTTCGCTAATCCATTTGCGAACAGGACGTTTTTTCACCAGTTTATGCCCTGGAACAGAACCGCCGCGTTTTGCAATATCAAACGCATGGTCCCTCACCGCTTTAAAATATGTCTCTGCTATAGATGCTTGACGCAGTGCTGCCGCCAACTCTTCACCCTGAAGTTCACTAGGATGAATATGAAGATCTGAGAAATCTGCCTGTGCGGTTATTAATGCCCGTTCCCTAAGCGCCTCACAATTAGGAGCATGTTTGCAGAATTTGCACCATTTGCCTGGATTTAGTGGCGCATCAGGATGGGAAGCAGCTGCAATGTCACGTTCGATTTCACTGGGCCAGGTTAAAAACTCTTCCCTGTCCACTTTCCATCTACGAACAGCCTTTCCCCCTGCCCTAGGCTGGATGATAACATTCTCGACTTCCAGAACCGCTTCGGCGTTATTAATAAGAGAGAAAACACCACACGCGTAACTTTTTAGTTGTTTGTTGTTTTCGACAGGAACAAAAATTCCAGAGCCATGTTTGTAATCATATATGCGTAATAAGCCTGTCTCCGGTGACCATATAGCCGCATCAGATGTACCCCAGTGTTCTTGTGATATAACAACTTTTTTCTCTATCCAGAGTTCACCTGGGTTCTTGTCTAAATCGAAACGAATTTGATCGAGATATATTTGTACGGCTGCAAGATCTTCGTGCGTTGGCTCTGGATATTTTTCGCCAACACCGTAGGCGATCTGCAATGATGGCCAGTCTTTAGCATCATATCCTGTTTCAAGGCACTCACATGCCAACTGATGAAAGAACGTACCCGCAATAGAATATTTGTTCGGCTTGTCGGGATATCTGGCTTCTTCTCTCGCACTGCCTGGGCAAGCATCAGCTGCCCAACGGTGTCTGCTCGAAGGCGATAGTCTGGCGTGTTCAGAGTTCAATTTCCGCCTCCATCAAACTATCTTCAATTCCATCTAATTTAAGTTTAAGTTTGTCATTTAATTCATTGATTTCCCTCAGTTTTAAAATCAGCGCATCGAGCATTTCTTTTGTTGGATTTTTAACTAATTCCAACATTTCGAGGTCGTAATCGTTCAAGCGGTTAAGCAGCATTGGCATCATCCAATTCAATCAGGTCGGTTAACATTTCAATTTTGTGGAGGAGAATTTCGGAAACTTTTTCGTCGATGCTTCCAGCCAACGTAGCCACACGGACAAGCACAGAATTGGGTTGTCCAATTCTATGCACTCTCATTGCCGCCTGAGAATTTGTGGCTGGAACAAAATCAAGAGAAGTAAAAATTACATCACTGCATTTGCCATGAGCATGAAGGGTTAAACCCTGCGATGCGGCAACCAGTTGGCCTATAAAGACTTTGGCAGACCCTTCATGGAATGCTTCTATAGCTGCTTGTCTGTTTTTCTGGGTAACGCTGCCCGTAATATGGACGCATTCAAATTCGGATAAACCAGCTAGTAGACCTTCAATGGTATCTAAATGGATGGCAAAGATGATGATTTTCTCAATGCCGCTATGAAGATCCGATTTGACAATATCTATTACGCCAGGAACCTTCAGCCGTTCGGTCAAACGTCTAATAGTCATCAGAGGACCGTCTATTCGGTGGAAGGTTCCGTTAACTAATAAATCTTCAATTGAACCAGCTTCATCATTGTATTCAGTGATAAAGTTCTCCAGTTCAGCGAGTGTTCTGGCATCACCTGAAGCGGGATCGACATAGATGTGTCCGTAACGAATTGGCGGTAAATCAGGTAAACAGTCCTTTTTCATGCGCCTAAGCATGAAGTTACCGTCGAGCTTGTTTCTCAACTCGCGTATATAGTTGCTATGGCCTATGATTTTTTTGCCGAAATGCGTGTCGATGACTTGGCAATAACGGTAGGCAAAACCCCAGTACGTTAATTTTTTTCCATCGACTGTAATTCCTTCAGGGTAAATGGCATTAAGAAGCGGCCATATTTCGGCTGCATTGTTCCGTACTGGTGTCCCTGATAAGCCCCACACCCTGTCAGCCCTTTGAGCAAGGCCAGGTTCATTTCTCATGCCCAGCATTTTCTGGGTCCGTTTGGCCGAAGGATTTTTTAAGGCGTCGCATTCATCCAGAATCAGCAAAGCCCAACGCTTTTTCATCAGCGCCTGATGCAGCTTTTTCGTTCTGGCTAGATCGTAGGAAACAATATTGACGCCATCATATATCGGCGTATCGGTTCCCTTTTTTATAACCTTGATTTTACGCGGTATTGTCTGCCACTTGAGAAACTCATTTTCGATTGTCCGCACCATGCTTGCTGTGCAAACAACAATAATCTTGGTTGCACCAATTTTATCCGCTGCGGCTATTGCTTGGTAAGTTTTCCCAAGGCCAGGCTGGTCTGCGAGTAAGCCAGTCTTATGGCGTGCTAGAAAATCGATCCCAGCTGGCTGATATGCGTAATCTACTTTCAACTAAATAAACCATAACCATTCCCTGATTTGGCACCCCAAAACCCTCGACAGCCGAACTGTACGAGGGCTTTGGTATTATATAGTGCGGTCTAAAACACAGCCTTGGCTTCGGGTTCGTTAAGACATTTGACACAAGCATCAACGCATTCATCACATATCATTGCTGTTGGGGCGGCAACAAGTTTAACAACCTCTTCCTTATTCTTTCCACAAAAATGACAGTAAAGTTGGGTTTTGTGTGTCTCTATCAATTGAGAGGGAGGTTTCTTAAAAAGTAATTCATTTATAATCATAATTCTTAGCTTTCCTATCGTTTCCTATATTAGCT
>Ga0114898_1001271_pt1 | contig 15462 bp, 14 predicted proteins | sample Malvired_Geostar_FD_83496 | JGI IMG/M metagenome (GOLD analysis project Ga0114898, IMG submission 83496) | Marine viral communities from the Global Malaspina Expedition - Malaspina viral metaG DeepMed_Geostar | ecosystem: Environmental > Aquatic > Marine > Oceanic | place: Mediterranean Sea... | reverse complement strand
CGCCAGCAGTTGCGGGCGGTAGGCGATCACGTCCTCGACGCCGGGATAAGCGAGGCCGACGGTATTTTCTTCACGCACGACATTGCGAAAGCCCGTATGCGCGAGGATGCGGCCAAGGATCGAGTTCGGCGTCGCGGCACTACCGAGATCCTGATAGAGGATCGCGGAAGGTGTATTCTTTCCGCTTCGCTTCGCTGCGCCCATTTCCGCATTGAAACGCGCGATCAACGCCTTGCCCTCCTCTTCGCGGCCAAGCGCGGCCGCGACGGTGCGAATGTTGTCGCGAATACCCTCGATGCTGCGCGCGTCCTTCACGGTCGCAACCGGAATATCCATGCGGGCGAGAAGATCGAGCGTGAAGGGCGAACTCCATTCATGCGCGAGAACGAGATCGGGCGCGAAAGGGAGAATATCCTCGATGCGTCCATCATTCGGCGGGATGTCCGAGACAAGCGCGGCGACGGGCGAATCCGCCGGGTCGCGTCCAAGCCGGAAGACTGATTTGAGCGTACCCGGCGCTGCAAGCTCGGCGGCGATGATGTCGGAGCAGAGATTGATCGAGACGATATGTGCAGGACGCGCGGAGCCGGCATCTGCCGCAGAAGCGGCAGCAAGGAGGCCAGCCAGAACACCGATAGAGAGAAGAAATTTCATCCCGCCGTCTCGCGCTACGCATCAACAAGATGTCGTCTCGCGGGACAGCCCCGCAATCCCCCGGCACACCCCGGCCTGGAGAAGGACGACAACTCGCGGCAGGTTTCCTGGCTTGGCGGGTCAGCGCCCCTCCCTGCCTTCCCGGCCCGTCGAACGACAGGCCAGTGGCCAAACCGGAGAGAGGCTCGCCGCTTACAGTTGCGGGGGCAGCCGCTTCTAGATTCGGAGCATTCTTGCCGGAAAGCTCCAAGCGTTCCCTTTTAACCCCGGATTTGCGGCCGGGGCACCACGAGCAGGCGGAGTGTAGACGCTCGCGCGCGCCACGCAAGGCGGGGGCCCGAAAGGCCTGCAAATCCCCCGGGAAATGCACTACCGTCAGCCAAAACAACAAACAGATGATTTCGGGGAGACACCATGCTCACGCTTTATCACTGCAACGGATCGCGCTCGATGCGCTCGCTCTGGCTGCTCCATGAGATGGGGATCGAGTTCGAACTGAAGGAACTCCCCTTCAGCATGGAAGGCCTGCGCACACCGGAATATCTCTCGGTCTCGCCGCTGGGCCGCGTGCCCTGCCTTGTCGATGGCGATGTATCGGTATTCGAATCCGGCGCCATCGCGCAATATCTCGGCGAGCATTACGACCCGGAAGGGAAACTGCATCGCCCGGCGGGACATGCGGAACGGACAGAGTGGCTGATCTGGCTGCATTACGCCGAGACCATGGCCGTGCACGGGGCGAGCCTTGTTCAGCAAAAGGTCTTCATCGCCAGGGAAGAGCGCTCGCCGGTGGTGCAGAAACTCGAGTCGCGGCGGCTTGAAAAGGCGCTGGAAGTGGTGGACCGGCAGCTTGGCGACAGGGATTATCTGCTGAAAAGCGGGTTCAGCACGGTCGACACGAATGTCGGCTACAGTGTGCATCTCGCGAAGGACTTTGTGAGCCTCGATCCGTTTGCGAATATCGTGAAATATTATGAGCGGCTTTCGGCGCGACCCGCCTTCAAAAAGGCAGCAGCGAGCATTCCCCTCGACGAGCAGGCACCTGCCGAGGCAAAAGCCTAGAGCTTCGGCACCGCCTGCATGACGGGCTTCGGCTCGCGAGTTTCGGTGAAGAGGCCCCAATGAGCTTCTTCCGGATGCGTACCCGCGACGGCGCTCTCATCATAGACGCGCCAGGGGGCGTCGAATGCGGAGAAATACGCGAAAGCGAGGCCGCGCGACGGCGGGAGCTGACGCGCAAGTTCGGCATAGAAGGCTTTCTGTTTTTCGGGCGTGAAGCCTTCCGCCTCCGGGGCGGTCGGCACGCCCGTCTCCTTGATGAGAACCGGCCCGCAAAAGGCTTCCTGCGAGAGACGCTTGCTTGCCTGCACCACGAAATCCGCCCAGTTGAAGGGCGGCACGTCCTTGAACCACGGTTCGAAGATGGGGTGGATGTTCACCGCCATGAAATCGAGCTTCGCGAGGACGGGCTTCGCGCCCGGATCGTCGAGGAAGGTCGCGAAGGGTTCAGTGACGGCGAGCGGGAGCTTCGGCGCGCGATCGCGAAATTTTCCGATGGCGCGCGCGTAACCACTCCAAGAGCCACGCCGCGACAGGACCATCTCGTTGCCGAGCGAAACGCCCAGCACGATATCGGGATATTTCTCCCATACGGCGAGCGCGTTCCGGACCTCTCGATCATCATCCGGATTCCAGATGCCCATGACGACGGCGCGATAGCCGAGTTCCTTCGCAATGCCGGGAATGAGTTCCGCGCCACTATGCGCGCCATAGGTGATGACCCCGTCGAACCAGGGGCGGAGCGCTTTCAGATCCTCTCGGATCGAGACCTCGCTCGCCTGCACGGGATTGCCATTCCAGACTTTGAGTTCCGTCGGCTGATAGGCGACGAAGCGGCCCTTCTCCATCGCTGCTTGCAGGCGGGAAAGCGCGGGCGCTGCTTCGTCGCGGGTGGCGCAGACGGGTGCGCCGAGCGCCGGAGCGGCTATGAAGAAGGACAGCAGGGCAGCGAGAAGGGAGCGCATGACCCATAGCTAGGTGGCCATTGTGGCAATTTTCCGGGTTCGGACATGCAAAAGCCCGGCACCTTGCGGCGCCAGGCTCTCGTGACTTCAGAAAATCGAAGGGCCGGACGGCCTCAGATCGATTCCTTCAGATCCTTCGCGACACGGAAGGCAACTTTCTTCGACGCCTTGATCTTGATGGCTTCGCCGGTCGCCGGGTTGCGGCCCATACGGGCAGCGCGCTTGCGAACCTGCAGGATGCCAAGACCCGTGAGACGGACCTTGTTGCCCTTCTTCAGGTTCTTCACCGTCAGTTCGACGAAGTCGCTGAAAAGTTCCGTCGCCGCCTTCTTCGACAAGCCGTGCTTCTCGGCGAGTTCGGCGATCAGCTTCGACATCGGCACCGTCGGCGGTGTGGCAGGCTTCTTTACGGCGGCGGACGCAGCCGGCTTTTTGGCGGCAGGCGCCTTCTTGGCAGCGGGTTTAGTGGCCATGATTTGAATTCCCTCGGATAAGTTCGGAACCGAGTTTCACTGAGTCGCACGATTCGGCCAAGCGATAAGTTCATATTTGGCGGGCATCGGAGCGAAAAACTGTTGAAAAGTGCCTGCGGGACGGGCATTTCGCGCCCGCCCCCCTTTCCAAAACTCAGTCGAAGGCTTCGTCCCAGGTGCCACGCGTCGACGCCTTGGAATATTCGGTGGCGCGGTTTTCGAAGAAATTGGTGTGCTCGATGCCGTTTAGCATCTCGTCCATCCAGGGCAGCGGATTCTTTTCCGTGCGGTAGATGGGCTGGAGGTTGAGCTGCACGAGGCGGCGGTCGGCGATGTAGCGGATATAGTTCTTCACTTCCTGCGCCGACAGACCCTCGATGCTTCCCATCTCGAAGGCGAGGTCAATGAAGGCATCTTCGTGATGGATGATGGTTTCGCAGGCCTTGTAAATGTCCTGCTGGAGCTTTTCGGTCCATATTTCCGGGTTCTCGTCTACGAAGGTGCGGAAGAGCTTCATGGCGGAGACGGTGTGGAGCGTCTCGTCGCGCGCCGACCATGTCACGATCTGGCCCATGCCCTTCATCTTGTTGAAGCGCGGGAAGTTCATGAGGATGGCGAAGGAGGCGAAGAGCTGAACGCCCTCCGTGAAGCCGCCGAAGACGGCGAGCGTCTTGGCGATGTCTTCTTTCGTTTCGACGCCCCATTCCTGCATGTAGTCGAATTTCGACTTCATCTGCTCATATTTCAGGAAGGCCTCGTATTCGGCCTCAGGCATGCCGATGGTGTCGAGAAGATGGCTATAGGCCGAGATATGGACCGTCTCGATATTGGAGAAGGCGGCCAGCATCATCTGCACTTCGGTGGGTTTGAAGACCCGCGAATAGTGCTTCATGTAGCAGTTGTTCACTTCGACGTCGGCCTGCACGAAGAAGCGGAAAATCTGGGTCAGCAGGTTGCGCTCGCCATCGGTGAGGTTCTTTGACCAGTCCTTCACATCGTCGGCCAGCGGCACTTCCTCCGGCAGCCAATGAATGCGCTGCTGCGTGAGCCAGGCATCATAGGCCCAAGGGTAGCGGAAGGGCTTGTAGACGTGACGTTCTTCGAGAAGGGACATGATCTGGGTTCCTTGTGCACGATGCACCAGAGACAAGAATGGCCCGGCCTGACGACCGGGCCATAATTTCAGCGCCTTACTGACAGGCGAGGCATTCTTCGTACTGGTTCTCTTCCTGCGCATTGGTGGCGACCTGATCGAGTGTCAGGACGTCGAGCACCTTGCCCGGCAGGAGCGAGACGACTTCAGCCTTTTCCGCGCGCTGGATCGAGAGCGAGCGGCAATAATAAAGGCTCTTCACGCCGTGCTTCCAGGCCATGAGATGCAGGCCGTGGAGATCGCGCTTGTGCACATCGGCGGGGAGGAAGAGGTTCACCGACTGCGCCTGATCGATCATCTCCGCACGGTCGCCGGCATGTTCGATGACCCAGCGCTGGTCGAGTTCGAAGGCGGTCTTGAAGACATCCTTCTCGTCATCGTCGAGGAAATCGAGATGCTGGACCGAGCCGCCATTCGTGACGATGGAGGACCAGGTGTCGTCGTCGTTGCGGCCCTTTTGCTCAAGAAGCTTCGTCAGGTGACGATTGCGGACATTGAAGGAGCCCGACAGCGTCTTGTGCGTGAAGGAGTTGGCCGCGATGGGCTCGATGCCCGGCGAGGTGCCGCCGGTGATGATCGAGATCGAGGCGGTGGGCGCAATCGCCGTCTTGTTCGAGAAACGCTCGTTGAAACCGTAATCGTCAGCATCCGGGCAGGGTCCGCGCTCTTCGGCCAGCACCTTCGAGGCTGCGTCGACGCCCTCCTTGATGCGGGTGAACATGCGCTTGTTCCAGACCTTCGCCATGACGCCCTCGAAGGGAATCCGGTTGGCCTGGAGGAAGGAATGGAAGCCCATCACGCCGAGGCCGACGGAACGCTCGCGCGCGGCGGCATATTTGGCGCGGGCCATATCGTCCGGCGCACGGTCGATGAAGTCCTGCAGGACGTTATCGAGGAAGCGCATCGCGTCTTCGATGATCAACGGGTTATCCTGCCACTCATTATAGGTCTCGAGATTGAGCGAGGAGAGGCAGCAAACGGCGGTGCGTTCCTGGCCGAGATGGTCCTTGCCGGTGGGCAGGGTGATTTCGGCGCAGAGATTCGAGGTCTTGACCTCGAGGCCCGCAAGCTTGTGGTGCTCGGGACGGGCGTTGTTCACCGTGTCCTTGTAGATGATGTAAGGCTCGCCGGTTTCGATGCGCGAGGTGAGAAGCCTGATCCAGAGCGAACGCGCCGAAACGGTTTTCTGGACGGCCTTGTCCTTGGGCGAGAGAAGCGCCCATTCGGCATCGGCCTCGACGGCGCGCATGAAGGCGTCGGAGATGAGAATGCCGTGATGGAGGTTCAGCGCCTTGCGGTTCGGATCGCCACCCGTGGGGCGACGCATTTCCATGAATTCCTCGACTTCGGGGTGATCGATCGGCAGATAGACCGCCGCCGAGCCACGACGGAGCGAGCCCTGGCTGATCGCCAGCGTCAGCGAATCCATGACGCGGATGAAGGGAATGATGCCGGAGGTCTTGCCATTGCCGCCGACCGTCTCGCCGATGGAGCGCAGATTGCCCCAATAGGAGCCGATGCCACCACCCTTGGCCGCGAGCCAGACATTCTCGTTCCAGAGGCCGACAATACCCTCAAGGCTGTCATTCGCCTCGTTCAGGAAGCAGGAGATGGGCAGGCCTCGCTTGGTGCCGCCATTCGACAGGACGGGCGTCGCCGGCATGAACCAGAGCTTCGAGATATAGTCATAAAGACGCTGGGCGTGGGCCGCGTCATCCGCATAGTAAGACGCCACGCGGGCGAACATGTCCTGATAGGACTCGCCAGGCATCAAATAGCGGTCGCGCAGCGTCGCCTTGCCGAACTCGGTCAGCAGCGCATCTCGCCCGTGATCGACCTTCACGCGATGGCGGCCGCGCGTCTGCACAGCCTGATCCTGCTCACCAAACGGCATTTCAGGCTCGGAGGAGACGCGCGCTTCCTTGCGCACACGGCTCACCGCCCGTTCGCCCGTGATGATTGCCGATACGCTGGCCTCAACCTCACTCATATCTACCGCTTTCGACGTGTCGTTCAGCATGTTCTGATCCCCGGTCTGCCCTGCTTCACCGCATCTCAGCGGGCAAAAGATCGCTATCCGGCGAGCGGATGGACCCTCGCCGTCTTCCTGCCCTCTACGTAGGGCGGAACTCGCTTGATTCTGTGATTGCGCCGCCGCCTTGAGTTGGTCCCCGCGAAGCGCAGCGCGTCCAGATATAGTATCTGTCTCTTCCCCAAGGTCAATCAGTAGTGTGGGGCGAGAAGCAAAAAAATGGTAAACGCCACACTCCCAAGCTGGCGGGAAGGCGATTTTCCGATGCATATTCAATGAGTTGATTCAGACACCGCCGCGTACCCGCCACGTGTATCCAAGGACAGACCATGCCCGATACGACCGCCGACCGCCGCGCCCTCTACCCCGAGATAGAGCCCTATCGCACCGGGACGCTCAAAGTCTCCGATTTGCACACGATCTATTTTGAGGAGAGCGGCAACCCCAAGGGCAAGCCCGTCATCATCGTGCATGGCGGGCCGGGCGGCGGCAGCAACCCGACGATGCGGCGTACGCATAACCCGGAAGCCTACCGGATCATCCTGTTCGACCAGCGCGGCTGCGGGAAATCAACACCGCATGCGGAACTCGCCGAGAACACGACCTGGGATCTCGTGGCCGATATGGAGCGCATCCGGGAACATCTCGGCATCGACAAATGGCAGCTCTGTGGCGGTTCGTGGGGCTCGACACTCTCGCTCGCCTATGCCGAAACGCATCCCGAGCGCGTGACCGAGATCATCCTGCGCGGCATTTTCACACTTCGGAAGCGCGAACTCGACTGGTTTTATCAGGAGGGGACGGATGCCCTTTTCCCGGATGCCTGGGAAGGCTTTGTCGAGCCGATCCCGCAAGCCGAGCGCGGCAACCTGATGGCGGCCTATTACAAGCGGCTGACCGGCGGCAACGAGGCGGAAAAAATTGCCTGCGCCAAGGCATGGAGCATCTGGGAGGGGACGACGCTCTCTTTATATTCCGATGCCGAACGGGTAAAACGCTTTGCGGATGGGCATTTCGCCCTCGCCTTCGCACGGATCGAGTGCCACTTCTTCATGAATGAGGGCTGGTTCGAGCCCCAGGACCAGCTCATCCAGAATGCCGGCAAGCTGAAAGGCATTCCCGGCGTGATCGCACAGGGGCGCTATGACGTGGTGACGCCGATGTTCACGGCATGGGAGCTTGCGAAGGCCTGGCCGGACGCCGACCTCAACATCGTGCCGGACGCAGGCCATACGGCGACGGAGCCCGGCATCGTCGATGTGATGGTGAGGGCGAGCGACCGCTTCGCCAGCGCCTGAGCACAGGACGAGCGCAGGACGAGCACGGGGCGAACGAATGACCGCATGGCGGAAACCGAAACTCCCGGCGATAAAGCCGTCCGGTGTCCGTTATGCCTTTCGCGTCATGGTGGCGGGGCTTCTCGCCTATGGCTTTGCCCTTGCGCTATCGCTTCCCCAGGGCTACTGGGCCGTCATTACAGCTATCGTCGTCATGCAGAGCACCGTGGGCGGCTCGCTCAAGGCAGCACTCGACCGGCTGACAGGAACGGCTATGGGCGCCGCCGTCGGCTTCTGCGTCGCCGTCCTTCACTTGAGCGGCTATGCAGCGGGCATTGCGCTCGCCGCCGTGCTCGGACCGCTTGCCTATGCTGCAAGTGCAAATCCGCGGTTCCGTGTCGCGCCAATGACGGCGGCCATCATGCTGATCGGGACGGGAGGTCCGGTGACGCTAAACCCCGTGGCGGCGGCTATCGATCGCGTACTTGAAATCGCGCTTGGCGGCGTGATCGGCGTTCTTGTCGCGCTCTTCATTGCGCCCGCGCGCGCCGAACAGGCGCTCACCACACAACTTGCCGAACTGCTCCGCCTCTTTTCAAAGGTGCTCGCAATCGACAGCAAGGCGATCTGCGGCAATGATGACCGGAGCACGCGGCAGAAGATCAACGACGAGATCCGGCAGCGCATCGCGGCCGCGGATAATTTCGAAGACGAGGCGCGCCGCGAATCTTCAGCGCATTTGACGGACGAGACGCAAGCCGGACCGCTCTTCCGAACCACCCGGCGCCTGCGGACGAACCTGCTGCTGATCGGGCGCGCCGTATCGGAGCCCTGGCCCGATCATGCAAGGGAAGCGCTTGCTCCCGCGATCGAACCGCTATTCGACCGGCTTTCGGCGCGCCTGCTTACCCTTGCCGATGCCATGCAGAAGCGCCGTTCCGTATCGTTCGACGAAGCGCTCGACACGACGCTCGATGCGTTCGACGTGGCGGTGCAGCGCTTTCGCGCCAATCCGGCGAGCGATGGTATGGCGGCGGATGATCTGTCGCGCATATTCACGCTCGCATTTGCCATTGACCAGTTCCGCCGGGATACTCGCGATCTCACGGACCGCCTGAACGAACGCGCGGGCAGTGCCCCCGCGCCACAGGACTAAAGGCACATGCGCATTCTCTATCTCGTGAACGCAATCGACTCCGGGCCCGGTGTGCTGCTGGACGAAGCCGCGCGCGCGGGCGCGGCGGCGGAGATCATCTACACGGTAGAGAAGCGCGATCTCATGACGGGCGAAGCACGCGATGTGCCGGCAACGCCGGAGAGTTTCGACGGACTTGTCGTACTTGGCGGCGTGATGGGCGTCCATGAGGAGACAAAATATCCCTTTATCGGCAAGACCCGAAATCTGGTGCGCGCCTTTCATGAGCACGAGAAGCCGGTGATGGGTGTTTGCCTCGGGGCGCAGATCGTCGCGAGCAGCTTCGGCGCGCCTGTCTATAAAATGAAAGGAACGCTCCCGGTCGACGAAGAATGGGGTTTTCTGCCGCAGACATGGGAGACAGCCGCGAGGGAAGATACGCTTCTCGCGGATGCCCCGCCGCAACTCAGCCTCATGCATTGGCACGAGGACACATTCGACTTGCCGGACAAGGCAGTGCGGCTTTCAACACGCGAAACCTGCCCCAACCAGTCTTTCCGCATGGGCGCAAAGACCTATGGCTTCCAGTTCCACCTCGAAGTGACGCGGGACACTCTCGACGGGTGGTCTGTCTTTCGCGCAAAGGCGCTGAGCGTGCCGCGCGCCGAGATCGATGCCCTGATCGAACCGCAGATCGAGGCGTCGCTCGGCGCGCAGGAAGAGTTCGCCCGCCGCGTCATGCGGCGCTGGATGGCAATGGCGCGCTGAGCCTCAGAAATTCACTCGCCGCGAGATTGCGCCATCGACCACGAGGTTCGAGCCTGTGGTGAAGGAGGAAGCGGGGCTCGCAAGGAAGACCGCCGCGTTCGCGATGTCCTGCGGGGTGGCCATGCGGCCCGTCGGGTTACGCGACATGGCCTGCTTGAACATGTCCGGCATATGATCTTCAACCATGCTCCAGACACCACCCTTGAAATAAACAGTACCGGGCGAGACCGTGTTCACACGCACATGATCTCCCGCATGCTGACGGGCAAGGCCCTTGGCGAGATGTATCTGCGCCGCCTTCTGCGCGCCATAGGCGTTGGCATTGTCGTTCTCGGCGGCCGAGATCGAGGAGATGAAGGTGGCGGAGGCGTCGCCCGACTTCTTCGCGGCTTCCGTGAGAAAGGGAAGTGCCGCCTCGAAGGCGTTGACCGCGCCGAGCACATCGATCTCGAAACAGGCACGCCAGGACTTTTCGTCGTTACCGTTTGCGAGCGCGGAGGCATTGGCGACGAGAATATCGATGCCGCCCATCGTCTTGCCCATATCGGCGATCCACTTCTTCAGGCCTTCGCCATCGGCGATATCGGCGACGCCGCCCGTTGCCTTGACGCCCTTGTTGGAAAGCGCGGCGACGGCTTCGTCCACCTGATCCTGGTTACGGGCACAGATCGCGATATCGACGCCCTCCCCAGCGAGCGTTTCCGCGATGGCGCGGCCGATGCCGCGTGTGCCGCCGGTGACGATTGCCTTCTTGCCCTTGAGACCGAGATCCATGACCGATGCCTTCCCTGACTGTTTTTCGTTGGGGCGCACTCTAGCGTTCCCTCGCCCCCCAACCAACCGTTGCAGAACCGAGGCGTCAGAAGGGACCGCGAGGATCGTCGGCAATGAAGAGGTCGCGAAGTGCGCGCAGCCCCTTCTGCCAGCGTACCCGGACCTTCTTGAGCAGGTTTTCCTCAACTGGCGGATCGAGATCGAGGCCAACCTGGTGAACCGCACCATCGCGCACCTGAAGCGCCGTAAGGGCAACGCCGCCCACCCGGGTGCGCTCGCCTTCCTTGATCTCCTTGCCGAGGCGGGAGCGCATGAACTGCTCCAGCGTGAGTTCACGCTCTTCCGCTTCAAAGGCGAGACCGTAGAGATCGGCGACCAGAGCGGCGCTTGCCGTTCCCTCCAGCACGAAATCGACAGTGCCAACATCTTTCGCGCGGGTGCGCGGCCGACGGGCACCAAAAAGACGATCCAGCGTGGGGATCATGTCGGCCGTTGTGAGAATCATCACGACATCGCCCGGCTGTACGCCCTGATCGAGGCCTTCCGTGCGGACGACACCATCGCGCATCACGGAGATAACCGTGGTGCCCATGGGGAGCGGCAAGCGGTTCACACCGCGCCGCGCAAGAAGGCTCATCGGATCGACGGTATAGGCGACGACGCTCTTGCCCTTTCCCGCAGGCAGGTCGAGCTCGACGCGCCGGTCCGGCATGGGGCGCGGAGGCAGCTCTACATCGGCCAGGCGCGCCACTAGAGGTACCGTCCACCCCTGAAGGATGAGTGAGACAAGAACGATTACATAGGCAATGCTGAACAATATTTCTGCGCCCTCGACGCCCGACAATACGGGAATCGTGCCGAGGAAGATCGGCACGGCACCGCGCAGACCGACCCATGACACGAAAGCCGTTTCCTTCGGGGTGAAGCTGAAGGGGGCGAGGCAGGCCCATACGGCAATCGGACGTGCAACGAGGATGAGGAAAAGCGCGACACCAAGTGCCGGCAGAAAGATCGATACAAGCGCCGAGGGTGTGACCAGCAACCCCATCATGAGAAACATGACGATCTGTGCGAGCCAGGCGACGCCGTCGGAAAAGCGGGCGATTTCGCTTGTCGCACGATGCTGGTTGTTGCCGATAGTGAAGCCGACGAGAAAGATCGCGAGGAAACCGCTCGCGCCCGCCGCCTGCGCGAGCGCAAACACCAGAAGCGCAAGCGCGCCCGTGAGGATCGGATAAAGGCCCGATGAAAGCTGCAAACGGTTCACGGCGCGCAAGACAAGTGCGCCGCCAGCCGCACCGAACAGGCCGCCGCCGGCCATTTGCCAGAGGAAATCCAGCAGGAAACCGATTGCGTCACTGGTATTTGCCACGCTGTGCGCGCCTGCGGCGAAGCCCACAAGGCCGAGCGTGAGGAAGATCGCCATCGGGTCGTTGATACCGGATTCGACTTCAAGCGTGGCCGCGACCCGCGTCTTGAGGCGCAGACCGCGGAGATGGAGCAGGAAGAAAACCGCCGCGGCATCGGTCGAGCCGACGATGGCACCGAGCAGGAAGGCTTCGATCCAGCCGATATCGAAGAGAAATTTCGCGGCAACGCCGGTGAGCCCCGCCGTCAGCAAGACGCCGATGGTGGCGAGGGCGAGACTGGGGCCGAAGGCACGGTTCAGCGCCTCGCGGTTTGTGCGCAGCCCCCCGTCGAACAGGATAAGTGCGAGCGCGAATGAGCCGACGAGATAGGCGACAGCGAAATCATCGAAAATGATGCCACCCGGGCCGTCCTCTCCCGCGAGCATTCCGAAGGCAAGGAAGACGAGCAACAGGGGTGCGCCGATCCGCGAGGACAGAACGCCCGCAAAGATCGAAAAGGTAATCAGACCTGCAGAAACCAGAATGATCTGGTTGGCAAAATCCATCCCGAAACACCAATGCTCATGCGGGTCCTGCCGAGAACAGGGCCGACTGCACGCACATTGCGGCCAATCGGAACAGAAACCCCTCGAATCGCGAAAACGATATCTTGGTCAGTGTACAGCAATGCCGCCGGATTCCGCGCGCCAATCGAGGGGATAATGACCGACGAGCACGGTTTTTTTTCAGCCTGAAGCCTTTTTCTTGCGCGTCGCCGCCGCCTTCTTTGCAGAAGCGGAACGTTCCGATGCAGGGCGGTTCCCCGACGCCTCGCCGCCCTTCCGTCCGCCCTTCTTCGATGCGGATTTATTATCCTTCGTACCACGGCCCGAACCTGACTTCTTGCCGCCGCCCTCCTCCTTGTTGACGGTGGCCCAAGCGCGACGTTCGGCCTCTTCCTTCTTGACGCCGCGCTCCTCGTATCCCTTCTCAATATGTTCGGCCTTGCGCTTCTGCTTATCCGTATATGCCGTCTTGTCGCCGCGAGACATGGCGCTCTCCTCTCCTTTGACGTTCCCCGCCCTGAATGAAACGCCGACGGGAAACGCGGGTTCCTCCTGTCTGCTCTCTCGGCGCTGTTCGCCAATGTGCAGGCGTGGCTGACAAATTGTCTGTGACGGCAGGCGGCAATGCCTTATTGTCGGCGCCAACAACCGATAATGCCAAAAGCAATAAAAGGAGGGACGGGGATGGATCTCGCCATGAAACCCGAAGATGTCGCCTTTCGCGACGAGGTGCGGGCTTTTCTCAAGGAAAACCTGACGGATGACCTGAAAGCTCATGCGCGGCTGACGCCCGGCATTCTGGCGGATCAGGATCTGCGTGTGGAATGGCTGAAGCGCCTCCACAAGCGTGGCTGGGCAGCGCCAAGCTGGCCGAAGGAATATGGCGGCGCCGGCTTCAACGTGATGCAGCGCTTCATCTGGGCGTCCGAATGCGCGGCGGCGGGCGCTCCTGCCGGCTCCAACATGGGGCTTTCCATGGTTGGCCCGACGCTGATGGGACATGGCACGGATGAACAGAAGGCACACTACTTGCCGCGTATTCTCGACGGTACGGACTGGTGGTGTCAGGGCTACTCAGAGCCAGGCTCGGGGTCGGACCTTGCAAGCCTGCAATGCCGCGCCGAATCCGACGGCGACGACTACATCGTCAACGGCACCAAGCTCTGGACGACCGGCGCGCACCAGTCGAACAAGATGTTCTGCCTCGTGCGGACCGATCCGAACGCGGAGAAGAAGCAGCAAGGGATCTCCTTCATCCTGATCGACGAGTTCCCCGGCAAAGGCATCACCATCGATCCGATCATCACATTGGCGGGTGACCATGAGGTGAACCAGGTCTTCTTCGACGATGTGCGTGTGCCGAAGAAAAATCGCGTCGGCGCGGAGAACAATGGCTGGACGGTCGCAAAATACCTGCTCGAATTCGAGCGGGGCGGCGCGGCGCATGGCGCAGCACTTCGCAATGCACTGAACAAGCTACGCGCGATGGCGGACATGGAACATGGCGACGGCGGCAAGCTGATCGACGATCCGGCCTTCCGACGCAAGGTGGACGAGACGGAAGTGGAAGTCACCTCGGTGGAGTTCACGGAACATCGCATCATGTCGCAGCTCTCAAACGGGCAGAACCCCGGCGCTGCCGCCTCTATCATCAAGCTCAAGGGCGCCGATACGAACCAGAAAATCACCGAGCTCGCCGTGGAGGCAATTGCCTATTACGCACAGCCGGATGTGATTGAAGCGCGGACATGGGGTGCGAATGAAAAGCCCGTCGGGCCGGACCATACGCTGATGGTGATGCCGAAGTACCTCAACACGCGGGCGCAGACGATTTTCGGCGGCTCGAACGAGGTTCAGCGCAACATCATGGCGAAGGCCGTCCTGGGGCTCTGAGGCCTAACCTGCCTCCGGGTCGCGACCGACCGCCATGCGATAAGTCAGACGCGCCAGCTCCTTCGTGAGTTCGGCGCGTTTTTCTTCTTTCTTCGCTCACTTCCAGGAAATGCCGCTTCGGGGATCACGTTGTAGAGCATTTCGGAAATGAGCCAGGCCGTCTTCCTCCCGCATGGGCAGATCGAGCGCGTCCGAGGCTTCTACACGGATGTGCTGCGACAGATCCCCCAAGCGCGGCGCGCGTTTCGACGACCGCCGGTACCGGTAATTGCGGCACGAAAGGCACCTGACGGAGCAGCACACGGAACGCCGCCATCGCGGCAACCGCACTGGCTGTAATGTGTGGAACGCCCGGCCAGGGATTGAGACCGCGCGCTTCCGTGAAGGCCTCTTCCATATGCGCTTCCACCCGGCCCATGAGACGGGCCGTGAGTTCTACTACAACCGTCTCCTTGTTGGGGAAGAATTTATAGAGCGCGGCATCATGGCAAAGCTGGTGCTGGGGCTCTGAGCCTCACCCCTTTCGAGCGATCAGCAGCGTCGTCGTCTGGCTGAAGACCGTTTCGCCGTCCTGGTTCATCAGGATGTGCCGGTTCTTCACGATGCCCCGATCCGGCTTCGATGATGATGGCTTTGTCTCGATGCATTCGATGACAAGACGGAGAGTGTCGCCGAGTTTGGCGGCTTTATGGAAGCGTATCTCGTCATAGCCCAATGCACCGATCACCGCTGTCTCCTCGGGGAGGCGCGCGGCAAGCCAGAGCACAATCGCCTGCACATGCGTACCGCACGCCGTCAACGTGCCGTATACCGACTTCGCAGCCGCCTCCTCATCGACATGAAACGGCTGCGGATCCCATTTCTCCGCGAAGGCGACGATCTCGTCCTTCGTCACCTCATAGCGCGCAGGAATGTCGTGGCGTTCACCCACGGCGAAGTCGTCAAAGTGGCGCATGCTGGTTCCTCCCGGTTTTCCGGGGATCATATGCCGCGATTTACGTCATTGCGAGGAGCGGAGCGACGAAGAAATCCAGAGCGGCAAAGACAGAACAGGCGGTCCTGGTTGCTTCGCTGCGCTCGCAATGACGAGGGAGAAAAGAAAAACAAGAAAAAGGCCCGAGGATCGCTCCACGGGCCTTTTGTAATTCGTCAGACTTCTTGAATTACGCGAATTCGAAGAGGCCCGCGGCACCCATGCCACCACCGATGCACATGGTGACGACACCGTATTTCACGTTCTGGCCAGCCTGCTTGCGGCGGCGGCCTTCGAGAAGGATGTGGCCGGTGCAGCGCGCGCCGGTCATGCCGAAGGGATGGCCGATGGCAATGGAGCCACCATTGACGTTGTACTTCTCCGGGTCGAT
>Ga0114898_1001270_pt1 | contig 15469 bp, 11 predicted proteins | sample Malvired_Geostar_FD_83496 | JGI IMG/M metagenome (GOLD analysis project Ga0114898, IMG submission 83496) | Marine viral communities from the Global Malaspina Expedition - Malaspina viral metaG DeepMed_Geostar | ecosystem: Environmental > Aquatic > Marine > Oceanic | place: Mediterranean Sea... | reverse complement strand
GGCGCGCCGGCGCGCCTGGCTTGGGACATCTTGCTGAAGGCCGACCTGGAACATGGTCATCATGCTCTCGTCGAACCGGCCCGCCGAAGGTCCCGATACCGGAAAGTTGCTGAGGCCGAGACGGAGGCGCGGGTCCGGCAGACGGCCCGCGGCGATCGCCGAGGCCCGGGCGGCGTCCACGCCCAATTCGCTGGCCCGCAGGGACGGGGCCTCCAAGGCGGCCCTCGTCAGGGCCTGCTCGAATGTCAGGGGCTCGGCCCGGACGGCGCCCGCGGCCAGCAGGCCGCAGCACCCCAGCGCGGCGCCTCGTAGCCAGGCGGGCGCGCTGGCGCGCGCCCGACCGGCGAATTGATTCAACACGACCATTTACTCCGGAAACCCTCCCCGCCGCCATCTGGCCGCGGGGTCAGCTGTTCGAATGGGCGCGTGGGTCCGAGGACCGCGCGGCGCGCCCGCGAGGACAGTCTCAGGGCTGGAGTTTTGGTGGACCTCGAAGGGGAGGGGGCGCCATCCCGTCGAGGCGGCTCGTGATCGGACTATAGGACAGGCCGGGACCCGCGAACGGACGCGATACCGCCGAATCGGGCGCAAGAACGGGCGATATGGCTGTGCATCCCATCTTGACGACGCATTCGGGCGTCATGTCCTTGCACGGCATCTGGTCCCGGTCGGATGCGCCGGCCTGGTCGACCATCATCTCGGCGCAGTCCGACGACATCTCGACTGCGTCGGCAACGACCGGCAGCGGATTCGCGCGCGCCGTCGTCTGGCCCAGGAAGCCAACGAACGCCAACGCGATGATCGCCGTGCGGATCAGGTTCCACATGCGAACACAATCTCATAGTGCGACGACGGGGGCAACTCGGTGCGAACCTTTAAGGCGCCAAACCTGCATGCCCCGGTGCGCCGAGCCACCTCGCGCCCCGCCCCGCTTTACGCATCCTGCGGCGCGATCCCTCATGTTCGGCGGAATATTTCGGCCGGACGGAACCGCCCGGACGCGCCGGGTTTGAACCCCTGTTCGGTGAGCGAAGCCTGGCCCCTTCAGCCGGGCTGATCGCGAGCCGACTGTTCTCCGTGCGCCGCTGTCCGCGAGCGCCGTTCAGCTCTGGAGCCTACGATGACCAGATTCTTCCGCTCGCCCCGGCTTGTTCTGGGCATGATGGCGATCTTGATCGCCTCCTGCAGTCCGCAAGCCGGGGATCCGGCGTCGGAGACGACTGATGCCAGCGGGCTCGCTCAGGCGCCCCAGCTCGCCCAAACGCCGTTCACCGCGGCGGAAACGAAGATGCACGAGGCCATGATGGGGGCGCATGGCGCCGACGTCGGCGAGACCTGGGCGCGCAAGATGATTCCGCACCACCAAGGCGCCCTGGACATGTCCGAGATCGTGGTGCGGGACGGGCAGGACGCCGACATTCGCCGCATGGCGCAGAAGACCATCGAGATGCAGACACAGGACATCGCCGAACTTCGACGCTGGCTTGATGGACGGGCGTCCGGCGCCGTCGGACTCCCACCCCAGGGACCGTTCGAGCCTGTCGAGGCGCGGATGAAGGAGGCGATGGCGGCGGCTTCGGGCGCCGACGCCGATCACCTTTGGGCCCGCAAGATGATCGCCCACCATCAGGGCTCGCTGGACATGGGCCGGATCGTCCTCGACCAGACCGAGGATGCGGAAATCCGCCGCATGGCCCAGAAGACCGTCGAGATGCAGACGGGCGACATTCGCAAGCTTGAGGCCTGGCTCGAGGCCCATCCGGAGCCGGCCGCCGGATAGCCGCGCGCCGCTCCCGTCCCGGGCCAGAGGCCGGAGCGGGTGATATGAGATCGTCGGACCCGCGGCGAGCACGCCGACAGGCTATCGGGTCTTAAGCTTTACCGTCGATGATGGAGCGCGGGCCGGTGTCCGGCCCCGCCGGGGCGCTTAGCTTCATGGCGCAAAGCGGCGGATTTTTAATCCGCAGATCGTGGTTCAAATCCGCGAGCGCCCTCCAGCCTCGACGCGACCGGGTCGCCGGGTAGGCGTCCACGCTCGCCTGAGGCTGAAGCGCGGTTCAGCGCGCCGCATGCGAGGACCAGTGAATGTGGGCGATCCGCCATCCGTCCGCCTCGCGACGGAGCACCATCGTCTCGGCTGACAGGCTGTCGACGGGGCCGCCGTTGAACTGGCCCGTCGTCCGGCCTTCGCTCGCGATCCAGGCGCTGTCGGGGCTGGCGCGCGCCGAGCGCCGGGATCTCACGCTGGGCACGGCCGCCGAGAAGGCGGCGTCGGCGGCGAGGTGATGCTGTGCGTATTCGGCTTTGGATCGCTCGGCCCCCCCGCCCTCGAGGATCAACACATCGTCGGACAGGAGGGCCAGCGCGGCTTCGGTGTCGCCGTGTTGGAGCGCGGCATGGAAGGCGTCGACGACGCTCGCGGCCGCCACCGCTTCCGCCGGGACATCGTCGACGGAAGCGGGCGCGGCCGGGACCGGGTCATGAGCGAGCGCCGGCCCGCTGGAGACGATCGACATGGAGACGGCGAGGGCGAGAAGCGTTCTAGCGGTGGACATGGTCGGGATCCCGGTTTGCGGCGGCTGATTCTCCCACTCTGCGACGGCAGCGTCTCCCGAGGCAATCAGCTCGCGACGCCCGCCGGACCCAGGGAGCCGATCGCCGGGCGGGATACCGCGATTGCGATCTTCCCGGCGGGTGTGCGGGCGCTCCGGCGCGCGTCCGCCGGGCGAGAGCCGAGCCCTGGTTCCCGCCTTCGCGACCGCCCGTCGCGCGGAGGAGGTCGCCGACTCGCCGTCCGTCCAGCCTGCAGAAGGCGATGACCCGGTCGTAGACGACGACCCGGCCGCTGCGGCCGAGAACCGCTACGCAATTGAGCCGGCGACAGCCGACCACGCGGATCAGGCGGTCGCGGGCGGCGTGGCCGCCGGCGTCGTGCCGTTCGGGGCGTCGAAGTCCGAAAGCCGCACCTCTATCCAGGCGCCGGGGTCGGCGGTGCTTCCCACGCAGAGACTGTCGCCGTCGCCGACGTAGCGCACGACCCCCGTGAAGGCCGGTTGCCTGCGCGCGCGGGCAACCGGCCTTCACGGGGGTCGGCTCGGGCGGCGACGGGACCAGCAGCCGTCCAGCGCAGATCAGAGGCCCTTTCATTGGCGCGGGGTGACGCCCGCCGGCCGGGCGACAAGCCGGCCGGAGGAGAAAGGAAGGCCGGGCGGCGGGCGCTCCATGGTGGAGCGGAGGAGACCGCCATGACCTCGACCCCGAACCGGGCGCCCACCCCCGAGCCGCTCCGGCGCGGCCGCCCGGCGCTGACCCTCGTTCCTGCGCACCTGGACGACCGGACGCTGTTGGCGCTGCTGGTGGGGCGGACTGACCCTGGCACGGATCCGGAGCGCCTCGCCGCCGCCTTGCTCGACCGGTTCGGAAGCCTTGGCGCCGTGGTCGGCGCGTCCCCCGGCGAACTGGCGCGCGCGTCCAGCGCGGGACCTGCGGTTCCGACGGACTTCAGGCTGCTGCGCGAGTTTGCGATCCGCCTGGCGCGCGAGGACGCCTGCCGCCGCCCCGTCATCACCTCCTGGACGGCGCTTCTGGCCTATGTCCGGACGGCGCTCGCCCACGAACCGCGCGAACAATTTCGCGCCCTTTACCTCGACCGGCGCAACATCCTGCTTCGCGACGAACTGGTCGCGGACGGCACGGTGGATCACGCCCCTGTCTATCCGCGCGAGGTGATCCGGCGCGCCCTTGAGCTCTCCGCCTCGGCGATGATCCTGGTCCACAATCATCCGTCCGGCGATCCGACGCCGTCCCGCGCCGACATCGAGATGACGCGCCAGATCGTCGAAGCCGCCCGCATCTTCAGCCTCCAGGTCCATGACCACCTCGTCGTCGGCCGCGAAGGCACGGCCAGCTTCAAGACCCTGGGCCTGATCTGAGGCGGCCATGACCTTGCACCGCATCGTCGCCGCCCTGGGCGGCGATCTCTATTCCGGCGGACGGCGCGCCAATGTTCCCGCGCCGGGCCATAGCGCACAGGATCGCTCGGTCTCGCTGCTACTGACCGATAGCCGGGTCGTCATTCACGGCTTCGGCGGGGCGGACTGGAGGACCGTCCGCGATCATCTGCGTGACCGGGGCTTCATCGACGTCGCCGGCCGATTGACCGGCGGCGGACGAACGGGCGCTTCGCTCCCCAGGCCCGATTCTCGTCTTCGTCTCCAGACGGCCTCAAATCTCTGGGCCGGTTGTCTGGGCCTGGACGGCGGCGGTCCCGCCGATCGCTACCTGCGTCGCCGCGCCGTTCAAGGCGCCGCCGCCGCGTCGAATCTCGGCTTCCATCCGGAAGCGCCAGTCTCCGTCTACGAGCCGCGCGGCCAGCGTCGCCCCGCCCTGATCGCGCGGATCAGCGACAGAGAGGACCGGCTGACGGCGGTGGAGCTGACCTATCTGGACCGGAACGGGCGTCTCGCCTCGGGCCTGCGACTGACGCGAAAGACGGTCGGCCTGGTTCCGGCCGGCGCCGCCGCTCGCCTGGCTTCGGCGGCTGCGGAGATGCTGGTCGGGGAAGGCGTTGTCACGACCCTGTGCGCCATGGACCGCTTCCAACTTCCGGGTTGGGCCCTGATGGCGGCGAACAACCTCGCGGCCTGGACGCCGCCCGCGCGGGTGCGCCGCGTGCTGATCGCCGCCGACCGGGGAGCCGCGGGCGAGGGCTGCGCGGCGCGGCTTCGACGCCGCCTCGTGCCCGGCGGTCTGGAGGTCCGTATCGTCCTTCCAGACCCGCCGTTCGGCGACTGGAACGAGGTGGCCGTCGCCGCGGCGAAAGGAGAGGAGCGAGGGTCTTGATGGGCGCCGGAGCGGCGGGGATGGGCCCCGGCGCCCGGCAGGAGAGTCCCCATGACCGACCTTGTTCCTGTCAGCATGCCCGCGGTCGTCGTCGCGCGCGACGAACGCACCGTCCGCCTCGGCGACATCGGCATCGCCCGCGAGAATCTGCGATTCAATGAGCCGCCGGATGACGACATCCCGACCTTGGCCGCCACGATGAAGGCCGCCGGCCAGCTGCAGCGCCTCACCGTCCGCCCCGGCCGCGGCAGAAAAGAGGAGCCCTGGATGGCATTGGACGGCCGCCGTCGGCGCCTGGCCCTGGGCTTGCTGCTGGACGCGGGGGAGATCGACGAGACCTACCCGGTCACGGTCTATGTCGAGACCGATCCGGCTCGCCAGGCGGCGGCCGTCCTGTTGACCAACACGGCCGTGCCCGTCCATGTCGCCGATATCATCGCCGCCATCGGCCGGATGCTGAAATCCAGGCTGACGGTGTCCGCGATCGCCCGAGCCCTCGGGTACGCCGAGATCGACGTAAAGCGCCTGGCCGCCCTGGCCGGGCTGCCGCCGGCGGCCCTCGTGGCCCTGAAGGCCGGGCGCATGACCCTCAAACAGGCCAGGCTGCTGGCCCGCCTGCCGGACAAGGCGGAGCAGGCCGAGCTCGCCGAGGCAGCGCTCGACGGGCACGGATTCCAGGACTGGCGCATCACGGAACGGCTCGACGAAGGGCGCGTCACCACCCGGGATCGCCGCTGCGCCCTGGTGGACCCGGTCCGCTATGCCGAAGCCGGCGGGCGCACCGAGGCGGACCTGTTCGGGGAGCTGGCCCCGGTATTGCTCGATCCGGACATCCTGACCGATCTGTGGACCCGACGGGCGCGGGGCATCGCCGCCGTGTTCGAGGCCGAGGGGATCGCGGTGCATGTTGCGGCCGGGCCCGAACCGGACCTGCCCGGCGACCTGGAAGCGCTGGGCTATGTCTATGGCGGCCAGCTGCCGGCCGAAGACATGGCCCGCTACCGCGCCCAGCGGGAGGTGTTCAACGAACGGGCGGCAGCGGCCCGGCAGGCTCTCTCGGAGGCCGGCGACCCTGACGCCGAGGACGCCGCGATCGTCGCCATGATCCGCGCCCGGGTGACGGCGGACCAGACGGGTTGCGGCGGGCGGGTGGTGACGACGATGGTGATGTGGCCCGCCGCCGGCACGGGCGTCGACGTTCGCTGCTACACGCCCGAGGAACCCGAGATCGAGGCGGACGGCTCGACCGAGAGCGATTCCGCGGACCGGGCGTCCGCGCCGCCGGCTTATATCCCTCCCGAAGTGGCGACGCCCGCGCCGGAGATCGACGGCGTCAACCATGCCCTGCACGGCGTGCGCACCGACGTCGCGACGCGGGGCCTGATCCGCGCCCTGGCCGATGACCCGGGCGCCGCCCTGACCGCCTTGATCGCGCGCCTGTTCACCGTTCTGGTGCTGCGCACCCATGTGGCGCGCCCGGACTCGGCTCTGGCGATCCTCGCCACCGGGTTCAATCCGGCCGGCGGGCGGGTGATCGAACCCCTGGACGGAGAGGTGCGCCAGCGGCTGGACGATCGCCGCGCGACCTGGCAGGCTTCGGGCGAGACCGTCATCGCCTGGGTTCATGCGCTGCCGCATGGCGAGAAGATGGGTCTGCTGGCCGAACTGACCGCGATCAGCCTCGACGTCCGCGAGGAACGCACGACCCTGATCCGGCGCAGCGCCCGCGCGGAAGCGGCTGAACTGGCCGCGCTCTGCGCGGCGGACATCACCCTGCACTGGACGCCTGACGCGCCCTTCCTTCAGCTTCATTCCAAGGGGCTGCTGCTGGGGATGCTCGAGGCCATGGGGGCCGAAGACGACCGCGCCAGGTCGCTGAAGAAGGGCGAACTGGTCGACTGGGTCGCCGAACAGGCGGCGTCGCGGACCTGGGCGCCGGCCGGCCTGTCCTGGGCGGGCTCGCCGCAGGACGATGCCGACGAAGCTGACGACCGGCCCATCGACGAGCAAGACCCTGCGTTCAACGACGACGGGGTTGGGGCGTTCGCCGTCACCCCGGCCGGTGAGGCCGCGCTCGATCCCGCCGCCGCCTGACCGCCAGTCTTCCTGACGGACGCCGCCCCGGCTCAGCCGGGGCGGCGTAGTCGTGCGAATCCCTGGCGTGGGAAAGGGCGAGGAAAGGGCGGGGCGAGGCGAGCCTGCAGGACCGGGAGGGAGGCGCCCTCCGCTCCAGGCTGCCGGAGCCTTCGCCATGTCCTCGACCCCCAACCTGTCATTGTTCGCCGACCCGGCCGCCGGCGACGCCGCCGCCAATATCCTCGCCGCCGCCCGGGCGTTGGCGGCGCATCTGGCGCGGTCCCGTCCGCTCGACCGCAAGCTCGTGGCCGCCATCATGACGACCGCCTTCGGCGGGTCCGACGCCGAGGGCGCCTGGGCCTGGCGCGACGCCTATGACGCGATAGAGGCGGCGACGGTGCTGCAGGTCCGGCGTCTCGCGCCCCAGGTCGGCCGCCTGGAAGATGCGCCGGCGGAGATCACCGCCCTGCTGGCGGCCGTCTCGGCGCTCGGGCTGACCCAGTCCCGGCGCAGCGAGGCGCAGGTCGCGTTCGATCAATTCTCGACGCCGCCTCATCTGGCCGCGCTCGCCGTCCTGGCCGCCCAGGTGCGTCCCGGCGACCGCGTCCTCGAGCCCTCGGCCGGAACGGGCCTCATCGCCTCGGTCGCGGAGGCCTGCGGTGGGCTGCTGAGCCTGAACGAGCTCGCGACCGGTCGGGCCGACCTCCTCGACGGGCTCTTTCCGGGCGCGGACCGGACGCGCCACGACGGACGCCATATCCATGACCTGTCCGCGGGCTCGGGCGAATTCGACGTGGTGGTGTGCAATCCGCCGTTCTCGAACCTGGCCGCCCATCTGACGGCGGCCCTGAAGGCCCTGGCCGACCATGGCCGGTTGGCCGCGATCGTCCCCCTGAACGCCCTGACGGACGCCGCGCTGCTTCGCCGCCTCTGCGAGGTCGGCGCCGTCGTGAGCCGCATCGCCTTGCCGTCCGGCGGTTTCGCCAAACATGGGACCTCCGTTGAGACCGGTCTGCTGGTGATCGACCGCGCCGAAGGTCCCGCGGGCGCCGCGCCGCTCCAGAGCGCTGATGACCTGCAGAGCGCGGCGCGGATGACAGGGGCGATTTCGCCGCGGATCGGCGCCAGGCCGCGAACGCGCCTGCCGGTGACGATAGACGCCCTGCTGGGACCACGCGCGCGAGGCCTGGCCTTGCCCTCCGGCCGGCTGGCCTTTCTGGGTGGGGCTGCGGCCCTGACCTATGAGGTTCGCGCCTGGACGGGGGAGGGTCGCGATGTCGGGCTATACCAGGCCCACGCCCTGGGGCGGATCGTTCTGCCCGAGCCCCGCCCGCATCCGTCGCCTCTGGTCGAGTCCGGGCCCATGGCCTCGGTGGCGCCGCCGGCGCCGACCTATCGACCGGTACTCCCTCCGGCCATGCGCGACCAGGGCTGGATCTCGGACGCCCAGACCGAGATGGTCATCTACGCTGGCGAGGCCCACGCCGCGCATCTGCCCGGACAGTGGCGGCTGGACACGGCGCCCCACCATATGGTGCTCGCGCCCGAGGACCAGGAGGACGCCGTCCAGCTGCGGCGCGGCTTCTTCCTGGGCGATGGCACCGGCTGCGGCAAAGGCCGCCAGATCGCCGCCGTCATCGCCGACAACATGAGCCAGGGCCGGGTGCGCGCGCTATGGCTGTCACGGAACGACGCCTTGCTGGAGGACGCGCGGCGCGACTGGGCGGCGATCGGCGGCGGCGCTCATGACATCGTGCCCCTTTCGAGCTGGAAACAGGGGGACGCCATCCGGCTCGACCGGGGCATTCTGTACACGACCTATGCGACGCTTCGCCAACCGGCGCGGGGCGCCCGTCAATCGCGGCTCGACCAGATCATCGCCTGGCTCGGCGCGGATTTCGACGGCGTCATCGCCTTCGACGAGGCCCATGCGATGGCCAACGCCGCGGGTGGCGGCAACGGCGCGCGGGGACCGAAGAAGGCGTCGCTGCAGGGGATGGCCGGTCTGGCGCTGCAGAACCGACTGCCCGATGCGCGGGTCCTCTATGTCTCGGCGACCGGCGCCACCACCGCCGAGAACCTGGCCTATGCCGCCCGGCTGGGCCTGTGGGGCGGGCCGGAGGCGCCCTTCATGTCGCGGGCGGATTTCCTGGAGGCCATGGACCGGGGCGGGGTGGCGGCGATGGAGCTGGTGGCGCGCGAACTCAAGGCGCTCGGCCTCTATGTGGCGCGGAGCCTGTCGTTCGAAGGGGTCGAATACGAGCCGCTGGTCCATCCCCTGACGTCCGACGACATCGCGATCTGGGACGCCTGGGCCGACGCCTTCCAACTGATCCACGCCAATCTCGCCGAGGCCTTGAAGGCCGTCGGCGTCAACGACGAGGCGGGCAAGCCCAGGAGCGGCCAAGCCGCCTCGGCGGCCCATTCCGCCTTCGAGGGCGCCAAGCTGCGCTTCTTCGGCCATCTGCTCGCGGGGCTGAAGGCGCCGAGCCTGGTGGCCTCGATCCGGGAGGATCTGGGCCACGATCGCTCGGCCGTGGTCCAGATCGTCTCGACCAATGAGGCGGTGATGGAGCGGCGGCTGGCGTCCGTCCCACCGGAGGAATGGAACAACCTTGCGATCGATATGACCCCGCGCGAATACGTCCTCGACTACCTGCGCGAGGCATTCCCGATCCACCTGATGGAGGCGGTCGAGGGGGAGAGCGGCGAGGTCACCCTGGTTCCGGTCATGGACGACGGCCGTCCGGCCGTCAGCCAGGAGGCGCTGGCCCGGCGCGAGAGCCTGATCGAACGGATGGCCTGCCTGCCCGCCGTGCCCGGGGTGCTCGACGCCCTGTTGGAGGCCCTCGGCGCGGACGCCGTCGCCGAGATCACCGGGCGGTCCCGGCGGGTGGTCGTGCGCGACGGACGCAGGCTGGTGGAACGGCGCGGCGCCTCGGCGGCTCGCGCCGAGACCGACGCCTTCATGAGCGGCCGCAAGCGGGTGCTGATCTTCTCCGACGCCGGAGGCACCGGGCGCAGCTATCACGCGGACCTGTCGGCGGCGAACCGGCAGCGCCGGGTCCACTATCTGGTCGAACCGGGCTGGCGGGCCGACGCCGCCATCCAGGGCCTGGGCCGGAGCCACCGCACCCATCAGGCCTCGGCCCCGCTGTTCCGGCCGGTCACGACGGACATCCAGGGCGAAAAACGCTTCACCTCGACCATCGCCCGCCGTCTGGACACGCTCGGCGCGCTCACGCGCGGCGAGCGCCGGACGGCCGGGGCGGGCCTCTTCCGGGCCGAGGACAATCTGGAAAGCCCATGGGCGCGCCGGGCCCTGCTGGTCTTCTACGGGGCCCTGGCGTTCGGCGAACTCGCTGCGATGACGCTCGAGACCTTCATGACCAAAACGGGTCTCAAGCTGCTCGACGCCGACGGCGGGCTCAAGCCGTCCGACGACCTGCCGCCGATCCACACCTTCCTCAACCGCCTGCTGGCGCTCAGGATCGCCGACCAGAACGCCTTGTTCGAGGACTTCGACCGCATTCTCTCGGGCATCCTCGAGCGCGCCGCCGCGTCGGGGGATCTGGACCGTGGACTTGAAGACATCGAGGCGGAGGAATTGGCGGTTCTGCACCAGGAAACCATCCGAACCGATGTCTCGACCGGCGCTGAAACCGCCCTGGTGACCTTCTCGCTCAGGGTTCGTCGCGACATCCTGCTCTCGCATGACGCGCTGGCCCGGGCCGCCGACGTCGCCCATCAGCTGGTCGTGAACGCCAAATCCGGCCGGGCGGCGGTCGCCGAGCTCGGCCTGACCACCGCCACGGACGAGGACCGGCTGGTCGCCGCCGTTCGCCTGGTCCGGCCGGATGGACGTCAGACCCTGCCGGAGAGGACCTTCGAGGAATCGGCCTGGAAGCCCGCGGCGGTCGATGAATGGCGCCGCATCTGGGATGAGGAGGTGGCGGGAACCGACCCCTGGCGGACGCGCGAGCTCACGCTCGCGACCGGTCTGCTGCTGCCGATCTGGGGTCGGCTGCCCGCGCGCGGCTGTTCTGTGCGTCGGGTCAGGGCGCCGGACGGCCGGCGCTGGCTGGGGCGTGTGCTGGACCAGGTCCAGGCCCGGAGCCTCAAGGCGAGCCTCGGCCTGACCGATGTCGGCGAGGCGTGGTCGGACGGGGCGAGGACCGTCGCCACCTTGCTGGATCGCAACGTCCAGCTCTCGCTGGAGGGCGGCCTGTGGCTCAAGCGGTCGCGGGTCATGGACCGCTGGCGGATCGAGGTCGTCGGCGGGCGGACGGACCGGGACGCCCTGGTCGCGCTCGGGTGCTTCGTCGAGATCATCGCCTTTACGCCCCGGGTGTTCGCGCCGACGGATCGGCCTGAGGTGGTGGAGGCGGTGCTGCGCCGCCATCCCGTCCAGACCGTCCTCGACGGAGCGGCCGCCTGAGACATACGCCGGGCGGGGCGGAGGCCCCGTCCGGGCAGGAGAGGACGGAGGAAGGGAGGTCCCGGGTGAAGCGGCATTGGGGAGATCGGCTCCCCGGCGCTTCGGATCAATAGGAGACTGACATGCAGACCATGGTGTTCACCGGCCGGTTGGCGGCCGACCCCCAGATCAGCCCGGACTTCGCCAAGGCGGTGTTCCGGCTGCTCGAAAAGCGCGGCGTCGACGCCGCCGGCAAGGACCGGCTCGTCGGGGTCAATTGCGTCAGCTGGTCGAAGGGGCTCAACGAGAAGGTTATCGCCCGCGGACTGGCCCAAGGCTGCGAAGCCGTCGTCGTCGGCGCCTTCATCGACACGGCCTACGCCGCCAAGGACGGGACCGAACGCACCGCCAAGGAACTGGTGGTGAACCGGCTGACCGTCCTCGACTGGGCCGAGGCCCGCGACCCCGACACCGTCGACGCCCGCGAATCCGATCGCGCCGCCGCCTGATCCTCAACCGAATTTCATCCTCAGGAGACTGACCATGCAGACCCTCACCCTCGAAGGCTATCTGGCCGCCGACCCGTCCATCCTGTCGGCCCAGGGCTCGGGCAAGAAGCGCGCGAGCTTCCGCGTGCTGGAGACCACCCGCTTCCGGCGCGCCGACGGCACGCCGGGCGAGCGCACCACCGGCTTCAACTGCATCTGCTTCAACGAGGCCACGGCCGAGAAATATATCGAGGCCTTCGCCCGCAAGGGCAGCCGGGTCGTGATCCAGGGCCATGTCGAGAACGACACCTGGACCGGCAAGGACGGGGTCGAACACTACGATCTGCGCCTGATCGTCGGCGACATTCGTCTTAAGAACCGGCGCGACCGGCCGTCGGCGGACGACGGCGCCGCCGACCGGCAGGTGCAGGAGCCGGCGAGCGGATACGATCTGAACGACGACATCCCGTTCTGATCCGTCGGCGAAAGGCGGAACGGCCCGGCGCGCGAGCGTCGGGCCGTTTCTGTGTGGGGACCGGGAGGATGAAGCGAGGCCGGGCGCGGGCGAGCCGATTGGGCTCGCTGACACCGGAGTTCCGCCATGACCGCCTCCGCCTGGACCGACGACCGCGTCGGTCGTCTCAAGACCCTCTGGCTCGAAGGCCGTAGCGCCGCACAGATCGCGCGCGATCTGGATCACGGCCTCACAAGAAGCGCGGTCCTGGGCAAGGTCTATCGCCTGGGCCTGTCGGCCGCTCGGCCGCCGGCCTCAAGGTCCGCCGGCCTCGCCGCGCCCCCGGTCGCGCGTCGGCCCTGGCCGGCCCGGCCCGCGCCGCCGCCGGGTCCGGCGTCGTGCCCACCGCGCCGGGTGGATGCGCCGTCTCATGGGACGGCGACCATCCTGTCCGTGCGTCGGCGCGATTGCCGCTGGCCCTACGGCGATCCCGGAGACCCCGGCTTCGCCCTGTGCGGCAGGCGGATCGCGAGGGGGGCCTTCTGCGCCGCGCATGCGGAGATCGGCTACCGTCCCGTCCGCCAGAGCGCCGAGAGTCTGATGGCCCTCGCGGGTCTGGACTGAGACGCTGCGTTGCTGAACTCCCCAGTCCGGCGCCATCACGGCGGCCTCGACACCCGAGGCCGCCGTTGGTCGGCCATCGGCGCCCCCGCGAAGGCGGGGACGAGCTTCAAGAGCCGGGGACTCGTCCACGTGCGCGGCGGACGGGGTCCGCCGCCTTCCAGCACACCGGTCCCGGACGGGCGACGGCGCGCCGTCGCCGGCAAGCGAACCGACGCGTCTTTGTCCGTATCGGCGCGAGGGCGCCGAGTTGTGTCCTCGCCCGAAGGCGGGCGAGGACTTGCCCCCACACAACGCCCTCCGATTTTGTCACAGCACCCCGGAAGTCAACGGCTGCGCCGTTCCCCTCCACGGACGGCCAAGCGGCCGCCCGCTCCGGTGACTGCCGGGGACCCCGCTGTGGCCAAAACCGGGGTCGTTGCGCATGGGGCGCTCGACAGTCTCAAGGAATGGTCCAATGACCCGCTTCAACACCTCATCCTCCGCCTTCACCCCGACCTCCGACTCCGCCCTGGGCAACCTGTCAGCCTCCATCGAGGAAGGCGGTCCGCTTCCGACGGACGACGCCCTGGCCCAGCTCGGGCGCGCGCTCATGACCGAACTGATCGACGTGATCTCGGACACCGCGCTCGAGGACTTCCAGACGATCCTCGGAGAAGCCCTGATCGGCGCCTTCCATTCGGCGGCCGGGCGGATCGAACGCGACGCGGATAGGGCGCGCGATACGATGCGATCGCTCGACCGCGACTTCGACGGATCGGAAGCGGCCGACGTCGAACTGCAGGATGCCACGGCCAAAGCCCGGGCAGGCGATGCGGCGACGCAGGCCTGCGAACTGATCCGGGACGCGGCGTCGCAAACCTGGACGGTCGCGACCGGAGAGGTCTGGACGGCCTGGCGCGGAACGCGGCGCGGCACCCATCTGACGGCGGCCCAGCTGGAAGCGAAACAGGCGATCCGGGCGATCCGCAACCGGAAATCCGGAGAGGCGGATCCGGGCGGTCCGGTCATCGCCTTCAGAGGGGCTCCGACGGCGGATACCCCGGAAGACGCGGGGCGGATCTTCGACGCCCTGAACTGGGCGAAACAGGAGTGGCCCGACATGGCCCTGGCGACGACCGGGGCGAAGGGCTCCGAGAAGCTGGCGATCAAATGGGCCCAGCAGAAGGGGGTGAAGCTGATCCTCGCCCGGGCCGACTTCGACGCCCACGGAAAGGCCGCTCCGTTCCGGGCGAACGACGAGCTGATCGCGCTCGAGCCTGAGGTCTGCCTCACCCTGGTGCATTCGGTGGATCGGGCGCGAGCGGACCAGCGGCCGTTCGGACCGGCGCTCAACCTTGGACAGAAGGCGATGGAGTCCGGGCTGCGGCATGTCCCCATCCGGGCGCGCGCGGCCTGATCGATCGAGACTGACACCAACGACCCGCTCGGCTTCGGCCGGGCGGGTTTTTGTTTGTCGTCCGGGGCCTTCCTGCGATCCGTGACGGGGCCTCGGCGATGACGAGACGACGGGCCCGGGCTGTCATGATGCGGTTTGGTCCGATGTGCGGATGTATGACGGGAGTGTCTGGAAAACTGGGAAAAGGGCTTGAGGGCAAGATAAAAGAGGGTGTTGGGCGGTCCGGGTTTTTCGTAGTCTGTCAGCAGGTTAGCGGCGCGCTTGAGGGTGTTGGACGACTTGCGGTGAGTTGTCGGTCCTGGGCGGCGTCGGCGGCCTGGTGGGAGGCATGGAATGCTGATCCGTGAAGCCATCCAGTCGCGTCTGTCGGCCGGCGCCGGTCAGGACCCGGAGGCGGTCCAGGTCCGACTTCCGATGTCCCTCAAACCGGATCGGGTGAACGTCCGCACCGGCCTGTTGCGACGACTGGCCAGCTCGCGGGCGTTCGCGCTGGGGGATCGGTCAGGGGTGCTCAGGGCGGCGCAGGGACGCTCGGGCCGGGCCTTTCGTCTGGACGTTCGTCAGCGGGTCATCGTCAAGGCGCTGGTGTCCCGGCATGTCGGCAAGGGCGCCGACCGGGCGGCGGCGCTGGCGGCGCATGTGAGTTACCTGGGACGATCGGGCGCAGGGGTGGAGGGGGCGCGGCCGGAGTTCTTCGATCGGGAGGCGGACGGGGTCCGGCCGGCGGTCGAGACGGCAGGCTGGAGCGCGGATCGGCACCACTTCCGCTTCATCATCTCGCCGGAGCACGGCGACCGGATCGACGACCTTAAGGGGTATGTCCGCGAGGTCATGGGGCGGGTCGGAGCAGACCTCGGGGAGTCGGATCTGAAGTGGGTGGCGACCTGCCACTACGACACTGATCAGCCGCACGCCCATGTGCTCGTGCGGGGGCGGCGAGGGGACGGGCGGGACCTGGTCATCCCGCGCGACTACATCGGCTACGGCTTCCGGGCGCGGGCGCAGGAGGTGGCGCAGGAGCGGCTCGGGGACCTGTCGCGGGTGGAGGCGGAACGGCGCATCTGGAGGGAAACCGGGGCGGACCGGTTCACGGGGTTCGACCGGCGGCTGCTGGCGGCGGTGGACGTGAACGGGACGGTCGAGGACGGCGTGGGGGTGAACGACGCCTGGGC
>Ga0114898_1001269_pt1 | contig 15470 bp, 13 predicted proteins | sample Malvired_Geostar_FD_83496 | JGI IMG/M metagenome (GOLD analysis project Ga0114898, IMG submission 83496) | Marine viral communities from the Global Malaspina Expedition - Malaspina viral metaG DeepMed_Geostar | ecosystem: Environmental > Aquatic > Marine > Oceanic | place: Mediterranean Sea... | reverse complement strand
TGCTGGCGGAACTCTTCGGTGTCCTGGACGATGTGCGTGGTGATGCCCTTGACCAGCGCGTGCTCCAGACGCTTCTCGACGCTGTAGCCGCGCCATTCCTCGGTTTCCGCTTCCTTGACGCTGCCGTCGCCCTTGAATTCATCGGCGATGGCCAGCAGCGCTTCGGTGCCATTGGGCGTGCGGTTGAGTACCACGTCCTCGACCGCGTCGCGCAGCTTCTTCGGGATTTCGTCGTAGATTTCCAGTTGGCCGGCATTGACGATGCCCATGGTCAGGCCGTTCTGGATGGCGTAGTAGAGGAACACCGAGTGGATCGCCTCGCGCACCGGATTGTTGCCTCGGAACGAGAAGGACACGTTGGATACGCCGCCCGAAGTCAGTGCGTAGGGCAGGTTGTCGCGGATATAGGCGCAGGCTTCGATGAAGTCCACGGCGTAGTTGTTGTGCTCTTCGATGCCGGTGGCGACGGCGAAAATGTTCGGGTCGAAGATGATGTCTTCCGGCGCGAAGCCGACTTCATCGACCAGGATGTCGTAGGAGCGCTGGCAGATTTCGCGCTTGCGCGCGGCGGTATCGGCCTGGCCGGCTTCGTCGAATGCCATGACCACCACCGCCGCGCCGTAACGCTTGCACAGCCGAGCATGGTGCTTGAACGCCTCGACGCCTTCCTTCATGGAGATCGAGTTGACGATGCCCTTGCCCTGGATGCACTTGAGGCCCGCTTCGATCACTTCCCACTTGGAGGAGTCGATCATGATCGGTACGCGCGAAATATCCGGTTCGCCGGCGATCAGATTGAGGAAGGTCACCATGGCCTTCTTCGAATCCAGCATGCCCTCGTCCATGTTGATGTCGATCACCTGAGCGCCGGCTTCGACCTGTTGCAGGGCGACTTCCAGGGCCTCGGTGTAGTTTTCCTCGCGGATCAGACGGGCAAATTTCGCCGAACCGGTGATGTTGGTCCGCTCGCCGACGTTGACGAACAGGGAGTTGCGATCGATCGTGAAGGGCTCGAGGCCCGACAGGCGGCAGGCTTTGGGAATATCCGGGATGGCGCGCGGTGCGTACTTGGCGACGGCCTTGGCGATTGCCTCGATGTGAGCCGGGGTGGTACCGCAACAACCGCCAACGATGTTGAGAAAACCGCTGGCGGCGAACTCCTCGACGACCCGGGCCATTTCCGCCGGGCTTTCATCGTACTCGCCGAATGCGTTCGGCAAGCCGGCGTTGGGGTGCGCCGAGACATGGGTGTCGGCCTTGTTCGACAGCTCCTCAAGGTAGGGCCGCAGTTCCTTGGCGCCCAGTGCACAGTTGAGCCCGACCGAGATCGGCTTGGCATGGCGAACCGAGTTCCAGAACGCCTCGGTGGTCTGCCCGGAGAGCGTGCGGCCCGAGGCATCGGTGATGGTGCCGGAAATCATGATTGGCAGCTCGAAGCCAAGGTCCTCGAACACGCCCTGCACGGCGAAAATCGCCGCTTTGGCATTGAGTGTGTCGAAGATGGTTTCGATCAGGATCAGGTCCGCGCCGCCTTCGATCAGGCCGCGGGTGGCTTCGGTGTAGTTATCCACCAACTCGTCGAAGGTGACGTTGCGGTAGCCGGGGTTGTTCACGTCGGGCGACAGCGAGCAGGTGCGGCTGGTCGGGCCGAGCACCCCGGCGACGAAGCGCGGACGGTCCGGCGTCTCGGCGGTCTTGGCGTCGGCGGCCTGGCGCGCGAGGCGGGCGCCTTCGACATTCAGTTCGTACACCAGCGCTTCCATGCCGTAATCGGCCTGGGAAACACGGGTCGCGTTGAAGGTATTGGTTTCGACGATATCGGCACCGGCGTCGAAGTAGGCTTTCTCGATGGCGCTGATGGCGTCCGGGCGCGTCAGGATCAGCAGGTCGTTATTGCCTTTGAGGTCCTGCGGCCAATCGGCGAAGCGTTCACCGCGATAGTCGGACTCGTCCAGTTTGTAGCTCTGGATCATGGTGCCCATGCCGCCGTCGAGAATCAGGATACGCTCCTTGAGGGCTTGCTGGAGTGCCTGGAGACGGGCGTTGCGGTCGAACATGGGGGACTACCTGAAGCTGGTTGCGAGGACCGCGCATAATAGCAAAGCTGCATGCTTTTTGATCGTTCGCGCGTTTGTATGAATTTAGTTCATGTTCGTCGGGTCGCTCGAAGCTCGCCGTGCGAACGGACATGGGGCGCTGCGAGGCGGGCCAGCGCTCGCGCGACGGCGGCGCGAAGGGTCACGTTCGCCCTGGCCGGACAGGTTGGTTAGTATGCCGGTCTGATCCTTTGGAGCATGGGCATGAGCTGTCGTGGTCTGCTAGCAGTGCTGATGGTGTCGGTGTGGGGCGTGGCCTGGGGCGAGCCGTTGTCTTACCAGCGCGACATACAGCCGATCTTCACGGCCAAATGCGTCGCCTGCCACGCGTGTTACGACTCGCCTTGCCAGCTCAATCTGGGCAGCGGCGAAGGCGCATTGCGAGGCGCCAACAAGCTTCCGGTCTATGACGGGACGCGGACCGAGGCCCAGCCTACGACACGTCTTTATCTGGATGCGCACGGCGAGGCAGCCTGGCGTCGGAAAGAGTTTCACTCGGTGCTCGATGCCGGCGCCGGCCAGGCGGCGCTGATGTCGCGCATGCTGGAGCTTGGGCGCAGTCAGCCGCTGGCCGCCAACCGCAAGCTGCCAGAGGGTCTGGACATAGGCCTCGATCGTGTAAACCGCTGCCCCTTGCCGAGCGAGTTCGAAACCTACGCGCGGGACAACGAGCATGCCGGTATGCCCTTCGCGGTGGCCGGTCTGGACGAGCGCGAATACACAACGCTGCAACGCTGGATCGAGCAGGGCGCGCGTGTCGACGAACGGCCAGTGCGGCCTTCGGTCGGCGAGGCGGCCCAGATCGCCCAGTGGGAGCAGATGCTCAACGCCAGCGGCATGCGCCAGGCGCTGGTCAGCCGCTGGCTCTATGAGCATCTGTTCATTGCCCATCTGTATTTCGATGAAGGACGGACGGGCCATTTTTTCCAACTGGTGCGCTCGCGGACCCCGACCGGCCAACCGGTCGACCCTATCGCCACGCGTGCGCCGAACCACGATCCTGGCACCGCGTTCTTCTACCGCATTCGTCCGATCGAGGGGGTGATCGTCCATAAGACCCACATCACCTATCCCTTGAGCCAGGCCAGGCTCGAACGCGTGCGCTCGCTGTTCTTCTCGAGCGACTGGCGTCTGGACACGCTGCCTGGATACGGCACCCAGCGCCGTGCCAACCCCTTCGAGACCTTCGAAGCGATACCGGCGCAAGCGCGTTATCAGTTTATGCTGGATAACGCCGAATATTTCGTGCGTACATTCATTCGCGGGCCGGTCTGTCGCGGCCAGATCGCCACTGACGTGATTCGCGATAATTTCTGGGTGCTGTTCCAGGACCCGCGGCATGATCTGTATCTCACCGACGCCACCTACCGCGCGAGTGCCACGCCGTTGTTGGCCATGCCTGGGCAGGCCGACGACATGGGTGAGCTTCTCAACTTCTGGAACACCTATCGGGAAAAACGAAACCGGTACGAGCAGTTGCGCTCGCAGGCCTACGCCGAGACGCCTGCAGAGTGGGCCGACATCTGGAGCGAAAACGATAACGCGCTGCTTACGGTGTTCCGCCAGCACGACAGTGCTTCGGTTCGCAAAGGGCTGATCGGTGAAATCCCACAGACGTTGTGGTGGATGGACTTTCCGCTGCTGGAGCGCACCTACTATCAACTGGTGGTCAATTTCGACGTCTATGGCAACGTGTCACACCAGGGGCAGACCAGGCTCTACTTCGACCTGATCCGCAACGGCGCCGAGGTAAACTTCCTGCGATTGCTGCCAGCCGATGCGCGGCAACCTATCCTCAACCAGTGGTACGAGAAGAGCGGCCAACTGAAACTCTGGTGGGCCTACACCGATGTCGACACCACGACGCCGTCGGCGCTCGGGGTTGAGCAGAACGATTCAAAGGGAGCGTTCGCCGAGCAACTGATCGAACGCCATGCGGCGATCAATGCCAGCCCGGATCGCATCAACCGCTGCCTGAACGGCCATTGCTATCGAGACGCAGCGCCCGCGCCGTTGCAACTGGCAGAGCAGGCGCTAAGCCGACTGACCAACCGGATCGCGGCGAGCCTGCCGGTCATCGATCGGTTGCCCGAAGCGACAGTTCTCAGGGTCGAATACGGTCAGGGTCAGCGTGAGATATACAGCCTGTTGCGCAATCGCGCCCATACGAACGTCGCGTTCATGTTCGGAGAGCAGCGCCGTTACCAGCCGCGACGCGATACCTTGACCGTGTATCCCGGCGTGCTGAGCAGCTATCCGAACTTCATGTTCAGCTTGTCGGCGGACGAGGTGCCAGCGTTTGTCGGTGCGTTGGAGCGTGCCCAGGACCAGGCGGCGTTCGACCGAGTCGTCGAACGCTGGGGCATCCGTCGCAGCCACCCGGACTTTTGGCGGCACTTCAACGACCTGGGCGCCTATCTATCGGAAACCGATCCGGTCGAGGCGGGGGTGCTCGACATGAACCGATATCAGAATCTATAGCCTCGATGTGTATTTCCTACTAAAACACTAGGACTTTATCCGGCGCAAGGGTTGGCGTACACTGCCGTCATGTCCGAGAGGAGTTCCCATGAGCGCGATTACCATTACCGAAGCTGCACACGATTACCTGGCCGATCTGCTCGAGAAGCAGAACACCACAGGCATCGGCATCCGGGTCTTCATCACTCAGCCCGGCACGCCTTATGCCGAAACCTGTATCGCCTATTGCAAGCCGGGTGAGGAAAAGCCGGACGACGTTGCCATCGCACTGAAGCGCTTCACCGCCTGGATCGATGCGGTCAGCGAGCCCTTCCTGGAAGATGCGCTGGTGGATTACGCCACTGACCGGATGGGTGGCCAATTGACCATCAAGGCGCCGAACGCCAAGGTGCCGATGGTCAACGAAGACAGTCCTCTGAACGAGCGCATCAATTATTACCTGCAGACCGAGATCAATCCCGGGCTTGCCAGCCATGGTGGCCAGGTCACGCTGATCGATGTGGTCGACGAAGGCGTGGCGGTCTTGCAGTTCGGTGGGGGTTGCCAAGGTTGCGGCCAGGCTGACGTCACGCTCAAGGAAGGGATCGAAAAGACCCTGCTGGAGCGCATTCCCGAGCTCAAGGGCGTACGCGACGTGACCGATCACACCAACCGCGAAAACGCCTATTACTAAGGCGATAACGGCCCGAACGGCGGCTGTTTCAGTCGCCTGACGGGCAAAGTGCCATTATAGTTTTGTGTCACTGCTCCCGGCGACCGTTTGCTGAGATAAGCTGTCCAGGTTTCTAAGACCTGGCGAGTGAGCGAGCGCTGCATGTCTGCCGTTTCCCTGTTGATTTGCGACGATTCGAAGCTGGCGCGCAAGCAATTGCTGCGTGCGCTGCCGGCTGCCTGGCCGCTGGATATTCATCAGGCAGCCAGCGGTGGCGAGGCGCTCGAACGCATCCGCCGAGGCGGTATCGATGTGCTGTTTCTGGACCTGACCATGCCGGGCATGGACGGCTACCAGGTACTCGCGGCGCTTCGCAACGAGCGGCTCGACTGCAAGGTCGTCGTGGTGTCGGCCGATATCCAGGAAGAGGCCGTTCGACGCGTGCTCGAACTGGGCGCGCTGGCGTTCGTTCGCAAGCCCGCCGATCCGCTGCATCTGCGGCAGACCTTGGGCAGTTTCGGATGGTTGGGCAGCGAATTTCCCGTAATGGGCGAAAGAGCTGCAGGGGTCGTTCCGTTTCGCGATGCATTCCGCGAGGTGGTCAATGTCGCGATGGGGCGTGCGGCCGCGCTGCTGGCAAAAGTGCTGGGCGTTTTCGTCCAGCTGCCCATCCCGACGGTGAATTTCTTCGGCGTGGGCGATCTGCACATGGCGCTGGTCGATGCTGCCCAGGGCGACAAGCTGACCGCCGTGTGCCAGGGATATATCGGCGGCGGGATCGCTGGCGAGGCGCTGCTGATCTTCCACGACTCGGAGGTTGCCGATATGGCACGTCTGATGCGCGCCGACGAGTATCTCGAACTGGAAATGCTGCTCGACCTGTCGAGTCTGCTGATCAGCGCATGCCTCAGCGGCATCGCCGATCAGATCGATGTGGTGTTTTCCCAGGGGCACCCGCAAGTGCTTGGCCAGCATGCCTCGATCGATGAGCTGATACGGCTCAATCGAGAGCGCTGGAAAAGCACCCTCGCGGTGGAAATCAGCTACAGCCTGGAAGGCCACGATGTCCATTTCGACCTATTGTTGCTGTTCACCGAGGACTCGGTTGAACCGCTGTCTCGCAAACTTGCACACCTGATGAATTGAGCATGTCGGACTCGATCGAGCTGAATGAACTTCACTGGCTGCTGGCCATCGTGCAGAGCATCGACGTTGGCGTCGTGGTGCTGGACCGCGAATATCGCGTCGACGTATGGAATACCTTCATGGAAAACCGCTCGGGGCGGATGCCGGAAGACGCCAGAAAACAATCGTTCTTCGAGCTCTTTCCTGAAGTCGACGAGCAGTGGTTCCGTCGCAAGGTGGAGAACGTCGCGACGCTCGGCACACCGTCCTTCACGATCTGGGAGCAGCGTCCCTACTTGTTGCGCTTCAAGAACTACCAGCCGATTACCGGCCTGGAAGATTTCATGTACCAGAACACCACGCTGATGCCGTTGAAGGGACTCAGCGGCAGTATCGAGCAGATATGCCTGATCATCTACGATGTCACCGACGTGGCCATCAACCGCCGCCAGCTCCAGACCGCCAATCAGGAGTTGCAACGGTTATCCAGCACCGACCGCCTGACCGGCCTGTTCAACCGTGGGCACTGGGAGGAGATGCTGCGCCAGGACTACGCCCGGCACCGGCGTTACGACCGCAACGCCGCGCTGGTGATGTTCGACATCGACCACTTCAAGCAGATCAATGACAATTATGGCCATCAGGCAGGCGATGCCGTTATCCAGCAGACCGCCGAACTCATTCGTCAGGGAATGCGAGACTCCGATATCGCGGGCCGCTATGGCGGCGAAGAATTCGTGGTGTTGTTGCCTGATACCGATAGCGAGGGTGCGGTCACGTTCGCGGAACGGTTGCGGCAGTCCATCGAGGCGCATGAGGTCATCCATGAAGGCCACCGCATCCGCTTTACGGTCAGTCTCGGCATTGCCGACCTCAGCCAGCCCACCGGTGGCTACACGCAACTGATCGAGCGGGCCGACAGCGCCATGTACGCCTCGAAATCGGCAGGCCGCAATCAGGTGTCGCTGTATCACTGACTGTGCCCATCAGGGGCGGTTGCGTTCGGTCAGGAACCTCAGCAGGGTGACTTCCTCGCTGCTCAGCCATTTTCGTTTCCGCGCCTTCGGCAGTTGCGCCAACTCGCCGCACGTGAATGCCTGCAATACATCCGGGTGGATGTAGCACTGGCGGCAGACGGTCGGGGTGTTGCCCAGCTGGCGCGATACGTGGGTGACCGTTTCGACCAGATTGCGACGGGCAACGGCTTCGGGCTGCCATTGACGCGCGCGAAGTTCGCTCAGCGCCAGCGCGCTACCGGCCCAGGTGCGATAGTCCTTGGCGGTGAAGTCGCCCCCGGTCAGGTCTTGAATGAATTGGTTGACGTCGCCTGAACCCACCGGGTGGCGCGCACCGTCTTCGTCCAGGTATTGGAACAGATGCTGCCCCGGCAGCTCCATGCAGCGGCGCAGGATGCGGGCCAATCGCTGATTTTTCAGCGTAACCTGATGTTCCACACCGCTTTTGCCGCGAAATTGAAAGCGGATCGCGGCGCCCCGTACGGCAACGTGTCGGGTGCGCAGCGTGGTCAGGCCGTAAGAACGGTTTTCCCGCGCGTAACGCGAGTTGCCGACGCGGATCAAGGTCGACTCGAGCAGTTGCACGACCAGCGCCATGACTTTCTCTCGCGGCATCCCGCGCAGTGCCAGATAGTCCTCCAGGCGGGCACGCAAACCGGGTAACGCGGCGCCGAACGCCAGAATGCGCTCGTACTTGTTGCTGTCGCGAATCTCGCGCCAACGCGGGTGATAGCGGTATTGCTTGCGACCTCGGGCGTCGCGCCCGGTGGCCTGCATGTGGCCCTGTGGATCGGGGCAGATCCAGACGTCGGTGTAGGCGGGAGGAATCGCCAGCTTGTTGATTCTGGAAATTTCCTCGGCATCGCGGATGCGCTCACCGTTCGGCAAGAAATAGGCGAACTTTTTCCTGATCACCCGACGGCTGATTCCCGGGCTGCGGTCGTCTACGTAGTGGAGATCGGCTGGAAGCGGGGGGCACAGCGCGGTACCGGTATCGGGACGCTCGTCCGCCGGCACCGGACGGATACCCTCGGCCAATGGCAGAGCAGTTTCGCCACCCTGATCGATCAGCATGTGAAACCCCTCATCGATGTTCCGGTAAGCGCGGGCGGGTCGCGCAGACGAGTGTGGTCTGCGCTGTCCCACTCCGGATGAGCCGCGCCTCGCAAGGCGCGAGTGTGGATTTAGGTCAGTCCTCGCGTTCCGGATTGTTACGCATCAACAGCCGTATCGCCGCCACCAACTCGTCGATCGCTTCCCGGTAGATGGCCGGGTCCGCCTTGGTTTCAGCGCTGTCAGCGAGCTTGCGTGCAGTGTCCAGATGGTCGTTTACCGAGGAATAGTCGCCTATCATGTGAACGCTCCTGAGTCGCAAAATGAAAAGGGCGATGACGACGCTGCGTCGCGATGCCCGTCTCTATAAGTGACCGGCGCAACCGGAGGGGGTTCGCACGATTCATCGTATGCGTGGATTGCTCAACGCGGTGCTCCATTGCTCGTGGCCGCAGCGGGGGCAACTGGCCGGTTGCTGCGCTTCGATGATCTGCGGGAATCCGCAGCGGGTGCAGGCGTATAGCGCGCTGGCGGGAACCTGGCGGTAAACCGGCCGATATTGCTTGGGCAGTACCGAGAGTCCGGGACGTACCGATTGCGTGTCGGCGAAATAGAGACTGACGTCCCCGTCGGTCTCCAGAATGCCAAGCCGGACCTGCCCCAGATGTTCCACGCCTTGCTGCCGCAACTCCATGAAGAATTCGTCGGATGAGATATTCAGTCGTTCGAGGCTGTGCAGCTCATACAAACCATCCTTGATGATGGTGACCGGTTCACCTTCCATCCATTTGGATATGCGCTCGCTGCGCGTCATGATCCAGACCGTGAGCCGATAGAGCATCAACAAGGTGACGAACACGGCCGCGATGGGCAAGAGCGGCACATCGTCGTAGAAGGACACGTCGCCGGCAGCCGAGCCCAGCGTGAGAATCACCACCAGCTCGAACAGCGACAGCTGCCGGATACCCCGACGCCCGCTGATCTTGAGAAACAGGAACACCGCCACGAAGGCAAACAGCGCGCGCAGCACCACCTCGGCGATGAATAACAGGGGCAGGTCGTCCAGCAGCATGCGCTGCCAATCGAAAGCGCTCATTCGTTGCCTCGGTAGGGGCGCTAACCGGTAACGCCAGGTTGTGCCGGCATGGACCACGCGCTCAGCGCTACGCCGTCCTTGCTCAGTTGGACTCGCGCATTTTCCAGCAGGCCGGCGAGATGAACGGGATCGGCGTATTGCGACCGAGCGATATGGGCAATCGACAGGATTTCATCGCCCGCCGCGTCGATCACCCGCAGCGAATAGCTGGCGTCCTCGTTATCGGCCCGCGTGACTGCATGGCAGGGTAGAAAAGCCATGGCGCTGATGCGCATGGCTTCGTCGAGCGAAAGTCGTTGGACGGTCATGTTCGTGCTCCGGCGTGCGGTCGATCACGGCGCAGGGGCGACATCGAACACGAGGTCGATGCCGTCGCCGCTGCCGTCCCCTACGACTGAGCCTTGAACCGGCCGGTACGTCACCTCGCGGCCCTCGTAGAACTCGCTCAGCCGCTGCTGCGCCACTTCGCAGACGTGCGTGATCAGTCCAGTGAACTGTTCGTCACGGGGAATGATGAATTTCAAGGTGATGCTATGACCTTCAGCGCCTTCTGGCAGGTTCGCCAGGCCGCTGCTGTGCCACTGGTCGTTGACGTATGCTGCTGCACCCTTCATGGCTCGCTCCTCTTGATTCACATATTGCTGGGACCGTGAAACAAGCGAATGGATCAGTTTGACGAGGGACGTGGCGAACAGGGCAGGGCGAGCGCAACGAAAAAGGCCCGGCGCTTGCGCGGCCGGGCCTTTGCCATTCGAATGGTTGCTTTATTCCGGCATGTGCCAAGGGGCGAGATGGACACCCTGGCGGCTCAGGTCGGCGCGTGCCTGTTCCAGAGTCTGGCCGAGCTTGACCGGGTCGGAATAAACGCTGCTGGACAACTTGCAGTGGCCGACGGCGCGAGATTCGCTGCCATCCACGACGGTAATGCTCAGTTCGCCGTTGCCTTCGAGTAGTGTCCAGGCGACGCACTGGAACGGCTTGAAGGCGCGATCAGTAATGAGAAGGGCGTCGTTGAAACGAAGGGGGCTATTCATGGGGCAAATCTCTCTGTGTGATAACCAAGATCGGATTGAGCCTGCCGCCAGGCTGCCGGCGTTGGCCTTACATATCCATTGATGTACGCAGAGGACTGATAAGTCACATCCAGAGTTCTGGGTTATTGCACGTTTTTGCAATTATCCGAAGGTATAACAGCCGGTGGATGTCGCCGCCCGAGATCGAACCTCGTCCTCGGGCCGCGTGATTGCTGGGCTTGCGGGTTATCGGCAGGGATTTTCACCGGTCGCGAGGTGGCGTCTGGGCGGCCGTGGTGTGGCGAAAAACCGCACCTCCAGAAAAAGAAAACCGGGCCTTGTGGGCCCGGTTGGAGAGGCTCGATCGCCGGCGGCTGGCGTCGTCGGCTATCGATTTACACCTTGAACTGCTTGAGCAACCGGTTCAGCTGCTCGGCCAGTTCACCGAGCTGCGTGCTCGACGCGCTCGACTGCTCGGCGGCCAGCGTGCTCTCCTGGGCGAGTCCCGCCGCCTGGGTGACGTTCTGATTGATGTCTTCGACGACATGGGTCTGTTGCAAGGTGGCACTGGCGATCGAGGCGTTGAGGCCGGACAGGTTGCGCAGCGCCTGAGCGATCTGGCCGAGGCTGTCGCCAGCCTGGCTGGCCTGTTCGACGGTGGCTTGGGAAGCCCGGCTGCTTTCCATGATGACAGTCACTGCCGCGCCGGAATTTTTTTGCAGGCGTTCGATCATGGTGTGGATTTCGGCCGTGGAGGTCTGGGTACGCTGAGCCAGCAGGCGTACCTCGTCAGCCACCACGGCGAAGCCACGACCCTGTTCGCCGGCGCGTGCGGCTTCGATCGCTGCGTTCAGGGCCAGCAGATTGGTTTGGTCGGCGATCGACCCGATCACCTCGAGAACCGAACCGATTTGCGTGGTCTCATCGGCCAGCGAGCGAATCACGCCCACGGCTTCGTTGATGGTGGTCGAGAGTTGACCGATCTGCTGCAGGCTGGCTTCGATATTGCGCTGCCCCAGGTTGGCCTGCTTTTCCGCCTGGCCTACTTCGCTCGAGGCATGTTCGGCGTTCTTCGCCACTTCCTGCACCGCGTAGGTCACCTCGTTAACCGCGGTGGCGACCAGTTCCATTTGTTGTGACTGCTGCAAGCTCTGCCGATGGGTCTGGCTGGCCAGCCCGCCAAGCGCGCTGGACGATTTTTCCAGCGAACCGGCGGTCTCGAGCAACTGGGCGATGACCGTGCGCAGCTTGTGGATGAAGGTGTTGAAGTCGCGGCTCAGCGTGGTCAGCTCGTCGTTTCCCGAAACGTCGAGCTGGCGAGTCAGGTCGGCCTCGCCGCTGGCAATATTGGCCATCGCCTGCATCGAGTGGCGCAGAGGGCGGATGATGCTGCGAATCAGAATGGCGACCAGCAGGGCCATCAGCGAGGCGATGGCCAGACCGATGAGGGAGAAGCGAGCCACATAGCCCTGAAACTCCGCTTCGACGTCGTCCACATAAATGCCCGAGCCGATGATCCAGCCCCAGGGCTTGAACAGCTCGACGTAGGAAATCTTGGGGACGGGTTCTTTTTCACCCGGCTTCGCCCACTGATAGTCCACCAGACCCGCACCTTGCGTGCGCGCCACCTTGACCATTTCATTGAACAACGCCTTGCCGTTCGGATCCTTGGTGCCAGAGAGGTCCTGGCCTTCGAGTTCGGGCTTCATGGGATGCATGAGCATGGTCGGGCTCATGTCGTTGATCCAGAAATAATCGTTTTGCCCGTAGCGGAGCAGGCGAATCTGATCCATCGCCGCCTTCTGCGCCTCGGCCGTGCTCAGCGAGCCGTTTGCCTCCAACTGCTGGTAGTAATCGAGCACGCCCGTCGCCGTCTCGACGATGTTCTGGGTCATGACCTGCTTGCCTTTGTACAGGTCGCTCCGCACCTGCTGGATCATCAGAAGGCCGAGAATGAATAGCATGGCGACTGCTACCATCGGGATCAGCCAGAGCCGTTTACTGATTGGGAAGTTTCTCAGCAGATTCATTTAGTTGTGAGCTCCTGTTGAAGCTTTATCTTGATTATTATGGGAAGCGCGGTGTCATGGAGGCAGAGCCTGGTTCATGCCGGCTGCGGCGTTTGCCGGGCGGCCGTGTCGATTCATGGACCATCAAACAGCTTTTCGGCCACCTCGCGGAAAAAATGAGAGGTGAGGCCGACGCTTCAGTGAATTTACTTACCCTCGAAGGGTCAGAACAGCGCTCAAATTGCCGTCTGGCATATACCTTGGTTGGATAGTCAAGCGCGGTGGCCGGCACCGCCCAGTGGGGACATAGATGGATCTTTGGTTTGCCGTTCAGGCGTTGATACTGGGAGTCGTCGAGGGCATCACCGAGTTTCTTCCAATTTCCAGTACGGGCCATCAGATCATCGTGGCCGATCTGATCGGCTTTGGCGGGGAGCGGGCACTGGCGTTCAATATCATCATTCAGCTGGGTGCCATCCTGGCGGTGGTCTGGGAGTACCGGCGCAAGATCATCGATGTCGTGGTCGGACTGCCCAGGGAGCGGCAGGCGCAGAAGTTCACCGTCAATCTCCTGGTGGCCTTCTTCCCGGCGGTGGTGCTGGGCGTAGCCTTCGCGGATCTCATCCATGAATACCTGTTCAACCCCATCACTGTGGCGACTGCCCTGGTGATTGGCGGCGTGGTCATGCTGTGGGCCGAAAAGCGCTCGCATCGCGTCCAGGCTGAAACGGTGGACGACATGCACTGGACCCACGCGCTGAAGGTGGGTTGCGCACAGTGCCTGGCGCTTGTTCCCGGCACGTCACGGTCCGGCGCCACCATCATCGGCGGGCTGTTGTTCGGCCTGTCGCGCAAGGCGGCGACCGAATTTTCCTTCTTCCTGGCGATGCCGACGATGGTGGGGGCCGCGGTCTATTCGGGCTACAAGTACCGCGAGTTGTTCCAGCCGAGCGACTTCCCCGTGTTCGCCATCGGATTCGTCACCTCGTTCATCTTCGCGATGCTGGCCGTTCGCGCGTTGCTCAAGTTCATCGGTAACCACAGCTACGCGGCATTCGCCTGGTATCGGATCATTTTCGGCATCGTGATCCTGGCGACCTGGCAGTTCAGTCTGATCGATTGGAGCACCGCGGCGGGCTGATTCGGCGGCGTTATCGCAGAGCAGCGGGGCAGCGCGCCGGACCTGCCAGCCGCTCGCAGCGAGTTTGACCGGGGTCGCAACCCTGGCCCTGTAACGGAGCTATGCAATGGAGCTGCGCATCAATTGAAAAGCGGGAACGGTCGATTGCTGAAGATGTGCGGCTTTGCGCTGCTGTGTCCGATGCCGCTGCTTGGAATGACACGGATGACCCTGCACGGCATGTACGGGCCGCTCGTGGTTTATCTCTTGGCGAGCGTTTTGGCGTTCGGTCTGTATTGGCACGACAAGCGCAGCGCCATGCGCCGAGACTGGCGCACGCCGGAGGCGCGTTTGCATCTGGTCGAACTGCTCGGTGGCTGGCCGGGCGCGTTGCTGGCCCAGCAGTTGCTGCGACACAAGACCCGCAAACTATCATTCCAGCTGGTGTTCTGGGGGATCGTCACGGTGCATCAGGTGGTCTGGCTGGACTATCTGTTTTTTCAGCGTGTATACGGATTGCTGCTGCAAGCCCCGCCTGCATGACACAAGCGGCCCATACCAAAACGCCCCGCATTGACGGGGCGTTTTTTCATGGCGGCGACGGGTCTCAGATCACGCCAAGGCTGCGCAGGTAGTCGTCATAGGTGCCGCTGAAGTCAGTGACACCCGTCTCCGACAGCTCGATGATGCGCGTCGCCAGCGAGCCGACAAATTCACGGTCATGGCTGACGAAAATCAAGGTGCCCGGATAGTTCTCCAGCGCCAGGTTCAACGCCTCGATGGATTCCATGTCCAGGTGGTTGGTCGGTTCGTCCATGACCAGCACGTTGGGCTTTTTCAGGATCAGCTTGCCGAACAGCATGCGGCCCTGCTCGCCACCTGAAATCACGCGTACGGACTTGAGGATTTCGTCGTTGGAAAACAGCATGCGGCCCAGCGTGCCGCGCACGATCTGCTCGCCACCCTGTGTCCATTGGCCCATCCAGTCGAACAGCGACACGTCGTCCTCGAAGTCGTCGGCGTGGTCCTGGGCGTAATAGCCGATGTCAGCGCTTTCGGTCCACTTCACCGAGCCGGCATCAGGCTGCAGTTCGCCGACCAGCGTACGCAGCAGGGTGGTCTTGCCGATACCGTTCGGCCCGATGATCGCGACCCGCTCACCGGCCTCGACTGTAAAACTGAAGTTCTTGAACAGCGTCTTGCCGTCGAAGCCTTTGGCCACGTTTTCGACCGTCACGGCCTGACGGTGCAGCTTCTTGGTCTGCTCGAAGCGGATGAAGGGGCTGACACGGCTGGACGGCTTGACCTCGGCCAACTGGATCTTGTCGATCTGCTTGGCGCGCGAGGTGGCCTGCTTGGCTTTCGACGCGTTTGCCGAGAAGCGGCTGACGAAGGTCTGCAATTCAGCGATCTGCGCTTTCTTCTTGGCGTTGTCGGCCAATAGCTGCTCGCGGGACTGGGTTGCCGCCGTCATGTACTCGTCGTAGTTGCCGGGGAACAGCCGCAGCTCGCCGTAGTCGAGGTCGGCCATGTGCGTGCACACGCTGTTGAGGAAGTGCCGGTCGTGGGAAATGATGATCATGGTGCTGTTGCGCGCCGTGAGGATGTTTTCCAGCCAGCGGATGGTGTTGATATCCAGGTGGTTGGTCGGCTCGTCCAGCAGCAGCACTTCCGGATCGGAGAACAGCGCCTGCGCCAGCAGCACACGCAGTTTCCAGCCCGGCGCCACCTCGCTCATCGGCCCGAAGTGCTGTTCGAGCGGGATACCCAGGCCCAGCAGCAGCTCGCCAGCGCGCGATTCGGCGGTAC
>Ga0114898_1001268_pt1 | contig 15478 bp, 16 predicted proteins | sample Malvired_Geostar_FD_83496 | JGI IMG/M metagenome (GOLD analysis project Ga0114898, IMG submission 83496) | Marine viral communities from the Global Malaspina Expedition - Malaspina viral metaG DeepMed_Geostar | ecosystem: Environmental > Aquatic > Marine > Oceanic | place: Mediterranean Sea... | reverse complement strand
GGGGCGGCGGAGGGGCTGTTCTGTGGGCCGGCGCCGGTGCTGGTCGCGCATGCGGGGCTGACGGCGCGGCGGCTGGGGCTGGAGGCGCCGCAGCGCGCCCCTCACCTGCTGGATGTGCTGGAGCTGTTCGTCTTTGTGCGACCGGCGCGGTTCTGTGCGCCGACACCGACGGGGCTGGCCATTGCGCTGGGGCTGGACGAGCCGGTCGGGGCGGTGGCCCAGGCCGAGGCGCTGCGCGCGGTGGCCGGGCGGTTGCTGGGCGAGCTCATGGCGGCGGACTATCCCGACCTTGAGGCGGCGCTGACGCTGAACGGGACACTGACCCGGGCGGGCTGGAGCTGGGGCGAGCGGACCGATCAGGCGCTGCGGGCCGGGCTGGAGGCGGCCGGTCGCAACTCGCGCGAGCGCCGCGAGCCAGGCACGGGGCTGGACGTCTGGAACCGGCTGTCGGAATGGGAGGAGGTGGCGCCGCGCGGCGAGGCCGGATCGCACCCGGTCGACAGCGAGAGCGCCCGCATCCGGCTGGATCACATGCTGAAAGGTCTGGGGCTGGATGAGGCGCGGCCCACCCAGTCCGACTATGCCGCCGAGGCCGCCTTTGCCTTTTCCCCGCGCGATCACAAGGACCAGCCGCGCGCCCTGCTGGCCGAGGCGGGCACGGGCACGGGCAAGACCCTGGGCTATCTGGCGCCCGCCGCCCTGTGGGCCGAGCGCAACCACGGCACCGTCTGGGTCTCGACCTATACCCGCGCCCTGCAGCGCCAGATCGCGCGCGAGGGTCTGGCCCTGCCCGATCATGAGGGGCAGACGCGGCGGCGGGTGGTGGTGCGCAAGGGTCGCGAAAACTACCTCTGCCTGCTGAACCTGCAGGAGATGGTGCAGCAGGCGCAGCTGGGCGCGGGCGATGTCGTGGGGCTGGGCCTCACCGCGCGCTGGGCCGGGGCCTGTGCCGACGGCGATATGACGGGCGGGGACTTTCCCGCCTGGCTGCCGGGGCTGTATGCGGGCCCGGCCGCGCACCAGCCGACGCCCGCCAATCTGGTCGACCGGCGCGGCGAATGCATCCACGCCGCCTGTGCCCACTATCGCCGCTGCTTCGTGGAAAAGACGGTGCGGGCCGCGCGCCACGCCGATGTGGTGATCGCCAACCACGCCCTGGTCATGGTTCAGGCCGCCTTTGACGGGGCGCGCGCCGCCCGCCATCCGACGACGGACAGCGAGACCGCCGCCCTGAAGCGGATCGTGTTTGACGAGGGCCACCATCTGTTCGAGGCCGCCGACAGCGCCTTTTCCTCCAGCCTGTCCGGTCAGGAAGCCGCCGAGCTGCGCCGCTGGATCCGGGGGCCGGAGACGCGGGCCCGGCGCGGGCGCGGGCTGGAGCAGCGGCTGGGCGATCTGATCGGCGACGATGGCGCAGCAAGAAAGGCGCTGGGCGATGTGCTGGCCGCCGCCACCCGCCTGCCGGGCGAGGGAGCGCAGGCGCGCATCCTGCGGGGCTCGGAGTCCGGTGCGCCGACCGGGCCGGTCGAGGTGTTTCTGGCCGCCGCGCTGGACCAGCTGCGCGCCCGGGCCGATCCGCGGGGGGGCTCCGAAGATCAGGGCATGGAGTGCGCCGCCCGCCCGGCCATCCCCGACCTGAGCACCGCTGCGGCAAAGGCCGCCGAGGCGCTGGCGGCGGTCGAGGCGCCGCTGCTGGCGCTGTCTCGTCACCTCGAGGATGTGCTGACCGAGGAGGCCGAGACGCTGGACGGCGGGGCGCGGGCGCGGATCGAGGGGGCGCTGCGCGGACTGGACCGGCGGGCGCGCATGACCCTGCCGTCGTGGCGGGCCATGCTGAACGATCTGGCGTCGGGCGATGCGGCGGGTGACCCGGAGTTCGTCGACTGGCTGTCGGCCGAGAGCGCCTTTGGTCGGCTGTCGGATGTGTCGCTGCGCCGGCACTGGGTCGATCCGACCCAGCCGCTGGAGGCGACCGTGATCCGGCCGTCGCACGGGGTGCTGGTGACCTCGGCCACCCTGACCGATCCGGATTTCGGCGACGATCCGTTTCATCTGGCGCGGCTGCGCTCGGCCACCGGGCGGCTGGAGACGCCGGTGCGCACGCTGAAGGTCGAGAGCCCGTTTGATTATGCCCGCCAGTCGAAGGTGATTGTGGTCACCGATGTGCCGCGCGACGATCCGCGCCGGACGGCGGCGGCCATGCGGGCGCTGTTCCTGGCCTCGGGCGGCGGGGCGCTGGGCCTTTTTACCGCCATCCGCCGGCTGAAGGCCGTCTATGGCCTGCTGGGGCCCGAGCTGGGCCGGGCGGGCCTGCCGCTCTATGCCCAGCACATCGATCCGCTGGACGTGGGGGCGCTGGTCGATGTGTTCCGCACCGAGCGCGACAGCTGCCTGCTGGGCACCGATGCCATCCGCGACGGGGTGGATGTGCCGGGCCGGTCGCTGCGGCTGCTGGTGTTTGACCGCGTGCCCTGGCCCCGGCCGGACCTGCTGCACCGGGCGCGGCGGGAACGGTTCGCCAGCCTGGACGGTTCAGGCGGGGGCCGGACCTATGACGATGCGCTGGCGCGCGGGCGCATGGCCCAGGCCTTTGGCCGGTTGATCCGGCGCGCCGACGACAAGGGGGTGTTCGTCATGCTGGATGCGGCCTGCCCCACGCGGCTTTTCGGCGGCCTGCCCCCCGGTGTAGAGGTCGAGCGTATGGAACTGGCCGAAGCGGTCGCGACCCTTTCCCGGTTCCTTGGCCCCGATCAGAACAGGACGCCTGAATGACCGCTGACATGCCCGTCCGCCGCCACAGCCGCCGCGGTCTGTTCATTCCGCTGATCGTGGTGCTGGCCCTGCTGGTCGCCTGGACCGGCTGGTGGTTCGTGCTGACCCAGAGGATCGAGCAGGAGGTTCTGGCCCGGGCCGAGGGGCTGCGCGAGGCAGGATGGACGATCCGGCATGGCCGGATCGCGATCGATGGCTGGCCCTTCCGCGCCCGGCTGGCCCTTCAGAATGTCGAGGTGATTGCGCCCTCGGGCCACGGGGGCCGCGCGCCCGAACTGGTGGCCGAGGCCAATGCCTATGCGCCCCTGCACTGGGTGGTGATTGCGCCGGACGGCCTGACGATGGTGCGCGGCGACAAGGGCCGGGTATTCGTGCGGGCCGAGGCCATCCGCATGAGCGTGCGCGATGTGTCCGAGGCCTGGCCGCAGATGGCGCTGGAGCTGATCGAGCCGACCTTCCGCGCCGAGCCGGGGGCCGAGGCCTTTCCGATTTCCGCCGCCGAACGGCTGACGCTGGAGGCCCGCCCCGCGACGGCCCGACCCCGGGATGCCGAGGCGCCTGCGCCCGCTGCCGATGATCTGGACGTGCTGTTCCAGATGGTCGAGGGCCGGGGCCGTGAGGCGGGCCCGGTCGACCGGCTGACCGGCGAGGGACGGCTGAGTGTGCGCACCGAGGTGACGCTGGAACGCGCCGGGGCCCTGACCGGCATGGACCGCGCCGGGGTCTTCGATAGCTGGACACAGGCCGGCGGCCGCTTTGCCAATGTGCGGGTCGAGCTGCAGTCCGGCGACAGCCGCGCCCTGCTGACCGGGGGGCCGCTGGTCGCCGATGAGGGCGGGCGTCTGAACGGCAGCCTCAGCGTGCGGGCCGAACGCGCCGCGCCGGCCCTTGCCGGTCTGGCCACCACCGAGGACAGTGTGGTGAACCGGGCCCAGGCCACCGCCGCCGCCGGTGCCGCCGCCGTGGCCGAGCGCGCGCCCGTGTCCCTGACGCTGGAGTTCCGCGACGGTCGCACCTGGCTGGGACCCTTCACCCTGGCGCCCGCGCCGCGGCTGTTCTGATGCTCACAAACGATCTGAGCCCGCTGATCGAAGCTCTGTCCGAGCTGACGCCCCCGTCCGGCGACGGCGAGGCGACGGCGGACCTGCGCCGGATGCTGAATGCCCTGCCCGCCGATCAGAAGGCCACGGTTCGCGCGGTGCTGGGCCGCATGGAAGGCGCTGCCTCCGGGCCCCTGCATGTGCATGGCGGACTGTCGGCCCTGCTGGCGGCGGACCGGTTCGGACTGGGGTTCGAGCGGCTGGCCAAGGCCGAGGATGGGCTGAAACAGGCCGCCGGTGGCGCGCGCGTGCTGATGGATCTGGCGGGCGTGACGGCCTGGTGGGGGCGGCTGCTGGCCACACCCGACGTGCGGGTGATCGGCGCCCTGCCCGACACGGCCGCGCGCCTGCCGCAGGCCCTGATGATCGCGCGCGCCCGGCCCGAGCCGACCGGCGACGACCGCACCTTCTGGGTGACCGACTCCCCCCTGCCCGAGACCCGTCTGGTCGAGGTTCTGGGTCTGAATGGTCTGGCCGCGGCACCCCTGATCTCAACCGGCGGCTTGAAGCTGATGATGATCGCAGGCTATGTGCAGGCCGACGACGGGCGGCTGGACGGCCTGCCCGGCACCCTGACCGGCGTCATCGGCGCCGCTCCCCTTTTCTGACAGCCTTGACCCCGCGAGGACCCCATGACCGACGCCCAGGACCCCGCCCGGACGCCCGCGCCCAAGCCCGGCATTCTCGACATCGCCCCCTATGTCGGCGGCAAGTCCAACATCGACGGCGTGGCCCAGCCGATGAAGCTATCCTCGAATGAGAACATGCTGGGCGCTGGCGAAAAGGCGCGCGAGGCCTATGCCAATGCCGTAAGCGGCATCCACATCTATCCCGACGGCCGGGCGGCCAAGCTGCGCTCGGCGGTGGCCGACAAGATGGGGCTGGAGCCCGAGCGGCTGATCTTCGGCAATGGCTCGGACGAGGTGTTTGCCCTGCTGAACCAGACCTATCTGACGCCCGGCGACAATATCGTCTCGGGTCAGTACGGCTTCCTCGCCTATCGCATCTCGGCGAAAGCCAATCAGGCCGACGTCAAGCTGGCGCCCGAGCCGGACTATAAACTCATGCCCGAGGCCATTCTCGGCCAGGTCGATGAGCGCACGCGGATCGTCTATGTCTCCAGCCCGTCCAACCCGACCGGCAGCTATAATACCGCCGAGGAAATCCGCCAGCTGCACGCCGCCCTGTCGCCCGACATCATCCTGGTGATCGACGAGGCCTATGCCGAATATGTCACCGAGCCCGACTGGCAGAGCAGTTTCGATCTGGCCCGCGGCAGCGACAACATCGTCGTCACCCGCACCTTCTCCAAGATCCACGGCCTCGGCGGCCTGCGCATCGGCTATGGCTATGCGCCGCTGAAGGTGGCCGAGGCGGTCGACCGCATACGCCTGCCGTTCAATGTCTCGGTCGCCGGTATCGAGGCGGCGGTCGCTGCGCTCGGCGATGAGGCGCACCAGCAGGCCTCGCGCGAGCTGATCCAGACCTGGCGTCCGCGCCTGACCCAGGCCATCCGTGGCTTTGGCTTTCAGGTCCTGCCCAGCGCCGGGAATTTCGTGCTGGTCCGCTTCAAGGACGTCGACCAGTGCCAGGCCGCCAATGCCTATCTGAACACCAAGGGCATCATCGTTCGCCCGGTCGGCGGCTATGGCCTGCCCGAGGGGCTGCGCATCACCATCGGCACCGACGACCAGAACCGCGCCGTCATGGACGCTCTCAGCGAGTTCGCGGCGAGCTGATAGCCATGGAAGACGAACCGAAATCTAAGCGGTCTGTCCGTCAGCGCGCGGATGAGATCAAGCCGTTCCGCTGCAAGAACCTGATCGCAGTGATCGAGGACCCGACCGACATTGCCAACATCGGCACGATCATCCGGAATGTGAACGCGCTGGGCGTCGAGAAGGTCTATGTCGTGGACCCCCGTCGTTCGCTGCCGGACGATTGGCAGGACCTGCGGGAACGCCGGTCAATCTCGAAAACGTCCGTCTCGGCGGTCAAATGGACCTTCGTGAAACGCTTCGACAGCACGGAAGCGTGTTTCGACTACCTCGAGGCAAAGAATTTCAGGTCGATTGTCACGTCGCCACACGTGAAGGGCAAGGCCAGCATCTTCCTCAACGAGGGCGATTACACCGCCTATCCGAAGCTGGCCGTATGGTTCGGGCGTGAAAATACCGGGATCAGCGACCTGGCGGTCGAGCGCTCAGAGATGTGCGTCTCGATTCCCATGTTCGGTATGATCGAAAGCCTGAATCTCGGGACCAGCTCAGGCATCGTCCTCTACGAAATCGCCAAACAGCGGCGCGAGTATCAGAGCAAATACCGCATGAGGAACAAGCGCGGCGAGCGCGATGAGCCCCTGCCGACCACCTTGCCCCCGCGCGACGCAAGATAGGTCAGCGACCGCGCCGTCATCGACGCCCTCAGCGAGTTCGCGGCGAGCCAGGGTTTGGGCCCCGGCACCGACGCCAGAGACTTGCCACCCCCGGTGTCCCGGCTAATCTGGGACCCGGAGGAGGAGAGGTTCCATGTACAAGCGCGTGTTTCTGGCTGCCGCCCTGGCGACGGCGACCCTGATGTCCGGCTGCGAAGCCACCATGATGTCCCAGCGCCTCGACTATCACGAGATGCAGGGCGTCGCCTTCATGACGGATCGCGAGGAGGATGCCATTCTGGGCAATCCCCAGATCGTGCACCGGGCCTATAACCCCCACAGCCGGTCCATCTGCGCCCGTGTCGCGGGGCACCCGTGGGTGATCGTGCCGTCGGGCCAGACGAGCGTGATTGCCTATCAGTCCGCCTATGCCACCAGCGCCAGCCACGAGGTCGGCCCGGTCAACAGCCGCGGCGGCTGCAGCTAGGGCCGTTCGGGATCACCGCCCGCGAAGCTTCAGCAGCCCCAGCGCGGTGGTCGAGATGACCAGCCCCATGACAAGGCCCAGCAGCCCCTCGGCATGGCTGGGCGCCGTGACCGCAAAACTGACAGGTCCGACCGCAGCCATGGCTTGCTGGATGATCATTTCGGCATAGGCGAGGCCGATCAGGCCCAGCCCGACCGCGAGCCCACTGCCGAGCAAGGCAAGCGTCCGCGTCCCGGTCGCACCGCCGACCAGTGCCAGCAGGCCCGCGAGGACCATGGCCATCTGAACCAGCTTCAGAACGACGGATGCGTCGAGAAACAGGTCCAGAGGGGTCATTCCGGGAAGATAGGCGACGAACAGCCAGGTCAGGGTGAGCGCCGCCATGGCGAACAGCGCACCGGAAACCATCAACAAACGGTCTGTGGTCATCGTCTCGACTTTCCTGGTTACGTTGGAACACTCGTCTGGTGAAGGCGGCGGGTCAGGACCTGTGGTCCTCCATGTGGTTGTCATCCGGACGGACATCGCGCCCCTCAAGGAACGCGCGGGCGGCGACATGCTCCGGCGGTTCCTTGCCGAGCACGGGCTTCGGCCCGACGGCTGCCATGAACCCGATGGTGATGGCGCCGACTCCACTCACAATATGTTCGATCAGGACTATGGGCAGGCGCATGTCCAGAATGACCCAGAAGACGACATGGAAGGCGACAAGGATGGCGACATAGGCGAGCGTCGCCACCCCCATCGCCAGGGCATAGCGCAGCTTGCGCTTCCCATGCTGACGACGGACGCCCTCCAACCACCCCATGCTAGTTCCTCCGGAACACCCGGCTGGCGGTCCAGCCGGTGAAGGCGGCGAGGATCACGCACAGGATGCCGTAGGTCCACGGGCGGCCGTGGGCGAATTCATAGATGCCGCGCTCGATGCCGACCTTTTCGACGGTCAGTTCCAGCTCGGCGCTGGAGACCGGTTCGCCGTCCTGAAACAGCCAGACCTCGGCGTGATAGGTGCCGGTGGGCGCGCTGGTGGGCAGCACCACCTCGGCCCGGAACAGGCCGTCGTCGACGAAGCGCACGCCCTGCGGGTCAGCGGCATAGAGACCCTCGGTCTCGCGCAGGCGGATGACGGCCCGGCGCCAGTCCAGATAGTCCTCGCCCAGGCGGCTGACCACGACGTCGCGCACACCATAGCGGGTGACCGTGCGGCGCTCTTCCGGAGCGGCGATGCGCAGGTGATCCAGCCCCACGCCCAGCCGCCGCAGCTGGCCGAAATTGGCGATGTCGCTGAGCGGGCGGGTGGACGACGTCATGTAGAAACCCGGCGCGCCCTCGAACAGCACCGGCCGGCTGTTCAGCCAGACGCCCGCCGTCTGCGACTTGCGCACCAGACGCACGGGCGCATCCGGGCCGCGCACCACGACCACCACATCGGCGGGCGTATCGGTCGGGTTGAACACGGCCCCGTACAGAACGATCGAGGCCCCGGTGAAGCGCGAGTCGACCTGGACCTCGGTATCGGTCAGCGCCGCCGAGATGCGCAGGATACGGCCGGTGGCGACCGAGGGGTCACGCGTCCGCGCCGGGGCCTCGGCGACCACAGCCGGGGGCGGCGGGGGAAGGTCCTGCATCATCATTCCGGCACCCCCGGCGCGATGGCGAACAGGTCGCTGGGCCGGACGAACAGCTCCAGCCCCATATAGATGCCGACGCCCAGCACGATCAGCCCCAGCATGGCGCGCAGCTCCTCGCCCCGGAACCGACCCGACAGGCGCGCGCCGTACTGCGCCCCGATGACCCCGCCGAACAGCAGCAGGGACGACAGCACAATGTCGACGGTCTGGTTGCGCCCGGCCTGCAGCACTGTGGTCATGGCGGTGGTGATGATGATCTGGAACAGGCTGGTGCCCACCACCACCGACGCCCTCATGCGCAGCACATAGAGCATGACCGGGAGCAGGATGAAGCCGCCGCCCACCCCCATGATGGCCGACAGAATGCCGACCCCGCCGCCCAGTGCCAGCGGTGGAATGGCCGAGATATAGAGGCCGGACTTGGGAAACTTCATCCGCCAGGGCAGGCCGTACAGCCACATCGGGCGGCGGCGCTGTTTGCGGGGGGCCGGCTGGCCGCGCCTGCGCCGCAGGATCTGCTCCAGACTTTCCTTGAGCATCAGGGTGCCGATGACGCCGAGGAACAGCAGATAGGCCAGCGCCACGACCAGATCGGCCTGACCCATCAGGCGCAGCCAGCGGAACAGTTCGACGCCGACGAAGGCGCCCATGATCCCGCCCCCGGCCATGATGCCGCCCATGCGGAAGTCGACCGCCCCGCGCGAGGAATAGCTGATCACGCCCGAGGTCGAGGAGGCGACGACGTGGCTGGCCTGACTGGCGACGGCGACCGTCGGGGGAATGCCGAGGAACACCAGGATCGGCGCCATCAGGAATCCGCCCCCGATGCCGAACAGGCCCGAGACAAAGCCGACCACCCCGCCCAGCAGAACCAGGATGGGCCAGTTCACCGAAACCTCGGCGATCGGCAGATAGATATCCAAAGGGCGACCTTCGGCTGGAACAGGACCCGGAATCGGCGTGACCGTCAGGGCTTAGACCCGCTCACCGGCCGTGGCCAGTGCACGAACGTGACAGGCGAGAGCCAACCCTGTGCGGGCCGTCGATCAGCTGGCGTCCGGCGGAGTCCCGGGCAGGAAATCCTGGGCCATATCCTCGGCCCGGATGCGTTCGGCTTCGCTCAGAAGCGCGCCGACGCGGGTCACCGAGCTGGCCGCCTGTTCATCACCCGAGCGGGCCGCGACCCGGTACCAAGCATAGGCCTCGACATTGCTGACCGGCATGCCGCCTTCGCCGCGCTCATGAATGACGGCGGCGTTGAACTGGGCGTCGACCAGACCGGCCCGCGCCGCGCGCTCGATCCAGTCCAGACCCATCGGTCGGTCGGGCGTGCCGTCGGCCCCCTCGAACAGGCGCATGCCATAGGCGAACATGCCGCGCGGATAGCCGCTCTCGGCCGACCGGCGGGTCCAGTCGAGGCTTTGGCCCATGTCCACCGGAGCCCCGGCCTCGCCGGTTTCAAACAGTCCCGCCAGCATCAGCTGCGCCGGGCCATAGCCCAGATCGGCGGACTGGGTCAGCAGATCGAGACCCGCAGGATCGTCTTCCTCGATGGCGGTCAGGGCGCGTTCGTAGAGATCCGTCGCCTGGGCCACCGTCTCGGCCGACAGGGGCGCGGCGGTCGTCGCCAGCGCCACCAGAGGCGTCGCGGGCGCCGGCTCGCTCGCGCCGGCGGGCGCCCAGGGCATGGCCTGACCGGTCAGTTCGGTGAAGGCATAGAGGCCGCCCATCAGGGTGACCGCGACCGCCGAGGCGCCCAGCGCCTTCTTCATGGTCGAGCCGTCGCGGCTGGCCTGACGGTCCATCCGCTCCTGCAGGCGTGACTTGCCGCCCTTCTTGAGGCCAAAGGCCGAGCGGGTCGGCTCGGGCTCGGGTGCCGTCATGGCGGCGCGCGCGGCTTCGACCGCGCCCCGGGTCGAGGCCGAGGCCCGACCAGCTGCGGCGGCGGCCCGCAGGGTGCGCGGGTCGACGAAATCGGTGTCGCCCGAAAACTCGTCGTCGTCCGGGGCTGTGGCCGCGAGGGCATCCGAGACATCGGCGCCGCCGAAATCGTGCGGTGCGCGGGCGACCGGGGCCGGGTTGGCGGCCGCCGGGCTGCCGAACGGGGCGGACGCGGCGCGCGGCGCGGCGAACTGCGGCGTCTGCGGTTCCTCGACCGGCTCGGGGGCCGGGACAGTCGCCGCAGGCTCGGGGGCCTGGGCCGTCGCGGCGCCGGTCGGGAAGGGGTCGGCCGGGCCATCCAGCGGATCGCTGGACCAGATCGGATCGTCGGCCATGGCCGCCACGCCAAAGGCCCCGGCGCGCCAGTCGGCGGCGGGTTGGGCCGGTTCGGGCCCGGCCACCGACTCGGGCGTTTCAGCCTCGGGCTCGGCCCGGCGGGCCATGCTCTCGCGGGCCTCGGCCAGCAGGCGGGCGGTGCGTTCCTCGCTCTGACGCATGCGCTCGGCCAGTTCGCCCGAGGCGCGGTCATAGTGTTGCTCGATGCGCGAGGAGCTGTCGGTCAGCTTCTGGCCGATCTCGTCCAGCGCCTGGGTCGAGCGGCGCTCGGACTCGGCGATCCGCTCGCTGAGGCGGTCGGAAATGCGGCCGATCTCGGTGCCCAGTTTTTCGAGCGCCAGCGCATGGCGGTCCTCGCTGGCCACCAGCCGACGCTCGACGCCCTGGGTCTTGATCTCCAGATCGCGTTCCAGCCGGTCCATGCGGGCCGGGCTGTCGACCTCCATCTTCTGGACGCGGCCGTTCAGGTTCTGGGCGATGCGCAGCACCTCGCGGCCCATGGCCTCGACCGCCTGGGCCGAGCCGCGCTCGGCCTGACGCACCTGATCGCCGAGGGCGGCGACCGCGCGCTCCATCCGCTCCATGCGGTTTTCGGACTGGGCCGTGTCCAGCCGGTGCAGCATTTCGGTGCGGCTGGCCTCGACCTGACGGGTCAGGGCCTCGGCCAGTTTTTCCAGACGGCCGTCAAAGCGCTCGGCGGGGTCGACACCCCGGCCGCGCGCCTCGGCCCGCGCCTCGGTCAGACCCAGACGCCGGTCCAGTTCGGAAAAGGCCCGTTCCAGCCCGCGCAGGGCCTCGCCCGTCTGGGACTGGGCGGCGTCCAGCCGGCGGCCGACGTGCTCCAGGATCTCGACGCCGCGATTGGCCTCGGCGGTTTTCTCGACCGCATCCAGCCGCTGGCGCAGCTCATGGGTGCCGATCCGCTGGCGTTCCTCGATGTCATAGAGGCGGCTGGACAGGGCGCCGATGGCGGTGTCCGTCTTGGCGAACCCCTCGGCCATGCCCGGGCCGGTCTCCTGCTCGAACCGGCGCAGGCGGCGGTGCCCTTCGCGCAGTTCCTCGGCGATGTCGTCGATGCGGCGGACCACGCCGGTGTCGCGGCCGTCCTGCGCATCCAGACGGCGTACCAGACCGGCGACGGCCTGATCCACACCCTGGATGGCGATGGTCGAGCGACGCTCGGCCGCCTCCAGTCGCTCGGCCATCATCTCGACGGTGGCCGACAGGCGCTGGACCGGATCGTCGCCGCCCAGACCATAGGCATCGTCCAGACGACGGCTGCGGCTGCGGCGCTCATAGGTGTCGGCGGCGTGGGCGCGGCGGGGCAGCGGGACGATCCCGTCCTCGTCATCGCCTTCCATGATCATGGAATTGAGCCACTCGCCCAGGGTCATCCCTGAACGGCGGGCAAGGTCCTTGGCGACTTCGCGAGCCTTGGGGTCTATCCCCTTTACGCTCCACGGCGCGGCTGCGCTCACTGATTCGCCTCCCGACCTCTAGACATTGACGCTACTGATCCAGATCAGGGGTGTAAACGTGTGGTTAACCCCAAGATATAGCGATGCAGCCATCTTCCTGTGGACATTCGGCCCTGCGGGCCCTCCTGCGCGTGATTTAGTGAACAGACACGGTTAACGCCTCGTAAAGATTAACCCTCTGGCAAGGACCGGGCGCTGATGCCGCTGATCCCGACCCTGATCTCCCTGGCCGTCGTGGTCGGCTTCGGCGTGTTCGCCGGATGGCGTGGCGCGCGCCCGCCCGACCTGATCCGGGGGCCGCGTCTGGTGCCCTGGCGCTTCCTGATGATCGTGGCCGCCGCCGTCGCCCTGGCCCTGATCGTCCACCTGGTGCGATTGGTCGCGGGCGCGCCCCACCCCTGAGCGGAACCCGATCCGGCCCTCTCCTGTTCTTTAGGGCGACCCCCCGAAACAGGAGACATCCATGGCCGATACCCGCCTCAGCGCCGCAGAAGCCGAAACCGAATTCTGGAAACACCTCGAAAAATCCAACACCGGCATGCTGGGTCTGGACCGGCCCGGCTATCACAGCCAGCCGATGACCGCCTTCCGCGACGAGGACACCGATACGATCTGGTTCTTCTCCCGCGATGACACCGATCTGGTGCGCGACACCGGCACCGGCGTCTCGGCCATGTTCACCTATGCGGCCAGGGACCAGCATGTGTTCGCCTGCATCCATGGCACGCTGATGCGCCACAACGACCGTGAGAAGATCGACCGCTGGTGGAACCCGGTCGTCGCCGCCTGGTATCCGGACGGCAAGGACGACCCGCATCTGACCTTGCTGCAATTCACGCCCGGCGACGGCCGCATCTGGGTGTCGGACAAGGGCGCCTTCGGCTTTGCCTATGAAATCGTCAAGGCCAACATCACCAAGACCACCCCCGACAGCGGCGGCGTCGCCGACGTCGAGCTGGGAGGCGCCCGCTGATGGACGAAATCCGCGCCCACCTGAAGGCGTTTCGCACGACCGACTGGTTGATCCTCATCGCCGTGGCCCTGATCGGCTCGGCGCTGCTGGGCGACATCATCGGCCTGATCGTCGGCGCCATCGTCGGCTATCTGGGCATCCTTGCCTGGCACAAGGGCGCCTTCGGAACCCGTCGCGGCCCGCCAGATGAGCCCCGGGTCTGAAGCTCAGTCGGCTGCGACGAAGGCGGCAATCGAGGTGACGTCGTCGTTCGTCAGACTGCGCCAATTGCACAGGATATTCAGCTGGCGCGCCACGGCGGGATTGTCCGCTGCGGTCTCGGCCTGTTCATCAAGGCGTGTGGTCCGTGGGTCATGATGCGGGCTGTAGTCAATCCGCGCGGTCCGTTGACGCGTGCCCGCGTCACAGTCCCAGCGCGACAGCCACAGCGTATACCGTCGCTGCGCCCGGGGCTGTGGCGGCACGGCGACATAGGCGGCCGAGAAACCTTCAGAGGTATCCGTCGGAACACTGTCTATCCGCACGGCAATCCTGTTCTGCTGTTCGAGCCCGGCGTCCACCCATCCAAACCGCGGCGGAAGCAAGAGCTCGAGTAGAAGGATGATCCAGACACTCATGCCATTTCTCCTCAGGTATCACCCGGACATGGCTGAGCGTCGGGATTTACCCAAGTGGGTTCCAGCTCGCCTTGTTCAGCCGCGTTGCGATCAGTCAGCTCGGCGCGCACCACCGCATACTTAGAACCACCCCCAACGGGATCGGGCACAAGAGCGATGATATAAATCCCAAAGTTCTGAGGGGATTCATTGTAGCGAATGTGCCAGTCAGCATGGTCGAAGTCGTCGGACGAAGGCGTAAGGGATCCCGGCGATGGATGGCTGTGCACACTGCCAATGACGAGGCCTCCGGCGCAACCGCCGGGGTATCGCTACACCTATCCTACCGCCTTCATAAACGATCTGCTGACCATTTTCGTCCAGAATGGGTGGGCCAGGTGTTATGGGGCCGAGTACGACGTTGCCCCCGCCCATGTCGCAAAGCAGGGCGCCGAACTCCCGATTGGCCAAGTCGCTTTCATCGTGTGCCTGATCTGCCGCCGCCAGAAATCTCTGAACCGCCTCCGCCGCGCGGGCATCCGCATTCCACTGTCGGCGGCTTTCCTCGGAGCCGCATTGCTGCTCTTCATCCGAGAGGCCGCGACCGCCGCCTTGTTCGTCCTCACCCAGTTCCAGTTGCTGGTCACCGCTACCACCGCCCCGCGACGGCCATTGCAGACCCGCGAAGGGCGACGCCCCCCGGGCACGCTGGCCGATAACGGTAATGTCGTCGACGGGTGTTCCCAGACCGGTGTCTGTCATGCGCGCCTCCATGAACGAGAAGGCAGCCTGCCCTTCACGAAACGCAACCTCAAATCACAACGCCTGCGTCACAGGTAACAATGACGCGAGCGGCCTACCCCGCCAGGCACCAGGCCAGAACGGCCTTTTGCGCGTGGATGCGGTTCTCGGCCTCGTCCCAGACCAGCGAGCGGGGGCCGTCGATCACGGCGTCGGTGGCCTCCTCGCCGCGGTGGGCGGGCAGGCAGTGCAGGAAGACGGCGTCCGGCGCGGCCTCGGCCATCAGGCCGTCGTCGACCGTATAGCCTTCGAAGGCTTCCAGCCGCTCTTCATAGTCCTGATCGCCCATCGACACCCAGGTGTCGGTGACCACCACATCGGCGCCGCGTACCGCCTCATGCGGGTCGGACGTCAGGGTCACCGACGGCCCGCCGACGGTCAGGTCGCGCAGGTCCGGGTGGTATTCCGGCGGGCAGGCGACATTCAGGTGAAAGCCCAGTTTCTGCGCCGCATGCATGAAGCTGTGGCAGACATTGTTGCCGTCCCCGACCCAGGCCACGGTCTTGCCGGCGATCGGGCCGCGATGCTCCTCGATGGTCATCAGATCGGCCAGGATCTGGCAAGGGTGACTGCGGTCGGTCAGGCCGTTGATGACCGGCACGGTCGAAAACCGGGCAAAGCGTTCAACGTCCTCATGGTCATTGGCGCGGATCATCACCGCATCGACCATGCGCGACAGAACCCGCGCCGTGTCCTCGACCGGCTCGCCCCGGCCCAGCTGCATGTCGGAGGCCGTGGCTATGATCGACGACCCGCCCAGCTGGCGGATGGCGGCGTCGAAGCTGAACCGCGTGCGGGTCGAATTCTTCTCGAAGATCATCGCCAGCACATGGTCGCGCGCCGGCGCATCAGCATCGACCCAGCCCTTCGGCCTGCCCTGACGCGCGGCCTTGCGGGCATGCGCATCATCCAGAATGGCCCGCAGGTCGTCGGCCGGAAGCCGGGAGATGTCGAGAAAGTGTCGGGTCATGGGCATTCAGGGGCGGGAG
>Ga0114898_1001266_pt1 | contig 15480 bp, 14 predicted proteins | sample Malvired_Geostar_FD_83496 | JGI IMG/M metagenome (GOLD analysis project Ga0114898, IMG submission 83496) | Marine viral communities from the Global Malaspina Expedition - Malaspina viral metaG DeepMed_Geostar | ecosystem: Environmental > Aquatic > Marine > Oceanic | place: Mediterranean Sea... | reverse complement strand
TGGATATAGCAGCCGCATTTCGACAATCGAAAGCACGGGAGTTGCTACGGCTGCCAATCTTATATCGTCAGGTAACATCCTGTTTACGGGGTTGTATAACACATCCGGAAACATGGTTAGTTCATCAACCATTATTAGTACCGGAAACTCCCTGTGGACTGGCGTCTATAACACATCTGGGAATCTTAACGCTCGCATTACGACAATTGAAAGCACTGGCGTTGCTACCGCTGCCAACCTTCTCTCAACGGGAGCCACTAATGCCGCCGCAATAGTCGCTGACAGAGCAAGGCTTACGACAATCGAATCCACCGGCGTAGCTACCGCTGCCAACCTTCTCTCAACGGGAGCCACTAATGCCGCCGCAATAGTTGCTGATCGGGCGAGGCTTACGACAATTGAAAGCACTGGCGTTGCTACCGCCGCCAACCTTATCGCCACCGGCGCTGTAGTTCAAGACGGCCATCAGAACATAAATGTTTCTATAGCAACAGCTTCTGGTATCGTAACACCGCTAATATCTGGAACCGCAAACGGCGTCACAAACCTTGATTTAGCGTTGGGAACGTCATTCAACTATGTCTTAACAGCAAACAGTACGTTCCAAGTAAAGAACGTAACTAAAGGACAAAAATTTACGCTCAGGACGGAGCAAGATTCTGGGGGAACCAATACGGTAACGTGGGCAATGGGTTCTCAGATTAAATGGGCAGAGGGGGGAACTGCTCCTACCGGAACCTATTATGGCGGGATGACAGACTTCTATGGGTTTGTAGCGGTTGAGACAGGTTTATTTGATGGCTTTGTTATAGGATCAAATATACAATGACACAATACGCAAGACCAGATGACGATTATGGATCGCAGGGTGAATGGGTAAAAAATGGTGGTAGCGGTAGCGACCTATATCAGGCAATTGATGAGTCGTCAGTAGATGACACCGATTACATTCAATTAGATATGTCAATGGAGGATTTTAGCCCTGCGGTTTTTGAGACAAGTAATGTTACGGACCCGTCATCTTCTTCTGGCCACAAGGTTACTTTTCGATGCAAGGCAGACGAAGCCGATGGTGAAACTTCTGGTGGCTCCATGCTGGCAAAACTGCTTGTGGGGGGTTCGGTTGTAGCGACTAACGGCACTACTGAAGAATGCCCGGCTGACGGCTCATGGGAAACTTTTGAATGGCCCTTAAGTACGGCTCAAGCTAATGCTATCAGCAGCTATAGCAACTTACAGATATCGCTCACACCCAGCGACCCGGAAAGTATGATGGGTAATATATATTGTTCTTGGCTTTTTTTCGAGTGTCCTGACGCTGCTGCCCCCGCCGCTGCCGCAAACGGATCAGCTTTTATGCTATTTCTAGACACTTAAGGAGGTCCTGATTGATGTTTGGCTCAGAGCCCTTCTCCACATTGTCCCTTTCCTCTTTGGGTATTACTGCTGTCAAGGGCACTTCGGTACTGGAAGCAATTGCTACCCTAGTAGCTGAGGGCGTTATTTCTTCTACGGGAGCAGCAAGCATTGATGCTGTTGCCATATTAGAAGCAGACGGAACCCTTACCTTGGGAGGCGCAAAAGCAGACCTAAATGCAGTCGCAGAGATATTAGCTAATGCTACAGTGAGAGCTTTAGACGCTCAAGTTTTTATCTGGACTGCCCCCACCAGAGCTACCACTTGGAGCTTTTCTGAAAAATATAGTGGAGACAAATTAATATGGGTTATTCCTACTGGGGTAGGGGCTAGCACATGGACTCTTCCTAGCTAATGGTGTATTCCTTAATGAGAGTATGTAAATTGAAAGGTAAATAATGGGTATTTTATCTAATCAACGACTGGTAAAACAACCAACAGAAACCAGAAAATTTGGCATGGAATTTAACAATCTCCTTGGAACAAGCGAGACGGTTTCTGGCATAACGACTGTTTCATCGGAAAAAATAGATGGTAGCACCTCAGACCTCACCATTTCAACTACTGGCCTAGAAACGTCTACGGTTAGCAGTAAGAACAGCCTTGTTACCTTTTGGGTTGCAGGAGGCACTACTGGAAATACTTATAAATTAGAAGTATTAGTTAACACTTCTTCTAGTGCTATTCTAGAAGGAGACGGAATCCTTTATGTAACGGATAGATAACATGAGCTGGCAAAATACAAGTCTATTAATGCTGAGAACAATGCTAAATGACGCTGGCGTAAGCGAAATGCGCTACAGTACACAGAGATTAGAAGAGTTGCTTATCACAAGCGCATACTTTTTACCTTTAGGAATAAATTTTAATTCTACTTATGTGGTAGATGTTAGTGCTTATACAGTCACCCCAGACCCTTCCGCAACAAGCGATGGGGATGAATTTATTTCTTTTATGGTTCTTAAGGCAGCGTGCATAGCGGACGAAGGCAATTTTAGAAACGCAGCCCTCCTACAGGGGGTTAATGCTCGCGTAGGACCGGCCCACATAAATACATCTGCATACGGATCTCATTTAACTACCCTCCTAACAGAAGGTCCATGTAAGGCCTTTGAGGAGCTCAGAAAAGAATATAACTTCAGCTATGATGGAAAGAAGATTTTACGAGCGGTGATGTCTCCCTTTGCTGCCAATAAGTTTGACCCCCGAAGTATGCTGGGGGGTGTGGGAGAAGGAGATTTACAAAATCCAATCCGTAACAGAGGCGAATACGGTTCTTAACTTAAAGAGGTGATAAAATGGTAATGATTTTTCAGCCGAAAGGTGCTGCAACCGTTCAGAAAGAAGGAACCATCTTGGTGCAAGCTACTATGGCTGCCGGAACAGGCATCCCCGGCGATGCCACGGTGGGTTGGTATGGTGCCGACTATACGATTGATCCAATACCCGCTGCCACGGTAACGGCTACTGGGGCAATTAACAGTATGTATAATACCAGATTTACTGGATGTGCTCCCTGTCTGTCAAGTTGTGGTCCTTGCTAATTAGATTAAAATGGCTAAAAATTATTTTGCTGGAATAATAAATAGTGATCTCAAAAATCTTTTTAATGATGCAATAAAGGCGTTATTGGAAGATAGCGGGGCCACCGTGCCCTGTACGCTATATTACGGTATCACAAAATGGGAAAGCTGTACCAATTGCTTATACGATCCCATTGGCAGAAAGTCATCGAACCGATTCCAAGATGGAGGGTCCGTTCCCTTTCCGTTTGGGGGAGTTTGCCCTGTTTGTAATGGTGTAGGAAGAAGCCCTGTAATAACAACAGAAACTATATATTTGGCTGTTATTTTTGATTATAAACAGTTTTTAAATATGTCAACCCCCGTTAATAATCCGGAGGGAACCATTCAAACTATTGGGAAAAAGGAAGCTACACCTCGCATTAAAAGAGCAAAAGAAATTCAAGTAGCAACAGACATTGCTGCATATGCAGACCATCGTTTTCAAAGAATTTCTGAGCCAGAGCCGGTTGGTTTTGGCAATAGCGAATTTGTTATATGTAACTGGAAGCGGGTAATGTAATGCCTCAAACCAACATAACAGCAAGAATTGAGCTTGATAAGGATTTTGCTGCCAAATTCCACAAGGATATTTTGAAGGAAATTAATATAAAGCTTACTCAGGTTCTTCCAATGGCAGTTAAAAATATCAGAACAAAACTGGGAGAGGCTGTACGGTTCAGAATTATGGGATCTCCCGAATATGCTGCGATTACAGGAGGTGGGTTTCGTGGAGAGCTTGGTCTTCCAGACGGCGAAGCTAGAATCAACGCCATCATCGAAAGGTGGGTTGAAAGTATTTCTGTAAAGTATGTTAAAGGCAAAGGAAGTTCTCTAGGATCAATAAATATAGGAATATTGGAGTCTGACTGGATAGATGTTTTGGCTATGGGTGAAGCTACTCTTACCTATATGTCTAAAAAAGGAGCGAAGTCCTTAGAGTGGCTACGTTGGTTGCTCAAAGAAGGGGGCGCTGTAATAGTATCTCGATATGACTTTGTTCCCCAAGCCAAAGGAAGCAGAACCGGCCTTGGCATTATGGTTAAAGGAGGAAAAGGATGGAGAGTCCCCGCTCAGTTTGCAGGAACCGAGAAAGATAACTTTGTTACGAAGTCTCTTGCCGGTATAGCACAAGACATAGACACTATAGTTCGAAGAGAGGTAACAAAGGTGCTAAAATGACATGTGAACCTTATACAAAATTTAATAAGGTTTCTCAGATTGGGGAAAGTTTATTAAGTTCTGAAATAGAAAATAATCTTAAATGGTATCTGGATTGGTCTTTTCTTGGAATAGGAGGATGGAGCAATGTAGAAATACCAACTTCTGGAGCTTTTGGAGGTAATTTTGATACTCTGCGGCTCGTTAGTGATCCCTCTTATACAAATGGCCAAATTTGGGAGGGAGCAAGGAAAGATTGGGTATGGGAGACAGGTACCTCATACTCAGGTTATGATCCAATACAGATTTCCGGTGTATACATCAATGACACTCTTTATACGACTGGAGACGCTACATACGGACATCACTATAATTACCCCCTCGGAAGAGTGGTTTTTGATAGTGCTATTTCAACTACCTCGACGGTTAAAGTTGCTCATAGCTATAGGAATGTTCAGGTGTATGTAGCAGATCAGGCCCCTTGGTGGGACGAACTACAATACAATTCATTAAGAGTAGATGACAGTACATATAGTGTAACGGGCTCAGGTTCTTGGGGAATTCTGGCAAATAATCGTGTTCAAATGCCAGCTATAGTCCTTGAGGTCGTTCCAAGAAGGAGATTTACCCCTTATCAATTGGGGGATACATCTCAATTTGTTCAGCAAGATATAGTTTTCCACGTTTTGGGAGAGTCCCGATGGTGGAGAAACCAGCTTGTTGATATATTGTCTTATCAAATAGATAGCCAAATATGGTTATTTGATACAGACACCTTAATAAGTAGCGGGGCATATCCTCTAGATTATAGAGGTATGAAAGTAAGCTCCCCACTAAACTATGATAATGTTGTAACAACTACGCAGTATAGATACCTTTTGGCCAGAATGGTTGACATGAACATCACAGAGATGGAAGCTCACGATGCCCGACTTCATGAAGGCACCGTAAGGGCTACTCTGGAGGTCGTTTTAGATTGATTTGATCGAAATGGTGTATTATTTCTGCGGAAACTTAAATTCACTATGAAATTTAGGAGACGTTTAAATGGCTGTTAATAATAGAGTCTATTATGCGATTCAGCAAGTTTCCTTTGGCAAGAATAGCTCAGGCGTAACCGGCGTCACAACGGGATCAACCCGCGTTGCCGCTCACGGTGTTCAGTCCGTTGGACTCACCACTACGTTCAATTTGGAACAAGTATTTGAACTTGGCCAACTGGCTATATATGAGAATGTCGAGGGAACTCCTGATATCGAAGTGACAATGACAAAGGTGTTGGATGGATATATCCCCCTTTGGTGCCTTGCCACGTCCGATCAATTCGATGGTCCCCAGCTCGCAAAACGATGCACATCTGCTAATAAGTGCTTTGTTCAGCTTGGTATTTGGGACGAATCCAAGGAATCTGCTGGACAAGGTGCGTCAGCGGCATCCACTTGGGTAAGTATGTCTGGCTTGTATCCTACTTCAATTTCTTATAACTTCCCGGTAGACGATAACTTTACCGAAGATATTACCCTTGTTGGTAATACAAAGGTGTGGGGAACTGGACAAACAACGAGTGTTCTTAATTGCACCCCATCCTATTTCCCCTCTCCCGCAGACGGCGAATTTGGTGGAAATAATGATGCTCCGGTTGGTTCCGGTGGTGTTAACCGAAGACAGAACATGATATTCGCAACGGGCAATAGCACCTCGTCTGACGCTTCGGTTGTGATAGAAGGTCAAAATCCTGACAATACTGTTCTTCCGGGTGACATTCCGGGCGTCTATGTTGTTGGCAATACAGGTGTCAAAGACAGCGTTCACATTCAGTCTATGTCGGTTTCAGTTGACGTTGCACGAGAAGAGTTGTTCGAGCTTGGCGCAAGAGTGTCATATGCTCGCCCAGTTACCTTCCCAATTGAAGTTACCTGTGATATCGAAGTTACCACTTCTAGTGGTGATCTCATAAATGCAATTGATGCTTGCAGCGGCGGAACTGCCTTATGTACTGAAGCAAATAACTTGGCTAACCGAGCAATCAGAATTTCTACCTGTGAAGGTACACGAATCTGGCTTGGAGAAAAGAACAAGCTTTCTTCAGTTACTTACGGTGGAGGCGATGCTGGCGGTGGAAACGCTACGGTAACATACAGTTACAGTACGTTTAACGATTTCACCTTGATCCACGAAAGAGATGTCTTCGCAAGCGGTGGCTCACTTTCTGGCGATAATTGGTGGGCTAACCGGTCGCACTACATTGGAACCGGTACCATTCCGTGGCCTCTGTAATGTTTAATCACTGATAATATGAGGGGGGTAGTCTTTATGGCTACCTCCCTTTTTTGTCAGTAGTGAAGCGATAGCCCTTGGGCAAGTAACACTACTGACTTTGCCGCCAAAGAGCTTTATATGGAAATAGCAGATTATTTAATAAAATTTGCGGTTTGTGGCGCTATTATAATTTTGGGAGCGTCATGGTTGATTTATTTTTCCATTAAAACACTCTCTAAATATACTGATTTTGGTAAATTTACAAAACGCAACAAGGAAAAAGAGGAAAGGACATATTCTTCTACCGATGACTTACCTAATTTTAAAAATGGTTCGGTTGAAGCTTTTTACGAAACACCTAAAATAGAGACTTCGTTTGGAGACAAGAGGATAGGGGAGGTTCATGAACACCCCAAAAAGAATTGAAAGGATGTCAGGATATCAACAGGCTTTTGTTGACATAGAAGCCAACCCTCCTCTGGCACCATCTAAAGCCGACCCGTCTACTTCCAAGCAAGAGACTTCCCTAGCAGAGGAAGAAAAGGAAGCGTCTTCATTAGAAGAAATTTCTACTTACGATGGCAAAACAATATATTCATATTATCCCAAAGTATGTGAGACAATTAAAATGAATGAAAAAAATACCACAGAGAAACCTATTGCTCAAAGATCTATAGGAATTGATATTGGCACAGGCTTTATTTCTTGTGCTGAGTGCGAAGGAGACTCTAAGAAGTTCAGAAAGGTTAGGGACGCATTTTTTAAACTTAATCCGTCTAAATTCTTAGAAGGCTCTGCGAATGCATTCGGTGAAAATATGCTAAAAAACGCCGGAGCTCACTACGTCAAGGTAGAAGACGACCTTTATGTATTGGGGGACGACGCCTTTAAGTTTGCAAATTTATTCCATCAAGAATGCTTGCGACCCATGTCACAAGGGGTCTTAAACCCCAAACATCCTGTGTCCAATATGATGGTATCTGAGCTTGTCAAAGCTGTCGCAGGAAAAGCACAAAAAAAGAATGACATATTATACTACTGTGTACCGGCGCAGCCAATTGATGCTGATTTTGACATTGAATACCACAAACAAATTTTACATGGTGTTTTTTCCGATCTGGGATATAAGAACATTAATGTAATGACGGAGGGCTTGGCCATAGTGTACTCTGAGCTTGCTGAGACTCAGTATACCGGGATTGGTATGAGTTTTGGTGCTGGTATGTGCAATATTGTTTACTCCTTTATGGGTATCCCAGTTTTTGCTTTTAGCTTGAGTCGAGGAGGGGACTGGATTGATTCTCATGCGGCACAACACACAGATGAAACGAACAACGTTGTGACTTCCATTAAAGAAAAGGCTGACTTTAGTCTTTACGATTCTACACATGGCATTCAAAGGGCTATTTCTATCTATTATGAAGCCCTTCTATCTTATGTAGTAGAAAAATTTAAGGAACTTTACGAAAAGACCCCCAAAAAGAAACTTCCCAATGTAACAATGGAAATGCCAATCGTAGTAGCCGGAGGAACTTCTTTGGTTCTTGGCTTTGTAGAAAGACTTAGAGAATTAATTAAAGAAGGATTTCCCGTTCCCATCTCAGAGGTTAAGCACGCTGAAGATCCTCTTTTTGCAGTTTCTAATGGGCTTTATGAGGCAGCGCGATTGGCAGCACAATAATTAAAATGGCTTAGAAAATATGGAAGAGCATGAGCGTACACGACTGGCTATTAAGCTATTGTCAGGTATTACCTTTTTTACTTTTGATAAAAAGAGATATAAAATAGTAAATCCGACACCGGAACAACTGCTTCTAGCAGAAGAGGTCGCTTTAGAGGAGTCGAGGGGTGTCTCGTTTCAACAGCTCTTATCCCAAGAAGAAGTCAAGGAATATTTAAATGAGAAGGGCATGTGGACATATGAAGATGATAAGTCTATGGAAGAAGCAGAAAAGACTTTAGAGGATCTAAAGGAGTCGTTATTTAAAAGTCTTTATAATAAAAAAGCACAAGAGTCTATAAGAAGAAAAATCAGAGGGGTCAAAGAAGCCATAGGAAATGGACTTTTGAAAAAGCATTCTCTTTCTCCAATGACATTAGAATTTCACCGGCAAACAATTAAAGATCAATTTTTAGCTGCCATATGTACTTTTGACATTAATAACAAACGCATGTATCGTGAAGAAGACTTTGGAGTTGCTGACTCTGCTTTAATGGAAAGGGCTTACGAGGCTAGGATAATGGATGGTATTACGCAGGAAGAAATGAGGGAGATTGCAAGAACTGATCCATGGAGAAGCTATTGGATGGTTAGCAAACAAAACCTTTTTGGGAATCCAGCTCTTAATATTTTTGGACCTACCCAAAGTGAGGCCGTCATTATTCCCTCTTCTCACCTAAATCATCATCAAAGGAGCATTGTAGGTGTCTGTAAAATGTATGATAACGCTGCACAACATCCCGATTGTCCAGACGATGAGGTAATGGAGGACGATGATATGTTTGATGGTTGGATGATCTTTGAGAACAGAAAGAGAGAAAAAGAAAAGAAGAAGAAACGAATTGATGAGATAGCAGATCAAAAAGGAGATGAATTATTTATGATGGCAGATAGTGGAAAAGAGGCGCTAGATATATACGGCGTTAATGATGATACGGAAAGAATGAGGCTGAGAGGTCGATTTCAACAACTTGATCGCTCCGAGGCTCCGATTGACGAAAAAGATCTGATAGACGTAAAAATGCAACTTCGTAATCAAATGATGGAGCAGGTAAAAGGTCAGGGCAAATAAAGGGAAAGGATAATATTATGAGAGAGTTTGGTTTTGATAAGGGGGGTTCTAACAAAAAGGAGTCCAGAAAGGTTAAATATAGAGACTCTTCCAAAAAAAGATTACTTAATAACATAAAAAAGAAGTTCGATACCACTACCATAGGGTCTCTTGCCATAATTGAAGAGTTTTTTGGAGAACTATGGGGGCATGGTATACACTATAATGAATTAACAGAGGAAGAGTTGGAATGGAAGGAAGCTTGGAATGAGGCACGGACAAAGATTTTAGACTTGGGAAATTCTAATTCGAGAGCGTCCCAAAGCGAAATAGCTCAGTACACTATTTCTTGGAACAGATATGTAACTAATTTTATTATAAAAAATGAGGATGATGAGGAGCATAACAATGGCTGATGAAAACAAAAAGAGCTTTGAAGTAGATGGAAAGATGTATGCGGTTCGGAGACCCAAAGTGGACGAGATTCGGAAGGCAAATGAAGTTCGGTCTACGAGCTTTAATGAGGCCCTCCAGAGAGGGGATATGCTGCGAGAGCAGCTCGAATCAGAGCTTCGTAAAAGAAAGCTTTGGAGCGATAGTAGAGAGGAAGAATATCAAGAACTAAGGCAGTCTATACTTGATGGAGAGTATAAGCTCAAAAAGGGTGGAATCAAGCTTGCCAAAGCAAAAAAGATTGCTATGAGCATGTCAGACTCGCGTTCTACAATGATTACTCTCCTTTCCAGCCGCACCGATTTGGACTCTAATACGTGCGAAGGAAAGGCTGATGCGGCTCGTTTCAATTACCTTTTTGCCACTTGTTTGGTGTATGATGATTCGGGAGAACCGTATTTTGAGAATGGGCTGGATGACTATCTTTTAAACCAAGATGATCCAGTTGCCCTTGGGGGTGCGACCCATTTTTATTACCTTCTCTCTGGAAGTGAAAACGTTGACGAGAGGCTTCCCGAAAATGTGTTTTTGAAGAGATTTGATTTTGTTAATGATGATTATCGACTTATTGACACTTCAGGCAGGCTCGTTGATGAGGACGGAAGACATGTTGATGAAGTTGGAAACTTAATCAGGTGGACTTCCGATGATAATTTTGAGTTTGTTGATACGGAAGGGAGAAAGGTTAACGACGCGGGAGACTACGATGTAGATTTTACTCCATTTTTAGATGATGAGGGAGATCCCATCGAAGAAGAAGCAGAAGAGGCAGTGGAAGAAAAACCAAAGCCTCGCAAAAAGAAAACCGCAGCTAAAAAGAAACCTCGCGCGTCCAAAAAGAAGAAGGCTGAACCTAAATCCAAATCTGAAGACGAAGATGAGGAGGAGGAAGAAGCCGAGACCGGACAAGAAAACACTGAGGATACAGAAGAAGTATCCGAAGAATAAATAACGGATAAGTGGTCATACTTACTAGACATTTTCTGTCTTGAGGTGTGGCCATTTTTTTTTGAGGCTATTGTGTCATGGCTTTTAATATTAATGCTCATGTAATTCTTCAGGGCCCGAAGAATATACAAGCTGTGACAAACTCTATCAAGGGTGCGCTTAAGGGCATTAATGTTCCGGTTAATATTCAGGTCGCTGGCGGTTCGAAAGCGGCTGCTCAAGTCAATAAGCAGATTCAGGCCATAACGACCACTTCAGCTACAGCCCAAAAGGGTGTTAGTAAGCTGAACACAAGCCTTACCAAAACCGGGTCGTCGCTAACAAAGACAGGGGCAGGGGCACGAGATCTTGGCACCAATCTAAAGGGCGTTGCGGCCCATGCACAACAGGCTAGTGGTGCGATGCACATGCTTGGTCGTGAAACGGCGCTAACCATGAAGAGGTTCGGGGCATCGGCAATTGTTACAGCCACTATTTTCAAACTTGCGTCTGCCCTCAGCGAAGCCACAGGAAAAGCTTTGGAATTCGAAAGGGAGATGACCAAACTCCAGCAGATTACGGGACAAAGCCAAAAACAACTTGCCGGATTAAAGAAATCTATTGGTGATATTTCTGTTAGTTTGGGAATTGGAGCTAATGATCTTGCCAGTATATCAAGGCTGTTTGCCCAGACAGGTCAATCGTTAAGAGAAGTAAGGTCTTCGATGGAAGCGATTGCTCGGTCTAGTCTAGCCCCTACTTTTGGAGAGATGGAAAATACGGCGGAGGGCCTCATAGCTACTCTTGCTCAATTCAACATTAGGGCTTCCCAATCAGAAGAAGTTCTTGGCGCAATAAATAGAGTTTCCAAGAAGTTTGCTGTTGAATCTCAAGACATGATTGCTGCGGTTCGTCGTGCTGGCGGTGTTTTTGCTCTTGCTGCAAAGGATACAAAAACAGGAATCCAGTCCTTCGAAGAGTTTATTAGTGTGTTTACTGCGGTTCGTTCTACTACACGAGAATCAGCGGAAACAATCGCTACTGGCCTGAGAACGATTTTTACCAGAATTCAGCGTCGTGGAACTATCGAGATGCTGAGGAGCTTAGGCATCAATCTTACTGATGTAAATGGTAAATTTATTGGCCTGTTCGAATCGTTTAAAACTTTATCTACCGAGCTGGACAAAATTATTCAGAAGGGAGACGCTATTACCCTTTCGGCCATTACAGAAGAACTTGGCGGTATGCGTCAGGTTGGTAAGTTAATTCCTGCTATTCGTGAATTTAAAAAGGCCGAGAGAGCACTTGATGAAGCCAAGAAGGGAGCCGCCGAGGGTCTTGGAAAGGACGTGGAGCTTGGGCTGAAGCCACTAGCAAAGCAATTCGAACAGCTAGTTTCTAAGTGGGACCTATTTGTTCGTAAAATGACTGAAGGTTCAACCTTTCAAAAGCTTGCTTCAATGGCACTAGACACCGCGAATGCCTTTATTGATGTTGCAGACGCCCTAAGACCCATAATGCCTATGATTGCCACTTTGGGGGCCGCTAAGCTTGCCAGAGGATTGGTTGGTTTTGGGGCAGGTTTTATGAGCTCCAGCAAAGGGGTTGGGGCGCGTTATGGAGGGGGAGTTAGCGCTGGAGTGGGTGCTCGTCTAGGAGGGGGAGCTACTGTAGGTGGTGGCACAGGAAAGGGAGCTTCTCAGGGGACACTTAGTAACGCTATGGCAAACAATACGTCTGCACTGACCCCTAATACAAAGCAATTGGAACTGCTGAGAGGGTCAGTGGGCACCTTAGTGACCCATATTGATAACCTGAAAGGCCCACTTGACGGTCTGAAAATTGCCATAGAGGGACTAAAGGCTATGAAAATGGCGCCTACTCCTTATCCATTGCCCATCGGACGCACCGGAGGGGTTAGTAGGGGGGGCAGTAAGTTCCCCGGAGGAAGGACTCCGTTCAGACGAGGCGGTCGGGTTCCGATGGCGAAGGCTGGCGTGAGCGAATACAGAACTAGAAGGGGCGGGACTGGCCATAGAAGCACTCCGTACTCAGCGGGCCATCGGGGCCCTACAAAACTAGTTACCGAAGAAATTGCAGGAGATGTTGTCGGAGGGAAGCGAAAATCAGGTACTGGACTTAAGCCTAGCAAGAGGTCACAAGGAAGGGGGATGCAGACCACAGGAGCATCAACTGCTCGCATGAATGAGTCGGTTTGGGCTGCGGCCCCTCATACCTACGGAGCAGTTTTCTTGCGTGCTTCCGATAGTCCTTCGAGCCCTAAAAAGGGAGGAGTACATTTTAGGACAATTCATGAGGATCTTAAAGGGCAGCTTCCCGTAGACCAGATCATTAGCGGAATGAGCATGTTTAAGCCGGGGGCGGGCAAAAAAATAAGCGAGAAAGGAATGCAGAACTTAGCACATCTTGGCCAGATAGGGAAAGAAAGCAAGACTAGCGGGCAAGCGCTTGGGGCGAAAGAGTGGATTGACCCGAAAACTGGAAAGCATGGTCGAGGAGCAGTGGTGGCAGGTGCGCGCGGGAATATCAAAAAAATGCTCGGCGCAAACATGAAGGATTTTGATTATGTTCTACAAGCTAGAAGCCTTACCGGAGAGGCAAGTCAAAAGATTGAAGCAAGTATCCATGATGATACTGCGACTGCGGTGAATAATGCTGCAAAGATTGTGCTAAGTAACTTTGGCACTACCTCGATGGGGGGACGTCTGTCGGACGACCTAAAACAGATTAATATTGATCAAATTGTTGGCAATATATTCGAAGGAGCGCTTAGTAAGGCCGGAGTTCCGTGGAATACGACCAAAAAGGGTGGCAAGGGCCGTACTGCGAATGAGACATTTGATTTTACTTCTCCCGGAATTCTTAATCAGAAGACGGGACAAGGCCAGCTTTTCGGGGATCTAGGGACCGGTCCCATTGATGCTAAAGCGACCTATAATGAGGCTTCCCTTACTAGCATGAAAGGGAAAGTTATCACGTATATCACTAGCCAAGTTGAAGACGCTTTAATGGCAGATATGACACATTCCACCAAGCCTCCTCCCCAACCGGCAGCAGAAGGAAGCTATGGACCTACAACTCCTTTCAACAAAAAGGGTAGACTAGAGGCTGTCCTGATGCCCGGCGAAATGCAGATTCAGGATGTCAGCCCAAAAACTGCCAAAGAAATAGCTGCTGGTAATTTAGATGCTCTTTTTGCTGTTGACCCAAAAAGAGTTTCTCTTGTTCCCGGCACAGGAAGCACCGATTCGGTTGAAGCCGATCTTGCTCCCGGATCTTTTATAGTTAGAAAAGATATTGCTCAGCAAGCCTTGGCTGAAGGGTATGGCCCAAAAGGCAAATTTGCAAAGAGGCTGCCTATGGCCGGAGGTGGGCACGTAACCCGCATGGGATTCAAGAGAGGCGGTCGAATTGGGTTTAAGTTTGGTAAGCAACTAGGGCCCGGTTTAGATCCCGAAAAAACATCTCCGGGCCAACTTAGTAGGTCAGGCAAACTACATATTCCGGGCAGCTACGGTGTTCGACCCTCCAGAAGGTCTCGGCCTACTGTAAAACCCGGAGCTGCTGATCCCTCCAAGCAGTTCGAAGGCCTTGGGCTAGCTGCGAAGAATGCGTCTGACAGTCTAAATAAGATGGGAGGGGTCACCAAAAAAACCACCCAAAAGATAACCAATTTGAGACCGAATCTTCCAGCAAGTCGACCAATCTTTGTTGACAGTGCCACGGGGGCTGATCCTCGCCCATCTACCCCCAGAAGGTCTCCACGGACTGTACGACCCGGCGGTCCTGATCCCGACAAGAAGTTCGCAGGCCTTGGGCTAGCTGCGAAGAATGCGGCTGACAATCTAAATAAGATGGGAGGGGCCACCACAAAAACCACCCAAGAGATAACCAATTTGGGACCGAAGCTTGCAGCGGGCCGACGACCCCCGCAAGGGCCCCTCCAGAGATTCCAGCCTGTACCAGTAAGTCAAGGAATAGGTTACGGAGGTCCCGATCCCTCCAAGAGGTTCGCAGGTCTTGGACTAGCTGCGAGGAAAGGAGGGCCACAAGGGCCACAAGGCCCTCCCACCACGCCGCCACCGGCGGTGATGGACGCGGACAAACAAGCGGCAGCAATGCAGGAGGCAAACACAACAAGGATGCGTGCGATGGGCAGCGCGATGGAAGCCGCTACCTCAGTTTTCTTTACAGCACAAATGCTTGATTTTAGTGGCCCTGCCGAAGCCATGAACTCGATAGTAATGCTTGGGTACTCTGTTAGAACCGTTACGCAAGCCATAGAAATGATGAAAGTCGCATCTCTTGCTGCTGCTGCTGCTGATACCAAACAGGCGACGGCTAGCCTCATGGGTGGTTTTGCGGGGGCGTTCAAGGGGTCTCCTATTACGAAGCTTGGTGGTCTTGGTGGGGGCAAAATAGGAGAATTTATGAAAGGCATCGGTCCGAAGCTTAAGGCCGCTGCTCCAAAGTTTGGTGCGGTTGCTGCGGCTGCTTTGGTTGCCATTGGAGGGGCTGAGCTTGGGCGATTAGCGGGCAAAAAGATTATGGAATATATTCATGGTGCGGAAGTAGAATCTGAATATGCTGAAGGAGTATCAGGACGAAAAGGCATGACGGCGGAAGAAGGTGGCGCGACTTCACTTTATGCTGGTATTGGTGGAATTGTCGCTGGTATAGCGCTGCCATTAATGTTACTTAGCGGTCCTGCTGGTTTACTTGCAGCGCTTGTCGGCGGCGTTTACGCCTCAGTTAAAGCTTACTACGCTTACCAAGCTGCCTTCGCAAAACAAGCAGAATTTCTAGCATTTGAAAAGCTTGGCAAGGCGGCTGATGGAGCATCGGCGGCGCTTAAGAAATTCAATGAGCAGCAGGGAGTGAGTGCTGCTGGCATAACGAAAGTCAATTC
>Ga0114898_1001264_pt1 | contig 15492 bp, 13 predicted proteins | sample Malvired_Geostar_FD_83496 | JGI IMG/M metagenome (GOLD analysis project Ga0114898, IMG submission 83496) | Marine viral communities from the Global Malaspina Expedition - Malaspina viral metaG DeepMed_Geostar | ecosystem: Environmental > Aquatic > Marine > Oceanic | place: Mediterranean Sea... | reverse complement strand
TTTATCACCAGTTTTATTTTGGAACGTAATACTAACTTTAGTATTTGCGCCAATGTTTTACAGTATTCGACAGAATGCTGATGAAACTAAGCGTCTTAATATACTTATCAGTAAAACTCGTGAGGAAATTGCAACGAATTATATTTCTAGAACAACTTTCGATGCAGACATCGGAAGAATTTTAAATATTTTAGAGAAGTTAGAACGAAAGATTGATAGACTTTTTGAAAAAGAGGGTGAGAGTAAATAGATATTATGGCAAAAAAAGATAAAAGAGCAAGATACAACAAAGGTAAACGAGTAGATATGCGACAAGGTGGTCGTGTATTGCTGGCTAAAGGCGGTGGTGGTAAAAAAGGCGGTGGCGGTAAAAAAGGCAGAACTACTACTAGTAGAAAACCTAGAACAACTAGAAAACCTACAACACGTAGACCTACAACACGTAGACCTACAACACGTAGACCTACAGCTACTAAGAAATTTGTTCCGACAACAACTCGTGAACCTATTCCTGATTTTACTACTCCAAGACCTGTTACAACTCTTCCTCCACAGACTACTACTACTAGAAAACCTAGAGGTGAAAGAACTCCTAGACCTACTACAACTACAGCAGGTATTATTGATAGAACTACTACAACTACATTAGATCCAAATATTAGACCAGATAGAACAACTCGTGATCCTAATGGTACTACAAGAACACGAAGACCTACGACAACTCCTAGTGTTACTACAACTCCTACTGTTACTACAACTCCTACTGTTACTACAACTCCTACTGTTACTACAACTCCTGGTGCTACTACAACTCCTGGTGCTACTACAACTCCTGGTGCTACTACTACAGCAGTACCTACAACAACTACAACTACAACTACAACAACTACAGTTGCGCCAAGAGATCCGATTACTATTCCAGAGACTCCAGAAGCTCCGCCAAAGCCTGTAAGAGGAGATTATGCACAGTCAGCAGCAGGTCAAGCAGCTTATAATGCTGCAGTAGAAGCGTGGCAAGCTGATTTAGAAAATTGGTATACTACACAGTACGCAGATCGTACAGACGAACAAGCACGAGCAGCTAGAGAATTTGTACAACAAGCTGCAGAAGGAAAACTTCCAGAAGGAGCTATAGCACCTCCTCCTATTAAAATAGATAAAAATATACGTGATGCTATAGTAAAAGGAATGACAGGCTTTAAAGAAGTAGATGGAGAGCTTGTTCCTATTACAGCAGATGCCAAACAAGCTCTAATTATAGATCCTGAAACAGGTGAGCCTATATATAAAGAAACAGTTACAGAAGGTATATCTGAATCAGTAGATAGCGGTATGTATACTGCTAAATACCTAGAAACTTTTGGTGGAACAATATCTAAAAACGAACAAGGATATACTGCAAAAGATATAATGGACTTTATTGGTGAAGTAAGACCAATGCCTGAAGGACAAAATTACGAATTACTCGATGCAATAAGATTACTTCAAGAAGAAAAGAAATTAGAAGGTACAGTAAGACCAGATTCACGAATTGGAGTTGAAGCTGGAGAATATGAAGCAGAAACTGTAAGATACAAAAAAGATGCAGAAGGTAATTTAATACTTGATGAAAAAGGTGATCCTATTCCTGCAACTCCAGATATTACAGCAGCACAACAAGTAGATGAAGAAGGTAAGACAACAATAACAAGAGAAGCAGATGCAACAGAGATTAGTTCTTTGACAGAAAAATATAAAGAACAAGGAATGCCAGATGATGAAGCTCTAAAAGCAGCAGAAGCAGATTTTACTGCTGGAGTATTAAGTTCTGCTGCAAAAGCAGGAGCTTTACCTAGCGGTTATAGTTTTACTCCTCCTGCAGATGGTGTATATCCACAAAATATGCCTCCAGAAGGAATGAGATTTGCATATGGTCCAGGCGGAGAAAGAATAGAAGTTTCGATTGATACTATAGCTAGAGGTGTTGGCGGTCAAATGTCAGAAACACCAGAAGCTGAAAGAAGTACAAGAGAAGAAATAACAGGAAGTGTTGCTGATGGAGATGAAGCACAGATAGGAGGTGTTCCTACTTTTAGTGCAGCTACTCGTGATCAAGCAACAGGAGAAGCTAGAACAAGAACAGCAACAGATATGCTGGAAGAAACAGCAGATCTTCCTCCTGATATTACAGCAGCTATTGTTGAAGATCCAGCTTCTGTAGAAGCTCAAATGGATGAAAATCCTGTAGAAGTGCAAGCAGCAATAGCAGCATTACCAGAAGAAGCTTTGGTTTCTTCACAAATGGCATCACTTATAGCAGGTATAGAAGATGGAACAACTCCTGTTTGGGCTAGACCAGCAGTAGATGCTGTAAATCAAATGATGGCACAAAGAGGTCTAAGTGCTTCTACAGTTGGTAGAGATGCTTTATTTAATGCAATTATTCAGACTGCTACACCTATGGCATTTGATAATGCAAAAGCTTTACAAGCCAGAGCAGCACAAAACTTATCTAATCAGCAACAAGCTAACTTAGCACAATCTACTCAAGATATGCAAAGACGAATGGCAAATCTTGCTAATCGTCAAACTTCTGAAAGTCAAACAGCACAAATGGCGCAACAGATTGCAATACAACAAGGAACATTTAAACAAGAAGCTGTATTAACTTCAGCACAGCAACAACAGCAAATAAGAGTTCAAAATCTTGCAAACCAACAAGAAGCAGCTAGAGTCAGAGCACAAAACGAAGCACAGATCAATTTAGCAAATCTTGGAAACGAACAGCAAATAGAAACAATGGAATTGCAAATTGAGGCTACACGATTACAAGATGAAATGAGTGCTGAACAGCAAGGAAGACTTGCAAAATTCCAAGTTGCTTCAGACTTTATGGCAAAGAATGCTGCTTTTACTCAAGATATGGAAAAGGCTAATCTTTCAAAAGATATACAAGTTGAATTAGCAAATCTTACAAGTAAAAATCTTTATCAATCTGAGCTGATGTCAAACGATGAAAAGATAGAATTAGCAAATCTGCAATCAAAAATGCAAGTAGGAATTACAAACGCTAATCTTGCAAATGCAATGGGTATTGCACAATTAAGTTCTGATCAAGCAATAGCTATAAGCAATGCTCAAACTGTTGCAGGAATGGACATGGCTAATTTTAATGTAGAACAACAAATGGAATTGGCAAATAGTAAATTTATGCAGACTATAACAATACAAGATTTTAGTCAAAAACATCAAGGAGCAATGCAAAATGCTACGGCAATGGCATCTCTTGATTTAGCTACAGCAGACCAAAGAACAAAGTTGGCAATTACTAATGCTAATAATTTCTTACAGATGGATATGGCAAATCTTAATAATAGACAACAAGAAGCTGTATTAGAAGCTCAAATGCAACAACAAGCAATGTTAAGTGATCAATCTGCTGCTAATGCTTCAAAACAATTTAATGCAACTTCGCAACAACAAGCAGATCAGTTCATGGCAAATTTAGCATCTACTATAGATTTAAACAATGCTGCACGAAACGATGCCATGAGTCAGTTTAATGCAACACAAAATAATTTAGCAGAGGCTAGAGAAAAAGGAATAACAGCCGATATTAATAAATTTAATTCACAGTTAGTAACACAAACAGATCAGTTTAATACACAGATGGATTTCAATCGTGAGCAATGGAATACTGCAAATTCGCAAGCTGTAGAAATGTCTAATGTTGAATGGAGAAGAAAAGCAAACATGGTTGATACTGCTGCACAGAATACTGTGAATCAGTTTAATGCTCAAAATGCTTTTGGACTAAGTACACAGGCTATGAGTTTTATGTGGCAAGAACTTCGTGATCAAGCCGAGTTTAATTTTAAATGGGAAGACAACGAAGCAACACGAAAAGCACAATTATTAGCTACAGCAATTGCAAATGAAGGTGAAGTTGCAAATAATTGGAGTACTAATTTAGATGAAGTTACTAGTGTTATAGATGATTTTTTTAAGATAGGATAATAAAAGGAGATAATAGAAGATGGGGATTTTAAAGAAGATATTTGGTGGTATAAAAAGAGTTATCCGTAAAATAGGAGGAGGAATTAAAAGACTTGCTAAAAAGATCGGTGGTGCTTTTGGAAAATTAGGCATACTTGGACATATTGGCATGATGTTTTTAATGCCTTATCTTCCTGGTTGGTGGGGAACAATGGGAGAATGGGCAACTAGACTAGCAAAAGGAACAGGTATGGCAGGTAAAGCTTTTGGTCATGTAATGCGAGGAGTTTACCATGCAGGTAAAGCAGTTGGAACAGTCTATCGTGGAGTTACTGAAGCAGTTTCAGGATCTTTAAAATGGATAGGCAACAAAGCAGGTGCAATATTTGGAAAACCTGAACTTTTTGGAAATCCCTGGGCAGGTTTAAATGAGTGGTCTTCTAATGTTCAAGCTTGGGGAAAAGAAGGATGGACAGGAAAATCTCCTGTTGCAGAATGGGCAAAACCAACAATAGAAGAGATGGCAAAAGGTTTTGAATATAAACCAAAGGAACTTCCAGATTATATGAAACAGCAAGGTTTTACTCCACTTGATCAATACGATGACTTAGGAAGAATATTAGATCCTAATATTGATATTATGACTGGTGAATCGATAACAAAACCTGATTGGATGAAAGGTAGTACAGGTATAGATTCTAGTAGTTTAATGGTTCCAGATACGACAACAGAACTTCCTTTCGGGCAAAAAATTAAAGACTTTGGTTCTGATTTTGTTGCTAATGTAAAAGAAGATCTTTCTGCTGAAGGATTGGCTGATACATTAACAGAAGGAGTAACATCAGGTCTAACACAAGTAGCAGGAGCGAAAGTAATGGAAGCAGCAGGATATGAACAACCTGATTATATAAGTAAAAAAGTAGCTGTACCTACTATTCAAACTTTTCAAGGAGATATATTAAGTGATGAGCATATGAATACTTTTGCTTCTAATGGTTATAATTTTGGAAGTCATCAAATGAATCAGCACTATAGTCAAGTATTTAAAGACTACGATGCTTATCTTTTATGGTTAAACCAATCATTACCTCCTGAGAATACAGCAAGGTATCAGGCACAACCAACACAAGTAGTAGGAGGCTATTAATATAAAATGGCAATATCAACACAAAATATGGAAATAGATCCAGAAGGCTTAGAAGTATTAGGTAGCATGAATCGTGCTATTCCTGGTGAATCTTTAACAGCAAATCCAGACGAATCTAAAACTTGGGAACAGCCTCCTGAATATACAAACATGAAAGATGCTCTTGAATATATTCTTTCTAAACTTATTGAAGAAAAAACTTATTTATCTATTGTAGGCGCAATAGGAAAAGGTATTCCTATTTCGGATGTTGTTCAACAAGTATTATATATTGGTTTTAATCAAGGAAAGTGGAATCCTGATATGATGTTATTATTAATAGAACCTTTAATGTATCTTGTAATGTCTTTATGTGAAAAAGCAGGAGTAGAATATGTACTTTATCGAGGTGAAGAAGAAGATAAAAAAGATTTAAACAGGAAAAGTCAGATTATTGCACAAGGAGAAGAATTAGGCTCTCTTGCAAAAATGATAGAAAAGAAAGCAGAAGCAGGTACAATAACTAGTGCAAGTATTCCTAGAGAAATAGCAACTGAACTAGCACAAATAGAAGCACCTGAAAGTTTAATGGCTAGACCTGCTGAACAAGAAATACCAACAGCTCCATCTAGTTTATTGGCAGCTAATATATAAAAATACGGAGATTAAAAACAAATGGCAGATTATAGTGATTTTTTAAACCTTCCTAAAGCTAAACCTGGAAGCTCAACTGAATATGGCGCAAGTCTTCTTTCTGGTAGAATAAAACGATCAGAAGAACGAGCAGAAAGCGCAGAAAGTTTTGGTAAATGGTTAACAGGATTGAAAACTGCTACTGGTTTTGGTAAACTCTTCTTAAATGATTCTATTAAAGAAGCAGATCAAAATCAACTATGGCAGTTAGGAGCTTATCAAGATATGTTAAATAGAAAAAATAATATTATATCTGAAGATGATCTAAGAATAGCTGAAAATATATCTGTAGAAACTTATTTAACTAATAAATATCAAACTGAAATTATGGCACAACTGACAGATATGTATGAAGGTCAGGGTATTAGTATACCACATTTAAAGCCTTATGCAAGATCTGAAGCACTTAGAATGGCACAAGAAGATCAAGGAGCATATTCAAAATTAGTTAATAACGCAAGACAATTTCCAAAGTTTGCAGATTTTCCAAAAGCATATAAAGAATATTCTGATACTCCTAGAAGTTTAGGAGCAAAAGTTAAAAATACAATAAAAAACTTGTTCATAAAAGAAACTCCTGAATCATTAGAAGCAAAAAATAAAAAAGCAACAGATGCTTTATATGGTACTGATATGTTCGATAAGTTTGCAGGACTTAAGGTTGATATTGATGCTTATGATGCTGTCATCGGAGATGGTCCAGATCTAGTATCTTTAATTGCAAAAGCAAAAAAAGACAGTAAGTTTGTTGGTAGGATATTTGAAGAAGGTGTTAAGGTTTATTCAGATACTACATCTGATGGAACAACTATAACAGAAAAGCATCATTTACTTATTCCTCGTTATAAGCCAGATGGTAGTATTACTTCAGAGAGTATATCACTAGGTTCAACTTCATCACCTGCTGATGGAAGTCTTATGTCATTTATAGAAATAGGAAAGTTCCTTGCATTAGTAAAACAAGGATCACCTCATTATACAGCAGTAAATACGATCTTAAATTCTGGTACATTAGGTAGACCAGGTTTTAAAGAACATATGGCAGCTCAGTCTTATTTGAATGCTAATCCAGATGCATACGCAATTGAGTGGCAAGATCAAAAAGCTGTAATGGATGCTTTTCCTGTTTGGTTTTCAGGAGAAATTAAAAATATAATGATTGATGATCCTAATAATGCAAATGGTCCACAAGTACATCTTGGTACGAAAGATCCTATGAAAGAGATATGGTCAATACGAGGAGAATATACAGACATTGCAAAGAAAATGGGATTGGATGAAACATCAATGCTGATGAAATTTAAAGAACTTGGAATACATTCATCAGGAACTACTTATACGAGTACTGCATCTTATTTGACAACAACACAATTAAGAAGAGAGGGATTTAAAGCTCTAAATGAAATGTTCACTACTACAAAACAACAAGAAGAGTATACAAAATTTATAGAAGGAGTAGCCGATCCTAATAGTGCCTTTGGTCAGTATTTTGGGAGCCAACTAGAATTATATAAAGATTCAGACTTAGATGTAATACCTTTGGCAAAGGATTATGAGATAGATAAAATATTTCCTTCTATGAAAGGTGTAGTAGGTGATTTGTATTTTAATAGAGACACAAACTTATTATTCTTTAGATCATCAAGTCCTTAAATATGGCAAATTTATACCCTAATCCTTATGCAGATCCTTTTCTGGAACAAGTCTATTGGACTCGTGAAGATCCTATCTCTGGAAAAACTCTTAGAGAAGAGGAAGAAGATATTGAATATCATCGTCAAAAAGTAGATCCCCTTTATAAATTAGATAAAGCAGAAGCAATGCGTTATGCTACTAAGATGGGATCTAGTGATACTGCTAGAGGTATAGCACAGTTGTTTGGTAAAGCAGGAGAATATTTTGGAGCAGATGGTCTTACTAACGCATTAAAGAAAAAAGATGATAAGTTAAGAGCTATTTTTAATAGTTCTGAATATGGTAATCAAGCTTTAGCTACTTTTCTAGCTTCTGCTGTTGCTGCTGATCCAGTTACTTATCTTCCTATTATTGGTTGGATTTCAAAAGGAAAAAAAGCTAAGACTTTATGGGATTTTACAAAATATGGCGCAACTGCAGCAGCAGTAATAGGCGGAGCAGGTTACACTCCTGAAGAATATTCTCTTCTATCACATCTTGGTGTCTTACCCGAAGACACTAGTTTCCTAGCAAAAAAATTAGAACAGACTGGTTTAGCTTCTGTTACTGGTGGTGTTCTTACTGGTACAGGAGGTAAACTAATAGATGTTATACAAAGAGCAAGAGGTAAAGGAAGTATCTTTGATGGTCCAGATGAAATATTAACAAAAAAATCAGCTAATGATAAGCTTTTAAATGCAGAAGCAGAAACAGCTAATATAGAACCTCTTAAAATTGGACAGATTGTAAGAGCAAGAGATAGAAATAACATAGGAACAATAATGGCTCTTGATGAAAAGGAAGGAATAGCAACTGTTCGTTTTGTCAATAAAAAAAATGGAACATCTGCAACTAAAAAGTTTTCTACAACTGATCTTAGACCAAATAAATTTATAAATCGTAAACCGTTAAGTGAAAAAGATTCTAAAGTTGAAAGAACAGATGGTATTTTTGTTATAGATGATAAGACTCATCCATTAATAAATCTTTATAAAGCAAGAGATAGAGCAAAAGGAATAACATGGACAATAGGTAAAGCACTAGATGAAGATGGTAAAGTTATTAAAGGGCAATGGGAGATAATTGCAACAACAGAAAAAAGAGTTGTCTATACTCAACGCTTACCAGGAAAAGGAAAAGAAACAACTAAAGTAAGAATTGACTATACAGATTCTGAACCTATCGTAGTTGGAAGTTTAACAAAAGCCAAAGCTTATGTAAATGAACAAATAAATCCTTCTGTTTTAAAAACTCCAAAATCAAAAAAAGAGCTTCTTAATAATTTAGGCGATGAAGGTGGAAAACAAAAACATAAGTTATCGTTTCCTATATTGCGTTTTTATCAAGAGAATTTTGGCTATCCCTTATTAAATGCAATGAGAAATAATTTAGGAGAAACAATAGGAGGTGCTGGAGGCATGGCTTATGGATGGAATTCTTTAGACGATCCAGAAGCTACTTTTCTTGAAAAATTTGGAATGGGATTATTCTATGGTTCTGTAGCAGCAGGATCAATAAAAGGAATGAAATTTGCTGATAAAAACTTTAATAATCAAAGAGTATCTAATTTCTTTTCTTCTATGATTGTCTCTGATTATGGATTAAAAGAACCTTATAGATTGCTTAGACATAAATTTAGAACTGATAGAAATAAGATAGCTGGTGAATTTGGTGATCTAGTACAGAGAGCGCAAAAAGAACTAACACCTGAACAAAATAAATTGTTGTGGAGTTTTATGTCAGGAGAAATGTACGATATGCATAAGCTAACTCCTGAAGCTTTAAGTATAAACGCTACAGCAAGAACAGCAATAACAAAATATGCTCAAGAATTAGTAGACATGGGAATTTTAAATAAACAAGTTTTTCTAAAAAATAGAGATATATATTTAAAAAGAAGTTATTTAAGAAATCTTAAAATAGAAAATCCTTTTAAAAAGTTTTCTAAAAAAGATCAACAAGTAAAAGATATAACATTTGAGTCTTCTAAACAAATAAGAATTATAGGAGATGAATTAAGACCTAGAGGAATAGTAGAAAGAAATGTAGATAAAGCAAAATTTCTAAAGTCTGATTCTAAATATCAAAAAGAAGGCGGTTGGGAAATAATTAACGAATATAGAAGTGCAACAACAAACAAGTTAACAGGTAAAGTATCAATAAGAAAAGACTATACTAAAGAGCAACGAGTGCAGATGGGAGAAATTGAAGATGCTGCTTATGCTTTTAGAGAGACAGGAAGACTATTAGCTAACGATGTATCTGCTGCAAGATTTTTCAATAATTTAGCAAAAGATAAAAGGTTTGCTATTGACAAAGCTACTTGGAAAAGTTTACCTCCTGATCAAAAAGTATTTAAAGATGGATCTAATAAGTGGGTTTTATTATCTGATGCAAATATTAAAGGTACAAATAAACCTAGATATGGAGAATTAGGAGGTATGTATGTAGAAAGATTTGTAGCTAGAGATATTAAACATATTTTTAAATTAGCTGAACAAGGTGAAAGTGGTGCTTTACCTTTTTTAAGAGGCTTGGACAAGATACAAACAGTATGGAAGAAGTTTAGAACTTCTTATTCTCCTCCTACGCATGGAGCTAACTTCCTGTCTAATTTTATGTTATATGATCTTGCAGATGCACAATATAAATATCTTTGGCAAGCTGCAAAAGAAATGTGGAAAGGTGATAAATCTAAACTATACAGAGAAGCTAAAGAAGCAGGTATTTTTGATGTTAATCTGGTAACTAAAGAACTAAATGATTATGGTCCTGCAATGGAACAAGCATTAGTAAAAATGATAGATGATCCTTCACCTTATAGTTTTATGGGATACCAAACAAATTTCTGGACAAAAATAAAAAAAATACCGAAGTCCTTAGAAAATTTATATCAATTAGAAGATGGAGTATTTAGATTTGGAATATATTTAGATAGAATTAAAGGTAAAAAAGTGCCTGTTGAACAAGCAGCTTTAGATGCTCGTAAGTGGGTTATTGATTATGATATTAATGCTCCTTTAATTAATGCTTTAAAAAGAACAGCAATTCCTTTTATCAGTTATGGCTATCGTGTAATTCCTTTGCTTGCTGAAGCAGCAGTTCTAAGACCTAATAAATATGTTAAGTGGGGAATGGTCGTTGGTGGTGCTAATCTCGCAGGACAGCTTATTATAGGAGAAGATGACGAGATTGACAGACTAGCAATGAAAGAATCAGAACAGAAAAAGATGTTTGGTATTGATATTATGCCTCTTACTAATATCAGAATGCCTTTTAATTCTGAACATGGAGATCCTCTTTATTTTGATATACAGCGTTTAACACCTGGTGGTGATATATTTGAACAAAGAAGCCAAGAAACAGGTATTCCTGGTGTTCCTGTGTCTTTTCAGTTTGGTGGTTTATGGTATGATTTATTATATAGTCTTATTTCTAAAAGAGATCCTTTTACAGGACAAGAAATTGAAGGTGTAGATCAAGATGGAGATGTAATAAAAGATGTAATAGCTCCTATTTTAAAAAATCAATTGAAAAAAATACCTCCTAATGTAACTGGTATACCTGGAACATTCAATACAGAAAGAATGCAAAAAGCATTAAGAGCAAGAAGAAGAGGAAGAGAAGGTGACGTAACAAACGGAACTCCTTATGATTCTGATTATGGTGTTTGGGAAGCTCTTGCTTATAATGTAGGTATAAGATTAAAACCACAAAATCCAGATGCTAATATAGCTTTAAAAAGAACACTTTTTGAACAGGAATATAATGAAGAGATAAATAATATAAGAGATGCTGAAAAGAAATATGACAGAGAACAGATTTCTGAAGAAGCAAAAGATGAAAAAATAGCAAAGGCTTCTTTAAAAATAGTTAAGCTTGGTGCTGAATGGGATTATTTTGAAAGACAACTTGCTGCTGCACAATATAGAAAAAGTCAAAGATTAGAAAAGAAATCAGAAAGAAACAAAAAATTCAAAGGCGGTGAAGTCTCCGAAGACTATCCAGTTCCTAATGTTATTAAAGATCCTTCCGAAAGAAAAAATCCAAGCACAGGGCAACCTTACGATGAACCTTTAGAAAGATTAGGTTTTAGAGGTGGTGGTTTGCTGAACGGAGTAGAAGATCCGTTAAGTCGTTTAGGATTCACAGGTGGTGGCTTGATGGTATCCATCGGTGTTGCACCAATATCAGAAAAAGTTATGGGCAAGCTTCACAAAAGTTTGGAAAAACGAAAAGCTAAACGAGATGGTGGATATACAAGAGAACAATATTTTGGTGGATCTAATCTAAGAGATGTTTTGGAAATAAGAAAAGCCAAACGAGAAGGTGGAAGGATTGGATATGGAAAAGGTAGTGACATTATAAAGCAGTTAATTTCTAGTAAACCATTACAAGATAAAGATTATGATGCTGTTGTAGATTGGCTTGGAGGATTAGACCTACCAGAGCTAAAGGTGGTTGCTGATACATGGGCTACAGAAAAACTTAAAGCTTATCCTAGTTTTGGAAAAGGACAGGAACATCCTACAGAACAATTAGCAGACACTTATCGTCATGCAATATCTACTTATGAAGCATCTACTGATAAGCCTTTAGGTGGAGAAGGTGATAAAGGTTTGCAAAAATTATGGAGATCTAAAGCTAGACAACTAGGAATGCAAGCAAAAGAGTGGAGACAAGCAGGAGAAGCTATAACAGGTACTGAAAAAAGTAAGGAGCAATTTGTTGGAGCATTTAAAGACAGAAGAAATAATATATTAGGTATTAACGCATATAGGAGATACGGACAGAATAAACCCGAAGCCTATGCTTATATTGACAGGAAAATTACAGAGCGATTAGATTCTATAGTTAGTGGAGAAGGTAATGTACAAGGTGGTCGGTCAGCTTTTGGACCTGTTATTAATCAAGAAGAAGAAATGTATTTATCAGAATGGTTAAAATAAAAACTTGACAAATCTTAAAATAACTCCTATAATAACAGTATGTTACTATATACCGAAGAACAACTAGAAGAAGCTTACGGAATTTATAGATACCATCAAATTAAATTAGATTTAGGATTTATGACTTTGGAAAACTTCCGTAATTTATTTGAACAATTCGTTGAAGAGGTACTATATACTAATGATGTCGGCACTAAAATTAATAGGTAAACTTGCTACTACTTTCTTAAAAGGAAAGATAGCAAAGGGTGAAGCTAAAGCAGCGAATGCTGCAAGTTGGGAAGAACTAGCTATGCAGAATAGCGCAACTTCTTGGAAGGATGAGTACCTTACTCTTGTGTTTACGATTCCTTTGATTTGCTGTTTTATTCCTTCAGCAGTACCTTACATGAAAGAAGGCTTTGCAGTTTTAGAAACGATGCCACAATGGTATCAAATAACAGTTTCAGTTATTGTTGCAGCATCTTTTGGTGTACGTTCAGTAATAGGATTTATGAATAGGAAAAAGAAATGACAACAGCAATATTAACAATATTTGATTTTGTAATAATAATCTGTCTAGTAGCAGGATGGTATTTTAAGCCAATGCTTTTAAGAGATACTATGGACTGGTGCAGACGAACAAAAGTAAAGTTAGTAGCTTACTTTAAAAAATAGATTAAAGTCCTTTTAAAAGACTTACATTAGTTTTTAAAAGGCATTGGTGAAGCCTGTTCTAAATAGGTTTCGTAATATTAATTCTTGCTTAAAATAAGGAGAATCGAAATGATTAGAAGAAGAAGTTCAAACCTAGCTCGTTATGGGTTAGTTGATTTTACCGATCCCATTTTTTCCTCATTGTATGTAGGCTTTGACAGGCTCTTTGAGAACATGGCGCAGTTATCTGCTGGTTCTAAAAGTCTGCCAAGTTACCCTCCATTTAATGTGGTTCAAGATGGCAATCAGTACGTCATTGAGGTTGCTCTCGCAGGAATAGACAAGAAAGATCTTGATGTTAAAGTTCAGGAGAATACACTACGTATTGCTTATGACTCTAACAAAGAGAAATCTGATGCTGATGATAAACTATACAGAGGAATAGCACAACGCTCTTTCCGAAGACAGTTTAGTTTAGCTGAAGATATCGAGGTAACAGGTGCATCGTTTAAGAATGGCTTGTTACGAATAGATCTTGAAAAGATTATTCCAGAAGAGAAACGACCTAAACAAATAAAAATTAAATAAAAAATGACAGATCAAAAAGTTAAGTGGATAAATATAGAAAAAGATAAGCTTGCAATGCTAGTGGCTGACATGAAGCGTTATAGAGTTTGTTTTAGAATACTATTTGGCTACTTACTTTTTGATCTTATTCAACATCTAGGTTGGTTAGAATTGTAATAATTTTTTCTCTTTCATATCCTATCTCTACAAAATGTTCTACTATAGACAGTACTCTTTCGTCTTTTTTATCTCCATATAATTCCATCCATCCTATAATATAATTCTTAATTCTATCATACATTTCTAATGGGTATTGAGGTTCATTAGGTCTGCCAAACCTATGCAGCCATTTTAAAAACGGTAAGCATAAAACATTACCTCCGTATTGCCTAAATTTTTCTTGTATATACCACTCTTCTCCGCCAAATCCTCTAAAGTCAGTATTAAATCCAACCCAATGTTCTTTCTTGCACGAAAGTAAACCACAGCCTTGCATCTGTATTTCAAAAGGATCTCCTTTATCTAAGGCTTCTTGATTGGTATCCCATCTTCCGAACATTCCTTCACTCCATTTAGGTTCAAAATGTGTAGAAAAACTTTTTAAATCATCGTGCATTAGTGGTCCTTGAAGCAGGTCTTTGGTATTTGGAAAAACAGAGTAGTAATCAATTAACTTTTTCAAAGAACCAGGAACTAAGAACACATGGCAATCAATGCAAAGAACATACTCTCCTTGTGCTTCTTCAAATACTTTTCCTTTTACAAAGGAACTATTATATTCTGTAAAAGGCACATATCTACCATTAGGCACATAATCTTCTATTAATCTTTTTACTTCTGTTCCATTAGGACTATCTGGATTATTGTCTATAACTAAGAGTTCAACTTGATCTATTATCTCTGGATGATACATTCTGATAGCTTGTATGGAAAAAAATACTCCGTCATAATCATCATAAGTAGCCATTCCTATTGTTAATCTTGTCATTTAGTTTCTTCTTCACAATAAGATAGACGAGATATAACTAGATATTTAATCGACATGAATTCTCTAATATCTGTTTGTAGTAAATAACCTAATTTATTAATTTCTTCTTCTTCCCAATCAGAAAACTCAATATATTTTTTATATTTCTTACGTATTTTTTCTTTGATATATTTTTGGCGAATAAAAATATCTGTATGTGCTTCAGTTCCTGCAAGATTGTTGCATTCCTTACAAGAAGGAACTTTGGTATACGTAAGATTATTTGAAATCATTTTAAGATCTTCAATTTTATCTAGAGGAGGAACATGATCAACAGTTCCAGCAGGTAAGCCACAATAAAAACAAATATATCTTAGCTCTTTTATAGGACAGAATAATTTGTATAAGAAATTATATTTTTTATAAAGACGTTTCCTTCTTTTTGAATTTATCATATTCTATTCCACATAATGTATCGCAGTAATTTCATCTTCTAAATATTTATGAATACTTTGTAGTTTTATAGTTCCTTCTCGTATTAGAATCCTAATAACATGTGCATCTTCAGGTTTTTTAAATATATGTTTAATTTCTTGCAAAGGCAATCCGCCTATGTCTGTCCAAATATTTCCTTTAACATCAAGCGCCACTTTAAATGTAAGTAAGGTTGCTTCTATTCTATCGTCTTTAATATTCATTATACTATCTCACAAGCGCCTGCAACACATGCAAGCTCTTTAGTATTCTCTGTCATGTCTTCCTTTTCATAATCAGAAAGTGAAGACCAGTCTACATTCTCATTTGTTTTCTTTAACCACTCTTTGTATTCGTCTTCAAAGATTTCTTGGTATGGTGCTTGCTTATATGAATGATCCACATAAGGCAAAAAAGATATACCAGAGATC
>Ga0114898_1001260_pt1 | contig 15521 bp, 18 predicted proteins | sample Malvired_Geostar_FD_83496 | JGI IMG/M metagenome (GOLD analysis project Ga0114898, IMG submission 83496) | Marine viral communities from the Global Malaspina Expedition - Malaspina viral metaG DeepMed_Geostar | ecosystem: Environmental > Aquatic > Marine > Oceanic | place: Mediterranean Sea... | reverse complement strand
GGTCCAACCACCCCGGCTGGCTGGCGTCGGCGAAGGCGCCGGTGCCTGAGTATGTGATGCGGGCGTCAGCGATACGGGTCGAGGGAACCGTGTTATCGGTGGCGATATCGTCCGAACGCACCAGTCCGGCAATGCGCACCAGCTCATCGCCGGTATTGAGCGTCATCCACTTCTCACCACGCACAGCCAGAATGCCGTTCGGCAGTACATCAGACACGGTGACGGTGATCGAACCGGACAGGCTGTTGCTCTGCCCCGCCTGGCCGGAACCGGCGGTATCGCGTGACGCGTCGTACTCGGCGCCCAGGCTCATGCTGTTGCCGGTCAGCGGATTGGCCATCGACACAGCCCCGCCGAACAAGGACCCCAATCCGATGTTGGCGCTACTGTCCTTGGAAATCTTCGAATTGGAATTCTTGCTCGCCTGCGTCCTTTCGTTGAGCGTGATGGTGATGATGTCGCCGACGCGATAGGCCTTCCGGTCATCGTAGAGATTGGTCTCGAAACCCGCCTGGTAGATCGCACCGTTATTCTGCGCGGCCGGCAACGGCGTGCGTGGCAACACCGGCGCGTAGTAGGGATCGTTGGGCTTGGGCGCAGGCGCCACGCAGCCAACCAGGATCACCGCGGGGATCAGTGCAAGGACGTTCAGCAAGCGACGCATATTCACCTCAATCCAGCCGCTTCACTTACAGCTGCTGGGTAACGAAGGACAGCATCTGGTCGGCCGTGGAGATGACTTTCGAGTTCATCTCGTAGGCGCGCTGGGTGGTGATCATGTTCACCAGCTCCTCGACCACGCTGACGTTGGAGTTTTCCAGGGTGTTCTGCAGCACCGTGCCCAGTCCGTTCAGGCCGGGTGTACTGACCTGCGGCGCACCGCTCGCGGCGGTTTCCAGGAACAGGTTGCTGCCCATCGCCTGAAGGCCCGCCGGGTTGACGAAGTCCGCGGTCTGCAGGTTGCCGATAATCTGCGGCGCGGGATTGCCGAGCGTGGTCACCGATACGGTGCCATCTTCGCCGACAGTAAAGGTCTGGGTTTCCGGCGGCACGACGATGGCCGGCTCCAGCGCGTAGCCATTGGAGGTCACGATCTGGCCGTCAGCGTTCAGATGGAAACTGCCGTCCCGGGAATAGGAAACGGTGCCATCGGGCAGCAGAACCTGAAAGAACCCGCGGCCGTTGATTGCCATGTCGAGCGGCTGCTCGGTGGTCTGCAGGCTGCCGGCGGTGAACTGCTTCTGCGTTCCGACGATACGCACACCGGTACCCAGCTGTAGCCCGGAAGGCAACTCGCTGTCCTGAGTGGATTGGCCGCCCGGCTGCCGGCGGATCTGGTAAAGCAGATCCTGGAATTCGGCACGGTCCTTCTTGAAGCCCGTGGTGGATACGTTGGCCAGGTTGTTCGAAATGGTCGTCAGGTTCATGTCCTGGGCGGACAAACCGGTCTTACTTACCCACAGTGCTGGAAGCATGTTCTTCTCCTCGTACGCCGGTATTCGGGCGCGACGCGTTGTTTACTAGCTGATCTGCAAGACTCGGGCCGCAGCGGCACCGTCTTCTTCGGCGGTGCGCATCATTTTCACGTGCAGTTCGAACTGCCGGGACAAGGCCAGCATCGAGGTCATCTCGGCCACCGCATTGACGTTACTCGCCTCGAGAAAGCCCGACGTCACACGCACGGCGGCATCGGCTTCGACGGGCTGACCGTCTTTCATCCGGATAAGCCCGTCCGTGCCTTTCTCGAGCTGCTTCGGATCAGGGTTGACCAGCTTGAGCCGGTCGACCGTCACCACCACGTTGGGGCCTTCGCCAAGCGCACGGATGCTGATCGACCCGTCGGCACCGATCTCGACCTTCTCTTCTGGCGGCACGGCAATCGGCCCGGCATTGCCGAGCACCGGCAAGCCGTCGCCGGTGCGGAGCATGCCGAGGGTGTCGATATTGAGGCTGCCGGTTCGCGCATAGGCCTCGCTGCCATCCGGCGCTTGCACCGCGATCCAGCCGTCACCCTCGACGGCCACGTCCAGGTCACGCCCGGTCTCCTGTAGCGTGCCGGCGCTGAAATCGGTGCCGGGGCGCTCCGTCATGGCGTAGACGCGCGCCGGAAAACTGTCGCCGAAGACCTGCATCGATCGCGCCTGCTCGAAGTCGCGTCGAAAGCCGGTGGTCGAGATATTCGCCAGATTGTTGGCATGGGCCTGCTGGGCACGAGCGTTCTGGCTCGCCCCGGTCATGGCCACGTAGAGCATCTTGTCCATCGAACCTCCGAGACACGGGAATTGACGCTTACTGTTCTATTGCAGCTAGCTAGCAATGCGTGTGCCAAGGCGGCAAACCCTGATCAACCTGTTGATTTATAAGAAATAAACAAAACAAAAAAAGGCCCCGAAGGGCCTTCTGAATATCGAAGCGGCAGATTCCCGCCGTCGGCGGTGCCGCCGCGATCAACGCAGATTGATGATCGTCTGGGTGATCGCGCTTTCGGTTTCGATGGTCTTTGCGTTGGCCTGGTAGTTACGCTGCGCCACGATCAGATTGACCAACTGGTCCGACAGCTCGACGTTGGAATCCTCGAGCGCGCCGGCCTGCAACGAACCCAGCGTGCCGCTGCCCGGTGGGTTACGCACCGGCTCGCCCGAGTCGAAGGACTGCACCCATTGGGTCTTGCCGACCGGCGTCAAGCCCTGGACGTTGGCGAAATTGGCCAGGATGATCTGGCCCTGCACCTTGGACTGGCCGTTGGTGTAGCGAGCGAAGATTTCACCGGTCTCGCTGATCTCAAGACCTGCCAGCTCGCCAGTGGTGTAGCCGTCCTGGCTGACGCTATTGACTGCGAACGCGCTGGCGTACTGGGTCGAGCCGCGCATGTCGAGCGTCATGTTCAAGCCACCTGCCGGCGCTGCATTGTTCAGCGACCAGGTACCGTCGCTGTTCTGCATCGCAGGCTGCCAGCCGGCAATCGCCATGCTGCCGCCGGCGGGCGTCAGCAGACTTCCCGATGGGCTGAACTCGAGCGTGATCGAGCTTGGCGAGGTGCCGTTCACAGGGTCCGTAGGTGTCTGCGGATTCCGGCCGTCGATGAGGACGTTCATCTGCCAGGTGTTGGAAGTGGGCGACTTCACGAAGTACTGGGTCATGACGTGGGCGTTACCCTGCTCGTCATAGATGTTGGTAGATGTCGACGAGTTATAGCTCAGCGGATCGGCAGGATCGAACGGTGTATTGACCGGCTGCGTGTTGGTCGAATTGAGGTTGAATCCCTGCGTGACGCTGGTCGTCGCCCTCGGCTCCTGACTGGCGGTCTGGATCTTCAGATTGCTGACCTGACCGGTCTGGATATTGCCGTTGCCATCGACGGAATATCCCTGAAGGTTATAGCCGAAGTTGTCGACCAGGTTACCTTCCTTGTCCGTGCCGAAATAACCGGCACGGGTATAGCTCAAGGCACCATTGTTGCTGACCTGGAAGAAGCCGTTGCCATTGATCGCCAGGTCGAGCGCGTTTTGCGTGTAGTTGATGTTGCCCTGGTTGAACTGCTGCGACACGTTGGCCAGCAGGACACCACTGCCCTGGGGGTTCTTGCCCGTACCCAGCACAGAGGAAGCATAGACATCGGCGAATTCCGCACGCGACTGCTTGAAGCCTGCGGTGCCCGCGTTGGCGATGTTGTTACCTGTTACGTTGAGGTCTTTGCTGGCGGCACGCATGCCGCTGAGGCCGATATTGAACGACATCAATTGCTCCTGTTACCGGACGCGCCGGTAGTTACTGACCGATGACCTGGACCTGTGACAGCCCGATGCTGCCGATGCCGGCCAGGTTGAGCATCAGCTCCCCGCCGTTCTGTCCGAGCGTGACGCTGTCTACGTTGGCGGGCAGCAGGGTATACAGACCCTTGGTCTCGCCTTGGTAGGTGGCTTGTGCTTCGAATCGGTAGGTTCCCGGCGGCAGGGTCTTGCCGCTCGAGTCCTTGCCGTCCCACATGAACGAAACGTTGCCGGCTTCCTGCGGGCCCATGTTGATTCGGTTCACCACAGTGCCAGCGCTGTCGTAGACATTGACCGCGACGTTACTGCTCGAGGTGGGCAGTACCAGGCTGGCCTTGAACGTCTCGCTGGTGTCGACCACGGCCTTGTCCGTCGGCACGATCACCTTGCGACCGACCAGCGACGACGCCTGCAACGCCTGGGACGACTGATACCCCGACAGGATGGTTTCCATGCTCGAGTTCAGCTTCTCGACCCCCTCGACCGTGCTGAACTGGGCCAGCTGGGCAATGAATTCGCCGTTTTCCTGGGGCTCCAGCGGGTTCTGGTTGTTCAATTGAGTCACCAGCAACTCGAGGAACTCGTTCTTGCCGAGATCGTTGCTTTTTACTTCCCGATCCCGAACCTGATATTGGTCGAGTACCGAACCGGTACCGCCGACGCCGCCTGTTGTGCTCATGGCAATCTCTCGTAAGGGTTACTGGCCCAGGGTCAATACTTTCTGCAACATGGTCTTGGCCGTGTTCATCAGCTCGGCGTTGGTCTGGAACGAGCGGCTGGCCGAGATCATGTCAGCCATCTCCTCCACCACGTTGACGTTCGGGTAATAGACGTAGCCTTCGGCATTGGCAGCCGGGTGATTGGGCTCGTAGCGGGCCTGAAGCTCACTCTGATCCTCCACCACGCCAAGCACCTGAACGCCCGCGCCGGCCTGGTCCTGCTCGGCGAACAGGGATGAGTTCGGCGTGCCATTGGCCTGCTGCAGAACAGTGGCGAAAACCGGATGACGCGCACGGTAGGTCTGATCGACGCTGGAAGAGACCGTCTCGGCGTTGGCGATATTGCTCGAGATGGTGTTCAGGCGAGTGCTCTGGGCACTCATGCCGCTGCCGGCAATGTTGAATACGCTGCTAAGAGACATGAGTTGCGCTCCTTTTATTCGCCGCGCAGGGCGCTCATGAGCCCCCTGAACTTACTGTTGAGCAAGGTGAAGCTTGCCTGGAAATCGATGGCGTTTTCGGCATAGGCGGCTTGTTCGACCTGCGCATCGACCGTGTTCTGGTCCAGCGATGCATGCGCGGGCGTGCGGAAGCGCAATCCCGGGTCGGCGATTTCCATGCCTTGGACGGCAATGTGCTTGCTACTGGTGACCGCAACGCCGAACCCGTCCTCGGGCTGGCCCTTCTGGGCCGCGAGAACGGCACCGAACTCCAGATCACGCGCCTTGTAGTTAGGCGTATCGGCGTTGGCGATGTTGTTGGCCAACACCTCGGCACGCTGGGCGCGAAACCCGAGCGCTTTCTCGTGGATACCCAGTGCCTTATCGAAACTGATGCTCATGATCTGGCCCTCTGCCGGATACAAGTCTGCTTGGCAAACTATGAGCAAAGGCCGTGCCAGTTACATAAGTCGTTGATTAATAAGGACTTTCTAAAGGACAACCAAGTGGCAAGTGTCAAAAGCGGCAAGGCTTTTCCAGCCTGTTGCCGCTTATTCTCGCCTGAGCGACAGATTTCTGCCGCTACCGCATGCGCGCCTGGACGCGTTATTTGGCTTTATAGATGATGCCTGGGCTGCACTGGATCATCTGGTACAGCTCGGGAAGGCCGTTCAACGCCTCGGAAGCGCCCAGAAACAGGTAACCGCCTGGCTTGAGGGTGGCATGGATGCGCTTGAGGATGTCCTTTTTCACGTCGGCCGAGAAATAGATCAGGACGTTGCGGCAGAACACCACATCGAATTTTCCAAGCACTGCGTAGCTGTCGAGCAAGTTCTGGACGCGGAACTCGACGCGGCTTCGAATGGCCGGCTTGACCACCCAGCGCCCGGGCGTCTTGACATCGAAGTAGCGTTGCAGGCGCTCGCCGGACAGGCCGCGCGCAATGGCGAGGCTGTCGTACTCGGCCGCCTTGGAAGCCGCCAGCATCGTCCCGGACAACTCGGTCGCCACGATCTGCACCGCAGTTTTCGGCTGGCCAGGGCTGCTGCGTTCGTACTCATCGACTGTCATCGATAGCGAGTAAGGCTCCTGGCCCGAAGAACAGGCTGCCGACCAGATACGCAAGCGTTGCCCCGGCGCGTTTTTGAGCAGCTCCGGCAGAATGCGTGTCCTGAGCACCTCGAACGGATAACTGTCGCGAAACCACAGCGTCTCGTTGGTCGTCATCGCATCCACGACCTGCTCACGCAGGCCACTGCGCGGCTGGGCCTGGATCTTCCTGACCAAATCGCCAAGGCTCTTGAGCCCCTGCTGCTCCATCAGCTTGTTCAGCCGGCTGGACACCAGATACTGCTTGTTGCCGCCTAGCAGGATGCCGCAGGTCTTCTCGAGGAATATTCGGAACTGATCAAAATCCGGATCACCTGACACTAATAATGCCCACCAGTCTTATTGGAGAGGACCACGCCTCAATTTCCATCCGTTGCCCGGATTCGTTCTATCACTCGGTTGGCCAGATCGTCCGCCTGGAACTTGGCGAGAAAATCATCGGCGCCGACCCGCTTGACCATTCCCTGGTTGAACACGCCTGAAAGCGAAGTATGCAGCAGAACGTGCAGGTCGCGCATGGCAGGGTCCTGACGGACCTCGGTGGTCAGGGTATATCCATCCATCTCTGGCATCTCGATGTCGGAAATCATCATCACGAACTCGTCGGAGGGTTTCTTGCCTTCGGCCACCAGCTTTCGCAAGTAGGTCAGCGCCTGGCGGCCATCGTTCTGCGCGACCACCTCGATTCCCAGGTTCTGTAGACAACGAATAATCTGCTTTCGCGCAACGGAGGAATCATCGACGATAAGCACCCGACTGGACGACGCTTTACTGCTGGTTGCTTCGTCCGAGATGCGGACCGAAAGCAGCTCGGACACCGGCGCGACTTCGGCCAGCACCTTTTCGACGTCGATGATCTCGACCATCTGACCATCCACATGGGTTACAGCCGTCAGATAATGGTCGTGTCCGACACCCTTGGGTGGCGGCAGGATCGCCTCCCAGTTCATGTTGACGATCCGCTCCACCGAGCGCACGAGAAACCCCAGCACCTTGGTGTTGTATTCGACAATGATGGCAAAACTGTTAGACAGATCCTGCAGCGCCGGCTTTCCGGTAGCCAGAGACAGATCAAGGATCGAAAGCGTGCTGCCGCGTATGTTCGCAACGCCGCGAACAACCGGGCTGGACCGAGGCATGACGGTCAGCCGAGGGCATTGCAACACCTCTTTGACCTTGAACACATTGATGCCATAAAGCTGTTTGTCATCGAGCCGGAATAACAGCAACTCCAGACGATTCTGCCCGACCAGCTGAGTGCGCTGGTTAACCGAATCCAATACACCGGCCATGCCAGTTTCCTCTTGCTTGCGAAATGGGCGTTCAGATGCCACATCGCTCCGATTCGGCACGTCACTTGCTTGTGACATGCCATGAGCGAACACATGACTTTTTTCCGGCGTCCTTGCAGCACGCTGTGCCACGCAATCCTGTTAACGGTGCTATGCGGGCTGAGCCCGTTTGCTGATTCGGCAAGCGTGACACGGCCTGAACAGCTTATCGACGCGACCCGCAGTTTTCTTGAGCGTGAAGTGACCGACTATTTGCAGCGTAGCCAAATTCAGGCGCGCCACGAAATCGAGATCAACAGACTCGATCCACGGCTGCGTCTGGCGCACTGCAATCGTCCCTTGACCACGAAACTGGAAAGCCCCGCCCAACCGGTTGGTCGCGCGACCGTACGGGTCAGTTGTGAAGGTGCTTCGCCCTGGTCCGTTTTCGTTCCCGCCCAGGTCCACCTGTATCGCGCGGTGGTTGTCGCACGGCGTCCGCTTGCGCGTGAAAGCATTGTCCAGATAGATGATGTCACCCTGGCCGAGCGCGACGTCAGCCTGCTGACCCAGGGCTATCTGACCGCGTTCGATCAGGTGGTGGGCAACAAGGTCACCCGCAGCGCCCTCCCCGATCAGGTGCTCGCCCCTGGTTATGTGTCTGCCGCCGAGATCGTGCGCAAGGGCGACCAGGTCATAATCAGCGCGAACAATTCGACGATAAATGTGAGAATGCCGGGCGAAGCCCTGTCAGACGGCGCACTCAATAGTCAGATCCGGGTCCGGAACCTGCGTTCCGGGCGAACGATCAAGGCACGCGTCGTCGGGCCTGGGCAGGTGGAAGTCGCTATGTAGGCAAGGATTTCACTCCTTGCCACATTCAACCGTCAAAAAAAGCTAAAGTTTTGTGCAGCGTTGCCGAAAAGCAGGCAAGCGTCCTGACTTATTCGAGGTTTCGATCATGGCTATCGATTTCAATCGGCCCAACAGTGCCGTCAATCCACCCAGCGGTGGACGCAGTAACGGTGTCCAGAACACCGAGCGCCCGGCCCCCCAGCAGGTGCCCGCTGATGAAGTGAAGCGCACCAGCAACGCATCGGTGTCCGGTGAGAGCGTTCAGCTGAGCCCGGAAGCGCAGCGTCTTCAGCAAACCACGGAAAAGCTGGGTCAGCAGCCCGAGGTGGATGAGGCACGTGTCGCTCGGATCAAGCAGGCCATTGCCGATGGCAGCTATCAGGTCGACAACCAGCGAGTAGCGTCGAAGCTGCTAACGTTCGAAAGCCAGCGTTGAACCCTCGGCAGCCGGCGTAGCCAGGCGTCATCGCGTTAGAGGTCACCATGCAAGATACAGAATTGCTCCAGCAGCTCGTTGACGATATCGGCTCCGCCCGGACGCTTCTTGAGTTGACCAATGCCGAATACCAGGCACTGGCCGAACGTGACCTTGCAAAACTGGAACAACTGCTTACGCAGAAGCAGGCGCAGCTAGCGCTGCTCAGCCAACATGGCACGCTGCGCAGCCGGGCGCTCGCCGGGGCGGGGCTCAGAGCCGACAGGTCCGGCCTGTCCGCCTTCGCCGCAGGATCGCCATTGGCCAGCGAAATTCTCGACCAGGCACAGCAACTCGACGACCTGCTTGACGCCTGCCGAACCGCCAACGAGCGCAACGGCAAGATGATCCGCGCCAATCAGCACGTCGTCGGAAGCATGTTGCAGGTCTTGCAGGGCGGCAATCAGACGCCTGATCTCTACGACCGTCGGGGCGCCGCCGCCAGAAGCGCGAACCATCGCCCGCTGAGCCAGGCCTGAAACAGACACAGCCACGTCAAGGCAAAGTGCTATCATGGCACGGACGTTGTTAAATGCCGGAGAGCAGAGCTAAGTGTCCAATCCCTTCGCCGACAATGAAGGTCCCCAGCCACCTCAACTACTGAAAACCGCCGTTGAGGTCCATGCGAACCTGCGACTCCTGCTGGACAGCCACACGCCCCTGCTGGTCCGTTTCGCCGAACGTAACCAGCGATACCAGACCTATCTGGTCGAGATAAATCGCGAAAAGGGCTGGATTGCGCTGGACGAGCTGATACCCAGCGACGGCGAGCGCATGATGGCCTCGGGAGAACCCTTCCAGATCGAGGGCTCCTACGAGGGCGTGCGCATCGCCTGGGACAACGATCACCCTGTACACCCCAGCGAGCTGGCGGGCGCTCCCTGCTACTGGGCCGCCCTCCCCGTGCAGATCCTTTACCATCAACGGCGCAACGCCTATCGCGCCCCGCTGAGTGGGCAACCTATTGCGGTCGAGCTGAGCGGCAGGTCGATCAAGCGGCCGCTGGCCGGCAAAGTACTGGACATGTCCGCCACTGGCTGCAAATTGAGCTTCCCAGGCAACGTGCAAAGCGGCCTGCAAGCGGGCCAAGTCTATGAACAACTCTGCGCCAAACTTCCCTTCGGCACCATCACGACCGCAGCCGAGCTGCGCCATGTGATCTTCGATGAAAAGCTCGATATGACGTTCTGCGGGATGCGTTTCCATCGCGTCAGTGGGCTGACGCAGCGGCAGATCGAACGGTTCGTCTATCAGCTTCAGCGCGAAGCACGACGGGATCAGGCAAACGATCGCTTCAGCTGAGACCCACGCTGCATCAGGACGGCCCTCGTATCGAGCATCAGCAAGCCCAACGCCACACCGGCCGGGTAGCGCTGCGTTGCGCGCCCTTCACGCCCGGTGGCGTCTGGTGCGGGACGCGGGGCATTCGGAAACTGGCGTCCCAGGCGAGGTTCGAACTCACAACCTTCCCCTTAGGAGGGGGATGCTCTATCCAATTGAGCTACTGGGACGCATGAGGCGGCAGCATGTTAGCGAGACCTGACCCATTTGTCATGCCCGCCGCACCCTCCACCCCAATTGCGACGAATGCGCGCCACGACCTGTGAACTTGCGACCCGCAAAGCCCGCATTGCAATCTGCACGGCCTCGTTTTGCAGCATCATGCAAAGCGCATGACCCACTTACGGGGACGCAACATAAGCCATTGAAATATATAGGTTTTTTTAATCGAAATACTGGCACGCCGAATGCTTAAGTCTCCTGACCATCCCATGCGAAGGAGACGCCGATGCTACGCCCAGCCTACTTGTTCAGCACTGCGGTCCTCGCCGCCGTTGCCTCGATCCAGCTACAGGGTATGACGCCGGCCGTGGATCATTCACCTGCGGTATCGAAACAGCCTCACACCGTGACCGTGCCAAGACCCTCAACTTCGGCGCAGACCATCAGTAACACAGTCAGCAAACCCACACAGCCTCAGCGCTGGGTCTTTTAAAGACCCCCACGTGCGCCCATGGGTTCTATCGGAGGTACAAAATGTCTATTTACGCTTGTGTGTTCCTGGTGCTGAGCGTTGCGTGTGGTGGCCTGAGCATCGGCGCCAACCTTCCTGAAATCTGGAGTACCGTCGCCGCCGCGGGCGCGCTGCTGTTCGGCACGCTGTTCGTGATATGCCTGGTGCTTGGGCGGCGAATCAAGTTCGATCCGATACTCAGATAGCGGACCTTTCCGGGCAGAAGATCAGCGCTAGATCACAGTAAAGGCGATTTGCCACCACCTGGACCTTTACTCCTCTTCATGTCGTCGTATAATTGACGTCATTAAGCCGTCTAGTATCTTTTTTTCGGGTCGCGGAACAGCCTGTGCTGTTTGGTGTCAGACCGGTGACTAGAACGGCAATAAGCCACCATCGCCCACCTGACTAACCGGTTTACTATGCGCCCAATGAAGCAGGCAGTTTACTCCAGCCGCACGGCTGACAAATTCGTGGTTCGGCTACCAGACGGAATGCGTGAGCGTATCGCCGAGGTTGCGCGCAATCATCATCGCAGCATGAACTCGGAGATCATCGCCCGTCTGGAGCAAAGCCTTCTTCAGGAAGGCGCGCTCGATGACGACTCGACGATGCGCCTGGACAGCCCCGAACTGACGCTTCACGAGCGCGAACTGCTCCAGCGCTTTCGCCAGCTCGCCCATCGCCAGCAGAACGCGCTGATCGCCTTGATCGCTCAAGATACCGAAGCGGCAAAAGACGAAGACTGACCCTCGACGGCAGCCTGCGCTCCGATCCAACGCCTCGACACTGTCGGGGCGTTTGTCGTTTGCCGGCGTTGTCCCAGGCGGCTCCAGCGCGCCATGCACGTTGCAAGCGGGACCGGCTGCCCGGTGTGTTCTCCAATGCAAAAAAATGCCTGTATCTCATCGATACAGGCATTGGTCGTCAGTGACAATCAGCGAAGCGTGTCTCGCCTCGACTGATCTAGCCCACGAAACGCAGCCGTACCCCCGCAGCGACCGCCGAGCCAATCACCCCCGCTACGTTCGGCCCCATCGCGTGCATCAGCAGGAAGTTCTGCGGATTCGCCTCCAGGCCGACCTTGTTCGACACCCGCGCGGCCATCGGCACCGCCGATACGCCAGCCGAGCCAATCAGCGGATTGATCTTGTTGGCGCTGAACATGTTCATCACCTTGGCCATCAATACACCGGCAGCGGTACCGCCGCAGAACGCGACCATTCCCAGCAGAAGGATCCCAAGCGTTTTCAGCTGCAGGAAGGCCTCAGCGGACAGCTTGGAGCCCACCGTCAGCCCCAAGGCGATCGTCACGATGTTGATCAGCGCATTGCGAGAGGTATCGGCCAGGCGATCGACCACGCCGCACTCACGCAACAGGTTGCCAAAGGCAAACATGCCCACCAGCGGAGCAGCGTCAGGCAACAACAAGCCCACCAGCAATGCCAGCATGAGCGGAAAGACTATCTTTTCCGCCTGACCGACGTGGCGCAACTGCGTCATGACGATGGCGCGCTCTTCCTTTGTCGTCAGCGCGCGCATGATGGGTGGCTGGATCAACGGAACAAGCGCCATGTACGAGTAAGCCGCGACGGCGATCGGCCCCAGCAGATGCGGCGCGAGCTTCGCGGTGACGAAGATCGACGTCGGGCCGTCGGCGCCCCCGATGATGGCGATCGAAGCCGCTTCGCGCAGGGTGAACTCCATACCCGGCATGCCCACCGCCGCCAGGGCCAGGGCGCCGAGCAATGTAGCGAAGATGCCGAACTGCGCCGCCGCGCCCAGTAACAGTGTCTTGGGGTTGGCCAGCATCGGACCGAAGTCCGTCATGGCACCCACACCCATGAAGATCAGCAACGGGAATACGCTGGTCGGCAGGCCAACTTCGTAGAACAGATGGAGGATGCCGGCCCCTTCGCCCATGTTGGCGACCGGAATGTTGGCGAGCAGGCCACCAAAACCGATGGGGATCAACAGCAGGGGTTCGAATCCCTTGCGAATCGCCAGATAGATCAACCCCAGGCACACCACGATCATCAACAACTGACCGGGCTCCAGGTGATACAAGCCGGTGCTTTGCCACAGCTTGAGCAACTTATCCATGCGACACTCCTTAAGCGATGGTCAGCAGGCTGTCGCCCACCGACACCGCGTCGCCGACCTTGACGTTCACACCGGAGACGGTGCCGGCCTTGAATGCACGGATTTCGGTTTCCATCTTCATGGCTTCGAGGATGATCACAAGATCGCCTTCCTGAACCGACTGACCGGGCTGCACCAGTACTTTGAAGATGTTGCCAGCCAGGGGCGCAGGCTGCGGCTCACCAGAGCCGGCGGCCGGTGCGTGAGCCTCGGCAGGCGCTGCGCCTGGTGCGCCGCCGATCGGCTTGAGGCCCGCGATATCGCCACCTTCATTGACCTGGACCACGAAGGACTTGCCATTGACCTCGACGGTGTAGACTTCGGCACCGCCTGGCTCGCGAGGCGCCTGCTCCTTGCCCGTCGGCATCGGCTCGAAGGCGCCGGCGTTGCCACGGTTTTCGAGGAACTTCAGGCCGATCTGCGGAAACAATGCATAGGTCAGGACGTCGTCGATCTCGTCGCTGGCCAGCTTGATGCCTTTCTCCTGCGCCAGACCTCTGAGTTCAGTGGTCAGCTTGTCCATCTCCGGCTGCAGCAGGTCGGCAGGCCGACAGGTGATCACCTCGGCCCCATCGAGCACGCGCTGTTGCAATTCGGCATTGAAGGGTGCAGGTGCGGCACCATACTCGCCCTTCAGGATTCCGGCGGTTTCCTTGGTGATGGATTTGTAACGTTCGCCGGTGAGCACGTTGATGACCGCCTGGGTGCCGACGATCTGAGAGGTCGGAGTCACCAGCGGGATGAAGCCGAGGTCCTCGCGCACGCGGGGGATTTCCGCCAGCACCTGGTCGAACTTGTCGAGGGCGCCCTGTTCCTTCAACTGCCCTTCCATGTTGGTCAGCATGCCACCCGGCACCTGAGCCACGAGAATGCGCGAGTCGACGCCCTTGAGCGTTCCCTCGAATTTTGCGTACTTCTTGCGTACCTCGCGGAAGTACGCCGCGATCTCTTCCAACAACTCCAGATCCAGGCCCGTGTCGCGCTCGGTGCCCTGGAAGATCGCCACCACCGACTCGGTCGGCGAATGCCCGTAAGTCATCGAGAGCGAAGAAATGGCGGTATCGACGTTATCGATGCCGGCCTCGACGGCTTTGAGAATCGCGGCGGTCGACAGGCCGGCCGTCGCGTGGCACTGCATATGGATTGGAATGGACAGGCTCGCCTTCAAGCGCGACACCAACTCGAACGCCGTATAAGGCGTGAGGATACCGGCCATGTCCTTGATGGCGACCGAGTCGGCCCCCATGTCTTCGATCTGCTTGGCCAGATCGACCCACATCTGCAACGTATGGACCGGGCTGGTGGTATAGGAAATGGTGCCCTGGGCATGCTTGCCTTGCTGCTTGACGGCTCGCAGCGCGGTTGCCAGGTTACGCGGATCGTTCATTGCGTCGAACACGCGGAACACATCGACCCCGTTGACCGCCGCCCGCTCGACGAACTTCTCCACCACGTCGTCGGCATAATGCCGATAGCCCAGGAGGTTCTGACCCCGCAGCAGCATCTGCTGACGGGTATTGGGCATCGCCTTTTTCAGTTCCCGGATGCGCTCCCAGGGGTCTTCGCCGAGATAGCGGATGCAGGCATCGAAGGTTGCGCCGCCCCAGGACTCGACCGACCAGAAGCCCACCTGGTCGAGCTTGCCGGCAATCGGCAGCATGTCTTCAAGGCGAACGCGGGTCGCGAGAATGGATTGGTGGGCATCACGTAGCACCACGTCGGTGATGCCGAGCGGCTGTTTGACAGAAGTCATGAGGGAAACTCCCAGTTCTGAATCAACCGCGACGTGCGCGGTGCTGATGAATGGCGGCCTGGATGGCTGCGAGAAGGTCGGCGTCCACCTCGGGCGCGGCCACGGCCGACCTGGCGGGGACCGGCTGGGCTGTCGGCGCGGTGTCGAAGCGGCCGATCACGGAAGACATCAGGCGAATGCAGACAATCAACAAAACAAGGAAGATGAAGACAGAACCTAGGCCGAACAGCATAAGTTCCACACCTTCGAGCAGGAGTTCGCTGGGGGTCATCGGGTTTCCCTTTCAATCAGCGGCTCGGGCCGCCTGTTATTCGCTTCGGGTTCGAGGCTTCGCCAGAGCGAAACCCGCGAACAGTAGCCCGAATAACAGGCGCAAGGCAAACGCCAAGTCGCCGCAGTTGGAAGGGATTAGAGCAGAAAAAGAGTCGCCAACCCGAGAAAAATGAAGAAACCGCCGCTGTCGGTCACAGCGGTGATCATGACGCTGGAACCCAGGGCCGGGTCGCGCCCCATGCGCGCCAGCGTCACGGGGATAAGCACGCCCATCAAGGCCGCCAGCAGCAGATTGAGGGTCATCGCAGCGGTCATCACCACACCCAGCGACCAGCTGCCGTACAGCCAATAGACGACGATGCCGATCACTCCGCCCCATATCAGACCATTCAGCATGCCGACGCCTGCTTCCTTGCGCAGCAGGCGGGCGCTGTTACCCGTGCCCATCTGGTCCAGCGCCATCGCCCGAACGATCATGGTGATGGTCTGATTACCCGAATTACCACCGATACCGGCGACGATCGGCATCAACGCGGCCAACGCGACCAGCTTCTCGATGGAGCCATCGAAAAGACCGATGACGCGAGAGGCTATGAATGCCGTGATCAGATTGACCGCCAGCCAGGCCCAACGGTTGCGCAGCGACTTCCAGACTGACGCGAAGATATCTTCTTCTTCGCGCAGACCCGCCATGTTGAG
>Ga0114898_1001258_pt1 | contig 15564 bp, 12 predicted proteins | sample Malvired_Geostar_FD_83496 | JGI IMG/M metagenome (GOLD analysis project Ga0114898, IMG submission 83496) | Marine viral communities from the Global Malaspina Expedition - Malaspina viral metaG DeepMed_Geostar | ecosystem: Environmental > Aquatic > Marine > Oceanic | place: Mediterranean Sea... | reverse complement strand
GCCTTACTCCCCATCCCCAATCAGAGGCACGAACCCGCATGGCCAGGGTCAAGGTCGACAATCCCATCGTCGACATCGACGGCGACGAGATGACCCGGATCATCTGGCAGATGATCAAGGACAAGCAGGTCTTCCCGTTCCTCGACCTCGAGCTCGACTACTACGACCTCGGCATGGAGCACCGCGACGCCACCGACGACCAGGTGACGATCGACGCCGCCAAGGCGATCCAGAAGCACGGCGTCGGCGTGAAGTGCGCCACCATCACCCCGGACGAGGCCCGGGTGAAGGAGTTCGGCCTGAAGAAGATGTGGAAGTCGCCCAACGGCACCATCCGCAACATCCTCGGCGGCGTGGTCTTCCGCGAGCCGATCATCTGCTCGAACGTGCCGCGGCTGGTGCCGGGCTGGACCCAGCCGATCGTCGTCGGCCGTCACGCCTTCGGCGACCAGTACAAGGCCACCGACTTCTTGATGCCGGGGCCCGGCACGCTGACGATCAAGTTCGTCGGCGACGACGGAAACGTCATCGAGCACGAGGTCTTCAAGGCCCCGTCGTCGGGCGTGGCCATGGGCATGTACAACCTCGACGACTCGATCACCGAGTTCGCCCGGGCCAGCTTCGCCTTCGGCCTCGGTCGCGGCTTCCCGGTCTATCTGTCGACCAAGAACACCATCCTCAAGGCCTATGACGGGCGCTTCAAGGACATCTTCCAGAAGGTGTTCGACGAGGAGTTCGCCGACCAGTTCAAGGCCGCGGGCCTGACCTATGAGCACCGGCTGATCGACGACATGGTGGCCGCGGCCATCAAATGGTCGGGCGGCTTCGTCTGGGCCTGCAAGAACTACGACGGCGACGTGCAGTCCGACGTGGTGGCCCAGGGCTTCGGCTCGCTGGGCCTGATGACCTCGGTGCTGATGACGCCGGACGGCAAGGTGCTGGAGTCGGAAGCCGCCCACGGCACCGTCACCCGGCACTACCGCCAGCACCAGAAGGGCGAGGCGACCTCGACCAACTCGATCGCCTCGATCTTCGCCTGGACCCGCGGCTTCGCCCACCGGGCCAAGCTGGACGGCAACGACGAGCTGGCGAAATTCGCCGCCACGCTCGAGCGGGTGGTGGTCGAGACGGTCGAGAGCGGCCACATGACCAAGGACCTGGCGCTCCTCGTTGGCGACCAGCAGGGCTGGCTGACCACCGAGGGCTTCCTCGACAAGGTCGCCGAGAACCTGACGAAGGCGATGGAGGCCTAGAGAGGCGCTACCGCTCACGGCTTGAGCGCGGTCTGAAAGCAAGCCCCGCCGGAGTCGTTCCGGCGGGGCTTTTGTTTGAGCCAGAACGGCGTTCATGCATTGATGTCGTTAACCTTGGAGGCTCGCGTGAAGAAGCTGTTCGGCAATCTGTTGCTGCTCGCCGTCATCGCGGCGGTGATCAGCTTCTTCGCCGCGCCCGCGGTGGCCTTCTTCGGCATCCGCTCGGCGGCGGACGCCAATGACGTGTCGGGGCTGTCGCGGCTGATCGATTTCAGCGCCGTGCGTCAGTCGCTGCGGCCCCAGCTGTCAGGGAATCCGGCAGCGATGGCGCCGGCTCCGACCTTCCTTGAGGATCCGATCGGGGCCGTGCGTCGCCAGTTCGAGCCGAATGAGGGCGCCACCGTCGCGGACGCCGACGCCTATCTGACTCCGGCGGCGCTGGCCGGGCTGACGCGCGGGGAGGGCCGCTACGCCTCGCAGCGGTCAACCCGGCCCGGCGCCGCGACCGACGCCAACCCGACGCCCGCGCCGGTGTTCTGGGGCGTCAACCGCGCCCGGATGGCGGTTACCGACGAGGGCGGCTCGCGGACCATCTTCACCTTCGAGCGCAAGGGGCCGTTCGAGTGGAAGCTGGTCCATATCGGCCTGCCCGAGGGCGCCGCGCCCGCGCCCGCCGCTCCGGCCGCCGCAGCGGCGCCGGCGGCCAAACGCTAGGCAGTCCTCTCGACTCGCGGCAACCGTAGCCGTGGGGAGGCGTTTCGACGCCAGAGGGTAGCATGAACAAGAAAATCGTCGTCGGTCTTGCCGTCGCGGCCATCGCCGTATTCGCCATCGCCTGGGCCGCGGCCCCGGTGCTGGCCGCCCAGGCCCTGATCCGCGCCGCCAGGGCGGGGGACGCGGAGCGCATCGAGCAGCTGGTCGACTTCCCGGCGCTGCGCGAAAGCCTGAAGGACGAGCTGACCACCGAACTCGCCGCCCATATGCGCCGCGATCCGCGAATGGCCGACAGCACCCTCGGCGGCCTGGGCATGATGCTGGCCCCCATGCTGCTGTCGGGCGCGGTCGACGCCACGGTCACCCCCGAGGTCGTGGCGCAGATGGTCACCACGGCGGAGGCCCCCGATCCGACGGTGCGGGACCAGCCGGAGCCGGGCGACGCCTCGGACGGCGACGACATCCATCAGGCCTGGGGCTACCGCAGCCTCGACGAATTCGCCGTCACCCTGACCGACCGCGACCACCCGGACCAGCGGCTGGCGCTGATCCTCGAGCGGCGCGGCCTGTTCAGCTGGAAGCTGGCCGCCGTCGATATCCAGACCGGGGCCGAAGCCTAGCCCAGCGCCGCCCGGACCGCGGCGAGACCGTCCTCGGCCTTCGAGCCGTCCGGCGCGCCGCCCTGGGCGAAGTCCGGCTTGCCGCCCGCGCCTTGCCCGCCCATGGCCAGAACCGCCGCACGGGCCAGATCGGCGGCGTTGACCTTGCCGGTCATGTCGGAGGTCACGGCGACGGTCACCGCCGCCTTACCCTCGGTGACGCCGATCAGGGCGACGACGCCGGAGCCGACCTGTTTGCGGAAGTCCTCGGCCACGCCGCGCAGGCCCTTGCCGTCGACGCCGTCGAGGACGCGGGCGATCAGTTTGACGCCGTTGATCTCTTCCGGCGCGGCGCTTGCGCCAGAGCCGCCGCCGAGGGCCAGTTGCTTCTTCAGTTCGGCGACCTGCTTCTCCAGCGCGCGGCGTTCGGCGGTCAGGGCCTCGACCCGGGCCGGGACGTCGGCGGGCTGGACCTTGAAGGACTGGGCCAGCGACTTCGCCACCCCGGCCTGGGCGAGCAGATACTGGCGCGCAGCCTCGCCGGTCAGGGCCTCGATGCGGCGCACGCCGGCGGCGATGCCGCTCTCCGAGACGATCTTGAACAGGGCGATGTCGCCGGTGCGGGCGACGTGGGTGCCGCCGCACAGTTCGACGGAGTAGGGGCCTTCGCCAGCCAGGTCGCGGCCCAGCGTCAGCACGCGGACCTCGTCGCCGTATTTCTCGCCGAACAGGGCCACGGCGCCGGCGTCGATGGCCTCCTGCGGAGCCATCATCTTCGTTTCGGCCGGGAGGTTCTGGCGGATGACGGCGTTCACCTCGTCCTCCATCCGCGCCAGCTCGTCCTCGGTGACCGGGGCGTTGTGGCTGAAGTCGAAGCGCAGGCGCTCGGCGTCGACCATCTGGCCCTTCTGCGCCACGTGCGCGCCCAGCACATTGGCCAGGGCCTTGTGCAGCAGGTGGGCGGCGGAGTGGTTGGCGCGGGTGGTCAGGCGGGCGTCGGCGGTGACGCGCAGCTGGACCCGGGCGCCGATGGCGAGGGTCCCGGAGGTGATCTCGATGCGGTGGGCGAACAGGTCGCCGGCGTGCTTCTGGACGTCGAGCACTACGCCCGAGCCCTGCTGGCCGGTGGCGTCGGTCCATTCGATCTCGCCGCGGTCGCCGGCCTGGCCGCCGCCCTCGCCGTAGAAGGGCGTCTGGTCGAACAGCACCTCGGCGGTCTCTCCGGCGCCGAGTTCGTCGACCGACTGGCCGCCCTCGACGATGGCGAGCACCTCGCCCGAGCCCTCGACCGAGTCATAGCCGGTAAAGACGGTCGGGCCGAGGCGGTCGCGCAGGGCCAGCCATTCGCCGGCCGAGGCGGTCTGGCCGGAGCCGGTCCAGTGCTCGCGCGAGCGGGCCTTCTGCTCGGCCATGGCGGCGTCGAAGGCGTCGGTGTCGACGCTGAAGCCGCGGCGCCGCGCCTCGTCCTGGGTCAGGTCGAGGGGGAAGCCGTAGGTGTCGTACAGGGTGAAGGCGGTCTGGCCCGAGAGCACGCCGCCCTCGCCGAGATCCTTCGCCGCGTCCTCGAGCAGGCCCATGCCGCGGCCGAGGGTGGTGCGGAAGCGGATCTCCTCCTGCTTCAGCGTGTCCTCGATGAAGGCCTGGGCGCGGCGCAGTTCCGGATAGGCGTCGCCCATCTCCTGCACCAGGGTCGGCACCAGCTTGTGCATCAGCGGGTCGGCGGCGCCCAGCAGATGGGCGTGGCGCATGGCCCGCCGCATGATCCGGCGCAGCACATAGCCGCGGCCCTCGTTCGAGGGGGTGACGCCGTCGGCGATCAGGAAGGACGACGAACGCAGGTGGTCGGCGATGACCCGGTGGCTGGGGGCGCGGTCGCCCTCGGCCGCCGTGCCGGTCTGCTGCTCCGAGGCCGCGATCAGGGTGCGGAACAGGTCGGTCTCATAGTTAGAATGGACGCCCTGCAGGACGGCTGCGACGCGCTCCAGACCCATGCCGGTGTCGATCGACGGCTTGGGCAGCAGCGAGCGCGAGCCGTCGGCCTGCTGCTCGTACTGCATGAAGACGAGGTTCCAGATCTCGACCCAGCGGTCGCCGTCCTCTTCCGGCGTGCCGGGCGGGCCGCCCCAGATGTGGTCGCCGTGGTCGTAGAAGATTTCGGTGCAGGGGCCGCACGGGCCGGTGTCGCCCATGGACCAGAAATTGTCCGAGCCGGCGATGCGGGTGATGCGGCTTTCGGGCAGGCCGGCGATCTTCTTCCACAGGTCGAAGGCCTCGTCGTCGTCGATGTAGACGGTGGCCATCAGCCGGTCGGCGGGGATGCCGAACTCCTTGGTGACCAGATTCCAGGCCCGCTCGATGGCGTGTTCCTTGAAATAGTCGCCGAAGGAGAAATTGCCCATCATCTCGAAGAAGGTGTGGTGGCGGGCGGTGTAGCCGACGTTGTCGAGGTCGTTGTGCTTGCCGCCGGCGCGGACGCATTTCTGGGCGCTGACGGCGCGCTTGCTGGCCCGCGTCTCCTGACCGGTGAAGACGTTCTTGAACGGCACCATGCCGGCGTTGACGAACAGCAGGGTCGGGTCGTTCTGCGGGACGAGCGGCGCCGACTGGACCTTCTCGTGGCCGTCGGCCGCGAAATAGTCGAGGAAGGTCGAGCGGATCTGGTTCAGGCTGGACATGGAGCGCGCGGTCATTCGGGGAGGCGAAAAGGAACCGGCGTCATATAGGGCTTTCGGTCCGAAAGCATCACCCGCGCGTGAACGGCCCGGGCCGGACGCCTAGTGCGGGGCGCCGACCTCGTCGGCGGCGGCCTCGTCCTCCGACAGCAGATCGTCCAGCGCATCGATGAGGGCGTCGAGCTGGGCGGAGGTGGCGGTGACGGCCATCGAGCCCCCGCCGTCGCCCTCGATCTCGAGCAAATAGCCGTCGGGGGTTTCGGACAGGATGAACTGGCTGAGGGACTGGACCTGGTTGTCGGCCATGACGGGCTCCGGGTGAGAACGAACCCGACAACCGGTGCGCGGGAGGAAGGGTCCAGCCGGCAAAGAAAAAAAGGCCGCCCGACCCGGGTGGGGGGTCGAGCGGCCGCTCCGTCCGGCCCGGCCCGGCGGGGTCGGTGGCGGGTCGGCGGACCCGGCCGGAGAAGGTGGGGGAGGTAGACTCCGGCCCGGAAAAAAGACCGTCTATCTCGTCTACCTCGTATACCTTGGGATCAGCCCTCGAGGTCCTGGCCCTCGTCGGGTTCGGGCGTGCCCAGCAGGTCCTCGGCGATCTTGGTGGTCGAGGCGCGCACGGCCTTCTCGATCGACTCGGCGACGTCCGGATTGGCCTTGAGGAAGGCGCGCACGTTCTCGCGGCCCTGGCCGATGCGCTGGCTGTCGTAGGAGAACCAGCTGCCCGACTTCTCGACGATGCCGGCCTTGACGCCGAGGTCGATGATCTCGCCCAGCTTGGAGATGCCTTCGCCGTACATGATGTCGAAGATGACCTCGCGGAACGGCGGGGCGACCTTGTTCTTGACCACCTTGACCCGGGTGGTGTTGCCGACGACCTCGTCGCGGTCCTTGATCGCGCCGGTGCGGCGGATGTCGAGGCGGACCGAGGCGTAGAATTTCAGCGCATTGCCGCCCGTCGTCGTTTCCGGCGAGCCATACATGACGCCGATCTTGTGACGGATCTGGTTGATGAACAGGACGATGCACTGCGACTTGTTGATCGAGCCGGTCAGCTTGCGCAGGGCCTGGCTCATCAGACGCGCCTGCAGGCCGGGCAGGCTGTCGCCCATCTCGCCCTCGATCTCGGCCCGCGGCGTCAGGGCGGCGACGGAGTCGACCACCACGATGTCCACGGCGCCCGAGCGCACCAGGGTGTCGACGATCTCGAGCGCCTGTTCGCCGGTGTCCGGCTGGGACACCAGCAGGTCGTCGAGGTTGACGCCCAGCTTCTGGGCGTAGCCCGGGTCGAGCGCGTGCTCGGCGTCGACGAAGGCGGCGGTGCCGCCGGCCTTCTGGATCTCGGCCACGGTGTGCAGGGCCAGGGTGGTCTTGCCCGAGCTTTCCGGCCCGAACACCTCGATGACCCGGCCGCGCGGCAGACCGCCGATGCCGAGCGCCATGTCGAGGCCCAGCGATCCGGTCGAGACCGAGGGAATGGCCTCGGTCACGCCGTTCTTGCCGAGCTTCATCACCGAGCCCTTGCCGAAGGCGCGGTCGATCTGGGCGATCGCCGCCTCCAGCGCCCGTTGCTTGTCGCCGTCGTCCTTGCCCACCAATTTCAAATTCGCCTGTGCCGCCACCTTGCCACTCTCCCTTGCCATGATTCCCGTTTGGTATTCCGGGGGAGAGGCCCGCCTTCGGTCCGATGACCGTGACCCGCTCCCTGTGAGCAGGGATATGTGCACGGTTTGTTCCGGTTGCCAATATGTTCTTTTCGGAACGAGCGGGGGATACGTCCGATTTTGACGTGGGGCTTGGCGGAATTCTTCCCAACATCGCGCCCAAGGCGGCGGCGTGCCAACGCAACAGGTCTTGAGACGGATCCCAGCTTCCGGGAACCGGTCTCCGAGGGAGTCCACTATCGATCCTGCGCTGAATCAGCTTTCCTCCGTTCATGCGGCGGGTGGCGAACATAAGGACGGCGTTCTGGCAGGGCGGGGCCCTCTGGCTTGTCGACGCCCTGGCCGCCCCGGACCGAGCGCAATCGACGGAAGTGCACGCACACCACGCGATCCAGCTCGTCTTCAAGCTGGGCGGGTGGTTCGAGCTCTCGCCACCCGACGCGGCGCCGGTCCCGGGCGATGTCGTCGCCGTAGCGCCCGACGCGCGGCATCTGTTCAGGTCTGAGGGGCTGACGGCGATTCTCTTCATCGAGCCCGAGAGCCGGGCTGGGCGGGCGGTCCAGCGAAGGCTGTTTGGCGACACGGAGATCGTCGCCGCGCCAATGCCCTCAAGGGCGGTTCTGGATAGGCTCCGCGCCTGCCAGAGCGAACCCTCGCATCTGGAGGACATCGGGCGAGCGCTCATCGACGAGCTCGCGGCGGGCGAGGCGGCTGATGTCGCGGACCCGCGGATCGTGGCCGTCGTGTCGTGGGCCGCCCGGCGGATCGACGGCACGGTGGCCCTTGCCGAAGCCGCGCAGGAGGTGGGGTTGTCCCCCGGAAGGCTTCGGCATCTGTTTGTAGAACAGACTGGACTTCCGTTCCGAACCTACCTCCTCTGGCTTCGACTTAATCTGGCGGTTGCCCGGGTGGTTGCCGGGGCTTCCCTGACTGAATCCGCACACGACGCCGGGTTTTCAGATTCCGCCCACTTCAGTCGGACCTTCAAACGCATGTTCGGCGTCCAGCCGGCGGCCCTTCGCCTGATGTAGCCCTTACGTTCAAGTCGCCACCGTTCCGGGGGCCTAAACAGCGGACATCACCAACCGAAACGAGGAGTTTCAAATGTCCGACAAAGCCCCCACCCTGACCGAAGCCGCCGCGAAAAGCCCCGCCCGGGAGTCCTGCAAAGGGCGCGAGACCTGCGCCTGCGGTCCGAAATGCAACTGCGGCGACGCCTGTGGCTGCGCTGGCGGTGAACCCTGCTGACATGATCGTCCGGGCCTCGGTGACCGCCGAGACCCGGACGCTCTCTCCTGCCGGCCTCAGACGTCCAGACCCATGCCAGACCAACCGAATTCCGCCGCGGACGGATATGGAAAGACAATCATCTCGAACGGCGCCGGCGTCCGTGGCGTCGTGGTCTGTCGCGCTTTCGTCGAGGCCGACCGCCAGGCCTGCCAGGAGATCGCCGCGGAGGCGGCCGCCAGCTCCTACGCAACCGCCCTCCCGGACATCGCCGACAGCTTCGGTCCCGACGCTCCGCTTGAGCCAGCGGATCGCCGCTGGGTCGCGGTCCTGGCCGAGCAGGTCATCGGGTTCATCGACCTGGTCGGGAATCATATCGCCAATCTCTTCGTAGCCCCGGCGGTTCAAGGCCGTGGCGTCGGACGCTTGCTGATCGCTGCGGTCGAACAGGAGACCTGCGGCGATCTCACCCTGAGCGTATTCACCGTGAACCCCAGAGCGAAAGCCCTCTACGAGTGCCTCGGCTTTGCGGTCGAATCTGAGGGGTTGGCGGGCTTTCATGGCATCCGAACGGCAGTCTGGCGGATGAGAAAAGCCAGACCTCTGACACCGAGGTATCGGCTCGTTGTGTTCGACTTCGATGGCGTCCTCGCGGATAGCGCGGACTGGATGCTCCGAACGCTGCCGTTGATCATCGACGAGTTCGGCCTCAACCGGAAAACGGCCGACGAGCTTCAGGATCTCCGGAGCGCGCCGACGCGAAATGTCGTTCGTGCTCTCGGCGCCCCGGCATGGAAGATTCCATTCATCGCGCGCCGTTTGCGTCAGCTGAGCGAAGCCTCCGCCAGCGACATCGGTGTCTTTCCTCGCGTCGTTGAGCTCTTCGACGGTCTCCGTGCGGCCGACGTTACGACTGCCGTCGTCAGCTCAAACAGCGAGACTGCGGTCAGAGCCGTCCTGGGAAGGCAAACGATTGATCGGATCGACCACCTCGACTGCGGAGTGGGCCTTTTCGGAAAGGCCGCACGGCTCCGCAAATTGGTCCGGCGTCTTGGCGTCTCACCCGCAGAGGGGGTCTATGTCGGCGACGAGACGCGCGACATCGAGGCAGCGCGCCGGACCGGTCTCGATTCGGCCGCCGTCACCTGGGGCTACGGAACACGCGAGGTGCTGGCCGAGCATTCGCCGACAGTGTTGGCGGAGACGGTGTCCGACCTGAGGCGATGCCTGGGGCTGTGACCAAGGGGAGCCGGTCTGGCTGAGTCATAACGTCCGTTCGCGAGCACTCGGCCGCCTCCGCACTTGATCCCCGCCCGCCGCCGTGCGTTCAGAGGGGCATGACAAAACCCTCCAAACCCGCCGTCCTGTCCATCCGCAACGCCCGCCCCGGCGACGTCAAGGCGATCTCCGACCTTGTCGCCAAGGTCTACAAGGACATGCCGGCCTATACGCCGGGCATGCTGCGCGGGCAGATCGCGGCCTTTCCCGACGGGCAGTTCGTGGTCGAATACGCCGACGAGATCGTCGGCTACGCGGCCGGTTTCCGCATCGACGAGAAGACGGCGATGTCGCCGCACACCTGGACCCAGATCACCGGCGGCGGTTATGCGGCCCGGCACGATCCGCTGGGCGAGTGGTTCTACGGCATGGAGGTGTGCGTCGATCCCGACCGGCGGCGGCTGCGCATCGGCCAGCGGCTGTACGACGCGCGGCGCGATCTGTGCGAGGCGCAGAACCTGAAGGGCATCGTCTTCGGCGGGCGGATGCCGGGGCTGGCGCGGCGCAAGGCGGCCTATCCGGACGCGCGCGAGTATCTGGACGCGGTCACGGCGCGCAAGCTGAACGACCCGGTGATCGGCTTCCACATGCGCTCGGGCTTCGAGCCGATCGGGGTGCTGCAGAACTATCTGACCTCGGACACCGCCTCGATGGGCCACGCGGCCCACATGGTGTGGCGCAACCCCTACTATGCCGAGACGCACGGGCGTGGCGCGGCCTTCGCCGTCAAGGAGACGGTGCGGGTGGCGACGGTGCAGCTGCAGGCCCGCAAGGTCGCCAGCTTCGAGGAGTTCATCCACAACATCGAATATTTCGTCGACGTGACCTCGGACTACCGCTCGGACTTCGTGGTGTTTCCGGAGCTGTTCACCCTGCAGCTGCTGTCGCTGGAGAAGAAGAAGCTGACCCCGGTCGAGTCGATCGAGGCCCTGACCCGCTACACGCCGCGCTTCATCGAGGCGCTGAGGAAGATGGCGGTCGAGTACAACATCAACATCATCGGCGGCTCGCACCCGACGCGGACCGACGACGACGAGATCCAGAACGTCGCCTATGTCTTCCTGCGCGACGGCTCGGTGCACGCCCAGGAGAAGATCCACCCGACGCCGAACGAGCGGCACTGGTGGAACATCAAGGGCGGCGACATGGTCCACGCCATCCCGACCGACTGCGGCCCGATCGGGGTGCTGATCTGCTACGACTCCGAGTTCCCGGAGCTGGCCCGGCGGCTGGTCGACGAGGGCGCGCGGATGCTGTTCGTGCCGTTCTGCACCGACAACCGGCAGGGCTATCTGAGGGTGCGCTACTGTTCCGCCGCCCGCTCCATCGAGAACCAGTGCTACGTCGTGCTGTCGGGCAATGTCGGCAATCTGCCCAACGTCGAGAACATGGACGTCCAGTACGCCCAGTCCTGCATCCTGACGCCGTGCGACTTCCCGTTCGCGCGGGACGGGGTGGCGGCCGAGGCGTCGGAGAACGTCGAGACGGTAACCGTGGCCGATCTCGACCTGTCGGACCTGGCGTGGGCCAAGTCGCAGGGCACGGTGCGCAACCTGCGCGACCGGCGCTTCGACCTCTACAAGACGGTGTGGACCGACGGGGGGTGAGGCTCAGGCTTCGAGGGGGCGGCGCCAGGCGACGATGCCGAGGTTGGAGATCTGAACGGGCTCGCCGTGCTGGTTGCGGGTCTCGTTGCGGGTGCGGACCATGCCGCGGTCGGGGCGCGACTTCGACGGCGTGATCTCCAGCACCTCGATGTGAACCGTCAGCGCATCCCCGGGTCGGGTCGGGCGCGGCCAGGTGGTCTCGCCGCCGACGCCGATCAGCCCGCCGGCGAAGGGCAGGCCGTCGACGAGCAGCCGCATGCTCAGCGCCGCCGTGTGCCAGCCGCTGGCCGCGAGGCCTCCGAACAGGCTGTCCTCGGCGGCCGCCTCGTCGAGGTGAAAGGGCTGCGGGTCGTAGTCGCGGGCGAAGGCCTTGATGGCCTCCGTGGTGACGGTCACGGAACCGGTGGTGAAGGTCTGGCCGACGTGGAGGTCTTCCAGATAGAGCGGACCGGTCACGCTCAGCGCCCGTCCGCGGCGGGCGGTTCGGCCGGCATGGGCGCGGCGATCCGGGCCCAGCCGGAGACCGCAGCGCCGAGGACGAGAACGGCCAGCGCCGCCATCAGCCAGGGCCGCACGGCGCCGCGCTCCGGCGACAGCGGGCGGACCAGCATCAGCCCGAGCAGGCCGAGCAGGACCAGCACGCCGGGCATGTCCATGCCGATGCCGAGGAAGACCGGGTGCGACAGGGCGACCAGCCAGGCGCCGCCGACGGTGGCGGCGAGGGCGATGGGGGCGAGGGCCTTCGCCCGGGTCAGGCCGGGGTCGAGCAGGCTCGCCAGCGCCGCGACGCCGGCCGCCAGCAGGCCGGGCCAGAGGAACAGGAAGGCCGTCTCCGGGGCGAGGGTCTGGGCGGCGAGGCCGATGACCAGCACGAGGGCGATCAGGCCGGTCCAGCCGCCCCAGACCGTGCGCGGCGCCAGCCCGGGGGCCAGCGACAGGCCGATGGCGATCAGCGAGGCGATAATGACGACCGGGTTGTCGAAGCCGCCAAGGACGAGGGCGACGACGGCGGCGACCGCGACGGCCATGGCGGTGATGCGCCGGTCCGGCCGGCCGCGCCCGCCCAGCACGGCCATCATCAGGGCGAGGACGGTCAGGGCCGCCCCGGCCTCCATCCACGGCAGCCGGCCCAGCAGGGTGTAGTAGGCCTCGGCGCTCCCGGCCCGGCCGGACATCGGACCGGCCAGGGTGCGCACCGCCTGGGTCAGGACGAGGCCCGCGGCGACGAACCAGAGGCCGTCGAGGGCGCCGCGGCCGACGTCGGCGAGGGTCAGCCCCGCTCGGGCCTTGGCCCGCCACGCCGCGCCGCCGAGGAGGACGATCGCCAGCGCCAGCAGGCCCCAGCCCATCGCCGGCGGGTGGCTGATGATCACCCGTCCGAACAGGTCGGCGTAGACGGTGTTGGTCGTGGCGGCGGGCAGGGTCTCGGCCCGCGCCAACGCGTCGGCGCTCTCCAGCGCCTGGGCGCCGATGTGCTGGACCGCGCCCTGATCGAGCCCGTCGGGGGTGGAGTCGGCGTGATACTGCTCCGGACGGCCGATGAAGGCGAAGTTCAGGCCCTGGACGCCGCGGTCCTTGGGGATGGTGAAGTCGGTGCCGTTGGGCATCCGCTCGTAGACGAAGCCGGCCAGGGCGTTGGCGGTGACGCCGCCGTCGGCCCGCGTCCCGGCGTCGCCGAACAGGGCGATGGTTTCGGCGTTGCCGCGGCCGGTCTCGAACATCATGGCCCGGCCGCCGCCGCCGCGCGCCTCAAGATTGACGACGGCGCCGATGCGGTCGCGCAGGGGGTGGCCGCCCCAGAAGATGCGCGCGCCGTCGAGGCCGATCTCCTCGGCGTCGGTGAACAGCACCACCAGGGTGCGGTCGGCCGGACCCCGCGCCTGGATCGCCCGCACGGCTTCCAGCACCGCCGCCACGCCGGCGGAATCGTCCGCCGCTCCCGCCGACATCGGCACGGTGTCGTAGTGGGCCATCAGGGCGACGGCGGGCAGGGCGGGATTGCGGCCCGGCAGCACGCCGATCAGGTTGGTGGCGGTGAAGTCCGCCGCCTCGGGGTCTCCGCCCATGCGGCGCAGATAGCGGGCCGAGCCGCGCGAGATCGGCCCGGTCTGGGTCGAGACCTGCAGCCCCAGGTCCGTCATCCGCTGCTGCAGATAAAGGCGCACCCGCGTGTGCTCGGCCGAGCCGAGCGGATGCGGCCGTTGGGCGATCTCGCGCACATCGGCCATGGCCCGCTCGGCCGAAAAGGCGGTCGCGGGCGCGTCAGCCCCGACCGGCGCCGGAACCTGCAGCGAGAGCACGCCTGCCGCCAGCGCGAGCACAAGCGATCCGACCAGCCAGAACAGCCGCATGAGACATCCTCCCCGATGACGGCGCGAGCCTAGCGGCGCCGGGAGGCCGCGTCATCATCGGCGGGGATCAGACCGACCAGTCGCCGTGACGGGGGGCCAGTTCGCCGTCGATGGTCAGCATCCAGTCGCCGGTGAGGGCGATACGGGCCTCGAGGGCGAGGAACAGCGGCGTCGCGTCTTCGGCGCCCGGCAGGACCAGAGGCTGGTCGGCGTCCTTGGCCGCCTCAACTCCAGGCAGGACCAGCGGCTGGTCGTCGGGCACGGCGGGGAGGACGAAGGCGTCGTCGTCGCCGCCCTTGTCCGGCAGGGCCGGCAACACCAGCGGCTCGTCGCGAGGCGACGGGGAGAGAAGATGGTCCGGAATCGTTCCGTCCGGCCCGGCGGCGCCGGGGCCGTACATGCGATTCAGCTCGAGTTCCCTGCCGTCGCTGAAGCGGATGGTCTCGACCCCGGTCAGATGATCGCCCCCGTCCGGGCCCTTGAGGACGAAGTCGTCGCCGTCCATCAGCAGGCGGTAATCCGCGGCCACGCCCGAGACGAGCAGGACGTCGTCGCCGTCGCCGCCGTCGATCCTGTCATTGCCGAGACCGCCATCGAGGATGTCGTCGCCCAACCCGCCGTCGAGGATGTCGTGGCCGCCGGCCCCGAGAAGGGTGTCGTCGCCTTCCAGTCCCTGCAGGCGGTCGGCGGACTGCCTTCCGGTTATGTGAGATCCCGCGGCGGCGGCGATGACGTGTTCGACGCCCTCGATGTAGACGCGCCCCACGCCCGTGTCCTGCTCGCCCGGGGCGCCGAGGTCGAGGGTCAGATAGCCGGTGACCCCGCTGAAGTCCGCGACATCAAGCCCCTGACCGCCCCGCAAATAGAGCACGGGGTCGCTTTCCGCCGCCTGTCCGGAAACGCGCAGGACGTCCTGGCCGTCATTGCCGTTCATCCATTGGTCGCCGAAGGCGCCGAGAACCTCGTCGTCGCCGCCGCCACCGCTCATCTTGTCGGCCCCGGCCCCGCCGATGAGCCGGTCACCGAAATTGCCGCTGTTGATGGTGTCGTCTCCGGCTCCACCGTCGAGGAGAGCCGTCGCCAGAGCGCCCGCCGAACTCAGCTGATCGTTCCCGTCGCCGCCCTCGATGAGGCCGCCGCCGTTGATGACATCATCTCCGCCGTAGCCGAAGGACTGGTCGTGCAGCCCCAGGCCGCCGAAGATGATGTCGCGGAAGGCGCTGCCGTAAATCAGATTGAAATCGTCCGGACCGTCGACATCTCCCGGGTGGTTGCCGGCGGCGTAGAGCGTGCCGCCGTCGCCGCCGTAGATCACGTCAGAACCGGCGCCGCCGTAGATGACGCCGCCTCCGCCGCCCGTCAGGACGTCGTCGCCGTCGCCCCCGTGAATCTCGTTATAGTCGTCCCCGCCGTCGATCTGATCGTCGCCGCTGTTGCCGTTCAGCTGGTCATGGCCGCCGCCGCCGTGGATGACATCGTCACCCGACAGGCCGTAGATGACATCCTGACTGTCCGTCCCCTGGATGACATCCGCGCCGCCAGTGCCGCCCGGATCGCTGATCAGGGCCCCGGGAGCGAAGGCGGCCTGCGTCAGTGCAAGGGTCCCGCCAAGGCGCACCACATAGTCCGCTTTGGTCAGATCGCCGCTGCCGTCGAGATCGACGATCATGAACGTCACGCCGCCGGACGCCCAGGTCCAGATCTGGGCGAGGTCGGAGCCGTAATCGGTCGACGAGAACGACTGGCCCGCCTGCAGGGTGAATGCCGGGTTGTCGAGGGCGCCCCTGAAGATGAGCTTCTGCTGATAGTGGCCCGGGAGACCGAAGTTGAACCTGTCGCCTTCCGCCTCTTTGAAGTCGGTGATCAGGTGGAAGTCGCCGAGCTCGAAATTGCCGTCATAGTCCGTCCGGATAAGGTCAAACCGGTCGGCTCCGGTTCCCCCTGTGACCGTCGTGGCGATCTTGCCGAAGTAGAGAATGTCATCGCCGGCGCCGCCATCCGCGAGCAGATCGCCGTTGAAGCTGATGGTGTCGTTCCCGTCGCCGCCGAGCAGGGTGTCGCCCCCGGCCGCCGTGTCGTCCTCGCCGCTGGACAATACGTCGGCGCCTGCGCCGCCATCCAGCAGATCCTGGCCTTCGCGGGCGATCAGGCTGTCGTCGCCATCCTCGCCGTACAGCGCGTTCGTGGTCCCGACGTCGCTCT
>Ga0114898_1001257_pt1 | contig 15569 bp, 31 predicted proteins | sample Malvired_Geostar_FD_83496 | JGI IMG/M metagenome (GOLD analysis project Ga0114898, IMG submission 83496) | Marine viral communities from the Global Malaspina Expedition - Malaspina viral metaG DeepMed_Geostar | ecosystem: Environmental > Aquatic > Marine > Oceanic | place: Mediterranean Sea... | reverse complement strand
TTAAAGCTCTTTTAGAATTACCTAAATCAGAAAAAGATAAATCTGCAAGTTCATCATAATATTGTCTACTTGATTTTTGGGGCATATCTAATCTCCCTAAACTTTACCACCGGCTTTATAACCCTGCATAATCTTTCTACCACCTCTGCGAGAGACAGTACTACCCTTCTTACGACGTACAGAACCACCCTTCTTTACAGTACGGTCCATAGTACCTACGGCAGCATATGGTCTACGACCAAGAGCACGTTCCATGCCTTCACTTTCTGCTCTACGAGCTGCAAGATTTCCTCTAACAGCAGGATGACGAGCAGCTAAAGATTCGTCAAGTCGTGCATCATAACCCTGTGGAAGACCACCAAGATGTTTCTTTGCAACACCACCACGTTTACGTTTAACAGATCCACCCTTCTTACGTTTACGTTCTGGTAACGTACCAGATCTTTTCTCTTCAGCAGGATACAAACCAACATGACTCATTTTTCCACCAGACTTTTTATTTAATTTTTTTAATTTTGGATCATCTTTTTTGTATCCTTTTTGCATTAGATCCCACGCTTTTCTTTGTTCAGGGGATAAACTTGAAATAAATTTTTGAAATACTTTAGTACCTGCCATAATTAAGTTCCTTCTATATAATGGAGGAGGAGAGGCTAACGCATCCCTCCTCCTACATCATTTGCCTTTAGCTTCCTTGGTTCCCATACCAGCCTCTCCAATCGGAGACACCAAAGCTGTAACGCTCTCGTGCCTTAAACCGGAGGTTGCCAGTATCAAAATCAGGCTCCATCTTCGTCTGTAGTGGAGTACGTGCAAACATCTTCGTACCATTAGGAACGTCGGTCTTTACAAACCAGTCATCCGTTCCAGTAAAACGCCTATTGACATAGAATCCATCAGGAATCATGCCCATATGACGAGTGGCATTGATATCATTATTAGCACTACCGGGAAGACCGGGAGTATTCAGAATGGTATCAGCAGTATTCCATAAATCAACAGGAATATGCAAAGACGTGGCACTTGCCCCTACGAGGATACCACGATCATCCTTAATCTTTTGGACTTGCGTGATTGCACTCTCAAGAGTTCCGATAGCTAATGCAGCGGCAGTTGCTGTGTTAGTTTGATTACCATCAGAAATAGTAGGATGCGTACTTGCAAAGAACGCAACACCATCACCAATCGTATCAGTAAAGCCATTGGTAAACAGATTAGCAGCTTTGACCTCTTTAGTATTCGCCATCGCACGGGCCAGACCTCTGGCACGTAACTTGGCAAACGTATCATAAAGATTGTCTTCCATTGCCTCTTCTGTAATTGCAAAGGCTAGAGCAACAGTCTCTGCCGTGTAACGGGCAGTGTAACTCTCTTGTGCATCATCGTAGGAAACGGCAGCACCTTCAGACTTAACAGGAGCCGAACCGAAACCAGTAAACAAAACTTCCTCTTCAAAAGCACGGTCAGAATTTTCAACTTCATAAAGTGATTTATGTTCGTCGTTAACCTGTCCATACTCTATCCCGAAAACTGCATTTAGACCGGGAAGAAGTTCTTTGGCAATACTAGCTCTATTAATAGTCATAGCATTCTCTCCTTCCTATCTAAGCAGTGGAAACTGTAGTAGTTGCAAACCGATCCCTGTGCGTGGGTAACCAGACCTCAAGCATTGGATATTGATCAAGTCCGTCTGTACCTTCATTCGGATCTTGCGCCCGTCCAATAACTCGCACATTACCTACAATGGTTTCTACACCAGCAGCACTGGTTTCCACGAAGAACGCAGATTGTCCAGTTTTGGTACTACCGGCAGATGCCGTTGAAACGGTTGCCGTGTAGTTGAGAACTTTACAGATCTCACCATTACTACATGTTGCATTACCTTGAATGTAATACGTCTGATCAGGATCAGTTATGACATGGAACTGAATACATGTTGCGGCAGTAATAGCCTCTCCCGGCCAATACCGTGAGAACTTTTGACTACCATCAGTGTCAACATAATTACAGCCCATGAATACGCCCGAAGGCTTCATAGTTGCAGTTATACTTTCAGCAATGGTGCCACCTGCATCAATAAGAATCAAGTCACCAGTATACAGTTTCTTAGGAGCACGAGTTATAGTCGTGGGGGAAATAACAGTAGCTGTTCCACCAGTATTATAATTCATACCCTTTTTCCGAGCAGGAAGGAAGCCACGTAACGCTCGTGTACTTGACATAATAATTCTCCTTCCATTGTTTAAGGACTAATCCTGAAACGTAGGAGTTCGTCCTTTAAATGTTCTCGATTTGCTATTATTGGAAATTGGCATTTGAGGAGTAGAGTGTCTCATCAATTGAGAATTAACAGCCTCCAACATCTCATTTGCCTTATTCCTATAATGGCGTCTTTTGGCCTCCAGCTTGACCGTGGGTATTTTACCCAAGGCTATGTCTCCACGACAGACAACTCCAGCATAGCGACCTTCTTCTCTCACGACAGAAGTTGCTCCCATTTCAGGAACCTCTTCAGGAGTAACAAATTCCCATCCTTGTTGTTGTTTCTTACCAATTTCTTGATAATCATCTTTACCATTAAGAAGGATTCTTAACCAACCAAGAGACATATCTTGCTGATTAAATCTTTCTTCAACTCCACGGGGTATATGAATTGCGTTTGGCTCTTCAAAGACGTACTCTGTTTCCTCTCTGGTTTCGTTTTCCCTTAATTGAGAATTACGTGATTCTTCAATACGTGTCATAATTTCACCTCCACGTTACGTTTTAATTGCTGTGTATTCGCCATCGGCATTCTCTACCTTTAGCTTTTCCGCAGCATATTGTTCAAGTGGTATGCCCCAGTTTTGAGCAAGCCTTACATCTTCTTTCGTCAGCTTTACTTTACCGGGACTTGGAGTGGAACGTGACGCTCCAGCTACCACCTGAGCAGGTTTGGACGGTTGTTCCTGCACCGAACTTTTATCCAACTTATGAGGGAATGCCTCTTTAAGCCGATTATCAATCTCTTTATAAAATTCTGGATCACTTGGATCAAACCCTTCTTCTTTTAGTTCTGAATCTAATGCAAGAGCAGCAGCAGTCATTACTCTATCTTTTCCAAACCAATCATTATTCTGTGACCATTCAATTGCTTTTGGATCTGCTGTTCCCTGTGCTTGAACAGGTTGTACTTGTTGCTGAACAGGTTGAGATGCCTGTTCAAAAATAGCTTTGGTAGCACCAAGAGATTTAAGATCATTCTGCGCTTCATTCAAGAACTCTTGCGCTTGTAATATCTTTGTAGTATCTCCTTCATCATGTGCTGATTTATAAGCGGCTCGTGCTAATTCCATCTTGTCTGTTAATTGCTTCTCATTTGCATCAAGATTTAATTTACTTATATTGGTAAATTCCTGTTCTCTTGCAGTTATTTTACCAGTTAATTCCTCATTCTGTCTCATGAGTTGAGAGATCTGATCATCCCGATCTTTTCTCTGTTTTATTAACTGACGTATTCTTTTCTGAGCACCTTTTGTTTCAATACCTTCCAGTTCTGATTCTTCTGGTTTAGTTTCCGGTTCCTTCACTGGTTTCGTATCAGAAGAAGCTTCAGTCTTTAATTCTTCCTCTACTTCAAAATCTACTTTATTCTCTTCATTATCTGAAGTTACAGTTTCAACTTCAGTCCACTCTTCTTTTTTTTCAGCCATTTCAATTCCTTTCGCTGCTTACGAAGCATACGGTTTGACGTTCTAATCTTATTATACTATAAAACGAATTAAGATGCAACCTTTAAATATTAAGAAGTCAGATTAAATGTAGGATCTAAATCTCTTGGATGTTCCACTCTGCATATTACCTGATCATCAAATAACAAGATCAATCTTATTGATTTATAGAATAACTTCTGACCAGCATGTTTAGCGTAACAGACATAATCTCCAACTTGACACCATGCTCCATTGGGAAATTTTATCTCATCCTGATAAGCAAGATCTCCTATGGCAAGAACCTTTCCTACTGTAGTGAGATAGGCCATGTCATCTCTGGTTGAATCAGGAAGAACAATCCCCCCCTTTGTTACTCCTTTTATACTTACTGGTCTTACCAGAATATGATATCCCGGTAATTCTGGCAGAGGACTTGGATCTTTTACCTCATCCTCTGTGATCCACATATCATTCTTCATTGCTTTTCCTAGTTGTACCTGTTGCATTTACTCCTCTTCTTCGTATATACGACGTTTTACGATAGATGTAAAAATTTCTCTTGACCATTCAATTCCATGAATATGTCCTACTAATTCTCTGTAATGCGAATAACTATCCGCTGTACCTCCTCCTAGTATATTTTTCAATCTATTCAATTCATCATTATACTCCTTTACTACTTCATCCCATATTTCCATTATATTGTTACCAAGAATAATATAATAAGAGTAAGAGCACCAAATGCAATCAAAGAAGGTACATCAAAATAAACTATAACTTTCTTTAGTAACTTCATGATCGTACTGGCTTTGGATATTTCCATCCAGAATCAGGACGTTCGTTTAGAACACCTTTACGTGCTCGTGCTCCAACTCCACCATCATCAATGGAACGATTGGTAAAGTTACCATAAAGATCTTTAACTTTACCGGAAACATGCTTTGGATGTCCATCTGTAATTCCACGATCATCGTTTTTTACATGAGTAGGATATCCATCAGTTGTTCCCTTTTCATCATTAGGGTAGTGAACCCCTCCATACTTAGGCATCTTCTTCTCCTTTTTGTTTAGTTTCCTGTTCTATAACCTTATTAACTAATTCCATCATTTTTATATTTTTATCAGATTCAACCTGCTGTGCTTTTTCCATAATTTTTGCCTTTAAGGAAGCTACATCAATATTAACTTTCTCTTTTTCCAATGCTACTTTTATCAACAGATCTAGTGATTTCATTTCAGACTTCTGATCTTCAATGGCTGACTTGGATAAAAGTTCCACTGACTTCATAGTTTCCTTGCTGGCTCTATCAAGATCAGCCTTTTCCTTTTTAAAGGTAGCTTGCTGACCTTCAGCCACAACTTCCTTCATAAGTTTAGCTTCTTCCAGTTGAAGTTTCTGAGCATCCAAGGCAGCTTCAGCAGCATTATTAATGGCTTCCATCTGTAACTTCTGCTGTTCAAGTTCAACCTTCTTCTGTTCAAGAATAACAAGTTGCTGTTCAGGTGATTTTACCTGACCGGCAGCTTTATTGGCATTGAGTACTTGCTGTGCAGCATGAGCCATTACACCTTCAAGAACTTCCGGTCCTTGTTCTGGCATTTGCTCCAGTGCCTGTTTTGTTACTCCATCCATTTGTTCCTGATATTTATGAACCATGTGTTCCTGAATATTAGCTTCAAGTATTGGCTTTACACGTTGCATAACAGGATTTCCACCATTAAGTGGATCTTGAAGATAAGCCATCTTTACCTGTATATGTGCATCATGATTCTGACCAGTAAAGACAGCAATAGGTACGCCTTTTACAGCGGCCATAATATCAGATACCGGATCAAGTGCTTGTGGTTTTAATTTTGGTGGAAGTATTTCTTCCAAATTAGGCATATTTGCAGCACTCAATATAGTTCTACTTAATGCTTCCATATTGAACAAACCGGGAGGGGATTGCTGGGCCATTTGCATGGCCATTTGTGCAATCATAAGACGGTGAGCATTAGATGGAATATTTGGATCACTGACGGGGATCACGTCCACTCTTCCATCAAAATCGGATTTAAAGATATTCCGACTTTCAAATGGCACATCATAGGGATATTCACTTGGGAGATAATCATAATCGATTCTTGCCAAGATCCTAAATTCATCTCGCTGCGCCTTGTGAAGACGCTTATGAATAGCTGAGAAGAATTTACTGGACGCTTCCAGTAGTGCCATCGTTGTACCTACAGGACCATAGGAAGATGCTTCTGATACAATTTGTTCTGTACTATCGGCAAATTTCTGTCCGGCTGCTGTGACAAAACCCAGCATCTGGAACAAGGTTGAGGAAGGCTCTTTATAGGGGAGAGGAACGATAGCCTTCGCTAAGTCTATTCCTGTAGACTCAACTTCTTTAAACTCACCGGGACTGATTGGATCGTTATCGCCAACCATTCTAACACCCTTGGCCTTAAATCCTCCCGGTAGGTTCGCAAATTGACCTGCATCAATGAGGCTTCTCATTGCTGCTGTTGCACTCATGGTAAGATTACCAAGGAAATGCATCAGGCCAAATCCATAGAATCCAAAACCGGGTACGAATCTGTAATGGACAAAGTGAGTTATCTTTTCCTTATTCGTGTCATCAAGTTTATAGTTTCTACGAATACATAAAACTTTTCGTGACTGCTCTTCTATAGTTACAATATAGGGAAGAGCTATTCCTTCTTCTGCATTAGTTTCTTTTATTTCCAAATAACAATGTTGTTCAAGTAGAACATATTGTGGATCTGCATCTCCCGTTGGAGAGAAACCTAATATGGTATCCATCTTGGAGGCAAAAGCAGTTGGTTCTGGATTTGTAGCTTCAGGTAATTCCGTATCTGAATATATTCCTGAACGAATATCCTTTGCCAGATCAATTGGACTACGATAAATTACATGTGTATATCTATCTGCCTTGGACAAATTACTTGCATAGTAAGATACGTAGAATTGATCAATGGGAACAAATTCAGATACTGGACGTTTCAGATTTGCATCATAATAAACTTTCTTGAATGCTGATCCTATAAGTGGAAGATGGAAAAGCATCTTCTCAAATTCATCAAAGTATTCAGGCATCTGTTCCGTAAGCTGATAGTTCATAAAGTTCTTGACTCTATTTGCTTGCATCTCACGCTTGGGATTGGACTTACCAAGTATCTGCGTCTTGATTGGTCCTCCTGATGGAAAGAGTTCCTGTGATGCTTTACTCTGGAATTTAACTGCTGACTCTACAAGTAGCGGATGAACGGCAGTACAGGCACCCTCAAATGGTTCTGAAGTTTCCTGAATCTTTAAACCTAATAGGTCAAAGCCCCGCTCAAACATTGACTCCCATTCCTGACGAGAGTTTTTATCCGCATCATAATTATTATATACTTCGTTTGCTATATCATTTAGTACATTATCATCAAGATTTTCAGCAAGATTTACATACCATTCTTTTATAGGAGCTTCCGCTTCCATCTCTATGGTACTAGTAAAATCAACTATTACGCCGCCATCAGGTTCAATCTCAAATGTTGCTTCCTGTTCTTCGTCTACCTCAACAGGATTTAATGGAACAACATTTGAAATTGCCTGTGGTATCTGTTCAAATGGATTTCGTTCTGTAGCCACCCCTATTTCCCCTTCTTAAATCTTTCAGCAACAATATCTTCTATTCTTGGAAGCATACGCAGTCCACTATAGCCTATGAAGAAAGCCATTACTGGCCCCCACATTACGTCAAGTTGCCATTGTTTCATAATGGGAGGAATTAAAAATTCTGCCGCAGCCCATCCAACAAGTATAGCTAGTCCAAGATCTCTCCATGATATCTTTTTATTGGTCGCCCAGTTTGCCAGACCACCTACACCACTTGCACCTATGCAACATGCTTTAGCTCCTAATGTCATAATAAGCCATTCCAATATAAATCCCCTTTTTTACGTTCATCTTTATATTATACACCTATGCACGCCAATATGCAACCCTTTTCTTTCTTTTAGGTTCATCTTCCCATTCTGGATCTTCAGGATGGGTTAAATGCCATGACTCTCTCATGAAATGAATTGCCATTGTAAGTGCATCCACCTGATCATCATGAGCTGCATTTGGAAACTGTATTAGTTCTTCCAACAGATCATCAGCCCATTTTTTATTCTTTGGTATCCATACTCTTCCTGACTCCATCATAGGAGAAGCTGCATATACACGACTTACTTTATCTCTATCTGGTAAATATTCCCTTACGGGTAATCCACTTCTACGCATATCCTGTATTAGCGATTGACCACTTGCCTTCTTCTCTATGATACATACGTCCGGTTTAAATTCCTTGAAGAGTAATTGTGACATTCTACGTAATTCTGGATATTCAAAGCGACCTTTTATATTTCCTAGTAGTATCAGATTGGATGCATAGGTTTCCCTACCTTCTTCATCCTGATCATACATGGAGAATATACCCCACGTTTGAATTACACTAAAATCAGCCGTAGTTCGTGTGGAAAAGGCCGTATCATATGTTTGTAATATGAAATCACATGTCGGAGGATCTTCATATTCCCACCATTTTATCCATTTCTTCTTTATAAGCCCACCTTCTTCTGGAGTTGGATTCTGCATATACAGAGCATTCCAGTATCTGGCTCCATTGGAGGCTTTAATCTCATTCTCATCTATTTGTAATATGTGCTTTGGCTTCCATTCTGGAAAATAAGAGCTACCTACGGGTAAATTAAGGAGTTCAGATGCTTCATCATCCAGCCATGCAGGGATTCTTACTACTTTCCATGGAATAATTTCATATTCGCTCATTTCCTCTTCTTGTTTCAGTAGCCAGCCACATAGATCATCATAATGGTAGCGGGTATTGATTATGAGTATGGCTCCATTGGGCATAATACGAGTACGTAGACCAGCAGGATACCATTCCTTTACGTATCTACGCCCTGCTTCCGAATATGAGTCCTCTTCGGACATCACATCGTCCAGAATGGCTATATTAGCCCCTCGTCCTGCAATCTGGCTACGTACTCCGGCTGCATAGTATGTGCCATTCTGTGTTGTTTTCCACTTTCCTGCTGCTCGTACGTCCGTTCGGAGGGAGACACCCTTGAAAATATCCTGAAACTCTTCAGAATTAACAATGTCACGAACAGAACGGCCAAAGTCGCTAGAAAGTTGATCACTATGAGAAACAGTAAGAATTTCATGCGTTGGATTTCTTCCTATATACCATGCTGGAAACAATTTAGAGCAAAGAACAGACTTGGAACTACGTGGTGGAAGGAACACCATTAGTCTTTTTATCTCTCCAGACTCTAATTGTTTTAATTTATTAGATATTAGCTCAATATGTCTCCCCATCTTCCAATCTGAAACAAGAGTGGGAGCCATTAGACGGACAAATGTGAGGAAATCTGATTTAGTTTCTTGTAGTATACTTATATTAAGTAGATTATTAAGATCTATAAAAGATGATAAGATGTTTTGTTGTTGTGTTTCCATTGTACCTTTAGTAACTATATACTAAATCAATCATTATAACCTTCTAATATCTAATTATACACTATAATCTAACTATATACAAGCATTATTTTTAAATACTTATAAGTAGCTGAAAAATATAGTGATTATAAGCCCGTAGTTTTTGGTAAATATATGTCAGTACCATTATATATATATGCATGCGAGCGCACGTTTGGGCGTACCCCCGTGAAGACTTTCAAAGTCTTGACAAGTCTTGCCAAAAACAGATACCTTGCTGCAAAAACAGACTACTACTTAGTAGTCTGAACTAGCTATAAAACTACTACTTAGCTTTCTACGAAAGCAGTAGTTTTATAGAGGGAAGTTTTGGGTTGACGATGGAGATTGTGGAGTTCATCGGAGATGGCTCTAAAGAGTCTCTTCAGAGACTCAAAGGCTGCTGCCAACTACTTACTTAAGTAGTTGAACTAGCTATTAAATACTAGGTAGTTAAGTACTTACGTACTACCTAGTAGTTAATAGAGACTTGGATGAACTTGATGAATCGGAGATTGCCAAATGAAGAAAGCAGCATTTGTGGTTTTCAGTTACCCTTCAAAGGGTAATGTTGTGTGTTCTCTTGAGAACGCCTTGGATTGGGCAGACTCACAGCGTAAGCTGTGGTCACCCTCCGAAGTTATCTGGGAGGATGGAACCACCTCCTATGCTAAAGGCTGGTGGTTCTCCCGCAGCACCAAGATGGCTCGCATCGGTGCTGGTGCCTACGGCGACTATGTAGTCGCAAGGAGGTAACTTGCCATTAGCTTTAATACTATAAACTACTACTTAGCTTGGTAAGTATACCAAGCAGTAGTTTATAGAGTACTGCAATTTCAACCCCGATCTCCTGAAAGGAGAATATTATGTCAAATTTCGTAATGCAAGTCCTCGTTGACGGTTCTTGGAACAACATCAACCGTGGTGACCAGCAGTTCCAGCGTACTTGGTCAAAGATTGACGCTGGCCTTCCTGTCCGTGTCTTGCACAAAGCAAAGACCAAAGCTGGGGTCTTTGGCCGCTCGTTCAAGGTGGTCAAGAACGCAGAGGCTTTGCCAGAAGGCTTTGAAGCCTCCGGCTTTGAAGTCGCTGCGTAGCTTGTCTTGACTTTGTAAGCTCCATGAGGTATAATCCTCATGGGGCTACAGAGTTGGCTTTGATGAGCCACCAAGGTGGTTCGTTCAAGCTAACTTGTCTTGAAAGGATACAAAGATGCTAACTTGGACTTTTACATTTCAGACTTGTAACCGTCGTGAACTTTCAGACTATGAATATACCTTTGATGTTGAAACTCCACATAACTCTACCTATGCCAAAGCATTAGAGAAAGCGAGAAAGATGCTACCTCTTGGTGAAAAGGACAACCACTACAGTCAGTATGGAGTTGAGTGGACAATCAAAGATGTAACAGTCTATGACGATGAGACTGAATTTGTAACCAACGACGAAGATTGAACACTTTGTCTTGCCTATGCGTTATGGGATTAACAACAACAATCCAAGGAACTTTGCACCATGCAAACAGCAGAACAATTCCTGACTTGGTATCTTGATAAAGATAATATACTGCTATCAAATACCGAAATTGACACCGCAGAGATAAAGAAAAAGATCTTTGCATTACCAAAGACAGAGCAAGAACGATTGAGGCTAGCTCTGTCTAAACGCTAACTTGATAAACCTAATTAAGTCCCTATATACTGAATACAATGAAGTATATAGGGACTAATTAGATAGGGAATTTTTACCATGACAGCAGTCCATTGGACGCAAGAAGATTTCTTGACGTGGTTACGTGACAAGAACTTTGGTCTTCCTAGTACAGAGTGGGAAGAAGCCAACGAGAGAATCAACGCTATGTCTAAATCAGAGAGAGAGCATTTAATATGGCGTTTGTTGAACGCTCAGTTAATTCTTTGGAACAAAGCAAGTGAGGAGGACGTGTAATGTCAGAGATTAAAGTCAAAGTCAAGAATGTCTATGGTCAAGATCTTGTCTATCCTATTTGCCCAAAGGCAAAGATATTCGCTCAAATAGCTGGAACAACAACCATTACACCAGAGACTTTATCAAAGATAATGCTCCTTGGTTATGACGTTATTAACGAACCAACCAAGTTGAATTTCAAGAACATCTAACGGGAGATTAAGATTATGATGGAAAATAGTACGGTATTGTTCTTTGTCTTGATGGGATTTTTCTTTGGTAACATTAGTGGTATCTTGATATACCATGCATTAATGGGAATTGGACTATGACTTGGCTTGACATTGGCATTATAATCATGATACTATCCTTCTTGCCTTTGGCAATAGGTATAGTGGGACTGTGGATTACAGCCATTCGTTTTGCTATCTTCCAGATCTTTGAAGATAATCAAGATGATTGGATGGAGAAACTTGCAGAGGATGCAAGGAATAAACGTGGCAACATCTTACCAAAGGACTAGTAGTATGAATAAAAACATTGTAAGAACACGCAGACCATTCGCTGCTGCAAAGTTACAGAAGCGTGTAAAAGGAGAGCTTCTCAAGTACTATGTTGACAAGCGTATCAAAGCTGGTCGTGAAAGTAAGCTGCAAGGATGGGTAATGTCCGACATTCTCAAGCAAGTAGCTCAAGACTTGGGACGCAACGCTGTGCCACAGGCACGTCAGTACATAGTCAAAGAAGTGTGCAGCATAACTGAATACTAATTAAACCTGTCTAGTTAAGTACTTACGTACTAGACAGGGTTAATTAGAAATATGGAGAATGAAATGGCACGTTCAATGGCTGAAGCATGGGAAGATGCTTTGGAAAAGTGGATGGCTTCTGTTCCTGTAGTTAAAGTTGAAGAAATAACAGTAACTCAAGAAGAATGGGATTATATAGAAGACTGGAAATGGCATAAGGAGTAAAGACTATGCAAGTAAAAGATTACTTGAGATATTGTGAAGATATCGGTATGTTTGCTACTGATAGACCTATCAATTCCATATCTTTGAGTTCACTATTATCAACAACTGCATTGTTAAGTGATAATCTTAATACAGTAGAAGGATCTTGTATTCATAGAACCCCTTTCTGTGACGAGACTTGTTACAACATTAAGTTGTACAAGATGTATCCAAACATGGTAGTCAAAGATATACGCAATGAAGATGTGTGGCAGAACATAAAACCTATACAAGTTAAAGAACTTTTGGCTAGAAAGAGGAAGCAAACCAAACGTGTTCGCCATTGCACCAGAGGCGAAGGTATCAAAGAAGAGGCTGATATATGGAAACATAAAGCAGAGGCAGAGGCTACCCCTGAGAGTGTCTGGTGGATACCAACAAGAGCATGGCGTGATCCTACTTTAAACTTCTTGATACGAACTGTCTTATTTCCTATCAAGAACATAGCTATGAATGCCAGTGTTGATCCATCTAATACAAAAGAAGAATGGGAGATGCTTGAACGTCAAGGCTGGAACATTATGTTCTATGGTGATGATAGTCTTGATAAAAGTCCAGCGACGGGCAAGCGAATGTTCGATTGTCCAAAGACAAAGAAAGGATTGAGTGGTCATTGTGAAATCTGCAAAGCTGGATGTTTTAGTCAAGTGACTATAGGCAGACAGCAGATTGTTAAATTGTACCAACACTGAAGTGAGGAAAATGAAATGAAGTATATGACAATTCCTACGCTGACAAATAATAATAAATTTAAGATGAACATCTATGAAAATAGAGCGTTTGTCGAAACAAAAGTGTCAGTCAGTCTTCCATCTCTATTAAATTTAAGATCAAAGAATGATAACTCTGATAAAGTTTTTGATAGAGTATCATGGAAAGCAACAATGCCAGAAGGATGGGAATGATGTCACATCACTGGAATAATATAGCCTATGAGAGCCGCCAAGAGTTGTATTGGGAGAGCTATGACAAGCTCATAGCAGAAGGATATAACGCTTCAAAGGCAGAAGATAAGGCTATGGAAATAATTGAAAGAGATATAGAAAATGGTTTGGCGAGAAGGTATCTGCTTACGTGAAGAACAAGAATGGGATGCGAGAGATCCCCTTTGAAGGAGGGAACTATGCACATAGAACTTTGGAAAGGTTGGTGGTACATAGTTGATGGACCTGAAATAAAGATAGGACCGTTCTTGACATTTCAAGAAGCCTATGAGATACTGAACCGAATGAAACTGGAACCTAATTAACCATGTGTAGTGAAGTTCTTACGAACTACACATGGATTAATTAGTATAACTGAATGGAGATTGATACTCAACATGAATTTTGTATTCCGTGTTCGCAGTCGTGACCGTTACTTTGGCTCTCGCAAAACCAAGGATGGTCGCCGCTTTGATCTTGGCACATGGTATCTTCACCTTGCCAAGCCTTCACATTTCTGGAATATTTCTGGGATTGTGGATATACGTGGCCGAACTTTTGTGATATAATAAACAAAGGAGAGGGTGTGTCAGAGACACCCATTTTCCAGCTTGGAGAGGAAGATGAAACACTATGACAAAAGAAAAGTTATCAAGATTTCTAGTCCAGATTGCAAGAACCTTTATGAGATGCAACAAAACTATTCTGGACTATGGAGAGCATTGGGATTACAGGTAACTAAAGTAAAGGAAGGCTTTGTTATCCGTAGTAAAGAGCATACCTATCAACTGGAGGTTTGATATGACAAAACCTTTTGAAACACATGCTGATATTGATCCAATAACGGAGAGTTATATCTTGACAGTATCAGAAGCAAGTAACATATATGAACTTGACATAGATCACATCAATGATCTTCTTGAGTGTGTAGATAGCGGCGTTAAAGATTTAGAACGCCTGACCATACCAGATTTTGTACGAACTTTAGAGAAGGAAATAGCATAATGTTTGACCACTCACAGATTGACTTCACCGTCAAGAAAGAACCACTATTTTATGACAATGAAAACTATACTCCTGTCTTTGGTGACAGGATGGAGCCATTGTCAGGGGATATAGGCATGGTGCTGAAGCGCACTGATACCAAAGAACCTCTTGCCATAGTCTCTTCGGCATACGAACCTGTTCAGTACGATCCTTTGGTAAGCAAGGTAGAAGAGGCACTCACCATATCCGGTCTTGATATGACCGATGCTGAGTTTGAAACTAATGTCTATGATAAAGGTGCCAAGCTGGAGCTACGTGCCAAGTTCCCTGCACATAGTATGTTTCTTGATGAAGATAAAATTATACCGGAGTTCTGCTTTCGGACTTCACATAACAAGACATGGGCTAACAATGGTATGATGGGACTATGGCGCAGCAAGTGCTGGAATACATTAGTATCAGGAGATAAGTTAGCTTATGTCTATGGCAGACATACAAAGAACTTCAACGTACCTGCATTCGCAGCAAAGATCAAGAATGCTGGAGCTTACATAGCTGGCGAAGGGCTTAGTGAGATGAGGAAGTGGTATAATACTAAAGTATCTCGTGATGCTACTATTGATCTGTTCACCAAGACTCTTGCAAAGAGAACGGATAACGTCGCTCGTAAGACAGTAGCTAATAAGGTTATGTTAAGTAATCTGATGAAGATCTTTGACGAAGAGAACCGTCACCTGCATGGTCGCAGTCTCTATGAGAGCTATGCTACACGTAACAAAGGTACTCTGTGGACTGCATACCAAGCTGCTACTCACTGGTCCAGCCATGATAAGAATACAAATGCTCGTCCTTCTCATAATGTAATAGGCATTAGAGAAGATCGTGTAAGGAAGATGCTCCACTCCTCTGAGTGGCTGGCATTGGCCGCATAAGGAGTATATACTATGGAAAAACACGAAGAAATGTTTGTTCATGTAGGTCCGATGACAGGATGTATTCTTCTTTGGGAAAAGATACCAGAATATCTTGGAAGATATGGTGGTGTTCGTATATCTAGTGTGGATGCAAGAGATGGATTTACTATATCTTTTAAGGAATATGATGTTAAGCCTTTACTTAGAACGATTGAACAGATTAAGGCTAAGAACCTTCACTTCCCATACGATCAGCATGTTTCCCGTTTGGAAGAAGATATAAAAAGAGAAGCAAAGTTTACAGAATAAGGAACTTAAACTATGAAAGATCAGAGAGTTGTAGGTAAACGTAAGAACAATCCGCTGGCAAAGCAACTCTCTGATCCTATGTGGAGGAAGAGAGTTGTGTCCAGCAAAATTGTTTACAATCGTAAGAAATTAAAGGACCATAGCAAATGAGATACTATAGACCTTCCCTTAGAATTATGTTCCCTTATTGTTTCAAACTAGACAAAGAGGGATATGTTTTGGCTGCTTTTAACCGTGAATATCAGTATATTCCAAGAGGCATTCTCCGT
>Ga0114898_1001254_pt1 | contig 15598 bp, 14 predicted proteins | sample Malvired_Geostar_FD_83496 | JGI IMG/M metagenome (GOLD analysis project Ga0114898, IMG submission 83496) | Marine viral communities from the Global Malaspina Expedition - Malaspina viral metaG DeepMed_Geostar | ecosystem: Environmental > Aquatic > Marine > Oceanic | place: Mediterranean Sea... | reverse complement strand
GACTGTACCCGACCGGCCTGCACCAGCGTCTCCAGCGCACGCTGCACGGTGCGCTGGCTCGTCCCGAGCGCAAGACCGAGCGCCGAACTCGACCAGCACTCGCCATCCGCCAGGCAGGCGAGCACAGCGGCGTGCTTCTCCTCGACGGGGCGTGCCAGCACGACGACCTGCTGTGTCCCAAGGGGTGCCAGCACAAACCCCCGCTTCGTCGCGGTCACAGCGGCCAGCCCGTGCAGCACGGCCCGAAGACGCCCGATCTCCACGCGCAACCGGACCCTGTGCGACTCGTCGACGACTCGGGTTCGAAACGCCTGTTCGATCAAGGTGCGTCGCGGTACGTCAGCCGGCCAGGCTTCGCCCAGGACACGGACCAGTGCAAACAACAGTGGGCGCCTGATCAGCGAAATGCTCGCTCCGCCCTTGCACACCGCATGACGGCACGCATCGACGACGACCACACCAGACGCCAGTATGCGCTGCACCTCATCCAACTGAACGAGGCGGTCCTGGCGCGGCGCGATCAGCCGCGCCACCGGCTGGCTCAACGCACTGGCCACACGCTCGAGCTGTGCACTCAGCGCAGGAATGCAGGCACGGTACGCGGCATGCTGCGCGCGTGCCAGCGCCATACGCGCGCCTTCGACCTGCATGCGTCGCAGCGCTATTGCCGCGACCACCAATTCATGGATGGCCGTGGACGCCGGGCTGAGTGCTGCCGAATCCAGGTCGCCAAGGGCATGTTCAGCCTCATCGAGGCGCCCGGTAAGCACCAGTCGCCGAAGCGCGAGCAAGCGCGCGTGCGCCGCATTCGGCCAATCGCCCCGCGCCTCGAGCGTCGCTCTCGCATCATCGAGCCTTTTCGCTGGCCAGCCCAGGTCGCGCGAGGCCAGCGCGATCTCGGCCTCGGCAACGATGCATCGGGCGCGAGGCACCGCGTCTTCGGCCTCGAAGGTGCAGGCGGCACGCCTCAGCAAAGCCTTCGCCCGAACGAAATCCCCGAGTTGCGCCATGGCAATGCCCCGAAGCGCGAGTGCCGACGGCTCGCCGCGCAACGCGACCCTCTTGAGTGCGCCAAGTGGATCGCCGACGGCAAGTGCCTGCGCCGCGGCGGCCAGCGGCTCGTCCATCCGACTTTCGCCCACGCCGTCACCCCTTGCTTGCCATCGAATGGTCATCGAGGTCGACGGCGGTGCCGCCCGTGTTCGGCCAGCAACCCGACCCATCGACCTGGCAGGTGGTCCTTGAGTGTCCCACCTGATTAACGTCCCGCCATGCCTACCGATTCGATTGCCCCCCGTGCACCCAAGGGTTCCAATCGGTCTCTGCGCGCCTGCCGGTCACCCTGCTATTTGGTTTTTAGCCAACTGCAGGACCGTCTCGGGTGATGGACCGACAATCAGGCGCCGATAAGCGCATCTATGTCCAACGCGTTACGTGGGCATGGCGAAAGCCGAACGGCTAGCCTTTCTTGACGTGGACGGAATCTCGCATGGCTTCGCCCAGGGCCTCACGTCCACGCTCGATCAGGACCGTTGCGGCACTCTGTATATCCTCCGGAGCCTTGTTCTGGCTCAGCTTGAACTTGCCGGTGAGTCGGGTGATTTCGATCTCTATACCGACGATAGCCAGCATCATTGATGCAAGGTATTCCTTCGGCGCGTCAGTCATTTTCCACGGCTTGGGTTCGGAAGCCTCATGGGCACGGGTCAGCTTTGCGACCAGCCCCCTCACATAGCGTTCATCGTCTCGAATCGTGATGCGGCCATGTGCATGCACCACCTTGTAGTTCCAGGTGGGGACCTGCTTGTGGTGCTCGTGCTTGCTCGGATACCAGTTAGGCGAGATATAGGCTTCCTCTCCCCGAAACACGACGAGCACTTCATCACCGTTCTGAACGTCTGTCCAAACCGGATTGTTGCGTGCGACATGGGCATGCAGCGCCCCAAGCGCCCCTTGCTCTGCGGCCAATTCGAAGGGGATGTGATTGGCGTCCAGACCGCTCTCGCCCGCTGTAAAAAGCGTGCCCAACGGGTGCTGCCTGACGAGTTGGAGCATGGCCTCAGTCGAAGGGGCGCTGAAGTGTTCTGGAACGTACATATCACCACCGGATGGTTGCCGAAACCCCGCTATAAGGAGGCGATTGAAAACAAGCGAGGCGCCCCAACCTTATCGGTTAATCATAGTTCCAGATACGAGCATTTCGAATGAACACTCCGATGATGATCCTGTGTGCAGTGCTCAGCGTTGGCATTGTTGCCACAGGCGCGGTGTTGGATCTACGCGCTGCCGAGCGTGACCGCGCAGCCCGATCCACCGACTACGGCAATCCAAACACCCTCCTCACCCTTCGCCACTCGCGGGTCGAGGACGAGGCGAGCGACGCTTGAGTCTTGCCCAACACAAAGCGCTCACCCCTATCGTGCGTCCGGGCAGATCATGGTAAGCGCTGCAGTTCCTGTCCTGGCTGGACGCTCCAGGAAATGGCGGCTGGTTCATGGCGAACGTGCCCGTACCGCGCCCGGCGTTGTCTCGATCCCCACCGGGACCGGATTCCAATGGGCCTTTCGGAGGCTATATCGCTGACGTACTGCCAGCCAGCGATATAGCATCCGACACGTCAGCGGCGAGTCGCTGAATCCCGGCTCTGGATGAGATTGGAATACGCCGGCAGATGCCCCGCAAGTATCCCACCGAAACCCTCGATATCGTTGCGCCAGTCGCGGTGGAGTTCGCCCGCCATGGAGAACCAGTTCATCAGCTGGACGCCCGCCTGAGACATGCGATTCCAGGCCGCGTCGCGCACCGCCGGGCTGAAGGTGCCCGACGCATCGGTGATGACAAAGACATCGTAACCGGCCTCACGTGCCGACAACGCCGGGAATGTGACGCAGACATCGGTCACCACACCGGCAATCAATAATTGTTTCTTGCCCGTATCCCGGACGGCCTGGACGAAATCTTCGTTGTCCCACGCGTTGATCTGACCAGGACGCGCGATATACGGAGCGTTTGGAAAGGCGTCCTTGAGTTCGGGGACGATGGGGCCATTCGGACCGTCTTCGAAGCTGGTCGTGAGAATCGTCGGGATATTGAAGAACTTAGCAATATCGGCTACGGCCAACACATTATTCTTGAACTCGTCCGGACTGAAGTCACGTACCAGCGACAGTAGCCCGGCCTGATGGTCGACCAGCAACAGAGCCACGTCATCTTTGTCGAGACGCTTATAGGTATAAGTCATGATGGGCTTCCTCATATGTACATTGAAATCCGGCAGGCCGGCTGCCGGGCGCTTACGAACGCGGTAATCCCGCTGATCGTTCATTGGCCGATCTTCCCGCCGGGAAGTCGACTAAAGCTTGCTGGAGTTCCGCTTCGGTGGTGAGGAGGAACGGCCCGAGCTTTCCAGCTCGTCAATCTCAAACCCTCGATTGCGGAATGGGCGCGTGGTGCTGATTGAGGCAGCGTAGACAAGAAGCGTTACTGGCAAAAGACGGCATAATCGGACGCATCGTTCTAAAAATAGGACATCGGCATGCAGGATCTCAACGCGCTCTACTATTTCGTCCAGGTGGTGGATCACGGCGGCTTCGCATCGGCAGGTCGCGCGCTGGGCATCCCGAAATCAAAGCTGAGCCGCCATATCGCCCGTCTGGAACAGAGACTGGAGGCCCGTCTCATCAATCGCTCGACACGGCAGTTGTCGGTTACCGAGCTGGGGCTTGGTTATTACCGCCACTGCGTGGCGATGCTCGTGGAGGCGGAAGCGGCGGACGAACTGATCATGCATAACCTTGCTCAGCCTCGCGGAACGGTGAGACTGAGTTGTCCGCCGAGCCTGTTGCATTATCTGATCTCCCCGCTGCTGGTGCGCTTCATGGAACAGTGCCCGGAGGTGGAGGTGCACGTCGAGGCCACCAGCCGAAGGGTGGATGTGATCAAGGAAGGGCTAGACATGGCCATTCGAGTCCGCTTTCCACCGATCGAGGACAGCGACCTCGCCATGAAAGTGTTATCCAACAGCCCGCAGCGCCTGGTTGCGGCACCAGGGCTCTTCGTGGATCGGCCGTTGCCGCGTGGGCCGGCCGATCTGGCGGGTCTGCCCAGCCTGGACTTCGACCAGGCCGATAAGCAGCATGCCTGGCAACTCGACGGGCCTGATGGTGTGACGGCCCATGTGCCCCTTCGGCCGAAGCTCGTGACTGATAATGCAGAAACACTTCACCAAGCGGCGTTGGCGGGCCTGGGAGTGGTAAAGCTGGCGCTGTTGGTGGCCGGCCCGGACCTCCATAACGGCAGATTGATCGACGTCCTACCCGGATGGGTACCCAGAGGCGGCATCCTGCATGCCGTGTTCCCATCCAGACGCGGACTGTTACCTTCGGTGCGAGCATTGCTCGACTTCCTAGGTGACAACATCCAGGAGATTGATTTCAACAGTCGTGCCACGCCGCCTTGAGCGGGGGACATGCACGGAAAATGGGGCTGTAAGAAAGGGGAAAAGGGACGGGACGAATTCAAAGCATGCAGCAGAACGAGATCGACAGTGCGAAGCGTGGACATAACGGGACGCCGATACAGTTACTAATACCCCCATTATGAACCTTCGATATGGCGCATCGCTGGCGCAAGGTAAAGTGAGGCTCTTTTACTACGGAGCCGCTTCATGATCCTCAGCGGGAACAGCACGAATATCCAGTCAGCCCTGGCCAAAATCAGTGAATACTGGTCACCGCAGGTCATCGGTCAGGTCAATGACCAGTACATCAAGGTTGCCAAGCTCAAAGGCGAGCTGATGTGGCATTCCCATGCGGATGAAGACGAGATGTTCTTGGTGGTTTACGGCACGCTCAAGATCCAGCTGGAGGATCGGGACGTGATCCTCCAGCCCGGCGAGTTTTGTGTGATCCCCAAACAAACCCGGCACAACCCTGTCGCCGAGGAAGAGTGCGGGATCGTGCTGATTGAAACGGTCTCCACCCTGCATACCGGGGATGAAATCAGCGCGAGAAGCGTGCCCATCGAAAAGCAGCTGGGCTCTTAGGTTCAGGGAGAGTGTGCCTTGGCCGGTAGCTGTTCCTCGCGACGGCCGTTATCGGGCAGAGCAGCCGCTCGTGCGCGTCCGTATTGAAGGGCTTTCTCGGTTCTCACATAACCGCTTGGGTGAGCTGAACCAGGCGCCTGCAGCAATCCTCGACGCCGTCGTCTGGAACGTTGGTGACGCCCAGCAGTAAGCCGCTTCGGGCCTGTGTAGCGTCGGCGTACCAGATGGATAATGGTAAGGGCGCGAGCCCGACTGCAAGTGCCTGCTGGCTGATAGCGACGTCGTCGGTGCCTTGAGGCAAGTGCAACAGCAAAGCAAGCCCCGCCATCGCCTCGCTTGTGGCTGGAACGCTCAAGGCGCGCTGTAGAGCAGCCAACCGAGCGCTATAGGTGCGCTTCATTCTGCGCAGATGGCGCAGGTAATGACCCTTGCGCATGAACTCGGCGAGCGCCCATTGGCTGGCGATCGACGCCGCAGGTGCCAGCGCAGCCGCTGTGTCTGCGACCCGATTTGCCAAGGATGTCGGCGCCACGACAAACCCTAGACGCAGACCCGGATTGATCGTTTTGCTAAACGTGCCGATATGAACGACCCGGCCTGAACGATCCTGAGATGCAAGCGCAGGCGCTGCCCGACCAGCGAGTTGAAGCTCGCTCAGGTAGTCATCTTCTATGATCCAACTGCCGTTCTTATCCGCCCACTCCAGCAGGCGAAGGCGCCGAGACAGTGACAATGTCACCCCTAGAGGCGCCTGCTGTCCTGCAGTAACGACCACCAACGCCGCATTTGGCGCACGTCGGATACCTTCTTCGACGTTCAAGCCATCTGCATCGACACTGACCGGTACCGACTCGATCCCCGCCATGGAAAGCGCCGTTCGGGTCATTGGATAGCCCGGATCTTCCATCCACGCCGTCTGTCCTCGCAAGCCGAGCGCATGCAGGATCAGCCCAAGACCACCGGAGTAGCCCGAGGTGATGACGATCTGCTCTGGCGCGCAGATGACGCCTCGCGCCACTGAAAGATAGGCGGCGATTTCGGACCGCAAACCGGGCTCGCCGCGAGGGTCCGGGTAGCTGACCGGTGCCATTGCGGCTTGTCGTGCGGCGCCCGCGGCAATGCGTGACCACAGTTTGTAGGGGAAAACGTCCTGCGCGGGTATCCCCGCCTGAAACACCATGGGCGCGTTGCTGAATGGATGCTGGTAGAAGTCCGGCAATGGCGAGCGCAGGCTGCTGGCGTCAATTGGCCGGACCGCAGGCAACGGCTGCGCGACAAAGGTACCCGCAGCGCCGCGGGAGACGATCAACTGTTCGTCGATCAGTCGTTCATAGGCCGCCCGCACGGTGCCACGAGCAACGCCTAGCTGAACACTGAGGTCCCGCCAGGACGGCAAGCGAGCACCCGCGTACAGATGCCCCTCGCCGATCGATCTGCCAATGGCTCCAACAATTTGCTCAACCAGGGAAAGCCCCGCCTCGCGGTTGAGTTCAATGCGCAAATCTTCCATGCAATCTTCACCCGCTGGCATTGACGACAGACGAAAGGAGGCCTGGCGTTCGAAAGCGATATCAGGCGCACCGATGGTACAGCCAGATTTGCCATTCATGGGCCTTTTTATTGAACCTTCAATCCATATGATGAAGCACTACAACGGCCTATTTCATATCCAACCCGGTCCAGGAGCTCCCCTTGCAATCACCGTCTTTCCTCTCATTCATCAAGCAGTTCGCGGCACTGCTCGTGCTCGGTTTCGTGCTCCACTCGGCTCACGCCGACGACAGTCTCGACGATGAGGGTGAGCGGCGGGCACGCACCGCCGGCGCTTCGCTGATCGGGCAGCCTGGGCCGGTTGCTGTGCTGGAAACCATCGAAGGAAAGAAGATCGATCTGGCTGAGCTGTACGGGAAAAAACCGGTTTACCTGAAGTTCTGGGCCACCTGGTGCGTGCCCTGCCGCCAGCAGATGCCCGGCTTCGAGCAATTGCAACAGACGATGGGCGACAGGGTGCAGGTCATCGCGGTAAACACCGGCTTCAGCGACGACATTGAGTCGATCCGCGCTTACCGCAAGGAGCATCAGTTGACCATGCCGATCATGATCGATGACGGCAGCCTGGCGGCGGACCTCAACCTACGGGTCACGCCCCAGCATGTGGTGATCGGCCGAGATGGGCGGATATCCCACATCGGTCACCTTGATGATCAGGCGCTGCATGCCGCGCTGGAGCGTGCAGTATCAGAGCAAACGGCCCCCGCCAGTCGCTCAGAGACCAGCACAGCGCCCGAGACGCCGCAGTTCGCCGTGGGCGACACCGTGACCGACCTGAGCATCGAGACCCTCGACGGCCGTCAGGTGCAGCTGGGTAAGGGCGACAAACCACGTGCGCTGGTGTTCTTCGCGCCCTGGTGCGAGTCCTATCTCGAGGAAAGCCGGCCGGAGACGTCCCAGGCTTGCCTACGGGTACGCAAGGATGTGGACAACCTGATGGGCCAGAGCGACATGGAATGGCTGGGCGTTTCTTCAGGCCTGTGGGTCTCGGCCAGCGATCTGCAGGACTACAAGAACACCACGCCCACAGCCCTGCCGCTAGTGCTCGACGAGCAGGACGAGCTCTTTCGTGCCTTCGCCATTCGGGACATTCCGACAGTGGTGCTCCTGGATGCGCAGGGCCGTGTCGCCAATATCCTCAAGCCGCAGGACAGCAATCTCGTCGCGGCCGTCAAGGCGCTGCGCTGACCCGTTGCGCCCCGCGGTTACGGGAGGAGGCGCCATGATGTCTCCTCCCTGTTATCAACTCGATACTTCAGCAGGAACCGCATGCCACTGCTATCGCTGAAAAGGCTCCTGCTCTGCTTTTGTCTGAGCGTCATCGGTCTGCCTGGCTGGGCCGCCGAGATGCCTGGTCCGGACGATGTATTGATCGCCTCGTCGCTGATCGCTTCAACCGAGGCGCCTTCATCGGGATCGACCACGACATTGGCGATCCTCATGGAACCCCAGGGCGAATGGCACGGCTACTGGAAGCAACCAGGCGATGTCGGCCTCCCAGCCAAGTTCACCTGGCATCTGCCGGACGGTGTAACGGTGGGCGATCCCGCTTATCCGCTGCCGCAAACGCTGCTGATAGAAGGTCTGATGAACCATGTCTACGAGCACCCCTATGCGCTGCTTGTAGACCTGACCCTCGAAGACAACTTGCCAGACGGGACCGCACTGCCGATCCGTGTGGATATGCAGTATCTGGCCTGCCGGTATGACGCCTGCGTCCCTGAGCGCGCCTCATTGGACACAACCTTGCACGTTGGTGACGGCCGTCAGTCTCCAGACGTTGCAGCTCGCTTCGCCAGCTGGCGCCAGGCGCTGCCCAGGCCGCTAGCCGCGCCGGCCAGTTTCAGCGTGGATGGCGATCTTCTACGCCTGCGTGTGCCCCTTCCAGCCAGCGTCTCGATCCAGAATCCCCATCTGTTTTCCGCAACCAAGGGGGCGATCGACAACGCCGCCCCCCAACGCGTCGAGCGACACGACGATGAGCTGATTGTGGAAACCCGCGCGGGTGATCAAATACCCGATGCTTTCCTGGCTACGCTGAAACTGAGCGACAGCCTTGGCTTGGATATAGACGTAAGACGCGGCGGTCCGGCAAGCGCGGCCGGCAGCGGCTTGAACACCATCCTGTTTGCATTGGCCGGGGCGATTGCTGGCGGGCTGTTGCTGAACCTGATGCCGTGCGTCTTTCCTATCCTGAGCCTCAAGGCCATGAGCCTTGCACGCTCTGGCATCAGCCCGGCTATAGCTCGTCGCGACGCCGTGGCCTACACCAGCGGTGTGGTGCTGGTGTGCGTCTTGCTCGGCGCCGTTCTACTCGCCCTGCGTGCTGCTGGCGCCCAGGTCGGCTGGGCCTTCCAGCTGCAGAACGCTAGCGTGATTCTGATCCTGATGTTGCTTACCACCGCCATCGCCTTCAATCTGGCCGGGCTGTTCGAGCTGGCGGCAATTGATGCCGGTACCAAGCTAACCAACCAAAGCGGCGCCAGTGGTGCATTCTGGACTGGCGCGCTCGCTGCTTTCATCGCCACACCTTGCTCCGGCCCTTTCATGGCTGCGGCCCTTGGCGCAGCGCTGGTATTACCGACTGCCGCAGCCATGCTGGTATTCTCCGGGCTCGGCCTGGGCATCGCCTTGCCTTTTCTACTGCTGGGGTTTATCCCCGCGCTGCAGCGGCGCCTGCCCAGACCCGGACCCTGGATGGAAACCTTACGCCGCCTCCTCGCGGTGCCGATGTTCCTAACCGCACTCGCCCTCCTGTGGGTACTCAGCCATCAGGTCCCGGCCGATGCACTGGTCGCATCCCTGGGCTGTGCCATGCTGCTTGCACTTGGGCTCTGGCTGACTGGCCTCTGGCAGCAGAAACTGAAACGCAATGCCTGGTTGCCCTCTGCTCTGGCATTGATTCTGTCGCTCGGCCTAGGCTGGAGCCAGGTCTCTGGACAAACCGCGCCGGCCATCGATGTGCAGCGACGCGCATTCGACGAGCAACAACTCGCTCAACTGCGCGCAGATAAGGTACCGGTGTTTCTCTACTTCACTGCCGATTGGTGCATCACCTGCAAGGTGAACGAGCAAGTCGCCATTAACCGTGAAGCGACCGCGCAGGCTTTTGCCGCTGCCGGGGTTGAAGTGATGCGTGGCGACTGGACCAATGGCGATCCCGTCATCACCGCATTCCTTGAACGCCACGGTCGCTCAGGCGTTCCGCTGTACCTGTGGTACGGAGCGGGTGAAGCCGAGCCACGCCTACTGCCCCAGATCCTCAGACCGGATTCGCTGCCCGAACTGGTGCGAAGGTAATTCTGGATATCGAAAGACCAAGGAGTCGTTCATGGAACAATTGCTCGTCATCAATACCAGCCCGCAGCGCAGTGCCTCGTACAGTCGGCAAATGACAGAACGCTTCGTGCATCTCTGGCGCCTTCGATACCCGAGTGGCGAGATCGTCTACCGCGAGCTGGGTAACCAGCCGATTCCGCACGTCGATGAACGCTGGGTTCAGGCCGCGTTCACCCCGCCCGACGCCCGAAACCATCACCAAAATGACACCCTAGCGCTCAGCGACGAGCTGGTGAGCGAGCTCAAGCAAGCCACTCAGATCGTAATCGGCTGCCCCATGCACAATTTGTCGGTGCCCAGTACGCTAAAAGCCTACATCGACCAGATCATCCGCATGGGAGTGACGACCCGCCTGGTGCCCGGCACACCTGGTAGCCCCTACGCGGGGCTACTGCACGACAAGAAAGCGTACCTGCTGCTTGCGAGAGGCGGCCATGGTTATGAAGAAGGGGAAGCCTACGCACACATGAACTTCCAGGAGCCCTATCTGAGCGCGGTATTGGGCATGCTGGGCATTCACGACATAACAACGGTAAGCCTTGAATACACGGCTATCGGCGGTGCCCAATTCGATGACGCCGTCAAACGGGCCAATTCACGTATCGATGCGCTGATGTTTTAAGCAGATAGCTATTTGCGGTCACCAGCTGCGCATACCGCTTCAGATTCATCTACTGGATCAGCTTGCCATCGTGAGCGTCTGCTTGTGGCCGGTAGCTGCCGCTCGCGGCAGCCGAGTTCAGATAATTACTGTGCATAAATAATGCGAGGTCGCGGGATGTCGCCGTGCATGGCCCACAGTGATACGTAGTCAACACCCTCTTTCCAGACAGCGCGCAACTTGCTCAGCAGCTTTATTTGTTTACGCTCTTCGATAATTCCGTGAACAACCACCTTCTGATGGGGTGGCATCAATTCGCGGCCCTTATCCGGCCAGGTAACGGCCTGGACAAGCTCCGTCGTCGTGCAGTGGCTTGCGCTGTGGCTGATGCGTCCTGAGTGTCACAGGGGGATGCAGGCGCGCGCGTTCGAGCTGTCCTACCAGAGGCCGAGACAATTTCGCGGCGCGCATCGCAGCGGGGCTGCCCACGCCAAGCTTCCAGCCCGCCTGAGTACCGCCAGCCAGTTTGAATAGCTCGTCCTGTGCGTCATAACCCTGTTCAAGCGTTTCCGGTTTGAGTTCAGCAGGCAGCAGGGTCAACAGCTCGCCACTGCGCCACGCCTTCAACAAAACCGCTGCGGTAGCGTGTTGATCAAAAAGAGAAGTTGGCATATTGATTTTCTGGCTATTGAGCGAGCAGTCGTTGGCAGACGGCGTCAGCAAATTCGAGTGTGGAGGCCTGACCGTTCAGGTCCCAAGTTCGTACATTGTCGATATTCAAGGTTTCAGCGGCGGCGACGCGCAGCCGCAGTGCGTCTTTTTCCAGGCCAACATGAGTCAGCATCATCGCCGCGGCCAGCATCAACGAAATCGGGTTGGCGATACCCATGAACGTCCCAGTCGAATGGGCTTCCCAGCGCGTCCAGAAACCGAACAGTCGCCTCGACCACTTCCGGCCCAATGCCATCACCTGGAATCAGCGTTGCCGGTATTTTCTTTGAAGATGAATTGTCCACGATGGTTCTCTTTGGACGGTGCCGGGGTCACTGAGGATGTAGGGTGGAGCCATCGCCTGACGGGGCTGTGGCGCGAAACTCCACGCTCAGCAGCCGCTCATACACTTTGATCATCGCGCCCTTGTCACTGTCTCCATGGCCCTGGAGTATGGCGGTCTGATAGGTCGCCGTGGCGGCGGATAACACCGGTAGCGGAATGCCCATCTTCGCGCTCAACCCGGCGCCATTGATGAGATCCTTGTAGGCATGTTTAAGCGGGTATCCACTGTTGAACTGGCCAGCCAGAATATGCGGCACGAAAAACTCCGAGGCGTAGCTACGGCCGGTTCCGCTGTTCACGATCGCCGCCACTTTCTCTGCGTTGAGGCCAAGCTTGACAGCCATCGGCAAGATTTCAGCAATCGCCGCGCAGTTGATGTCGAACAACAGCTGATTGATGAGCTTGGCCAGTTGACCCGCACCTGCCGCGCCCATGTAGAGAATATTAGAGGCCATTCTTTCCAGGTGAGGAGCGACCTCGTTGAACATCTGCTCGTTCCCGCCACACATGGCAGTCAACGTCCCGTCAGCGGCGCGGGAAGGCATGCCGGAAACCGGGGCGTCCAGAAAGTGGATACCCAATGCGGCCAATCTCGCTTCGATGCGCACGGTTAGCGCATAACTGATCGTGCTGGTATCGACGACGATGCTGTCGGGACGCATCCATTGCGCGAGACCTTGAACCCCAAACAGAACCTGATCGACCACTTCATCATCGGGCAGTGACAAGAACACAAGGTCGCAGTCAGCCAGGGCGCGGCGATCATCGGTCGCGAACGCTCCCTGCCGTTCTAACTCGGCGTAGGCCCGGCCACTGGCTGTATTGACCAATAAGCCGGGGTGAGAACGCAGCAGGTTGATTGCCATGGGCCTGCCCATCTGGCCAAGCCCGATGAATGCCATTTTCATGTTGTATTCCCTGATTCGGTCAAATACGCGGAACAGCGCCATTGAGGGTCGTCGACTGTAAGAAATCAGAATCCACACCGGTGTCTGCTTGAGTGACCGGTTGCAGGAAAAACGCGTGGTAGCCACGATCGCCGGTCGGTATCACGATCGGCCTGGCTTCGGAACCGCGGCGCATTTCCTCATCCGAGGCCCGAGGTTTCACTCGAACCTTTTGGGTATCGGGAGGCAGGTCATCGTCAAAAGGCGTGGCGTCATATTCCGGTTTGCAGGTAACGCAATGTTGTGAGGCCAATGCTAGGAAGGCTTGCTTATCATGTGAAATATATTGTTATGATCATTTTCATCACAATTTGTGATGAAAATTGGAAACCCGGGCGCCTCCACCATGAATTTGAAAGCACTCAAATGCTGTGTCGAAATTGCTCGTCTCGGCAGCTTCACCAAAGCCGCTCAGTCGATGCACATCGCGCAGCCTGCATTGAGCATGGCCGTGACTCGCCTTGAGGAAGAACTGGGCGTCGTCCTGTTCAACCGTGCACCACGACAAATCACGGTCACGGCCGAAGGCCAATGCTTTCTAGCCCGTGTGAAACAGGGTCTATTGGAGCTGGAGATGGCGCGCCAGGAACTGCGCGATATGGCTCAACTGCACAGCGGCGAAATAAAATTGGGCGTGCCGCCGATGTTTGGGATCAACTACGTCCCGGACCTGCTCAGCGCCTTCCGGGACGAATATCCGGGGATCGTGATGACGGTCATGGAAGGCAGCGCCGACGCGATCAGTCAACGCCTCGAAAACCGCGAAATCGACGTGGCGCTGCTCGAGTCGCGGCGCGTGGACAGTGCCTGGGAATCGGTACTGCTTGGCAATGACGAGATGGTGCTGTGCATGAGAGCGGATCATCCACTGGCCAATGAACCCCACCTCGAAGCTCATCAGCTGCAAGGCATAGAAATGGTGGTGTTCGATCAGACATTTCTGCAACGCCATCTGCTCGACGCCTTCTGCAGGACCGCCGGCAGCACCTATAGGATCGCATTGCAAAGCAATTTCGTGTCGCTGGTGACAAAGGCGACATCCGACGGAATGGGGATATCTACGCTGCTTCGCTCAGTGCAGGAGCGCGAGCCGGGAATCGTCGGAGTGCCATTCAAACCCGCCCAGACCATGAGCTTCAGACTATGTTGGCGAGCGAACGAATACCTTTCCCTGGCGAACAAGTGTTTCGTCGACTTTTCCCAGACGGCTGGTTTCTTCAACCGACCGTAAGTTGAATGGTCCCTATTGCCCAGTCTGGCGCGCGGTAACGCGGCCTGGACGGGGGGTGGTGTCGCCTCACCAAGTGCTAGCGGCCGCCGTCAATGTTGCACGCGTGGTCTCGCTTAGCGGCCGAATCCGTTCGTACTCGTCGAGGTGCTGATCGATGATGCCTTTTATCGAAACTGCTTTGTCGTTCACGCGGGCCCGCGCACCTGGCTCGGCCAGTTCGGTCTCGCGTCGCTTGATCCACGTCTGCGCTGTCTGCTTGCGGTCGAAAGCCTGGCTTTCTTGATAAACTACCTTTCCTTCGCGCTTGATCCTGATCTGCGCGGTATACCCAACCCCGCTGCCCTTACGCGGCCGTGCCGTTATCGTCCCCTTCCCTGCGCCGGTGCTCCACGCTGAAAACGCGTCCTCAATGTGGCGCCGAGCATCAGAAAACGGGCAAAAACAGGCGAAAACGTACAGAAATCAGACAGCCATAATGCAGCCGATATCAGCATCAAAGCCCGCAAGCACGCGTCCTTCGCCCTCTCGCCGGTTCTCCGTTGCGCCGATGATGGATTGGACGGACAGGCATTGCCGCTATTTCCTGAGGCAGCTGTCCAGACATGCCTTGCTCTACACCGAAATGGTCACTACCGGTGCGCTGATCAATGGCGATGCCGAGCGTTTTCTGCGTCACGACGAGGCTGAGCATCCCCTTGCGCTGCAACTTGGCGGAAGCGTCCCGGCCGAATTGGCGGCGTGCGCGAAAATGGCGGAATCGGCGAACTACGACGAAGTGAACCTCAACGTCGGCTGCCCCAGTGATCGGGTGCAGAACAACATGATAGGCGCCTGCCTCATGGGACATCCGGCCCTGGTGGCCGATTGCGTGAAGGCGATGCGCGATGCCGTCGAGATCGACGTAACGGTCAAGCACCGCATCGGTATCAACGGTCGCGACAGCTATGCCGAGCTTTGCGACTTCGTCGGCCAGGTACGCGAAGCGGGCTGCGAGAGCTTCACAGTCCATGCACGCATCGCCATTCTCGAAGGGTTGTCGCCCAAGGAAAATCGGGAAGTGCCGCCCTTGCGGCATGACATTGCCGCGCGGCTCAAAGCGGATTTCCCGGACCTGGAAATCATCCTCAACGGCGGTATCAAGACGCTGGACGAATGCGAAGCGCACCTGCAACGCTTCGACGGCGTGATGCTCGGTCGCGAGGCGTATCACAACCCCTACCTGCTCGCGCAGGTGGACAACCGATTGTTCGGCGCCGATACAGCGATCATCAGCCGCGCCGATGCGCTGCACCGGATGCGGCCCTATATCCAGCGGCACCTGGAGGCCGGCGGCTCGATGCATCACGTGACGCGTCACGTATTGGGGCTGGGCCAAGGGTTCCCCGGTGCGCGCCGTTATCGCCAGTTGCTCTCGGTCGATATCCACAAGAGCAAGGAGCCGCTGGCGCTGTTGGATCAGGCCATCCGCCTGCTCGAAGGGCACTGATAACATTCAAGGAACACCCGGGATCATTTTCAATCCAAGTGCTGTCCGCCCGAGCCATCTGCTCATCGAGCGCTCGATGGCCGCGGGTCAAGTCATGCCAACTCACAGGATAGAGCGCCTCCATGACATCCAAGCTGGAACAACTCAAGCAGTTCACCACCGTGGTCGCTGATACCGGCGACCTCGATGCGATCGCTCGTCTGCAGCCGGTAGACGCCACCACCAACCCGTCGCTGTTGCTCAAGGCGGCTGCCCTGCCCCGTTACGAGGAACACCTGAAGTCGGCCATGACGCGCTGCAACGGCGATATCGGGCTGGGCTGCGATCTGTTCGCCGTCGCGGT
>Ga0114898_1001247_pt1 | contig 15710 bp, 12 predicted proteins | sample Malvired_Geostar_FD_83496 | JGI IMG/M metagenome (GOLD analysis project Ga0114898, IMG submission 83496) | Marine viral communities from the Global Malaspina Expedition - Malaspina viral metaG DeepMed_Geostar | ecosystem: Environmental > Aquatic > Marine > Oceanic | place: Mediterranean Sea... | reverse complement strand
GGAGATGGAGCAATTGCTGTTGGCCAACCTGCAGGCTCTGCTCGACAGCAATGAATTGCTGACGCCGGTCTGAGTGCTGGCTGACGGCTCAAGTGAGGGCCACGGCGTCGGCCTGATGCCTGGCTATTCACGCCCGATGGCCATGGTCGCCCTGGCGAGCCAGGGTCGGCCGGTGTGAGGCGCTGCTTTTTTCAATCCACGAGCGATGCCGGCTCGCCAGAGTGCTGCCATGACCGAAGCTGAATCCAATTTGACCGAGATCGAACTGCGTCACGGCCCGCTGCGGTTGGCAGTGTGCCCGGCACTGGGCGGTGCGATCACGCGCCTGAGCTTCGACCGGGTCGATTTGCTGCGGCCCTGGGACGGCACCGACAGCGTGCGCCGTACCGGTTGCTTCGTTCTCGCGCCTTTTTCCAATCGTGTCGGCGATGCGGCGTTCGATCACGCGGGCCGGCGCTATCCGCTGCGCTGCCTGTCGCCGGATCACCCGCTGCCGATTCACGGCGTGGCCTGGAAACGGGCCTGGACGGTGGCCGAGCGAGGTCCGGCCAGCCTGACCCTTGGCTACACCCATGATCCCGAAGGCGAGGCCGCACTGGACTGGCCGTTCGCGTTCGCGCTGGAGCACAGGATCCAGCTTGGCGAGCGCGGCATTGTGCTGGATTTGCGCCTGCGCAACCTGGACAGCCGCTCGATGCCCGCCGGGCTCGGCTGGCACCCGTACTTCCTGCGCCATGGCGATTGCCGATTGCAGTTCAGTGCTCGCGCCGTCTGGCAGAACGATCTTCGAAACCTGCCGGCGGAGCTGACGCCGATCCCGGCGCGGTGGGATTTCACCGATCTTCGGGCATTGCAGGAACCGGGGCTGGACCACTGCTTTGTCGGTTTCAGCGGACCCGTGCGCATCGGCTGGCCAACGCAGGGCCTGGCGTTGACCATCGACGCCAGCGGGGCGCTGGATCATCTGGTGGTGTTCACACCGCCTGCCCAGATGGGCTTCTTTGCGGTCGAACCGGTATCGCATGTCAATAATGCGTTCGCCATGGCCGATCCGGCGGCTAATGGCGTGCGCATCCTGGGTCCCGGCGAGGCCATGCAAGCCAGTTGCCGGTTCGAGGTCGAGCGGGTGCCCCACGGGCTCGTCGAGTGACCAACTGAGCGTCGGGTTGAAATATCGGCGTGACTGCGAATGACGCATCGGACGCGGACGCGGCGGGCAAATCGCCCTGATAAAAAAGCCCGTCACAAGGACGGGCAAAGTTTCCGCAACAGGAGCGAGGAGTGTTGCGTCGTGGAGCGTGACGCTTACAGGATCGAGATCGGGTAGTTGAAGATCAGGCGGTTCTCGTCGAACTCGTTGCGGCTGAACGAGCTGTCCCGACGCATGCTGGAGTTACGCCATTTGATGTTGAGGTTCTTCAGCGCGCCGCTCTGGACGGTATAGGCCAGCGCGGACTCGCGTCCCCACTCCATGCCTTCGTCACCGCTGGCGGTCGTGATGTTATCGCCACTGATGTAGCGGTTCATCATGACCAGCCCCGGGATGCCCACGCCGGCAAAGTTGAAGTCGTGGCGCAACTGCCAGGAGCGTTCGTCAGCCGCGTCATAGGCGGAGTTGAAGCTGTCGTTGGCCAGCGAAGCGCCGCTGGTGCCGTTGACGCGCATCCATTGATCGCCGCTGACCTTCTGCAAGCCGACATAAAAGGTGTGGGAGCCGGTTTGCAGGCCGAACAGACCCGAGTAGGTCTTGTTGTCGAGATCGCCCGCCAGTGCGCTGCCTTCTTCCTTGCCGGTGAAGTAGCCGAGGTTGGCGGTCAGGGCGAGGTTGTCGCTCAACGGCTGGGTATGCATCAGTTGCACGTAGTTCTGCTGATAGATGTCTTCCAGGCGAGCATGCCAGAGGCCGACCTTGGTCTTCTCGGTGAAGGTGTATTCGCCACCGGCAAAGTTGAAACGGTCGGAGCCCGCGCCGCCGAAGAACATGTCTTCCATGCTTGCGTCGTCACGCGTGCTGTTCTGGCGCATCTGGCCGCCGTACAGCGCCAGGTTGCTGAATTCGCTGGAGGTAATCATCCCGCCCTGGAACGTCTGGGGCAGCGACCGACCATCATCGGAACGCAGGATCGGAAGCACCACTTGCCATTCACCGACGCGGACCTCGGTTTCGGACACCTTGGCCTTGGCGGCGACAGCCAGGCGCCCGAAATCGTCGGCAGGATGGCGGTTGGCGCCCGTGCCGTGCGTGGGAAGCAGCGCAGTGCCGTACGTACCGCCGCCGCCGTCGAGTTTGACCGAGAGCAAGCCCAGTGCATCGACGCCGAAACCGATCGGGCCCGTGGTGTAGCCCGACTGGATGTTGAGAATGAAGTTCTGCGTCCATTCCTCGGCCTTGTTCTGGCCACCGTTATAGGCAGGGTCGACGAAGTTGCGATTGATGTAGAAGTTACGCGCGTTAAGACCGATCTTGGTGCCTTCTACGAAGCCGTCCGCGGCGTGAGCGACGGCGGGAATGCCAAGCGCCAACGACAGCGTGCCTGCAAGAACAGCGGCAGATAGGGGGTTGCGTGGGGTCATTGTTGTTGTGCTCCCTTTTTTAGGTAATCCCACTCCGCGGGCCATCGGCAAACACGAAAGTGGGGATGTAGCGTGCCCGTACAGGCAACAGTGTCGATGTACAAATCCGTTATCAGTTGTCGTACGACAAGGCGAATTATGGTCAGGGGTCGCGGCTTGTCAACGTAATTTGTAAAGAATTGTTATACGTCATACCTTCGTCTAACACGCGTTACCACGGGGCGCAAGACGATCTGTTCAGACGCTGGGGGACCATTGGAACGCTCCGGAAGCGAAGCGCAAAGAGATGCGATGACCTGGCGCTATCTTAAAACACCCCACCAGCTCGGAAGAAGTCGTCTGATCTGTTGGCGACCAAACCGGTCATCCAGGAGATGGACCACGCCATGATCGGCGGGCGTGCGGATCACACGGCCGGCTGCCTGGACGACTTTCTGCAATCCGGGGTAGAGGTAGGTGTAGTCGTACCCGGCTCCGAACAGCTCTTCCATGCAGGCTTTCATCTGTTCGTTGACGGCGTTGATCTGCGGCAGACCCAGCGTAGCGATGAACGCGCCAATCAGCCGATCGCCGGGCAGATCGATACCTTCTGCGAAGGCGCCACCCAGCACCGCAAACCCGATGCCCTGGCTGGTGTCGGTGAAACGCGCCAGGAAGTCGCCGCGAGCGGCTTCCTGCATCCCCCGGGTCTGTTCCCAGAAGGGGAGATGGGGATGCCTCGCGGCAAGCAGAGCGGTGACTTGTTGGAGATAGTCGAAGCTGCTGAAAAACGCGAGGTAGTTGCCGGGGCGCTGGAGGTATTGCTGTGCAAGCAGGTCGACAATGGCTTCCAGCGATTGGGCGCGATGCTGATAACGTGTCGAAATGTGCCTGGCCAGGCGAACCTCCAGTTGCTCGGCACGAAAGGGGGACTCGACGTCGATCCAGACCCGGTTCGCCGGCAGGCCAAGCGTATCGGCATAAAACTGTCTCGGGCTGAGCGTGGCCGAGAACAGCACGCAGGATCGCGCTTCGAGTAAACGCGGGGCGAGGAAGGGCGCTGGCAACACATTGCGAATACAGATGACAGAGTGTCGACCAGGCGCGCTCCGTTGGGGCAGCAGCGTGCAATCGAATAGCGAGTGCGCTGCGAACAGTTCTGCCAGGCGGCAAAAGTGCATGGCGTCGAAATACAGGCTCAGCAGCGCCGGGTCGAGGCCCGCTGGCTGCTCGGCCAGATGGTCGTTGATCGCGCTGATGGTTTGCTGCAGGGCTCCGGTGAGTTTGTGCGGCAGCGGGTGGACCTGATAAGGCTCCGTCTGCTGGCCGTGCAACTCGCCCCAACAACGCAGGACGCGCTCGATAGACTTCTTTACAGAAGTTGGAGATACCTTTCGTAACCCTCTGAAAGTACGGATATCCAACTCAGCGGTGTACATGCCCCTGCCGCGTTCCAGCAGGTTGTGCGCTTCATCCACCAGCACGCTGACACGCCATTGATTGACCAGTGTCAGGCTGTAGAGCAGCGCACTCGAGTCGAAGTAATAGTTGTAATCGCCCACCACGACGTCCGCCCAACGGGCAAGTTCCTGAGCGAGGTAATAAGGGCAGACCCCGTGGGCCTGAGCCACGTCGCGCAGCGCCGTTCGGTCAAGCATCGAATGGCCAATGGCGGCTTCACGCGCAGCGGGGAGGCGATCATAGAAGCCCCGAGCGAGCGGGCAGGATTCTCCGTGACAGGCCTTGTCCGGATGCTCGCAGGCCTTGTCTCGCGCGGTCAGTTCCAGGACCCGCAGGGGTGTTGCATCGGTCGTCAGGCTGGCCAGCGCGTCCAGCGCCAGTTGCCGTCCGGAGGTCTTGGCCGCAAGGAAGAACAGCTTGTCCAGTCGCTGGCCGGGGCTCGCTTTAAGCAGCGGAAACAGTGTCGCGAGCGTCTTGCCGATACCGGTCGGCGCCTGCGCCATGAGGTGCGTACCGGTGCAGGTGGCCTTGTATACCGCTTCGGCCAATTGCCGCTGGCCCTGGCGAAACGTGTCATGGGGAAAGGCAAGCGCCGTAAGCGCCTGGTCGCGCTCGTTGCGATGCGCCAGTTCCTGCTCGGCCCAGGCAATGAAGCGCTGGCAATGGTCGTCGAAAAACGCCTGCAATTCGAGGGCCGTGAACGTCTCGACCAGCACGGTTTCCTTCTGGCTGCCCACGTCGAAATACACCAGCGCGACCTCCAGCGATGCCAGGGCACGCGCGCTGCACAGCAGCCAACCGTAGATCTTCGCCTGGGCCCAGTGCAGTTGGCGGTGATTGGCTGGCTGCCGCGATAGGTCGCCGCGGTGGGTCTTGATTTCTTCCAGGCGGTTCAACGAGGGGTCGTAGCCATCGGCACGTCCGCGTACGAGCAGGTCGCAGTATTGGCCTTCCAGCGTGACCTCCCGTTCGTAACCTGCCGCCCGACGGTCGGTGACGGTCGTGTGTCCGGCCATGCCTTCCAGCGCGGTGGGCGAGGGCGTGAAACGAAGGTCCAGATCACCCTGTTTGGCGGTGAACTCGCACAATGCGCGGACCGCAACCCGGTAGCTCACGCCGAGTCCTCGGCCCATTGCACATAGCAGACGGCAATGGGTATCGAATGTCCCAGGGCGAACTCGATCCAGCGTTTCTGGTTGTCCTGCAGGCGGTCGCCAGGCCCTTTCACCTCGATCAGCCGGTAGCGTCCGTCGCTGGGCCAGAACTGGATCAGGTCCGGCAGCCCGCTGCGATGGTTCGGAACGTCCAGCAGGATGCGCTGGAAACACAGGCGCAGGTGTTCAGCGGGCAGGCACGCCAGCGCATGCTCCAGCAGCGGCTCGTCGAACAACCCCCAACTGACGAACTGCGACAGCACGCCGAACTTTTCCCTGAATACCCGGCGAATGCAATCGCGGTATTCGCCGGTCCCGAGCTTGGCCAGGCATTCATCGAACAGCCCGGATCGACGCCCGTAGAAATCCGGGCGGGCCAGATCGGCCGGTGCGGCGTGGAACGGATGAAAGAACGCGCCGGGGAGGGGCGCGAAAATCGCGTCCCAGCACAACAGGCCCAGCAGGGAGTTGAACAGGGCATTTTCGACGTAGTAAACCGGCGCGTTGCTGTGCGACAAATGCTCGCGAACGAGGTGCTCGACGCTCAGCCCTGGCCGCCTGGGCAGCACGAGATCGATGCGCTCCGCTTCGGCCACGGCTCTGCGACGTTCCCCCGGCGCGCCGAGCACGCGACGCAGCCGCGGCAGTATGCGTTGCAGTTGCTGGGCCTCGTGTTCGTTTTCCGGAGCTGCATGCGCCTGGCTCGCCAGTTGGTAAGCGGCCTCCGGCTGATGGCACCGCTCGAGTACCCGGATCGTCCGTTCGCGCGCCCCTGGATAACCGTTGGCGGCATGCAGACGCAGGGCCTGGCTCAGATCGCCGTTACGCTCGCATTGGCGCCCGATAGCCAACAGCAGCTTGCCTCGCCGGTGCTCCAGCCATGGGTTGCCGTAGGGCGAGGCTGGAATATCGGCCAGTACCTCGTCCAGCGCTTCGCCGGCTTCGAACCGTTCGCGGCAATGATGCAGATGCAGATAGGCGTCGACCTCCTCGCGGCGGTGAAAGGCGCGCGAGGCCGCCGAGAAACTCACCTGTTCGTAGCGGAAGATGCCAAGATCGGCGAGGACGAACTCGGTCCAGTCCTGGTGGATATTGCCAAAGAACATGACCCGTAGCCGGTCGCACACATCGCCGATGTTGAGCTCGAATGCGACCTCGTCGAGTGTCTCGCACCATTTTCGGAACGGCTTCGGCTGGGCATGCTCGGCCGCCAGCCGCTGTAGCAGTACGTCCTTTCGCTGACCGCTGCGCGCGCCCGCGCCGAACACTCGGAGCAGCTCATCCTTGTTCAACAGGCCAAACAGCTGCGCCAGATCCAGCGTCGGGTCAGCGTCGATCCAGCCATGTTCCACCAGCGGTGTGGCGGCCTCCAGCGGGCAGCCGATCTCGGCGTAACGCAGCTTTCCGGCACGGAACAGTGAGCCCTTGCGCATCACCATACGGACCAGCAGTGCCTGCGAGGCTTGCGGGACGTCATGGAAGCGATCGAGAAACCGGCGCTCATGATCGTCCAGCAGATCGCCATGGCGTTCGCCGACCCAGGCAAGCACTTGCCGGAAGTTGTCGAGATAGTAGAAAGGGTTTTCCAGGGCCTGGCGCATCGAACGTCCGGTTCGGTCAAACACGGGCGCAGGTGCCCGCTCGACTGTGTATTTATACAGTTGTCGGCGGGTTTGGCAACGCCTGGACGATCAGCGGTTATCGTATCGAGGGCGTGCGCGTGGATGGCATTGGGAGGGTCGGCGAGCGTGCTGCGCTCGATCTCGGCGACCGTCTCAGGAGCCCGCCGAGCAACGAGCCCGGCAAAGCCGGGCTCGGGCGTGGTCAGACGGTCCGGGAGAATCGGCCACGTTGCTCGCCGCCCAGATAGGCGTCGAAGGCCATCGCCACGTTGCGCATCATCAGGTGGCCCTGGGGCATCAGCACAACCGCATCGTTGCGTATTTCGACCAGCCCATCGGCGACATGCTCATCGAGCTGGGCCAACGAGTCGGCAAAATACTCGCGAAAGACGATGCCGTGGCGTGCTTCGATGACGCTGAAATCGATGCGCCCGTGACACATCAGCGAAATGATCACGTCACGGCGCAGCTGGTCGTCGTCGCTCAAGGTGTAACCACGGTGCACCGGCAACAGACCTTCGTTCAGGCGGGCGTAATACTGCGACAGCTCCTTCACATTCTGGCTGTAGCTGTTGCCGACCTTGCCGATGGATGAAATACCGAGCCCGATCAGGTCGCAATCGGCATGGGTCGAATAACCCTGGAAGTTGCGCTGCAGCGTCCCGTTGGCGCGGGCGAGCGTCAGTTCGTCATCAGGCAGTGAAAAGTGGTCCATGCCGATATACACATAGCCGGCACCGGTCAGGCGTTGGATGGTCAGCTCCAGCAGTTCCAGCTTGCGCTCTGGCGGCGGCATGTCTTGCGGGCGGATCAGTTTCTGCGCGCGTACCAGTTCCGGCAGGTGCGCGTAGCTGTAGGCCGCGATGCGATCCGGGCGGCTGTCGATGATCTTGTCCAGGGTGGTGCCGAAGCTGTCGACGGTCTGCAGCGGCAGGCCGTAGATCAGGTCGACGCTGATCGACTTGAAGTTCGCTTCGCGTGCAGCCTGCACCAATTCGCGGGTCTGCTCTTCGGTCTGGATGCGGTTGACTGCAACCTGTACCTGCTCGTCGAAATCCTGAACGCCGAAACTCAGCCGATTGAAGCCCAGCGCGCGCAAGCCGTGGATCTGCTCGGGTGTGACCGTGCGCGGGTCGACCTCCAGAGAGAACTCATGGTTGTCGCTGTCGTCCATGTTGAAGGCGTCGTGAAGCGCAGCCATCAGGTCGGCCAGCTGTTCACTGGTGAAGTAGGTGGGAGTACCCCCTCCAAGATGCAACTGGGTGAGCTTGCGCGAACAATCGAACAGGGCGGCCTGCATCTGGATTTCACGCTTGAGGTATTGCAGATACTCGACCGCGCGATCGGTCTTGTGAGTGATGATCTTGTTGCACGCGCAGTAGTAGCACAGGCTTTTACAGAACGGGATATGGATATACACCGACAGCGGCTTGGGCGTTGCGGCGTCGTTGCTTCGCTGCGCAGCGCTGCAATAGTCGTCGATGGCAAAAGCCTGATGGAACTGTGGCGCCGTGGGGTAGGACGTATAACGAGGCCCTGGTCGGTCATACTTCTCGACCAGGGCGCGGTTGAAACTCGGCGTTTGGTCCATGGTGGTTTCACCTTGTGGATTGATGGGTGAAGGGTCGACAGCCTGCCTGCGGCATCATGGCGCGATTATCCTCGATTCCAGTTACCGAGTCGGCTGTCACAGATCAAGAAGCTGGCGACCGGGCCGGCATGATCGACGGTCGGCCGGTAGCGCCTCGTCTTACCTGTGGCTCAGGCGCCACGCGCGCTGCCTCCCTGTTCACACCCGAAAGCTCCAATCAGGCGGTCAAGGTCCGCAACCATCATCCTGAGTATCGCGCGGAACGAAGCCGGTATGCAGCAGGGGAGGGAGCGATCCGTTGAACAGCCGCGCAAGAAACGCGCAGGCGCGGCCCGGTATCGAACGAGGCTCGCTATGTTAAAGGGAGCGGTAGGTGGGCGGCTCGTGCCGCAGGACCTGATGAGCGCAATCAGTCGTTGTACTGACCTGGATCAATCAGCCGGCTCGTTGCGTTTCCGTACAACGGACGGAATCGAATATTTTCCCCGCGAATCCCGCAGTCGGCACCTGTTAGGGCGGGCTTGCCAGCGAACGCCGCCCGTTCATTTTTCAAACGCCCACTTGGCAAGCCGCTTGGCACCAAGCACTCTATGCTTCACGCGCAAAGTCAACGACCACCGGTCAGTTGTCAGGAGTGACGGCAGGCCGGAATTTAGCTGTGGGAATGTGCGAACCCCTCGCCGTTTCGGCGGTCGTAGCCTCTAGTCAGCCGCTGTCGGCGGGACATGCAGGGTATGGCTGTTGACCGATCCAGGCGCAGTGCATCAACCGGAACTATCTTTTCAAGGACTCACATGATCAAGAAATGCCTTTTTCCCGCGGCCGGATATGGCACGCGCTTCCTTCCTGCGACCAAGGCCATGCCCAAGGAGATGTTGCCGGTAGTGAACAAGCCCCTGATCCAGTACGGGGTTGAAGAGGCACTGGCCGCCGGGCTCAACCAGATCGCCATCGTCACTGGACGCGGCAAGCGTTCCCTGGAAGACCATTTCGACATCAGCTACGAGCTGGAACATCAGATCCGCAACACCGACAAGGAAAAGTACCTGGTCGGTATCCGCAAATTGATCGACCAGTGCAGCTTCTCCTACACCCGCCAGGTGGAGATGAAAGGCCTTGGTCATGCCATCCTCAGTGGTCGGCCATTGATCGGTGACGAGCCCTTTGCCGTGGTCCTCGCCGACGACCTGTGCATCAACCTCGACGGCGATCCGGTGCTCGCCCAGATGGTCAAACTGTACAACCAGTTCCGCTGCTCGATCGTCGCGATCCAGGAAGTGCCGCCGGAAGAAACCAGCAAGTACGGTGTCATTGCCGGTGAAATGATCCGTGACGACATCTACCGCGTCAGCCATATGGTCGAGAAGCCGAAGCCGGAAGACGCGCCGTCGAACCTGGCGATCATCGGCCGCTACATCCTGACGCCGGATATCTTCAGCCTGATCGAGCAGACCGAACCGGGCAAGGGTGGTGAAATCCAGATCACGGACGCCCTGATGCGCCAGGCCCAGGACGGCTGCGTCCTGGCATACAAGTTCAAGGGCCAACGGTTCGATTGCGGCAGCGCCGAAGGCTATATTGCCGCGACCAACTTCTGCTACGAGAACTTCTACCTCACCGGCAAGGCGTTCTGAGCCACCCCCGGTCGAGCGAAAAGCCACCTGCGGGTGGCTTTGTTCGTTTCAAGGAGCTGGCATGTCCTCGGCGCCCGGCCCCAGCGGCTGGCCGTAACTGAACTCGACGTAATTGCCGGCCGGGTCCCGTACCCCGCAGTAGTAGCCCACCGGGTAAGGTTCATCACGCGGCTCCCATATCAGGCAGCCAGCCTGGCGAGCGCGAGCCGCAATCGCATCGACTTCGGCGCGGCTCGACAGGGCAAAGCCGAAGTGGCTGTAGTCGTTGTTTGCCAGTTGACGATCCTGGCCGCCCGGCATGATCACGAAAATGAATTCCCGCTCCTTCCCGGGCTCGGCCATCCAGACGATGCGCGAGCCTTTCCCGGCGCGCTCGTGGAATACATGCATGGCGCAGAACTGGGTGTAGAAGGCGATGCATGCGTCGAGATCGGGCACATGCAAGGCGAGGTGGGTCAGGGTAGGTCGCATGGGGTATTCCTTCGATGATCGGGCCTACGGCCTTGGGTTATGCTTGTGCGTTCTACAGGGGAGACAACAGTTCATGGCTTACGACTTCGATCTATTCGTCATCGGTGCTGGATCCGGTGGCGTGCGTGCCGCTCGTTTTGCCGCAGGCTACGGTGCCCGCGTCGCGGTGGCCGAAAGCCGTTACCTGGGTGGTACTTGCGTCAACGTGGGCTGCGTGCCGAAGAAACTGCTGGTCTACGGGGCTCACTATGCCGACGATATCGGCCAGGCCCAGGGTTATGGCTGGACCATCGATGGCGCGACCTTCGACTGGAAAACCCTGATCGCCAACAAGGACCGCGAAATCCAGCGGCTCAACGGCATCTACAAGAACCTGCTGATCGACAGCGGCGTGACGTTGCTACAGGCGCACGCACGGCTGGTCGATGCCCACACCGTTGAAGTCGATGGCCGCCATTACAGCGCCGAGCACATCCTGATCGCGACGGGCGGCTGGCCCTTCGTGCCCGATATCCCCGGCCGCGAACACGCCATCACCTCCAACGAAGCCTTTTATCTTGCTCAGCTGCCGCGCCGGGTACTGGTGGTTGGCGGCGGCTACATTGCCGTCGAGTTCGCCTCGATCTTTCATGGCTGCGGCGCCGCCACCACGCTGGCATATCGTGGCGAATTGTTCCTGCGCGGATTCGACGGTTCGCTGCGCGATCATCTCAAGGACGAACTGATCAAGAAAGACCTGGACCTGCAGTTCAACGCCGACATCGCACGGATCGACAAACAGGCGGACGGCAGCCTGCTCGCCACCTTGAAAGACGGCCGGACACTGGAGACCGATTGCATCCTCTACGCCACCGGCCGGCGGCCCATGCTCGACGGCTTGGGGCTTGAGAACGTCGAGGTCACACTGGACGAACGCGGCTTCATCTCGGTTGATGAGCGCTATCAGACCTCAACGCCTTCGATCCTGGCGATCGGCGACGTGATCGGTCGGATTCAGCTGACGCCCGTCGCGCTTGCCGAAGGCATGGCGGTGGCACGACAGCTGTTCAAACCGGAGGACTATCGGCCGGTCGATTACAACACCATCGCCACGGCGGTGTTCAGCCTGCCGAACATGGCGACCGTCGGACTGACAGAGGAGCAGGCCCGCAAGCAGGGCCACAAGGTGGTGTTGTTCGAGAGCCGCTTCCGGCCCATGAAACTGACCATGACCGGCAGCCTCGAGCGCAGCCTGATGAAACTGGTGGTCGATGCCGAGTCCGACAGGGTGCTGGGCTGCCATATGGTCGGTCCGGATGCCGGCGAGATCATGCAGGGTATGGCGGTGGCCTTGAAGGCGGGCGCTACCAAACGGATATTCGACGATACCGTCGGTATCCACCCGACCGCGGCCGAAGAGTTCGTCACGATGCGTACGCCAACGGGTATCTGATCGAGCCGCGCATCACCCCCGCCGAGCTGTGCAACGCGAAGGGAGCGAGGCCATTCGGCGCAGACGTTTCGCGTAGCGACAGGCCGCGGCGGCCTGTCGCCCTCCGGTTCGTTTGCGTCAGTGATGCGTGTGGACGTTGCGGTCGGAGGAGGGTGCCTGTTCCTCGATGGCGACGTCGACGGTCACCTCACCGGCCTTCTCGAACATCAGCGTCAGCGGGAAACGCTCCCCGGCCACCAGTGGTTCGCTCAGCTTGAACAGCATCACATGGTTGCCGCCCGGCTTGAAGGCCACTTCGCCACCGGCAGGCAGCTCGACCGAATCGATACGCTCCATGCGCATGACGTCGCCCTTGTGGACATGGGTATGCAGTTCGGCTTTCTCGGCGCGGGGCGTCTGTACGCCGATCAGCCGATCGGTCGCGTCGCCGGGGTTGTTCAGGGTGAAATACACCGCGCCGGTCGGGGCGCTCGGTGGCATGGCGCGAGACCATACCTGAGACGCGACAGGCGCCGCGTCCGTCGTGTGATGGCGGTGGGCGTTGTCGTTGGCCAAGGCGGTGAGGGTGGCCGTGCCAAGCACTAACGCGGTTACCAGACGAAGCAGCATGAGTCTCTCCAGGTGGTTTCGATGCCGAACATTAGCATGAGACCCTGCGGTCCGACGTGTGTCCAGGCTAACGAATCGGCAGCACGGCTCGTCGTAATGGCCCCTGCAGGGTGGCCTCGTTTCTGTTTGAATGGTCAGGCACACCCATCTGATCGGAGAGCGTTCACCCAATGGAGCGAAGTCGTTGGCGTCACCGGTTGTTGTCCGGCGGAAAGGAACCCGATCCGCGCTTCACGCTGGCCAACGAACGAACCTTTCTCGCCTGGATTCGCACGTCCCTGGCGCTCCTGGCGGGCGGTGTGGCCGTCGAAGCCTTTGCCGGGGGCATATTCAGCCTGGAGGTGCGCAAGGTCCTGTCGATCTCGCTGTTGTTGCTGGCGATGTTCATCAGTTCGACCGCGTGCGTTCGTTGGTTGAGCATCGAGCGAGCCATGCGCCACAGCGGCCCGTTGCCGTTTCCGTTGCTGATCCCGATCCTGTCCATCGGCGGCACCCTGGTGACCCTGGTGCTGATCAGCTTCGTCGCGCTTCGCAGCTGACCATGCACGTCTCCTTTCGCCGACGGCTGGAGCCGAAATCGCCAAGGCCGCCGCTGCATGAAGACCCTGGCCTGCAGCCGGAACGCACCTCACTGGCCTGGGGTCGAACGCTGCTCACCATGCTCACCGTCAGCGCGCTTTTCTTGCGTTGGATGCCGTATCACGGCGCCTTCGTCGGCACGCTGGTTGCGCTTTCGCTGATCACCGCGCTGGGCATCTGGACCACTCAGCAGCGCCGCTACATGCGCAGTGCCAGCGGCGTGAAAAGCGGACGCATCCACGCCGACGCGGCCTCTGTGCTCTGGCTCGGCGCGGCGGTTTCGGTACTGGCTGCGCTGGGGCTCTACACCGTGATTTTCTTACCGATCCATAGCTGAGACAGCCATTAGCAAGAGGCGCCAATGACCACCGCCAATCAGCAATTCGCCAGCGACAATTACTCGGGCATCTGCCCGGAAGCCTGGGACGCCATGGCACGGGCGAACCAGGGCCATGATCGGGCCTACGGAGACGACCAATGGACGAGCCGTGCCGCCGATCACTTCCGTCAGCTGTTCGAAACCGATTGCGAGGTGTTCTTCGCATTCAATGGCACCGCAGCCAACTCGTTGGCGCTCTCGTCGTTGTGCCAGAGCTATCACAGCGTGATCTGTGGCGATATCGCGCACGTCGAGACCGATGAATGCGGGGCGCCGGAATTCTTCTCCAACGGCTCGAAGCTGCTGGTGGCCAGGACCGAGCAGGGCAGGCTCACGCCAACGGCGATCCGTGAGATCGCACTCAAGCGCAAGGACATCCATTACCCCAAGCCACGCGTCGTCAGCGTTACGCAAGCCAGCGAAATCGGCACGGTGTATCGCCCCGACGAACTGCGAGCCATCAGCGATACCTGCAAGGAGCTGGGTTTGCATCTGCATATGGATGGTGCGCGCTTTGCCAATGCCTGTGCCTTTCTCGGCTTGTCGCCTGCGCAGCTGAGCTGGAAAACGGGCGTTGATGTGCTCTGTTTCGGCGGAACCAAGAACGGCATGGCGGTGGGCGAAGCCATCCTGTTCTTCAACCGCGATCTCGCCGAGGACTTCGAGTACCGTTGCAAGCAGGCCGGCCAGCTGGCGTCCAAGATGCGCTTTCTGTCGGCGCCCTGGGTCGGGTTGCTGGAAACCCATGCCTGGATGAAATATGCCGAGCACGCCAATCGCTGCGCGCAACTGCTCGCCGCACTGATCAGCGATGTGCCGGAGGTTGAGCTGATGTTTCCCGTGGAGGCCAATGGCGTCTTCGTCAGCATTCCGCCCGCGGCGCTCGACGCGCTGAGAAGTCGCGGCTGGATGTTCTACACCTTCATTGGTGTCGGTGGCGCGCGTTTCATGTGCTCCTGGGACACCCACGAGGATCGTGTCCGACAGTTGGCTGTCGACATCCGCAGCGTGGTGATGCAGCACCGATAGCCAGGGGAGGGGGTTTGTGCGTCGTCAGTGACACGAGCGAAGCGCTGCGCGGCCCGGAAATGGAAAGCCCCGCGTGCGGCGGGGCTCCCTGTGGTGCGTTGCACGGCTGATGAGGTCAGGTGATGAACAGGCTGATCACCAGGCAGATAGCGAGGCCGGTCAGGCCGACGATGGTTTTCATCACCGTCCAGGATTTCAGCGTGTCGGAGACGCTCATGCCGAAGTACCGGTTGGCCATCCAGAAGCCCGAGTCGTTGACGTGCGAGAAGGCGGCGCCACCACAGGCAATGGCGATGGTGCACAGCGCCAGCATTTGCGGGCTTGCGCCAAGCAACTGAGCCACCGGTGCCGTCAGGCTTGCGCCGGTAATCATCGCCACGGTGCCCGACCCTTGGGAAATCCGCATGATCGCCGCCGTTGCGAATCCGAACAGCACGAGCGGCATGTTCATGTCCTGCATCGCATCGGCGAGAATCTTGCCAACGCCTGATTCGACCAGCACCTTGCCGAACACGCCGCCCGCTCCGGTGATCAGGATGATGATCCCGGCAGGCTCCAGCGCCTTGGTGGCAATCTTCTGCAACTGGTCCGCCGTGAAGCCGCGGTTATGTCCGAATATCCAGAAGGTCAGCAGCGTCGTCAGCAGCAGCGCGATGATCGGGTTGCCAATGAACATGAACAGGTCACGCAGCGGGTTTCCTTCGGCCAGCAGCATCTCGGCCGAGGTGTTTCCGAGGATCAGCACCAGCGGCAACAGCAGGGTGAGGACCACGCCCTTGAATGCCGGCAGCTTGCTCGGGTCATCGAACTTGCTTTCCCCGGTCACCATGTATTCGGGAACCGGAACGAAGATACGGCTCGAAATGAACTTGCCGAACATCGGACCCGCGACGGCCATCGCAGGCAATCCGGCGATCACCCCCCAGATGATGACCCAACCGAGGTCCGCGCCCAGAATGCTGGCCGTCGCGATCGGACCGGGGGTTGGCGGAAGAAAGGTATGGGTCACGCTTAGCCCTGCGCACAGCGGGATGCCGTAATAGAGCAGCGACTTGCCGGTACGGCGTGCGATGCCGTAGATCAGCGGCACCAGGATGACGATGGCCACGTCAATGAATACAGCGATGGAGACGAGGAAGCCGACCAGCCCCAACGCCCAGGGAACGGTGCGATCCCCGCATTTGTCGATCAGGGTC
>Ga0114898_1001246_pt1 | contig 15750 bp, 13 predicted proteins | sample Malvired_Geostar_FD_83496 | JGI IMG/M metagenome (GOLD analysis project Ga0114898, IMG submission 83496) | Marine viral communities from the Global Malaspina Expedition - Malaspina viral metaG DeepMed_Geostar | ecosystem: Environmental > Aquatic > Marine > Oceanic | place: Mediterranean Sea... | reverse complement strand
CGGCATCGGCAGCAACCGCCTGGTGGGTCCGAACGGTTACGGCGAGAGCCGTCCGCTGGAGTCGACCCCGCAGACCAACCCGGAGTGCCGCAGCGAGACCAACCGCCGCACCGAGTTGAACGTGCAGAACTGAGCATGCACCGGTCGGCCTTCGGGCCGGCCCGCATGTCCAAAGCCCGGCCTTTCGGCCGGGCTTTTTTTGCGATCTGCGGCCATGTTGGGAGTGATCAACCGGTTCATGCTCCACCTGCCGGCCACCCTATACTGCGGAACCTTCCCCCAACCGGAGACCCCATGGGCCTGCTGAGATCGATCGCCGTCGCCACCGGTGTAATGCTTGCTTCGTCCGCCTGTTCCGCCACCGGCGCGACGCAGGAGGCGGCCGCGCCTGCCCCGCAGGCGACAGGAACGGGTGACGTCGCGGTTCAACCGCAGCCGGTGACGCCACCGTGGGAACAGCCAGCCATACAGCCGCCCGTATCCCAGCAGGGACAGTCTTCGCAGCAATCGCCGGCACCGGCGGAGCGGCAGCCGTCTCCCGCGACGCCGGAGCAAGCTCCCGCTCCCGCGACGTCCGCGACTCCCTCCAGCCCGGCTGCGCCGACGCCACCGACCGAGGCGGGTGGCGAACCCGTTGCCGGTTCACCGGGCGCAGCACCGTACGTGCCGAAGACCGAGCATGACAACACGCCTTGGCGTTTCAACATGCAGCAGGACGGCAAGAGCATGTCGGCGGATGAGTTCGACGCCTGGATGAAGCAGCGCGGCGTGCGGGTGGCCACGGGTCAGCCGGCCGTGCCACTGGCACAGAACTGTCCGACCCCCGAGGGGGACCGCGGTGATGACGACGGCGATCGCATCATCAATTGCCTCGACCAGTGCCCGGATTCGGAGGCAGGCCAGACCATCGGTCCGGATGGCTGCCCGGTGCCGGTATCGATCGATCTCGAAGGCGTGACCTTCGCCTACGATGCCGCCACCCTCGGCGACAGCGCCAAGTCGGTACTGGACGAGGCGGCCGAGATCCTGCGCCGGCATCCGTCCCTCACGGTCGAAGTGGCCGGCCACACCGACTCACGCGGCGATGCCGGTTACAACCAGAAGCTCTCCGAGCGCAGGGCGCGTGTCGTCTACGATTACCTGGTGGCCCAGGGCATCGACGAGTCACGGCTGATCGGACCGGTCGGGTTCGGCGAATCCCGTCCGCTGGTGCCCAATGAAACCCCGGATGGCAAGGACGACCCGATAGGCAGGGCGGAGAACCGCCGCACTGAACTGAATATCCAGAACTGATCGGCCGTCTGCATGAAGGGAAGCCCGGCTCTGCGCCGGGCTTCCGCATGTGCACCGTTCTTCTACGCTGCCTGCCATGACCCCTCCACGTCGCCACGGCGTTGCCCGGACGCTTTCCAAACTTGGCATCTGCTCCAGGACCGAAGCCGCGAAACGGGTGAGGGCGGGGCGCGTCAAGTTGAATGGCCGCGTGGTCCTCGACCCGGAACACCCGGTCGTCCAGGGCCGTGACAGGCTCGAGCTCGACGGAAGCGCGGTCGAGGTCGAGCGCTGCTACGTAATGCTCAACAAGCCGCGGGGGCTGGTTACCACCGTCAGCGACGAGAAGGGGCGCGACACCGTCTACCGCTGCCTGGAGGATGCGGAGCTTCCATGGCTCGCCCCCGTGGGCCGGCTGGACAAGGCCAGCGAGGGGTTGCTGCTGTTGTGCAACGATCCGGAGTGGGCTGCCTCTATCACCGACCCCGCCGTGGGGCCGGACAAGACCTATCACGTGCAGGTGGACACCCTGCCCGATGCCGAGCTGTTGAACTCGATGCGGCTTGGCCTGGATGCAGGGGGGGGCATCTGCACGCGAAGGCGGTGCGTCTGCTGAGGGCCGGAGAGCGCAACAGCTGGCTTGAGGTGGTACTGGACGAAGGCCGGAACCGGCACATCAGGCGCCTGCTCGAGGCGCACGGAGTGGGCGTTTTGCGGCTGGTACGGGTCGCGGTGGGGGGCCTGCAGCTGGGGGATGTGCCGAAAGGAGGATGGCGGCGGCTGGACGCGGGGGAAGTCGCTGGGCTCCTGCCAGCGGGCCGGTGAGTCCGGCGGAAGGTGACTGACCGGGTTCAGCGCGGCGCTCCGTCTTTCAAGGAATGTGGCGCCGCTCACCCTTTGTGTCACCCACAGGCCCTTTTCGTCACCTACAATTCATCCGTCATTAGGGGAGGTGAGTCATGGGGAAGTATTTTTTTGCGGTTCCGCTGCTGTCGGCGCTGTTGGCTCCTGCGGCATTCGCAACCGAGGCGGCGCCTGCGGCGGCCGAACCCGCCATCGTTGATGCGGCCACGTATGCGCCGAAGACCGAGCACGACAACACGCCGTGGCGTTTCAACATGGAACAGGACGGCAAGCGCATGAGCGCCGACGAGTTTGATGCCTGGATGAAGGCACGCGGGGTCCGCGTTGCCAAGGGTGCCGCGGCTCCGGTCGAAGGGGCGCCGCCGGTGACCGAGGCCTTGCAGGACAAGTAACGTTGGGCCCCCGCCGGGGGTGCAGGGCGTACGGAGAACATTCGATGAACCCGGCTCCGGCCGGGTTCTTGATGTGGGGTGATGCCCCGGCCGTCAGGCGGCCACCACTCCCAGTTCCCGGCCAATCCGGGTGAACGCATCAATGGCCCGGTCCAGGTGCTCGCGCGTATGTGCGGCCGACATCTGCGTCCGGATGCGCGCCTGGCCCTGCGGCACCACCGGAAAGAAGAAGCCGATCGCGTAGATCCCTTCCTCGAGCAGGCGTTCCGCGAACTTCTGCGCCAGCGGCGCGTCGTAGAGCATGACCGGAGCGATCGGATGGACGCCGGGCCGGATGTCGAAACCGGCGGCCGTCATGCGTTCGCGGAAGTAGGCGGTGTTCTCCGACAGTTGTTCGCGCAGGTGGTCCGCCTCGACCAGCATGTCGAAGGCCTTGATCCCCGCCGCCACGACGTGGGGCGGCAGCGAGTTGGAGAACAGGTACGGCCGTGAGCGCTGGCGCAGCAGCTCGATGACCTCGCTCCTGGCCGAGGTATAGCCGCCGATCGCCCCGCCCATCGCCTTGCCGAGGGTGCCGGTGAAGATGTCGATCCGGTCCAGCACGCCCTTGACCTCGGCCGCGCCGCGGCCGGTGCGTCCGACGAAGCCGGTGGCATGGCAATCGTCGATGTGCACCAGCGCCCCGTACTTGTCGGCCAGCGCACAGATCTCGTCCAGCGGCGCGATGAAGCCGTCCATCGAGAACACGCCGTCGGTGGTGATGAGCTTGGTGCGGGCGCCCGCCGCATCCGCTGCCTGCAACTGCGCTTCTAGGTCCGCCATGTCGCAGTTGGCGTAGCGGAAGCGTTTCGCCTTGCACAGCCGTACGCCGTCGATGATCGAGGCATGGTTGAGCGCGTCGGAGATGATCGCGTCCTCCGGCCCCAGCAACGGCTCGAACAACCCGCCGTTGGCGTCGAAGCACGCGGCGTAGAGGATGGTGTCCTGGGTGCCCAGGAACTTCGAGATCCGCTGTTCGAGCTGCTTGTGCAGGTCCTGCGTGCCGCAGATGAAGCGCACCGACGCCATGCCGAATCCGTGGGTATCAAGCGCTTCCTTGGCCACGGCGATGATGTCCGGGTGGTCGGCAAGCCCCAGGTAGTTGTTGGCGCAGAAGTTGAGCACGCTGCGGCCGTCTTCCAGGGTGATCTCCGCCGACTGCGGGCTGGTGATGATGCGCTCCTGCTTGAACAGGCCGGCGTCGCGGATGGACTTGAGGTCTTCCTTGTAGCGTTCGGTCAGTGACATGGGAGGTCCTTGCAGGGTTGTGTAGGAGCGACGTGAGTCGCGAGCGCGCTGGAGTGGACCGGTCAGTGGGTCGCGACTGACGTCGCTCCTACAGCGCGGAGCGGCGCTACGGTCAGGTCCAGCTCAGCACGACCTTGCCGGCCTTGCCCGATTCCATCAGCTCGAAGCCCTGCTGGAACTCCTCGACCGGCAGCTGGTGGGTCAGTACCTTGCCCAGCGGGAATCCGCTGAGCACCAGCTGGGTCATCTTGTACCAGGTCTCGTACATGCGCCGGCCGTAGATGCCCTGCACGGTGAGGCCCTTGAAAATGAGCTTGTCCCAGTCGGCGCCGGCACCCTTGGGCATGATGCCGAGCATCGCGATCTTGCCGCCGTGGTACATGCAGTCGAGCATGTCGTTGAACGCGCGCGGGTTGCCGCTCATCTCCAGGCCGACGTCGAAGCCTTCCATGTGGAGGTCGGCCATGACGTCCTTCAGCGAGGTATTGGCGACGTTGACCACGCGGGTGGCGCCCATGTCGGCGGCGAGCTTGAGCCGATAGTCGTTGACGTCGGTGACCACCACGTTGCGTGCGCCGATGTGCTTGCAGATGCCTGCCGCGATGATGCCGATCGGGCCGGCACCGGTGATGAGCACGTCTTCACCGACCACGTCGAACTCGAGCGCGCAATGCGCCGCGTTGCCGTAGGGGTCGAAGAAGGCCGCCAGTTCGCCCGGGATCTGGTCGGGGATCGGCCACAGGTTGGAGGCGGGCATCGAGATGTATTCGGCGAACGCGCCATCGCGGTTGACGCCGATGCCGATGGTGTTCGGGCACAGGTGCTGCTTGCCCGCGCGGCAGTTGCGGCAGTGGCCGCAGACGATGTGTCCCTCCGCCGAGACGCGCTGGCCCACTTTGTAGCCGGTGACTCCGGGTCCGAGCTCGACCACCCGCCCGACAAACTCGTGACCGACGACCAGACCGGGCTTGATGGTGCGCTGGCTCCACTCGTCCCACAGGTAGATGTGCAGGTCGGTGCCGCAGATGGCGGTCTTCTCCACCTTGACCAGCACTTCGTTGGCGCCGGGGGAGGGCACCGGGACGTCCTCCAGCCAGATGCCCTTGGCGGCCTCGCGCTTCACCAGGGCCTTCATCGTCGTTTGCGTCATCAGGTCGCTCGAATGCGAAAAATTCGCCGCAAAGTATACGCGGCGGTCCCTACCGGCTTCGTGAGTCATCCGGTTCCGGGCAATTGCCGGTGCTGGCTGCTTCGCCTATGTTCAGCCGACTCCTTCTCTTCCGGAACCCTCCATGCGACCACGCCTGATCGCCGTGTCCCTGAGCCTCGCAGTCGCCGCTTCGGCCAACGCCAACGAAGGCATGTGGATGCCGTCCCAGCTGCCGGAGATCGCTGCGGAGCTGCGCGAAGCCGGCTTCGAGGGCGACCCCGCCGACCTGGCCGACCTCACCCGGGCGCCGATGAACGCGGTCGTCCGCGTGGGGGGCGGAACCGGCGCCTTCGTTTCCGGCGAGGGTCTGGTGCTGACCAACCACCACGTCGCCTTCGGCGTGATCCAGTACAACTCCAGTGCCGAGCGCGACCTCATCGGCGAGGGCTTCATCGCCGGCCAGCGAGGGGACGAGCTCCCGGCCAACCCCGATTTCCGCGTAAGGGTGACCACAGGCTTCGACCGCATCACCGACCGCATCCTCGCCGACGCACGAGGCAAGCGTGGCCGGGACTATTTCGATGCCGTGGATGCGGCATCCAAGTCGGCCGTCGCGGAATGCGAGCAGGTGCCCGGACGCCGCTGCAGCGTCGCAAACATGCACTACGGCACCGACTTCTACCTCGTCACCCAGCTCGAGCTCCGCGACATCCGGCTGGTGTACGCGCCACCCGATGCCATCGGCAGCTACGGCGGCGAGATCGACAACTTCATGTGGCCGCGCCACAGCGGCGACTTCACCCTGCTGCGTGCCTACGTGGCGCCCGACGGCAGCCCGGCCGACCATTCCCCCGCCAACGTGCCCTACGTGCCGCCCGCGCACCTGCAGGTCGCGACCTCGCCGGTGGCGTCGGGCGACTTCGCGATGCTGGCCGGCTACCCGGGCACGACCTACCGCCACCGCACCGCCTCCGAGTTCGCCGAGCAGGTGGAATCGACCCTGCCGGAGCGGGCCGACCTCTACAGGAGCCTGATCGACACCATCGAGGCCGCGATCGGCAGCGATCCGGCGGCGAAGGTCAGCTACGCCTCCACCCTCGCGAGCCTGGAGAACGGGCTGAAACGTGCAACGGGCGAGCTTGAAGGCCTGCGCCGCAGCGATGCGGTGGCGGGTCGCCGGGCGGATGAGCAGGCCATGCTGGACTGGTTGGCGGCACACGCGGATAACGAGGCCACGCGCCAGGACATCGAGGCCCTGGAGGGTGTGCTCGACGGGGCCCGTGCCAGCCGGGAGCGTGACCAGGTGCTGGGCGCGCTCCGCCGCTTTCCGCAGTTGTTCGCCTCCGCCCTGCGCCTGCAGCGGCTCGCGTTGGAGCGGGGAAAGCCCGACGCCGAGCGCGAGGCGGGGTACCAGCAGCGTGACGAGGCGCTGATCGAGGGCGGCCTGCGACAGGTCCAGCGCCGGTACGCGGAGGACGTCGAGAAGGCTGTGATGGTGCACCTGCTGGAGCGGCACGCCGCACTGCCAGACGCGCAACGGGTCCCGGAGCTGGAGGCGGTGTTTGGCGGTTCCGCCGACCAGATCCGCACCAGGGTGGACGCCTTGTACGCCGGTACCGCGCTGGACGCGGAGGACGAACGCCTGCGCATGTTCCGGGCGGCACCGGCGGAAGTGGCCGCGAGCGACGATCCGTTGCTGCAGGCCGCCGCCCGCCTGCAGCCGGCGTTGCTGCGCCTGGAGGACGAAGAGAAACAGCGCGACGGGGAACTGCTGCGCCTGCGGCCCTCGTACATGAGCGCGCTGATCGGCCACCGTGAATCCCAGGGCCAGCCCGTCTATCCCGATGCCAATTCGACGCTGCGCGTCAGCTATGGCCAGGTCAGCACGATGGATCCGCGCGACGGGGTGCGCTACCAGCCCCTGACCACGGTTGAAGGGATCATGGAGAAGCACACCGGAGAGGCGCCGTTCGACGCGCCGCTGCGCCTGCGGGAAGCGATCGCCGCGGGTGACTTCGGTCCGACCGCCGATCCCGCCCTGGGCACGCAGACGGTCAACATGATGACCAACCTCGATACCACCGGCGGCAACTCCGGCTCCCCGGTGCTGGATGCCCGAGGGGCACTGGTGGGGCTGAACTTCGACAGCAACTGGGAAGCGGTCAGCGCAAGCTGGAAGTTCGACCCACGCTACAAGCGGGCCATCCACGTGGACATGCGCTACATGCGCTGGCTGATGGACAAGGTCTACCCCGCGCCGCACCTGCTGGAGGAGATGAACCTGCCGGTGGAGGGGCCGTCGATGGCCCCGGCTGCGCGCTAAACTCGCCCGTTGGACTTCCAGGAGCACACCATGCGTCATTCGATCTTGGCCACCGCCATCGCGATGGCAGGCGTCACCGGTTCCGCCGCGGCGGGCGAGGGCATGTGGGTGCCCCAGCAACTGCCCGAAATCGCAGGCCCGTTGAGCAAGGCCGGCCTGGAACTGCCCCCGGAGCAGTTGGCCGACCTCACCGGTGATCCCATGGGCGCGGTGGTGTCGCTGGGCGGATGCACCGCCAGCTTCGTGTCCCCGCGCGGGCTGGTGGTGACCAACCACCACTGTGCGTACGGCGCGATCCAGCTGAACTCCACGCCGGAGAACAACCTCATCGACAAGGGCTTCAACGCCACCGACCTGTCGGAAGAGCTCTCCGCCGGTCCCAATGCGCGGATCTACGCGCTGGACTCGATCCGCGACGTCACCGCGCAGGTCAAGGCCGCCATCGCCGCCGCGCCCGATGCCGCAGGCCGGTCGCAGGCGCTCGAGGCGATCGAGAAACAGCTGGTGGCCGACTGCGAGGCCGGGGAAGGTTTCCGCTGCCAGTTCTACAGCTTCTCCGGCGGCAACACCTACAGGCTGTTCAAGAACCTGGAGATCAAGGACGTCCGGCTCGTCCATGCGCCGCCCAACAGCATCGGCAGCTATGGCGGCGATATCGACAACTGGATGTGGCCGCGGCATACCGGCGACTACACGTTCTACCGCGCGTACGTCGGGCCGGACGGCAAGCCTGCCGCGTACGCCGAAGACAACGTGCCGTACGAGCCGCGGCAGTGGCTGAAGATCGCCTCGCGTCCGCTGGAGACGGGAGACTTCGTGATGGTCGCCGGCTACCCCGGCCGCACTGCCCGCTATGCGCTGGCGGCGGAATTCGACGAGACCGCTCAGTGGACCTATCCCACGCTCAAGGGCCACTACGAGAACCTCGTGGAGCTGGTGGAAGCCGCCGGGGCGGAGAACGAGGACATCGAGGTCAAGTACGCCAGCACCGTGCGCGGCTGGCACAACGCGATGAAGAACTACGGTGGGCAGCTCGAAGGTTTCGAGCGCATCGACGCCAGCGCCACCAAGCACCGCGAAGAAGTGGCCGTGCTCGACTGGCTCCGCGGGCAGGGCGCCGAGGGCGAAGCCGCACTGGCTGCCCATGAGCGCCTGCTCGAGTTGCACGAGGCGGAGAGCGCCACGCGCGAACGCGACCTGGTGCTGGGCCAGCTGCGCCGCACCGGCGTGATCGGTGCCGCCACCGGCCTCTACCGCCTGGCGATCGAACAGGCCAAGTCGGACGCCGAGCGCGAACCGGGCTACCAGCAGCGCGACATGCCGGGATTCGAGGGCTCACTGCGGCAGATGGAGAAGCGCTACCACCCGGCGATGGACCGCCAGCTACAGGAGTACTGGCTGCGCCAGTATGTCGAGTTGCCGGAAAGCCAGCGCGTGGAATCGATCGACCAGTGGCTGGGTGGCGACGACGAAGCCGCCGTGCAGGCCGCGCTCGACAAGCTGGCCCGCACCCGCCTCGGAGACCTCGACCAGCGGCTGGCCCTGCTGGAGGCGGACCCGGCCGATTTCGAAACCAGTGACGACCCCGCGCTGCAGTTCGCGGTCGCGGTGATGCCGACCCTGCTTGAACTGGAGCGGGAGGCCGAGGCGCGGCAGGGTGACGCGCTGCTCGCCCGCCCGGCGTTCCTGCAGGCCGTCGCCGATTACAAGGCCAGCCAGGGTGGCTTCGTGTACCCGGATGCCAACTCTTCCCTGCGCATCACCTTCGGCAACGTGCAGGGCTACACCAAGGCCGACGGCACACGGCAGGCGCCGTTCACCACGATCGATCAGATCGCCGCCAAGCACACCGGCGAGGAGCCCTTCGACTCCCCGCAGGCCCAGCTCGATGCCATCGCCGCCGGCAACCATGGCGGCCTGGCGAGCGAGGCGCTGGGTACGGTGCCGGTCAACTTCATGGCCGACCTGGACATCACCGGCGGCAACTCCGGGTCCCCGGTGATGGACGCCCGCGGTGAGCTGGTCGGGCTGGTGTTCGACATGAACTGGGAGAGCGTGAGCTCGAACTGGGTGTTCGATCCGGACATGACCCGCGTGATCGCGCTCGACGCCCGTTACATGCGCTGGGTGATGCAGGAGGTCTTCCCGGCACCGCAGGTGCTGGAGGAACTCGGGGTGCCGGAGCAGGAGTAGCCCATGAAGATCATCCTGGCCCGCCATGGCGAGACCGAATGGAACGCGGCCGGCCGCTACCAGGGGCAGGCGGACATCCCGCTGTCGCCGGTGGGGGAAGCGCAGGCACGTGCCCTCGGCGAGCGACTGCGCGACCTGCCGGTCGATCGCGCCGTCGCCTCGCCCCTGGGGCGGGCGCGGCGCACGGCCGAGCTCGCCCTGGGCGAGCGCAGCGGAATGCTCGCCACGGATGCGGGGCTGATGGAGATTGCCCACGGCACATGGGAAGGCCTGCTGGCGACCGAGATCGCCGAGCGCGACCCCGACCTGCTGCAGGCATGGCGCGACACGCCGCACGAGGTGCTGATGCCCGGCGGCGAGTCGCTGCAGCATGTGTTCGATCGTGCATGGGCTGCGCTGGCCCGGGCGGCCGATGGCCTCGCGGCGGATCAGACCCTGCTCGTGGTCGCCCACGATGCCGTCAACCGGGTGCTGTTGTGCCACGTGCTGGGCATTCCGCTCGGGCGCCTGTGGACGTTCCGGCAGGCGCCGACCACCCTCAACCTGCTGGAAGGGCCCGACGTGGACCGTCTGGAGGTGGTGCGGCTGAACGACTGCAGCCACCACACGCCGTTCTTCGGCGAAGCCGTGCACCGCGCGCTGTAGCCGCGCGATCGTACCCACTACTCCGACCGGCGCCTGCCAATGACCCTGGACCAGTGGCTCGAGTTCATCGAGCGGCAACACCCCAAGTCGATCGACATGGGGCTGGACCGCGTGCGCGAGGTGGCCGCCCGCCTTGCCCTTGGGCGGCCTGCGCGGCAGGTCGTGCTGGTCGGCGGTACCAACGGCAAGGGCTCGACCGTGGCGTTCATCGAGGCGATCGCCCGGGAAACTGGCTGGAAGGTGGGCGCGTACACCTCCCCGCACCTGCTGGCCTACAACGAGCGCGTCCGGATCGAGGGGCACGACGTCGGCGACGATGCACTGGTCGAGGCATTCGAAGCGGTCGAGTCGGCCCGCGGCGAGGTGCCGCTGACCTATTTCGAGTACGGCACGCTGGCCGCGCTGTGGCTGTTCGCCCGTGCAGGCCTGGATCTTGCGGTGCTGGAGGTGGGGCTCGGCGGCCGCCTGGATGCGACCAACATCGTCGAGCCGGATGTCTCGGTGGTGACCACGGTCGACCTGGACCACCAGGATTACCTTGGCGGCGACCGCGAACTCATCGGGCGCGAGAAGGCCGGCATCGCCCGCGCCTGGAAGCCGCTGGTACTGGGGGACGACGATCCGCCCTCGAGCGTGCTGCGCCACGCCTATCTCATCGGCGCATCGGCCATCCGCATCGGCTGCGACTTCTTCTTCGAGGCCGATCCCGAGGACGCGCCGGCTCACCATTGGCGCTGGCGCGAGGTCGGGTATTCGATCGACCTTTCGCGCCCCCGGCTACCGGCCCCCGTGCAACTGCGCAACGCGGCGGTGGCCGTGGCCGCGCTGCGGGCACTGGAGTCGTCCCCCGACGACGGCGCCATCGCCCGTGGCATCGCGGGCGCTCGCCTGCCGGGCCGCCTCCAGCGGTTCGAACAGGCGGGCGTGGAGGTGGTGGCGGACGTCGGCCACAACCCGCAGGCGGCCCGGGAGCTGGCGGCATGGCTGAAGGCGTCGCCGGCACCGGGACGGACCCTCGCCGTCTACGCGGCGCTGGCGGACAAGGATGCGGCCGGCGTGGTCGCAGCGCTGGAGGGCGCGGTCGACCAATGGCACCTGGCCGGGCTCGAGGAGCATGCGCCGCGTGGCATGGACGTGGATGCCTTTGCCGCGCGGCTCGGGCCGGGCGCCGCATCGGCCGGTTCGCGCCACCGTACCGTCGGCGATGCGCTGGATGCGGTGCTCGCGGAGTCTCACAGCGGGGATCGGGTGCTGGTGTTCGGGTCGTTCCACACCGCTGCCGCCGTGCTGGCCCGGTTCGGACTGCCGCGAGCCTGAACGCCGCACCGGCAGACGCTGCGTCCGAGCCGGCGCACCGGGCTGCGAGGGTATAATTCGCGGGCACTCCGCCGAGGCATGCGATATCCGATGGAACCCGCCCTGAAACAGCGCCTGATCGGCGCCGCCGTGCTGGTCGCGATCGCGGTGATCTTCCTGCCGATGCTGATCAAGGGGCCGGCGCCGGAAAGCGGCGTGTCGGATGTCTCCCTGGACGTCCCCGATGCACCGGCCGAAGGATTCGAGACCCGCGAGCTACCGCTCGTGACCCCGCCGGCCCGACAGGCGGGCAGCGTCACCGGCGCCGGCATGGAGCGTGGCGACGAGGCGCCTGAAGGTGCGCTGCCCACTGTTGATACCCGTGACGGCGCCGACGCCGTCGAAATGACGCCGCCCCCGGTCGAAGGCGGTGACCTTGCCGTCAGCTTCGGCAGCTATGCCAGCGCCGACGATGCGCGGCGCGTTGTCGACGCGCTGCGCGGCTCCCAGCTTCCGGGCTACCAGGAAACCACGCTGGTCGATGGCCGCACGCTGTACCGGGTCAGGATCGGACCGTACGACTCGCGCGCGACCGCCGAGGCTGCGCGCCTGCGCGCCGCCCACGTGCGGGACGACGTCGGCTCGCGCGTGGTAGCGCTGGATGACGAGCTCGACACAGATCGCGCTTCGGCGGGCGCGGCCACCCCGGCGGCTGCCCAAGAGGAGGCGCCGAGCGCTCCCGAGCCCATGCCGGCCGAACCCGCGCCCCGTCCGGCGGCTTCGACGCCTGCCGCGGAACCGGCCGAGCCTGTTGCGAAGCCGGCGCCCAGTGCCCCGCCATCCGCGCCGGCCGACCCCCCGGCCGCGGCTGGCGTCGGGTTTGCCGTGCAACTCGGGGCTTTCAGCAACGAAGCCGATGCGGCCAGGTTGCGCGACCGCGCCCGTGCCGCGGGACTATCTGCCTTCATCGAGCGCGTCCAGGGGCAGAACGGCCCATTGAACCGTGTCCAGGTGGGTCCGGTCGCCGACCGCGCCGAAGCCGAGCGCTTGAAGGCCCGTGCCGCCGCGGAACTCGGCGTCAACGGCTTCGTGCATTCGCACCCGTGAGGGCGGTCACGCCGAAGCGATGAGTGCGGTCGATTGGGTACTGGTGGCAATCGTCGGCGCATCCGCGCTGTTCGGGCTGATGCGCGGATTCGTCGGCGTGCTCGCTTCCTTCGCAGCCTGGGTATTGGCAGCGTGGACGGCATTCCATTTTGGTGGCGCGGTCGGGCTGATGCTGGCGGTGGACGGGGAGCCGAGCGCCGGCCAGCTGTTTGCCGGCTACGCGCTGTGCTTCATCGTCGTGCTGCTGGCGGTCGGACTGGTCGGCTGGGTGGTGCGCAAGCTGGTGCACTCCATCGGCCTCTCCGGGCTGGACCGGTTGCTCGGCCTGCTGCTGGGCATGGCGCGCGGCGCGTTCGTCGCCTGCGTGATCGTGCTGCTGCTGGGCCTGACCGAACTACCGCGCGAGGCGGCGTGGCAGTCCTCGCCGGTGGTGCCGCTGTTCGTACCAGGTGCCACCTGGCTGAGCGCGTGGCTGCCGGACTGGGTGGCGGCGCAAGTCGATCTGCACGGGCACGGCACCGAAACACCGCTGCTGTCACCCGATCATCTTCCAACGCAACAGCTCGTACCTACAGGATCCTGAACCATGTGCGGCATTATCGGAATCGTCGGCCACAGCGAGGTCGCAGCCCGGCTCTATGATGGCCTGACGGTGTTACAGCACCGCGGCCAGGATGCCGCGGGCATCGCCACCGCCGATGGCCGGCGGCTGCTGGTGCAGAAGGGCAACGGCCTGGTCAGTGACGTCTTCGACGAAGCGTCGATGCGGTTGCTCCGGGGCAACATCGGCATCGGCCATTGCCGCTACCCCACCGCGGGCAGCGAGGGCGACGACGAGGCGCAGCCGTTCTACGTCAACTCGCCATTCGGCATCGCGCTGGCGCACAACGGCAACCTGATCAACACCGATTCGCTGCGTGGCGAAGTGTTCGAGCAGGACCGGCGCAACATCAACACCGAGTCCGATTCCGAGGTGCTGCTCAACGTCTTCGCGCATGAGCTGGACGGGCAGAAAGCGCTGACTCCGCAAGCCGCGTTCGATGCGGTAGCCAACGTCTACCGGCGGTGCGTCGGCGGCTACGCGGTGGTGGCGATGGTGCTCGGCCTGGGTGTGGTGGCTTTCCGGGATCCCAATGGCATCCGGCCGCTGGTACTGGGCAAGCGCACCACCGAGGCGGGCGACGAATACGCCGTGGCGTCGGAGTCGGTCGCCTTCGACCTGCTCGGGTTCAAGCGCGTGCGCGACGTGAACCCCGGCGAGGCAGTGGTCCTGACCGCCGACGGCCAGCTGCACGCGCGCCAGTGCGTGGAGCCGGGCAAGCACACGCCGTGCATGTTCGAGTACGTGTACTTCGCCCGCCCCGATTCGATGATCGACGACATCTCGGTGCACAAGGCGCGCATGCGCATGGGCCAGACGCTAGGTGAGAAGATCCTGCGCCTGCGGCCGGACCACGACATCGACACCGTGATCCCGATCCCCGACTCCTCGCGCGACGCCGCGCTGGAAGTCGCCCACGTGCTGGGCATCAAGTACCGGGAAGGCTTCATCAAGAACCGCTACGTCGGCCGCACGTTCATCATGCCGGGCCAGGAGCAGCGGGCGAAGTCGGTGCGGCGCAAGCTCAACCCGATCCCGCTGGAATTCCGCAACCGGGTGGTGCTGCTGGTCGACGACTCCATCGTGCGCGGCACCACCTCCAGGCAGATCGTGCAGATGGCACGCGAGGCGGGTGCCCGCAAGGTGTACCTGGCTTCGGCGGCACCACCGGTGCGCCACCCCAACATCTACGGCATCGACATGCCCACCGCCGACGAGCTGATCGCCTACAACCGCACCGAGGAGGAAGTACAGGAACTGCTCGGTTGCGACTGGCTGATCTACCAGGACATCGAGGACCTGGAGCACGCGGTGGCGGGACCGAAGCATGACATCAAGTTCTTCGACTCGTCCTGCTTCAACGGCGACTACGTCACCGGTGCCGAGGCCGATTACTTCGAGCGCATCAAGCGCCTGCGCTCGGACGACGCCAAGAACACCCGCCGCGGCGGGTAGGCGCCGGGAGGACCGCGACCGTTCTTCCGCCGCCACGCAGAGCGTCTGCAAATGTAGGAGCGGCTTCAGCCGCGATCCGGAACCGTGTGCCCGTGCCGGTTTCCGATCGCGGCTGAAGCCGCTCCTACAGGAGCCCGGTAGTGCGTTCGAACCAAGGAGTTCCACCGATCGGATGACCATGCCCGGATCACTGTTCGACACCGCCCGTAAGTGCCTGGACGCCGCGACGCCGGAAGCCAAGGTCGAAGCGACCTTCGCCGCGGCAGCGGCCTTCGTCCGCGGTGAGCTCCAGGTTCCGGCCGACGCTCCGGCACCCGAGCCCATCCGCATGCCGGGACGTCCCGCGCGGCCTCGGCTGGTGTCGCCGCGCGACCTGCCCAAGCGCGGCCTGGGTACCGACGAGGGCAGAGCGGCGTTCATCCACGCCATCGCCCATATCGAATTCAACGCCATCGACCTCGCCTGGGATGCGGTCTACCGCTTCCGCGGCCTGCCCGAGGCGTTCTACGCCGACTGGGTGGGGGTCGCGAAGGACGAGGCGCGGCACTTCGAACTGTTGCGCGGGCGCCTGCGGGAACTGGGCCACGACTACGGCGACTTCGATGCCCACAACGGCCTGTGGGAGATGGCCGAGAAGACCGCGCACGACGGCCTGGCGCGCATGGCACTGGTGCCGAGGGTGCTGGAGGCGCGCGGGCTCGACGTGACGCCGGGGATGATCGACAAGCTCCGGTCGATGGGTGACGAGGCCACCGTGGCGATACTCGAAGTGATCCTGCGCGAAGAGGTCGCGCACGTCGCCGCCGGCTCGCGCTGGTTCCGCTGGTACTGCGAACGCGCCGGCGTGGAGCCCGGCCCCACTTTTCGCAGCCTGCTGGGCGAGTACGCGCGCGCCGTGCTGTATGGCCCGTTCAACATGGAGGCCCGCAGCCGGGCCGGCTTCGACGACGAAGAGCTCGCGATGCTGGAGGCCTTCACCCGCGAACGGAAGTTGTAGGAGCGGCTTCAGCCGCGATGGACCAATCGGAGCCCGGACCTCCCCGTGTAGATACCGTGTAGCCAGCCCCTAGACAACTGCATGGGCGGGGTCGAATGGCCGGCCGTTCTTCAGCACGCCCCAGGCGATGTGCAGCAGTTTGCGCATCACCGCACACATCACGACCTT
>Ga0114898_1001243_pt1 | contig 15774 bp, 11 predicted proteins | sample Malvired_Geostar_FD_83496 | JGI IMG/M metagenome (GOLD analysis project Ga0114898, IMG submission 83496) | Marine viral communities from the Global Malaspina Expedition - Malaspina viral metaG DeepMed_Geostar | ecosystem: Environmental > Aquatic > Marine > Oceanic | place: Mediterranean Sea... | reverse complement strand
TCTATGAATCTATATACTTCTACCTCCCTAATCGTTTCTACTATCTGTTGGGTTACTATAGGTTTTTCTATCTCTACGGTTACAACTTTTTCAGTTATTATCTGAACTTCTTTAGGATTAAGATAACCAACCGTGCTACCGATTGTTAAACCTGATGCAAATACGGCCAAAGCTGTTAAAATTACTAGTACTTTACTAGGCATAAATTATTACCCCTTTCTAATCTTCATATCGCTTTCGTGTAAAACACTTTTGCGAACAATATATATTATTATACCCCCTTCGATATCTTTGTGCAACCTCTCCCCGTTTCAAATAGAAATCAATTTTACAATAAAAACAAGTAACCCTAATTCGGAAATAAAGAAAGCGGCATCTAGAGGAGCAAACAGGGATACGTCGCCACTTCGCTCTAGGATTGCCGCAAATATCACAGTACTTTATATACGATTTATGGGGAACTTTAGTTACAAGACCATTCTTTTTTAAAATATCTCCTACATAATCTCTAGAAACACCTACTTGTCTACCAATCTCTGCATTAGACATAAGGGGATTCTTATGACGTAAGCGAACAATCTTATTTTTTGCCTTCATAACTACACGTCAGTAGCTGTTGTCCAATTAAGATTGTTCCCTTCATTAAGTATACTCGCACCCTCTTCTGTATGTGTAAGAGGGCCATCATTATGCTGTTTTAACCACAGATAAAGTTGAACTAATAAAGATTTTCCGTTTGTAAGTAATTCTGTATCTGCTAAATACGTAGTAAATGCAGAATCTGTAAGATAGTAAGGAATTTGAATAATCTCGTTTTTCTGGGTCGATGCATCAGCCTTACTTCTTGCTGCTGCGTTATGATAAATATACACATATAAATCAGCAACAGACTCCTTAAATTTTACTCTAACCACCTCTATCTTGGCGTATGCTTCACTATGAGTTGCTCCCATATCGTCTGTATATGATATTTGTAATGCCATTCTATACCTCCTCTAACTTAAATTTATATTTCTTTCCTGTACGATTATTTTTTATGAATAAGTCGTCACTTCCCTCTTGAATTGTCCAATCTCCCTTTGTTCCGTCAAAATCATTACCTTCTTCATGTGTCATATTAGATAAACTCATATCACTAAAATATGTATTAGTTGCTGTAAGACTCGTAAAATAACCTCCAGTGATATAAGAACTCGACAATCCGATATATGTGGCATATACAATATACCATTTATTACTGCTTCCTCCTATATTATCGTAACTACCAAGAGGGTAAAAAGTATCGAAGTAAATATTAGAGTATTCAAACCGTGCCTTGTTATTATTACCCGGACTTATATAGATAGGTTCATCACTAGCCCCTGTAGAAATGGTAAGATCATTATGGGCAGTAATATCGTTCATCGCAGTTGTATGGTCAAGTGATATCGTATGCATTCCTCTTATGTACCCCAGTAGAGTAGTACCATTTGAGTCACCAAAATTATAAAAGTAATGATAACGAGCATCATATCTCATATCTGAATTTCCCAGAGCCGAAGATATGTATGATACATGATTACCACTTACTATTAACAAAGCAGCATTAGCTTGACGGGCTGCTTCAGAAGTTCCACCACCAGTACCATAAGCTGTAAAAGCTGCTCCTGACGCTGACAGTGTAGCCTTTAGAGTACTACTATTATATGCATGTATCCCTGTGCTAGTAAATTGCAATCTAGTTCCTGAAGAATCCGATACATCTAGACCATTAACATTACCTGTGTGATTTCCAGTTAAGGCACTACTAGTAATACCAGAAGGTGAATAACCTGAAAATTGGTTCAAACCAACATCAGTTGCATCTGTTCCTGCCTGTATATCTGACCAATCACCATCTTGGGTGGCTGAATTGGCCCTAGATTCAATAGTTGCAGCAGAAGTATTACCGATTATTACCGTTCCGTCTATTGTTAAAGTTGAAGCAGACTCATTCCATACAAATTTATCTCCTAATGAGAAGTCTCCAGCCGTCCCATACTGTCCACCGACCTCATTAACCCCTCTCACAAAGAAAGGGGTATTAGAATGACCGAAAGTACCTGTTCCATGATATATCTTTTCAGCACTTAACGTTAAGCCCCCTACCGTACCCCCTGCTCTGGTTTCCGCAGCACCGGGTTGATGTGCTGTAGCACCTGCTTCTGAACCACTTTGTACGACAGAAGCCGCTATACTTCCGATAGTAACTGTGCCAGCAATACTAACATTACCAGCATCATCTACACGAAATTGGTCAACTCCTGCTTTTTGTACAATAAATTTTCTGTCCACGCCACCAATTGCGGGTAGATTTCCCATAGCTACCCCATTAAGACCGCCAGATGAGGTTTGGTCTATAACGCCAGTTCCTGCTATTACAATATTAGATAGCGTCATATTAGCCTCTAATGTACCAGCCGTTACTGTTCCAGCGGTAAGTCTACCTCCATTCATTGTTACTGTGTTAGCACTTAAGATGGTAGCAGGAGGACTGACTCTTGTCCAATCACTTAATAAACCACTTCCTGATGGCCTAGCATTATTACAAATACTTGTTCCTTTATGGGAATCGTTAGAATACCCCTCCGTTATCCAGACATCATTCACAAGATAGGGTGGAGTAGGGAGAGTATCTTGTCTAAACAGTTTACGGGTTTGGGCCAATTTATTTGCCGCAGACCTAGCATCTGTTGTATTTCCTCCGTTACCTAGACCAAACACACCGTCAGCATCTATCGAAATGGTTACAAGAGAGTTTAAGAGCAATGAATCTGCGGAATTCTGCGTAGCTCCAGCAGCAATACCAGATAATTTACTACCTTCAGTACCATTAATATTTGCTAAAGATGTTGGTTGATTAGATAGATTAGTACCCCAAGTTGCTCCAACTGTTGCGTTATCGGCTGGTTTTCCGCTTCCACCAATACTACCCCATACATTTATACTATCTTGGGCTGTAGAACCAAATGTAGCTTTACCAGTACTAGGGTCTAAGAAAAATACTCTGGTAGTTCCTCCAGAAAATCCTTCAATACCTGTACTAGAAATTTTTATTCCAGCACTAGCACCAGACGCACCTGTATTAGTAGCGGTTTTAATAAGCCCCCCAACAATTTGAAAGGCATTTAATGAATTAGCTTTAATAGAATCGGCTGTAATAGCATTAGCCGCAATAGTATCTGCTGTAATATTCTGACCTTTACCATGGAATGCCTGAATAGCTATTTCTTCAAGATTATCCCCTGTTTGAGTAGTATCTCCTGTTCCACATATAGCTAATAAACCTCGTGAATCAGATGTAGCATCATTATAAACTAATGTTCTATCCACAACAGCTTTATTAACCAGTGTAAAATCGCTTGTTTCCTCATCAGGATTAGGAGTAGTATTCATTAATTTATAGTATATATACCATGTTTTAGCATTATTGTTAGAACTACCACCTGAAACAGTCCATAAATCTAATGATGTATTAGCATCTACTGAAATAGTATTATTATCCGCAAAACTAATCGTTCCTGCTGTTGAGTTGACATGTCTATTTTTTGTGGCTCCTCCACTAGTGCCTACGTTTATGGCAACATCTGTTGTATAGGGTTGGATGCTCTTCTTAAATAAGGCAGCTGTAAACTGGTCTTCACCTGCAGCATCTATTCCTCCATATAAACCTAATCCAGAACCATCGAAAATAAGGGCTGCTTTTCCTCCAGCCGACGTACTAACTTTAGATGCTCTTGCATGAGCCATAACAATATGATCATGATCAGGTTTATATGCACTGGATAAAATAAAGGAAAAGGTATAACGTCCTGAGCTATCTGGTGTTTGTTCATCAGGATCAATAAAAACAACTTTATATACAACAGGTAAGTTTGTTTTATTATCAATAGATGTAGATAAATTAGATATACTTCCCGCTACAACTTCATAAGATAGACCACCCCCTCCAATAACCATACGTCCACCTGTCCATGAAATCGTAGTTTGATTTACTGAAGTAAACTTCGCAGTTCTAGTCGTATCTATCTTTTCAAATGTATAGCCTAAACCACCTATAGGAACATTAACCTCTTTAGGATATTTATTTCCTTCTCCCTCAATTGTCGCTTGAATAGCATTAGGATCAATACCTAAGCCAATTGGACTCCCTGCGGTATTAACACCTGATCCTTTATACATTGTAGCTTGCATTCCCGGCTCTTCAGTGTATATAGAACTTTTAATAAACATATAACCTGTAAAATTAGCTAATAAGTTTTTAGCATAAAGATAATGTCCTGCTCGTACAGGGAAATATAATCTAACTCGTGCTTCTGATCCAGTATACCCATCCCAATCTCCTGTATTAAGGGGGGCGGTTATAGCTCCTGAGCTAACAACAGTAGCATAACCATAGGCGGTTTGCTCCCCAGTAGAATCTATTTTAGCTATAGTCATTCCAGCCCTAAAACCATATGCTTGAGCATCAATAGCTAATGTTGGAATAGCGGATGCTCCTGAACCAGTTTCAGAAGAAACTGTAGTATCTACATATATAAATGGTGGTGGAATTATTCTAACTGTACAATCTGTACGAGATGTTTTACTTCTAGAAAGAGCAGATGCAATACGTCGTCGCATAGAATCAACATGTTTTGAATCACTTGTAGAAATTCGTAATGGGCGAATAAGTCCAAATGACGCAGAAGGTCTACCTGTAGCCGTATTATAACTAAACGTGCTTCCGCTCTCCACCCCTACTAAAGTAACCGTACCAGATAAAGCGTTAAAATTCTTTTTCTGTGTTATAATATCACCGCCATCTAAATCATCAGGCTCAAAAGAAATTAAAATATAAGCAGGTTTACCATTACTGGGATCACCACTTCCTGATGTAACACTCTGATACTGGATACGTCCTACAACTGTTGACGTACCTGAAAGTTTTAATCTCTCCGCTACATCACCTGTAGTACTAGTAGCACTATCACCATCAACCTTAGTAGAATTCCATCTAACTAATACTCTATTCTTCCAGTCAAAAGCAGCAGAAATACTACTTACTTCCAGAATTTCAAACTCTAAATTAAAGTTACGAGAAATTGTTTCTTCATCATCTGTATCTGCATTGATGACCATTTTTCGGCTTATAGCTGCTGTTGCTCCCGTATATAAATCTCGTTTAGGCAGATTAAAATCATAATCAGGCAGCATTAAAACCTTTTGACCTGTTTCAGAAAACTCCGTAGCAATGGGAAATTCTACCCATAACCCTTTAAAAGCTGAGGGAGTACTTTCAAATATAGGACGAGTTCCTCGTTTAAAATAATTAAAATCTAATGCGGGATTAGTAACGCTAGCTAAGGTAAACCGACTATCACCATAAAAATCATACCCATAATCTGTTATATCCCCAGTTACTTCATGGGGATCGCCCTTTGCTATTTCATAAATAGCCTTAAGTCCTTGTCGTCCCAAACTATTTATTTGATATGAATCTTTATGATCTGTAGAAAAAGCTCTACCTGAAGGTGGAAATTTTAACTGGTCAGCAAACGCAATATTATCTGCACTAATTTGTAAACTTGACCGCTGAGGATCAGTGCTTGGATCACGAATAATATGTTTAATAAGTTGGCTACGATTTAAAATAGAGGGGTTAGTACCTGCACCAACTTTAATCTCAGCGTCTTTATCATCGGTAGGATAGTCAGCAAGTTCCGCTAAATGATCTCTTGCATATAATTTAACTACGTTTCCACGTTGTTTATCATAGATATTTTTTATGTCATAAACTTTGCCATGAAATAAGACAACATTTGAATCTGTTTCAATAATACGGATAGGCATAAAATCTGTAAAAACGCTTGTAAGAGGGCCGTATCTATCTGCGTGTGCTGCTTCTCCTTCCTTAAAAGGTTCGTATGCTGCATTACCTAGAGTAATATTAGCCTTCATAGCATTATTAAGAGAATCCTCTAATTCAACCCGAATTAATGCGTTCTGATTCTCAATAGTTTTTGCTTCTACCCAAGCACTATCTTTCCAATATTCTAGTTTAGATTTCGCCATTCAATTACTCCTTATCTTTTCTAGACGTTACTACGAACTGCAAACTAAATGTATCCCTATCCTCTTTTGAAGCATAAACTTGAAATCTAATCTGTTGTAGAGCAAATAAATAAATAGACCCCCCGGTTTGCTGCGTACCCTTTGCAAAATTCGCATCACCCCATTCAAGTTCTAAGGGGGTTCTAGCACTATAAACATATTGTGTGGCAAAATCCTCTAACTGATTTTTATATGGAATATAATAAGGTTTAGCCGCCGCAGCAGCCCCATAACCACGAGTTCGTGTAAAATTAATACTAGACATACCTTCAAAGAAGGCGGGGCCATATCCTTTAACCGATGCTCCATTACTATGAGTGTATGCTGTAGTCCCATTTGCTGCACGACGAACCTGTAATGATGTAGAATTAGTAACAGCAGTAATTTCCATATCTTCTGCAACAGTGACATTAATAATATCTCGTGCTAACATCCCCGAAGTAGAAGCCACGGGAATAGTTAGTGTTGTACTATTAATACCAGCAGTTAATGTCGTTGTTTGATCTGCCGTAGGAGTAGTTCCCCCAGTAGTATCTACAATACCAGACGTACTTACAGAAGGTCTATACACACCAATATCTATTAGCTGTGGAGACTGCTGAGGTATAGGAACCTGAATTGGCGTTTTAGTATAGCTAATAGAAATGTTATCACATTTCAAAGCGTACCCAAATTTATCGGGGCGGTCTTTTTTACGAGATGTGATATCAATCTCTGAGTGTTTACATGTTCGTAGTAGTACTGCTAGTTCTGGTGCTGCCATATATCTCTCCTCATGCGGTTTGGTCTGCTGCTGCTAGGTCATTACTTAAATCAAAGTTGAACATATCGTCCGTATTTTGCGAAGCTATAGTCTGCTCAAATACTGTTTCACCATTCGCTGTGTTTATATTTAGGACTATGGCTCCTCCTGCAGTTGCTGCCATTCCTGCAGGAGATATAGCTGGCCCTCCTACAGCACCTTCATCAGCTTTCTTCTTTAAGAATTTATTTATGGCTAGTGTACCACCTATATCAACTGCCATAGATGCTACCGTATTACCTGTAGCTGCTAATGTTGTTGCAGCTATAGTTTTTCCTGCTGTAGCTAATCCAGCTTTCCAACCATGATTTTTAAAGTTGCTATAGGTTTCTACCGCTCCGAAGCCTAATGTTGCAACCGAACCTAAAACAGGAATAGCTTTAGACATCTTAGCGACAGTACCAACAGCCTTTAATAAGCCTTTTCCTCCTACAGCTTTTCCAATACCTCCTGCTAATTTAGTTACCCCGCCAAATAAACTTTTTCCTAGTCCTCCAATCTTCTTTAGTGTTCCACCAATTAATGGAAGTTTACCTAATAGACCTCCTAGCTTAGTTAATAAGTTCTTTACTGTCGTTTGGACAAACTTTTTAAGCAGTTCAAATAAGCCTTTACCCGCAGCTTTTCCTACTCCAAACATCTTTGAAATTATAAATTTGCCTCCTGCAATAAGACCCTTACCTATCATTTTTACAACCCAAAAAATACTCTTACCTATAAATTTTATCAACCCTAAAGCTGCTTTAGCTATTAATTTAACAAAGAACTTGAAAAGTCTCCCTACTGCTTTAGCTATTGCTATAATTATCTTACCCGCAATAGGAAACATTATTTTAATCAGCTTTGCCACTTGCCGTCCAAGGAAAGCGAATATTTTAGGAATAGCTTTAATTCCCCACATAATCATTCTAAAAATTCCTGTAGCTAAACCCTTGAGAATTTTCCACCCAAATTTAACAGCCCAAGCAACTATTTTATTTACACCCGTTCTAACAAAACCCAGCATTATATATGCTTGTGCAAACCACCCAAATATTCGTCCTCCTGTAGTTTGAAGCCATTGCCAAACACTATCACCTAACCCTTTAATTTGATCCCATAGCCATGGGCCTAGATCATTTTTAAGCTTATCCCAAACCCATGTAAGACCACCCCAAACTTTATCCCAAAGAAACGTGCCAAATTCTTTTGGCCCACTCCTCCATGCCTCGTTCCACTCATCAATTTTACCTGTAACCCAATTTTTTGCTTTATCATACCAACCAAGTACTGTATTTAAACCTGCTAAAGCCCACCCAGCAACATTTTCCATAAACTTTTGCACATATGGAATAGCGGCACCAATAAGACGAATAACAGGAAAGAATAACGGAAGAAGAGGAGCGAGGATTACGTCTATTAGGGCACCCATCAACTGGAAAATAACCCCAATAAAGCTAGTAAATACCTGAGATTGTTTCAGCATGGAACTCATGCCAAATTGAAGACCTAAATTTTTCTTGAAGAAATTCGCAGCACCTTTAAGGCGATCCCCAACCTTAGCTAAACCCTTCTTATTCTCTTCCCCAGCAGGGTCTTTTCCTTTTTTCTCATCTTTTGCTCCTACTCCACCACCACTACTACCGGGGGGCGCACCACCAGACGGGCCAGCAGCGGCTGGCCCTCCCGGTGTTCTTAATAAAATATCAACTGTTGCCATTGCACAATTCTCCTTACATCTTCATCGATGCCATGGCACGTTGCTCATCCTCATTTTCCTTCTGATCAAAGGCTGCAGATATTCCTAAGATAATATGAACTTCTGACTCTGATATCTCCTGTATGACATCCCATGGTATGCCAATTTTGAGCATCTGAATAGCTAATATCCAATACGCATATGCTAAGGCTTCTAGAGGATCACGAGGATTAGCAACCCCCCTTAGATATGCTATTGCTCTTTTTTTACTTGATCTACTTCATTAGTATTTTCAATAGTATCATCAGCACCCTCACCAAAAGCCTTTGGAACTAAGTTCTCTAAAGCTGCTCCCAAACGTTCATCAAATGAAAGAAGAATACTTTCTGTTGTTCTTCCCCACGGTGCCTCAACAATCATCTCTTTTAAACAATCTCTTACATAACCATCAGCACTAAAAGAGGTATTGCCTGTATTATCCCAATTTAAATTCTTTGAAATTAATTGATTTCGCTTACTCCACGATAAATTTTTAACGGAAATCTCAAATGAGTCCTTAGTTCCTGCTATGTTAATTGTTCTTGTTTCTGGTTCGTGTGAAACTAAATATGCTTTATAATCAAACTCTTTTTTCTTTTTAGTATTAACGCTTACGCTCTTACTATTCTCTGTCATTTAATCCTCCTTCTATGGGTATATTGGCTCTGTATCTTGAACTTTTATTACTAAATTACGAAATACTATATCAGCGTCTGCTGTAATTGGACTGTCTTCTCCAATATTATGCGGAGCCGCCCGTATGAAAGCTCCCTGTTCATTACCACCCGCTGCCGCTGTACCATCTTCAGGAATCACGATTTCAATGTAATCATTCTGATCACCATCTATATCACGAATAAATTTTAGATTAATTCCAAAACCTCTGAATCCCTGAGCCGTAGTACCTTGTCTATAATCACCACCTATCAACAATTCCTTAAATAGACTTCTTGAATCATCTTTAGCTTGATCAGCCGAATCGGGAACGGCAATACTTGCTGACATTGTATATTCTCGATTGCCTTCATATTGCTCTCTAGGTGCCCTACGACCATCATACTGGGCACCAACATAATACTTAGGCTCTGTACTATTTGATATACTCAAATTTACAGATGCTACTCTAGCAACCTCAAGTGCGCCAGTAGCCGTAAACAGTTTTATTACACCTTGTGAATAGTAATACGGTGCTGTAGCAGGTCTAACAAACGTACTATCATATGTAGGTCTACCAACTTGGGCTGAAGTTATATTCTGCATTGCAGTATATCTAGGCATTGGTTGATTCGTAGGAAGATCGGGATGTGCTTTCATATTATGTACCATATCTAAGAAGTTTACACCATCCCAACCACCTGTTAACAACCCCCCAGACTCTGCTGAAAGAGTCATACTTCCAACTTTACCACCTATATAACGACGTTGCCATGGATTCGCTCCTGTATCATCAAGTATATTCACATTCCATGTAAGAGAATCTAAAGCAACTTGTTCTATAATACTGTGTTTATAATATGTTGAAGTCGAAGGTGTAGGAAGCTTAAAAACATAATCACTTGCAATATGAGCAAACTGTAAAGGAGCATTTAATTTAACACTAGTATTTGCCGTACTTGCAGATATAGCTTCTAATACCTGTCGAATTTCATAGGTCACTTTAGAACCATCTGCTCTTGCAGAACTACTAGTATAAAAAGCATTAAATGGTGCAGTAGTTGTTTCGTTTCCAAATAATATATAGTCTCCAGCAGCTATTGCTGTACTACCCGTAGCATTAATATTTATATATAAATCACCCTTGACTGCAGCAGCCCCTAAACGTCTAACGCTAGTACTGGGGTCAGCTACAGGTACAGTTACAACTTTTCCAATAGGGAAACGGAGAGGGAAGCCGTTCAACATAACCATGCCACCCATTGAACCTGTTAACGTTTCATTACCAGCATACATCTGGTAGAAATTACGATTCGTCAAACCACCAAGTACATAACGTGGCTCAAAGGCTTGTTCTGGATCGGGGCAATCAACCGACTCATAAACACCGGGAAACCATGTAATATATTTATTAGCATCCGAATCAATTAACAAATCTTCTGTTCCATCTGCTGCAGTAACTTTTCTCGTTACAGGACATGCCGAAGCATGAGCAAAACCTAACGGAGTGTCTAAAGTTATAGTGGTTGTATTGTAGCCATTAACTACACGTCGAACCTCCTTTGGCCCTTTATCCCCATCATTGCCGATAACTACTAAAACTTTTAAATTTGCCCCACTGCTAACAGTAAAGGCACTAGCAAAAGAAAGGGTTCTAGCTCCAGCTACGGCGGCAGCATTCGTATTACTAGAGCTTCCTGCTCCTGTAATATCCCCAACTTCTGGATAACCTCCTTGGGCAGCTTCCGCAGCAAAGGTTACGGATGCCTGATCACTTCTATAAATTGCCATAATATATACCCCCCATAAAATAGCTGATAAGTAGCTTATATATTATTATACTAATTACCTACTAAGTTTCTAATAAAACTGCGTTATTTTCTAAATTAATACTGACTGTTCCTGCCCAAATATTTGCCTGTTCCTGTGTTAACTCTTGAAAATTAACAAATTGTTGACGTTGAAAATTTGTAAGGGCGTGTTTTCTAGCATGACAAATCCGTCTCATCTCCCTCATTAAATCATATAATCGTTGTCTACTTGTTAATGTATAAACTTCGATTTCCAAACTATATGTACGATTTCCATATTTCCAATTCCCTATTGGAGTCTCTTCTAATGCGGGACTTCCTGCTCTGCCTACAAAATGATCATTAACATTTAAATTAAATCTCATAGGCTCATCATCGCCCGTAACTTCTACAAAAGCAGGTTTAGCACTCGTTCCTGCTACATTTGAATATGCCCACTGATTTTCGACATCAACTAAAAATTCATTTATAGGAACGGGTTCAGTAGGCATTAGAACACCTCAAAAGCAGTTAAGAAGTCTAGACGATCCTCAATTTCTTCCTGCCAAGCTGATATTTTTTCACCGCCCGATACCCTATCCATACCACTAACTGCGATGTTACCAAAATCTGCACTTCTCATAACATCTATTGCAGCCATTTTTTTACATATATCTTGAACCATACCACCCTGTCTAGAATCAGTATTAATATCACGACCAGCTAAATAACTAACTTTAATTGGTTGTGTGAACTCACCTCCACCCCATCGCCATACAGGAGCATTATAAGATGTAAATCTAGCTGGAAGTAAGAAATATCTAGCAAATTGTACCATACCCGTATCAGGCACCAAAAAATAATCATTCTTTCTTCCTTGAGCTTTAATATCCCATGAAGCCCCATTCCAAATTTTTAAACTCTGAATTTTAAAACAGTCTGGTTTATCTAATTTAAAACCGTTTAAATTAAATTCGTGCGCTTCATCATGAACATATGTAGGTCGCCAAGACTTTCTTGTATTCATATCAATATACGACTGAGCTTCATTAATATATGTTTCAACAGTATCTTTAGTTGGAACTGTAGCTGTAGTAAAATCAGTTGTGTTTGTTATATTTTTTAACTGTAATAATTCAAATACTTGTTTACTAGTTGTATAAGCAGCAATAGGTCTACATAAAATTCGTTTAATTGTAGGTGCTATTGAAACACTAGCCGTACTTACCCTAACCCAATATTTTGTTACACTATTTATTGCATTTGTTGCCCAACCATCTAATAGATTTACAGGAAATACTTCAGTTCCATCTTTATCAAAGGCATATGCAACTCCCTCATTATCATCAGGGTCTAGAGCATATCTAGAAGAAGCGGGAGTAAACGTTGTCCATGCAGACCCATTATAATACTGCCATGTTAAAGCTCCTAAGCTACCTACAATATCCAAATCAAAGATAGCCATATCAAATTTTGAATCATGGCCTAAATATAGATAGTGGTTAGTGGCACCTAAAATAGCAAACGCCGTCCCCGCAGGAGACTGCGATTCTAATGTAACGTCTGTATAAGAAGTTCCATTATAGGTAAAAACCTTTGTGAACTCCCAACCTATACCAGCCATAATTCCCCCTTATAGGATTTATTCCTCTGTTGGGTATTCAATACTCCTATCTAAATCATCGGGAGGAAGTTCCAAACCTTCTGGAACTGCCTGTTCCTCAGGTGGCAACTTACCCCTAAGATACATTGCTACACCATTTAGATTCTGTACTTGCTGAATTATATTTTCTCGTGCAGCAGAAACCTTATTCAACTCCTCAACCAACTTCTGTAACTGATCATTCACCGCATTCAAATCTTCCTGTACATTAACTTCCATAGTCATATTCTCCTCCTATGCTTAAACTTAGTTCTGCTTAGAACCTATATTTTATTATACACCCATCCGAATTGTTTGTCAAGTTGCTGCTGTAAATGTCTTTGGTGTCCAAGAAGCTGCCGCTTTTGCTTCGGCATTTGCCTGACCCAGTATTACACTTCCTAGTTCGTTGACCATCTTAACCTGCCATTCAACATCAGTATCGGTTTCGACATTAGGATATCCTTGTTTGACAAACCAAGCACGGGCTAGCACTCTAGTCGCAGAGTCGAGTACTACACTCTTGGTAACTCCACCTTCAACAGCTATAGAAATCGTGGTATCACCTGCAGCCATTATTTTCCTCCTTTCAAAGTATCTACAAACTTAATCAATAGTACTCATGAGTAATGTGTATTCTTTTTCACCCAACATCTTTTTAATGAGGGCTTCTAGTTTTCGTAATTTATTACCAACACCAGTTTCGCCTTCAACCTGTTTCAATCTCTCGTCCACCGCCTCATACTGGGAGTCCATACGGTCACGGTTCTGGTAGATACCGCCAGCCAGAAGTGCTGCCATGCGCTGGTCGTTGTAGCCAATGAACCCGTCATCGTACTTACGAAACACTCCAATATGTATCAAGTTATCTTTCCACTTTTTAAGATTCACGACTCCGTCCTTATACGGCGAAATGACCTTTACGTCATCTTGCCAGACTACATCGCCGCAGCAAGTAAATCTTTCGATATTATGCTTGCCGCAAGTTTCACATACATAGTCATTGAACTGCTTATCGTCCCAATTAGTATTAGCATCTACTGAAAGCTGCCCGTCGCTTATGCGCCAGATATCCCCATCAGTAGACGAGCCGTCTATGTCACGGGAGTTTAACTTGAGATAGTTCTGCGACCCAGTGTAGCCCATCACATACTGCATATTATTGGCACTACCAGAGCCGTCGCCCTCTTTGAAGTTAAGCCTCAATGCGCCAAGACCAGTGGCTGGCCCCCATATCTCGACGGATGCCTCGTCAGCATTATCGGAATTGTCGTTGGCGTAAACTATCAGACGGCCATTGTTGCCGCCTTGACTGGTCATCTGGACAGTAGTGGAAGCACCGCCACCAAGGAAGCCGACATTGCCAGCAGTAGTTATAACCAAGCGGTCATTTGTTCCTAGAGTGTCATTATTTGAGAACTTGAATTTATCATCATCACTATTATCCGCACCAACAGCCCAATGAGTGGCTGCACTGGGGAAGAAGTCTATAAATGGGTCTCCACCTGAAGTCTGCATCTGTATTTCGGCATGAGCAGCAGCCCCAGCGTTGGTATTACGAAGGATAATCTGGTAATTGCCAGCAGTGCTTGTTTCCATGTTAAGCCCAGCACCCAGAGGGCCACCGCCATCAATCCCTATCCCTAAAACTGCGTGGAACCCATCATCAGTTTTCAGCGTATTAGCTGCACTACGATAGAGGTTGGTGTCAAGAGAAGAACCAAACTTAATTCCAGCACCAATCGTAGCTCTGTCAGTACCCTTTGATAAGACAAGACCACCCTCGTTGGTCAGTATTACCTCTTCCGCACCCTGAATGCCAAACTCCACGTATGCATCATTGTTGTCGTATCTAATAAAACCCCTATTAGGCCCAGCAGCATTGCTGCCATGCCCAAAATAAATGCCAGTTGTACTGGTTGAACCACCCACAAGCTGTATAAACGTATCTCCAGTATCTTCTAACTTGAGAAGAGTACCAGCTATTGGAGATTGTTGAGTCGTTGCGGCATCCGTAATATGTAATAGAGTGTCTGGAGCAGTATCACCAATGCCGACATTGCCAGCAGTATCTATCGTTAATGCCGTATCAGTTCCTACTGTCCAGCTTCTACCTATTTTTAACTTACCAACATCACTCTGGTCACTTCCAATTGACCACTCAGCATTGGTGGGGTCAGGGGTTGTTTTAAATTGAATTAAAGCATCGCCACCATTATCATTAGAACCAGCATGTACCCTAAGTATGGCTCTTGCAGCCGAACCCGTATTAGTGTTCCTCGACATTACAACAGCGTCACCAGAAGTTGAAGTTTCAGCTTGAAGCGTTCCTTCAGCCCAGAAATTGTTCGTGTTTCCTACATATAACGAATCTGCAATAGGCGTAACACCCACACCAAGTCCACCAGTAGCAACAAAATAATCATCAGTTTTCAGAGTATTAGCGGCACTACGATAGAGGTTGGTGTCTGCACCAAACAAGATACCCCCTGCTGCATCTGTGGCGGCAACAAAAGTGAGCTTAGAGTTTATCCCTGAAGTAGTACCAATGCCGACATTGCCAGAGGAGTCGATGGTCATTGCTATAGCTTCGTTGCCAGCATTTGCAGTAGTCCTAAAATATAGTCCACCAGCATAGTTATTTGAAGTAGCATTTTCTTTAAAACCTTGGATAGATGAGAAGATTTCATATGCACTGGAGGTCTTTCTCCCACCAAATACTATTTTTCCCCCAACCCCTGCTGTCGTTCCAGTTCCAGTTGTATCGTTTACATATAAGGGGCCAGCATTTGTACTTGATGTGCCATAAATTACTGCTGCTGTAGCAAAGCTGCTAGTAATACCTCCCCCTCCTGTATCTTCTCCTACATGTAACTTAGTGGCAGGTGCAGCTTCACCAATACCTACATTTCCATCGTTATCTATACGCATCCTCTCAGTACCTGCAAGTGTATTGCCATTAGCTGCCGTTAAAAATGCAATAGTACTTGCAGCATTATATCCAGATGGGCCACCCCCGATTCTTACTGTATTATCAGTATCATCAGTCTTAGAAAAC
>Ga0114898_1001241_pt1 | contig 15783 bp, 21 predicted proteins | sample Malvired_Geostar_FD_83496 | JGI IMG/M metagenome (GOLD analysis project Ga0114898, IMG submission 83496) | Marine viral communities from the Global Malaspina Expedition - Malaspina viral metaG DeepMed_Geostar | ecosystem: Environmental > Aquatic > Marine > Oceanic | place: Mediterranean Sea... | reverse complement strand
ATAGGTCAGGGTATATGATACTTAAACCCACCCTCTTTGGTATAAGCTACAATACAGAAACCTACCTGATAATAGTATCACTTAGATTAACTTGACATATCCCCCCACATACTGTACAATGAGCTGAGAGGGCAACCTACGCAGGAGGATCACATGACCACCCAAAATAAACCCCAAGGAATCACTGATGTGAGTTACAGCCTACACCATGGGCTAGCAGCTATACCTGGAAGAGAAGATGCACCCATCTTAATAGGCGGTAAACGTGAAGCAGGATTAGAAAGAAAAGCTGCTATGGACCTACATGAGCTGGAGGTCAGAGATGCAGTGATGAGGTTGTGGCTTGATGGCATGACCCTTTTGGAAATCTCCCAGGCGGTGGATGAGGGCATGGTCACTGTCCATAAGATCATCAACGAAGAGAGGGCTATGCTTCGGGAGCAGCAGGATGTGGACATCACACACCTGGCCGCAGAGAGGGTAGAGGGATTCAGAAGGATTAAGGGGAAAGCGCTAGGTTATTTGAGTATACAGCCGCGCCAAGCTGCTCAACTATTAGCCATAGCTGTCCGATGTGAGGAGCAGATAGCCAAGATACAAGGTGTGTTATCAGATAAGGTGGTACATCTAGGGCGCATTGAACACATTGAGAGGAAACTGTATGACTTTGAAGATGGATTACCAGCCGCACACAAGCCGTACATACAACAGGAATACATCATCGAGGACACAGGAGACAATAGCTAGGCTACCCCGAATAGGTGACAGGATTCAGATAACTTGGGATAGGAGGGTCCTGACTTGCGTGATTGGGCTGTATCGGCAGGTCAAGGTACACAGTTGGAATGGACATCCTCAACCAGAATTTGGTTCCACCTGGCTCTGTGAAGTCCTAGCAACATGGGAGGCTGAGGGTATCAAGACGTATACATACAAAAACCGAGCCAATCAATCTATTTTGAGTCAATCCCATGGAGCTGGAATCCTAGTACATCCCTTGAGGAGAACATGATGTTGTTCTTGTGTGTTGGTACTATGGTGTTATTTGGATTTGCAGGTGCAGGGTTATATTATGCTTGGAAGAGGACCATAACATGACGCAGCAGAGGGCATCAGTCCATACGTTTTCAACTAAGGATATGCCAGGGCAAAGGCAATACATGCGCTCATTAGCTTGGAGGCTACTGTACTCAGGGTCCTTCGGTGCTGGGAAATCAAGGGTGGGATGCGAAAAAGGCCTCATGTTGTCTCTTAAGTATCCTGGCAACGTGGGTGCAATTATGCGTAAAACCTACATGTCCTTACGCAACACCACCATGCAAACATTTTTTAGGTATGTGATGCCTCCCACGATGCAGGAATCCTACAACAAGGAGGAACACAAGCTAAGGCTGATTAATGGGTCCGAGATCTTATTCCTGGGCCTGGATTCAGATATTAAGATTGGATCCATGGAGCTAGGCTGGGCCTACGTCGATGAGGCCATTGAGATACCTGAGGATACCTGGGTCATGTTAGACGGAAGGGTGGGTAGATTGCCTCACATTCCGTTCTCGCAACTCATGGCTACAACTAACCCAGCAGGGCCTGGCCATTACCTATATAAGACTTTCTTCCTATCTGGGGATAAGAACAATGAGGTAATTGAGGCTAATAGCTTAGATAATCCATACCTGAGTGATGATTACCGGGCTAAATTGACCCAATACAAAGGGAAATATTATGAAAGGTATGTGTTAGGCCGTTGGATCTCCTACGAAGGTGCAGTGTATGATATGGTGGATCCTAGGTCTGTAGTTGTTGATGCTTTCAAATTACCTGAGCACTGGCCTAGATACCTAGGAATTGATTTTGGCTACAGTAATCCTTTTGTATGTCAATGGTGGGTGGATGTGCCCCAAGATGAAGAATATGATCCGAAGGATGATCCCTTCGCACATGATAGAGAATGCCACTGTGACAGTGCTGAACGAGGGGAATCAGCACTATCACCTATGTCACTCCACCACTACACACGATGCATGGGTAACTACATCCGTGGGTTGTACATGTACCGGGAGATATATATGTCTAAGAGGACGGTGGCCCAACATGCAATAACAATTAAGAGGTATAATGATCCCATAACCTGGGCATTCGCTGACCACGATGCTGAAGATAGAGCAACCCTTGAAGAAAATGGTATCTTGACTGTAAAGGCTACCAAGGAGATAAGTCCTGGGTTGCAAACCGTCACTAGGCAATTTGACCAAGGGAGGATCCATTACTTCCAGGGTGCTTTAGTTGAGCATGATCAGGATCTGGAAGAACTAGGTAAGCCTATATCCACCTTTGAGGAGCTTTCGGGATACCTCTGGTCCAGTGCAACACAGCGCAATGTGAGGGAGATTCCTCAAGATAGGGATAACCACGGTATGGATGCCATGCGTTATGTGGTGCATAGTCTCCTAGGGCATGAAGCTGAACCGCAGGAGGTTATCTATCAATCCAGGGCTGAGCTTCAGGATCCCTTTGATCAGGTTACAGGTATCATTGTACCGCAGAATAGGGATTGGGGCATCTCACGCAGGGATTGGCGTAGATTTTAGATTGATATAAAGGGGTATTTATGTTGGAAGTTAAAGCGCCAGGTAATTGGGAACATTATGATCCTGCATGTACCGTCTTCTTGTCTGGCAGCATTGATATGGGAGATGCGCCAGATTGGCAGGCTATAATCAGTGATGGGCTATCTGATATAGACAAGCTTATTCTACTTAATCCTAGACGCGATGATTGGGATTCGTCCTGGGTACAATCATTTGAGGATGCTAGATTTGTGGAACAGGTGGAATGGGAACTCAATGCTTTAGATAAGGCGGACTATTGTGTGCATTATTTTGCTCCTGGGGGAACTGCACCTATATCCCTTCTTGAACTCGGTCTTAGGCTTTACTTATATCCTAAGCGCTCCATAGTCTGTGCACCTGAGGGATTTTGGCGTAAAGGAAATGTTGAAATTACATCAAGGTACTATGGTGCAACATATGTGCAGGATATACAATCGGTAGTAGAAATTTTGAAATCTAAACTTGTATAAGGAGATAAATTCATGACCACCAACGGTACAGCTATATCCACCATACCCCGTAGGAGGAATACTAGGCCCAGAGGTAGACCTAACTCCCAGAACAGAGTTGTCCTTGGGACAGGATTATCCATCTGGCACGGCACAGTTAAGGAGGAATACCTTAGTCAGCTGGGACCTTGGTCACGTGAATTCAAGGTTTACCAACAGATGGCTGATGATGTGGTTATTGGGGGTATGCTGGAGAGCATCATCACCCCTATGCTGGCTGCTGAATTTGAAGTGCAGTTGATGGGTGACACAGATGATGATAAGGAGGCACAGACCTTCGCGCATGATAACCTGTTTGGGGATTTCCTGGATGAGGAATGGGTTCGCCATGTAGAGGATACCGCGGAGATGCTGAGGTATGGGTTCTCCATATCAGAGAAGGTGGTTGAGAAGAGGGGGGATGGACGCCTCTGGCTGAAGGCATTATCTCCCATAGGACAAGAAACACTTCATGTGTGGGGGGATCCTGATAACTTGGGTAATGTGACCGGATTCACTCAGTTACATGATGGGAAATTGATCACTGCCCCGATGGAAAAACTCCTTCACTTTGTGTTTCAGGGCAGGAAGAAGAATCCCCAAGGCAGATCCCTCCTCAGGGCACTTTACCGCCCTTGGTATTTCAAAACCAACCTAGAGGCACTTGAAGCAATTGGTGTGGAACGGGATGTAGGTAATGCACCTGTTGCTACCATGAAGGAGGGGGTGAGGTACACAGATGCACAGATCACAGCTATAGAGAAAGCGCTCCAAGGCTTTCGCATGGATGATGCCATGTATGTGATATTGCCCGGAGGTGTAGTGTTGGATGCTTATGGTGGTGGCAATAAGGTATATGATATTCGCCAGATTATACGTGATTACCAGCAACTTATTCGCCAAAGGTTCTTTGCAGACTTTTTAGCCTTGGGCTCAGAGCAGGTGGGGACCCAAGCCCTGGCTAGGGAGATGACCACATTTTTCAGTTTGGCCTTAAAGAGTGTGCAGCAAAGGATGGTGGCTGTATGGAACAGGCAGCTCATTCCTTGGCTATTTGCTGTCAATAATTGGGTACCCACCTCAGGTGTCCCTAAGTTGCAATGGCTACCCCCAGGAGACCAAAATATTCAAAGCTTAGCTCAGGCTATGCAAATGTTGGTAACCTCAGGTATCCTTACTCCTGACCTTACTATTGAGAACCGGGTGAGGAAGGCACTGGAACTCAAGACTATAACTGAAGAAGAGGCTGCTTTGAGGAAACAGCAGCCTCTTGATAGAGCTGCAACCGGCGGTGTAGGTGGAGATCCTACAGGGGAGGGTAGTTCAGGGATAAGGTGATGTGAAGTTTAATCCTGGTCCTAGTGATACAGTTTATTGCTTGACGACAATCACATGACGTTAGACGTAGTCTTACCGAAAGCATATATTTGTTCTAGAGTGAATAACTGTATCACTTTGGTTTTTCCCTTGACAAGGCATCATCCCATGATAGACAATAGAAGTAGAAGAAAAGATTGAACGTGGGAGACAATAATCACATGACCATTAACCTGGCCAGCGGGGAGATTATCTGGAATGGTCGTCCCTGGTCCGCAGCGCGTCTTGAGAGGATGTTGGATGACGCTACGTCTAATTGGGTATATGATGAGGACTCGTTACCTAGTGACCAGGACATTAGGCAATTTATACTGGGGTTCTCTGGTAATCAACGCAGCGCAGATGCGTTGATAGAGGGGTTAGGGTGGTCGAATATAAAGAGGATGGTTAGAGATAATTTCAGGAGTGCTCAGAAGGATAAAGAGGATCAGGCGCGTGGATTTAGTTCTCACCATAAGAGGCCTGTGATGGATATATCTTATTATAGTGAGATGAAACAACTTCTGGGAATCACCATCTTCCGTACGGGAACATTTACTGATTCCTCGGGCAACAAGAGGACCTTTGGGAAGGATGACATTCAACAGTTGCTGAAGTCCTTTGAGCAGGGGATTCCAGGAGATGTGCCTGTCATCTTGGGCCATGTGTCTGAGGAATTTGCTCAGAAGGTGGCTGATGATCTAGGGATTCCATCATCTGTGTTGCAAGGTGAGGGTATCTTTGGGAAAGGTGCTGCTCGTCTGGGTCGAGTGACGGGATTACATGCCAATGGGGTGTTGTCCGCGGATTTGGAGTTGCATCCCAAGGTAGCTGCTTTAGTTGAGCAGGGGTTCTTTACCGGAAACAGCCCAGAGATAGAAGTTGACCGAGAAGAGACTAAACCTGACGATGGGTCTAAGGTTATAGTTCCTTTAGCCTTATCTGCACTCTCCCTTCTAGGTAAGCAGCGTCCAGCCATTGGGGATAATCCTCCTCTACAAGCAGGAACTATGCTCAGTGAGGGGAGAAGCTTTATCACCCTAGAGGAATCCCTAGTTGCATCTGTATCCTCCTTTGAAGAGGGAACCATTTTTGCACCACCGGGTCAGGCTTCTGCTGGGGAGTCTGGTGAGGTGGAATGGATAGTTCCTATCAAAGACCTAGGAAGTGGCACCTTTGTCCAGGCTTCAGTCTCAGCAGCTAGTGAAGCCACTGCTAAGCGTACCGCACTTCGTGTAGTGGAAAACTTCCTCTTTAATGTTACTGGTCCTTTGGGGAAGATCATAGGCGGGACATTAGGTGTGCTCCTTGCCAGGAAGCTGGTGGTTGGTAGAACCAAGAAAGGTCGGGGTGTCCCAGGGCGTATTTCTTGGAGGTTATCTGAGCTTGAGGATAATGGGCCTTGGGAGGTTGTTGATTTTGCATTTGTACCATATGGAGGGGATATGACATCTGATTTTGAAAAGGTTCAAATAGGTGGTCGAAATCGTGATCTGAATGGACTAAGGCGAGAAATCGCCTTAGTTATTGAAACTCATGGGGATGAATCATTTGAGCCTTTCCCAAGAGGTGATGCAGACATAAAGAGGCTTCTAGAGGGAACATTTAATCCTGAAGAGGCTAAACAAATTATTGACGCAATTGGTATGACACAATTGCGTCAATGGGCTAAGGAATCTAATGATAAATGGTTAAGGAGGAACAATACAATGGCAGATGATACCGCGTTGCAAGCCCCAGAGGGTGTATCGGAAGAGGCTTGGGCTGCTTGTTTGGCTAAGGCTAAGTCTGAAGGTAATGAGAACCCAGAAGCACACTGCAGGCAACAAATGTCACAGAGCAATAACAGTGGGGACAACGCTGGAGCAGCCATTGCCCTCAAAGCAGTAGCCACAGCCTTGGGACTCTCAGAATGGGCCACCGCCGAAGAAATGGCCCTTGCCGTGAGCAAGTTACAGCAGGGAACCACCAAGCTGGCTGAGCACGAGAGGACTATTGAGTCCTTAGAAACTCGCATGTTGATGAGCGAATTTACCACGAAGGTTTCTGCGTTTGAGACAATTCCTGGTAAGCCTGAAGACCTAGCCAAGAAACTGTTGGAAACACACAGAAAATTCGGTGAGGAGGAATCTCAAAGGCTATTTGATACCTGGCAAGTGGAGGAGAGCCGTGCCAGGTCTTTGGGGCTTACTAAGGTTACGTTATCGCAAAGGGGAGGTGATGATGTGCCTGAAGATGAAATGTCATTTATGGAACTTGTGAATAAGGAGTTCCATGATCGGAAGGATGCTGATGAAACCAGACCCGATGTCATCAAACGCTTGATGAAATCGAAGCCTGATCAATATGCGGAATACAGCCGAGAAAACACTGTGAATGTTCGAGCCTAGGGACATTGATCCGGCATAATTTTAAGATTTGACAAGGAGTACACCACATGGTAACTCTAGCTGATGGACCTACAAGTCAAAGAGTCAGGGTGGAATCCTTCAAGGCAGGAGCTGATCTGTCCACCAAGCAATTCTATTTCGTGAAGCTTAGTGCTGACCGTACCGTGATAGTTTGTGCTGCGGCTACGGATAAGCCCATTGGGATATTGCAGAACAAACCGGATGCGGCGGATAAGGCTGCTGAGGTACTTATGACCGGGAGGAGCAAGCTCAGTGCGGATGTGGCATTGGCTGCAGGTGACCTTGTTGGAACCTCCGGTGATGGTCAGGGGGACGTCAAGGTAGCTGGGACTGATACCACACATTATATCTGTGGCCAAGTGACACTGGGAGTATCCAATGCCGCAGAGATAGCTGAAGTTGAAATCGACTGTGTTAACATAGCCAGGGCTGCATAGTTCAGGTTAAGAAGAATAACTTAGGAGGATGACCCATGGTTACACCTGGGGATGTACATATCGACACCGCCTTGTCCGAGATTGCCACCGGGTACATGAATACTGGGTACATTGCGGATAAGGTATTTCCCATAGTCACTGTGAAGAAACAAAGTGACAAGTATTTTACATGGACCAAGGATCACTGGTTCCGCCGACACGTCCAACGTCGTGCTCCTAGGAGTGAAGTACCTACCGCTGGACCGGAATTGTCCAATTCGCCCTACTATTGTGATGTGTTTCATTTGGGGGCGGATTGGGGCATGGAAGAAGCGGCTAACCAAGACGAGGCTGTAGAACTGGAGCAGACTTACAGTGAGTGGTTGGCTGATCAGTTCCTGTTGAACCGTGAGTATGAGTTCATCTTGACAGCATTTACAACTTCAGTTTGGGACACCGATGTGGTTGGGACTACTGATTTCGTCAAGTGGAATGACCTGATCAACAGTACCCCAATACAGGACATCCGTACCGGTAAGCAGACTATCCAGAAGAGCACCGGGCAGCTCTTTACTCATGGTGTTATGGGCCAGGAGGTGGTAGATGAACTGGCTGAGCATCCAGCACTCGTGGAGAAGTACAAGTACACCAGTGCCAGTATCCTCGATGATGCCGAAATAGCTCGGGCTTTGAGGATACCGACCTTACTGGTAGGATCTGCCATAGGTGCTTCCTCTGTGGAGGGTGCTACCTTCGCTGGAGGATACCTTTGGGGTGACCATGTCCTCTTGGCTCATGTTGCTCCTAGGCCTGGCCGTCGTGTACCTAGTGCCGGGTATACCTTCACCTGGCCCGTGTTTGATCCTGGCCTAGAGGTATCAATACGCAAGGTGGTAGATGAAATGAAGATGAGGACTGTATTGCAAGGCTTTAATTCATTTGACCATGCTATCACCGGGACAGACTTGGGCTACTTCTTCTCTGATACGTTGTAGGATTAGCCACACTTAGGAGGAATCTGCATGTTTTTTAGGGTTCTAAGGCCATTTGATGCCAACAATTATCACTATGTCACCGGTGACACCATTGAATTGCCTGAAGGCCATCCACGCATACGGGCGATGATGGAGCAGTCGTATCATCTAACATATGATGAGAGGGATGGGGTATCCGATGCAAGGTTACAGGACCCTGAAACTGCTGAGAATTCACCAGTTGCGCGTGATCCTGAGGAGCTGTTAATCCGTGGTGATGAGTATATCTCCACCAGGGGTGGTGCAACTGCAAAAGAGGTGCGTGCAATGGTAACTGAATATGAGTCTGGAATAGATCCAGAGGAGGAATAACACAATGACCATTGTAGATCATGGATCGGCACAGCACCTCTTTGGTGAAGTACATGCCCGTCAGGGATATGCTTCCATTGATGTGCAAATCACTTCCGCACAGCTTTTGGCATTATTTGCCACACCTGTGCAACTTGTAGCTGCTCCAGGTGCTGGCAAGGCACTTATCTTTAATGGGATGTTTATTGACAAGCCTGCAGGAGTAGCCTATGCAGGGATTGCTGCCGGCGAAGACCTTAGTGTCAAGTATACAGATGCATCAGGTGCAGAACTGGGTAGATGTGAAACTACTGGGTTCTTAGACTCTACAGCGGATCAGATAAGGTGGATAGATGAATACCACGCTGCATCTGGTGTATCACAGATAACTCCGGTGGCCAATGCTGCTCTTGTTCTGCATCTACTTGTTGCAGAGATAATCACCGGGGATAGTCCCCTCAATTGCAAGGTCTTCTACAGGGTAGTGCCTACCACGTTCACATTCTAAGAAGCATGTAATGGGATTTTACTTTACATCATTTAGGCAAGAGGATGATCCTGATGGACGACCTATGTGGCAGGCTATAGGTCGTCCATCAGGGTAACTTTGCCAGGCTTGGATTTCACAGAATGCCTAAGCCTAGGTTTGATGATGCTCATTGTATTATGTGGTGCCCTGATGTATATACTATCCCAGTAAGAGATCAGGGTCTTGTAACCACTCTGTGTGATGGACCTAGTGAAGTAGTTAGTGTGGCGGGTATTAATGCCATCAATGCAGCATTTCATTGGTATCCACTCGTTTAGGTGATATTGCCCATGAGCTTTATACCTCACATGCTCGGGTAGGAGATCCAACACATTGGAATCCTGTAAGACCCAATACACGCACTGGGAGGGTGCGTGTTTATATAGGGGGTGGTGGACGTATTGTTAGTGTGTCACCTATCGGGGGTACTGGTGATGAATGGGAAGCCCATATAGATACAGCCACTGGGTTACCTCTGACTCCCAATGGTAGTGACATCACGCTAACTATTGATGCTCAGGGATTGCTCCACGTAACGGATTAGGAGGTATCCTATGCCTGGGCCAGGTGAAGTAGTTGAGGGTCTCAGGGAGCAATTTACATTTCAGAACCTAGCTTATGTTGTAGATGTGAGCCGGGGAGTGGCAGCTTCTGCACCCACAGGTCCTTCAGTAGATAGTTTTGAGGATAAATCAGCCCTTGGGACTGATTTACAATCCACACACCTATCAGGAACTATTAGTGTAAGTGGGATTAATGTTACTACTCCTATTGTGTTGGGTAGAACACAACTCACAGCAGGGAAAATTTATCGCATGACTATAAGTTGGACAGATAGTGGGAACATAGATGGTTGTTTCCTGCGTATCTATGTTCCGGTTTAGGAGTATCCCATGGCACATTATACATCACAGGCTCAAGTTACACGTCTGATAAGGGATTTGACATCAGGAGGTGAATTTACTGAGGCATCATCACCCACACTCACGGATGTTAACGCATTTATGCAGGATGTGGCCAATGAGATAGATAGTGCGCTTAAGGCTGCAGGGTACACTACACCTGTGACCTTAGCTGATTCTCCAGAAGCATATAATTATCTGGGGGTTGCAAATGCATCTGGGGCGGCAGCTTTAATACTGGGGTCCATGCCAGGAGAATCCTGGGCGGTGTTGCAACAGGGGGTAGTTGCCAATACGCGTAGGCAATATTTGGAGAAGAGATTACAGGATGCCATCACTCGTATAGAGGGACAATTGTTGCCTGCGGAGTTTTCAGATCAAATCCAAGAGAGATTTATTATAGGGTCTGAGAAGGATAAGGATGGTAATACCAAATTACCCTTCTTTACACGTGGGGGGTTTGATAATCCTGGTAGCCGGAGCTTGACAGAGGCTTAACTTGCAGAATCAAGACTATGGTTTCCTGTTGGGACAAGTGACCGGTCAGTTGAGTGAAATCAAGGCGATGATGGAAGTTCAGGCATTGCGTGCTGATGAAAGGTATACAAGCTTAGAGGTGAGGATCTCTAGGATTGAGCAGCTACAGGATGATATTCATCTATTGGCTAAACCCAATGGTGGGGTTGGTCGAATAGTTAATAATAAGTCAATGAGCCTGATGGCTATAGGTAATGCTGCAGGTTTAATTATTTTAGGTGTAGCTGGCGTGGTTGGTGCATAATGCCATATGAAACTATTGAAATCGCGGTTCTAGGTATTGTGCACAAAATTGATGGCTATGGAGCCATCAATGCCACTCGGGGAGACTTCAGCATATTGAGGGATGGTGTTGACAAAGCTATAGTGTTGATGCCCGGTGGTGTTCGTAACAGGGAGTTGATTGCGGCTCCTAGAAGGATGTCCACTGCATGGGTTGTTAACCTGATGCTGTATATTCCTTCTGTGCAGGATTATATTGATCTTCATGGAAGGATTATAAGTTATCGTCAGGAGATTATTGATGAGTTTGATAAATGGCATCGGTTGAATGGTACTGCCGGGGTGGTTAATTCACTAATTGTATCTATTCAGGAACCCATGCCTATGGTTGCAAGCTCTGGTCGTGGGTACATCAAAATCATGTTTGACCTGATGATCACTGAGCGCACCACGGTGGTGAGTGGAGAATAACCCATGCCAATGGAATTTACCGTCAATGCTGAGGATTATACAGGAATAGCAGATGTACTGGAGAGCTATCCTCGTAGGGCTAGGGATGTCATAGCAAATGCTATGCAACAGCTGGGTGAGAGGATTACACCTTTCTTGGTGGCTAATACACCTGTAGGTACATCTGGTGACCTTGCAACTAAAACTAGGGCTGTAGTACACATCCTAGGAACAGAGATTAGCCTTAGGGTGGATCAGCCTGCCACCAACCCTTGGGATGGGTTAATGTACCAGGATTGGGTTGAAGCAGGAAGATCACCTGGTAGTATGCCTCCGCCTCATGTCCTAGTTGATTGGGTTGAACAGAAATGGGGGTTGTCACCAGGTCCAGATGCAGAATCTGGAGCTTTTAGGTTAGCTCGGCATATTGCAGGCTTTGGGACACAGTCTAATGATTATGTCATTAGGACATTGGTAGAAAACAAAGAGCTGATTGATTCATTGGCTGTGCATCTCGGGATTAATCTTAGCATTACTGTCTGGAACCCAAACATTAACAGTTTAGCAGACTTATAGGGGGATCATATGACTCAGGTTGCACTGGATGCACATGCGGAGGGTACCGTATTGGCCATTGCTGCTAGGACGGATTCTGGCAGTCCTCACTCATCCTCCGATATGGAAAAGGCCTATCAATTCATCGGGGTGAAGTTATACTTAGAAATTGACACTGTCACAGGAACTTCACCTACTCTGGATGTCAAGGTGCAAACAAAAGACCCAGTGTCCGGCGAATACCATGATCTTACAGGTGCAACCTTTGCACAGAAAACCGCTGCAGGCCGTGATGAATTGGTAATATACCCAGGTAAGGATGAGGTAGCCAATAGAGCTGTTAATGATGCACTTCCTCGTACTTGGAAGGTAGTTGCAACTATAGGTGGCACTGATACCCCAACATTCACCTTTGGTGTAGGATATGCATACCTAGGATAAGGAGGTTTAACCATGTCTGATGTAGCATTTAGGAAGATACAGGTTGGCAAAGAAGCAACTCGGGGTACTGCAGTCCCTGCCAATGAAAAGATCATAGGGACATTGACGATGACCCCTGAAAGGACACAGCACAGGCCAGTGGATGACCTGGGATCACTGGCAGAACACAGCCGAACGGTTACTATTGGTCAAAAGACATCGGCTGAGTTCCGAGGGTCTTTGATCTATCAACAGGCAATGCATTGGTTAGCCATGTCGATGAAGGGGGCTGTGGAACCTGCATCATCAACGGCTGGATTTGCCAAGTGGGATGACAATTCGATATTTGCTGATATGCCCAACACCATAGATGATACTCCCGCTGAGCAGAACTTTACCCTATTCACCGCTGCTGAGGACAAGATATATGTAGGGGTGGTAGCTGCCAAGTTTAGAGGTGTCAAATTTGAAGTTGGAACGACACCCAATGCCGCAGTATCAGTTATAACCACTGTAGAGGTGTCTGATGGAGCATCAGGTTGGGTAGCTGCCACCTTAATAAAGGATACAACGAAATCCGCAGCCGGTGCATCCCTTGCACAGGATGGTATTGTGGAATTCACCATACCTTCAACCTGGGCATCCGATACCGTGGATGGTAATGCTGCATTCTGGGTGCGGTTTACCTGGGATGTGAACTGGACTGCCAATGCCGATATTGATGAAATTGACACTGTACCACTGGCTGCGGTCTGGACATATACACCCAATTTGACAACCAAGAATGTTCAGGATAGTTACACTCTAGAGTTTGGGGATGATACCCAAGGTTGGGAATGCCCATTTACCTTGGCGGATTCCTTTGAGATGAGTGGTGCAGGTGATGAAGCAGTTGAGGCCAGACTTAGTTTATTTGGCCAAGGAGCAAGCAAAGTCACATTGACTCCTTCGATAGATGATTTACCATTGGCTACTGATGTGGTTTTTGGTGATATGAAAGTTTATATTGATGGGACTTGGGCCACCCTTGGTACTACTGTTAAATCTACCCTTGTTAGTGGATTCACCATAGGCATCCCCAGTACAGGGCTATCTCCTATTAAGACCGCAGATGGTACACTTAACTTCAGCCTGGTAGCCGAGAGAAAACGTCACATGGAAATAACAATGGAGATGTTGGTTGGCACCGATGCCATCACTGAATTCGATGCCTGGAATAAAGCTGTCCCTGATGCCAGGGCCGTCAGGATTGAATTCATAGGCCCTGTGATTGATGGGGCTGATACCCATAAACTTACCGTGGATATGATTGGTAAATATACCCAGGCACCTCAGCTATTTGGTGAAAGGGAAGGCGGCAATGTTATGTCCATGATGTTGTCTTCGGAGCCTGATACCAGTAATAATGAAATGTCCATAGTTTTGATCACAGATAGAGCCGCAGCATAGGAGGTTACATTGATTAATAATGCATTTTTTACCGATCCAAATTCCCGAGACCGATTGACAAGGGAGGAAATTCCGGAATTAGGAGATCAATGGATTGAAATTAAATCTGTGCTGTCATTGGCTGACCATGACCGTTTGAAGGCATCTCTGGTTCAAATGGAAATAAAGGCCACAACAAGGGCAGAATCTAGGAGACTCCGTGCGGCTGGTGAAAGCCCTGTTGACACAACGTATAACCCGTCAACAGCAGCTTTGTTGCATTTGGCTATTGTGGATTGGAGTTTTGTGGATAATAACACTGGGGAGAAGGTGGCAATAACTTTAGATATCATCGGGCAAATGGCTCCAAGTTTAGCCTTAGAACTGGAGGCAGAAATAGACAAAAGAAACCCTATGTAAAGCAGGATAGTGATGCTTATGATGATATTCAGGTGGAACTGGAGTACTCAGAGGATGCGTTCCGCAATGTGCTTAAGGGAAGGAGTGTTGTAGAATTACCTGACCTTGTTCAACGCTATGCTATCTGTAAACACATGGGTTGGACCATACCTCAACTAACGGAACATACACCACCTATGGTTGAGGCCATATTGCGATTTATGGCTGTTGAAGGTCAAGAAAAGGCATCTTGGGGGTAAGGGGATTATATGGTAACATCAAGGGGTGCAGCGTTTACCATTACTGCACAGGACAAAGCTTCTAAGGTTGTTGATACCATAAGCCAGAAATTTGCAGGGCAAACCCAACGCATTGGTACATTGGTGCGAGCTTATGGTGCATTAAATAGATCCATGTTAGCTTTATCAGTTGGTTTACCTGTACTGATCTCCGCTATGGGGGCTATGGCTGGTGCCGCAGATGCAATTAAGTTTGTTGAGCTGGAGAGGGCTAGTCGTAGGTCTAGGATTCAACTTCAGTTGATGGGACTTACTGCTACAGATGCGGCCTCTTCTGTGGGTATCTTGACTGAAGCCTTAGATCGTGGAACAGCAACTACATTTCTGCAATCCAGTAAGGCAGTTGCATCCATAGCCGTGGCTGGAACCGAACTTACCAGGGAAATGGCCCTTGCTGCTGGACGTATGTCTGATATCATGGGGGTGGACTTTGTTAAAGCCTTTGATGCGTTATTTGCTGCTAGGGTGTTGGATGACCCTGAACCCTTACAACAGCTAATTGGAGGATTGGAGGATTTAGGGTTAGCTGTTGATGGCATTGATCCAAATGATGCTCAGGGGTTAGCCAATGCAGTAATTGCACTTGTGGACAAGGAGAATATTACCCAAGCTGAGGGATTGGCCGCAGCACTTAGCCGTATTGGGGAATTGACTGCTCCTGGCAGACAAGCTGTAGAGGAGTTCATTGCAGGGTTCCTAAATATCATAGTTACAACTTTGGCTGAGAGGTTAGAGGCACAACAGGAAAATTTCAAGACTACGATTCTGGCAGGGCTTAGTACTATGTTTATATTTGCTGGTCGTGGTTTAGGTAAAAGCCTAGCGGTTGGTATCTTAGGTGGAATGGCTGCTATGGTGTTAACCGATTTGGGAGTGACATTTAGAGATGTGACGGAAAATAAGCTTGTCTATATGACTATTGGTCTTGGTGCTGCTATATTAGGATTATCTACCGGTAAGTACTTCTTATCTGGCATACTAGCCTTAGTCGCTCTTGAATTTGGACCTGGCATTGCTGAGGTATTCGATAAGTTGGAAACTAGTGTCAAATGGGGAATTATTGTTGGTGGAGTTGTTACTGCAATAGCACTTGCGATGAAGGCTAAGCTTAAAGTGGCTTTGGGGTTAGGTGTATTATTAGGCGAGATGGCATATGATCTTGAATCCGGAAAGGATAAACAAGCCATTGTTATGGAGGCTGGTTTCATCCTACTTGGCGGTGCACTTGGCGCGTTACTTGGTCGAAATGCGCAAACTGCGTTTCTGGGTGCATTTTTGGGCAAAACCCTATTTGATGCCCTTGAGGATCAAAATCCATTTGAGTTGATTGGTCAAGGTTGGGCTAACGCATTCATATTTGTATTTCAAGAGATTAAGATTGGTTGGACTAATACAGTCAATTTTATGATTGATAAGCTCAATGTTGTGATTGATAGT
>Ga0114898_1001240_pt1 | contig 15789 bp, 6 predicted proteins | sample Malvired_Geostar_FD_83496 | JGI IMG/M metagenome (GOLD analysis project Ga0114898, IMG submission 83496) | Marine viral communities from the Global Malaspina Expedition - Malaspina viral metaG DeepMed_Geostar | ecosystem: Environmental > Aquatic > Marine > Oceanic | place: Mediterranean Sea... | reverse complement strand
TCTCCCCCAGTTGATATTTTTTTAAGAAATGGATAGTTGTTATATTGATAATCCCTAGATGTGGTAATATCAAATATCGCAGTCTCAAAACTGTAAGGCTCAATCTTTCTACAAAATAAAGCCCTTTGATGCTCGCTCCCCCTAAAGGTAATAATATAATGAAAAATTGATTGAAGCACTTGCTGGGAGGCATATTTTCTATGCAAAACCGGAGTTACCATCGCAACTCTATCAAAAATTCTATCTCTACTTGACCTTGTAGCGTTTCTATCTGCGTACCACCCCCAAGATGATTCTCTCGCTGCTTTGTACGTCTTATAATAATTAGACATGTGTTGATCTGAAGTGCCACGTTTCCAGATTTTAAATCCTTTCACAACAGCTGGTGCATAGAGCTGGTAAAGTAATCCTTGGGATAAAATTTGGTCGTATGGCCTTCTAGCTACTGCGAATACAGAGCTACTTACATTTATCCTTCTCTCTACGATTCTATTAGCTGCGCTTCTAGGAATCCTTGCGTTTACACAATCCCTTATACTTGAACTTATTTGCGCGTTACTTTTGCCGCTTATAAACATTGCCCCCCTCTGGGTCTTTGCCTGATTCCAGAAGTGGCTATTTGTATAAAGTCCGGGGCTAACTCCTATCAGATGAGTACCGAAATTATTTCCTTCAGACCACAAGCCGATGGCTCCCCACCAAAACCCTTTATAGATTCTATGCCCAAACGTAAACTTACAAATTGGATTCACCACGTTAGCGCCCTCTGGATATCCCGCAGGAACCTGTGGCCAACTTTGACCTACGCGAGCATAGCCATCTTTAAAAAGAGGAAGCTCGTAATGAGCAAAAAAAGTCCACCATTCGTCTCCTGATGGCCACATTCCCAACGCGTTGAAGATCCCTACATGAGGATTCCTAGGCTGACGAAACATACTGTGAGCATAGTAAAATATCCGCCAAGCAGGATCCCCAGCGCCACTTGATATCAAATCATTAACTCTATCAGCTAACCTATTATGAGAAGATGCCTTTGGAGTTGATCCTACTCTTACTTTTTTCGCCTTTTCCATCTCTTAACTCCAATAACAACATTCGCTTGATCCTCCGCCTCCACTTTGTGAATCTTGCACTACCCAAAAAATTCTTCTTTTTTTAATATCTTCCTTACTTGCCTTAGTGTATTTTTTTTCTGATTCAGTTAAGGGAGATTCCCATATTCTAAGAACTTGAGGCCTCCAAGTTCTAAATGATTCATTAATTGCTGTCGCGGGTATCTCCTTGCTTGGGTCTCCATAGCTATACCAAAAATTCTTCAATGAGAAAAAGCCCTTAACCTCTATTATATCACCTGACTTCACTAACTGACCATAAGATGTACTTGTGTGATTCCTTTCGTCATTAAAACCAAGATGAACCCAGAACTCAGATTTTGTATTTAAGTCAGCGACTAATAAGCGCGGAAAAACAGGGTTTCCATCGTCGTCGGTACCTTCTGCTTTTATTAGCTTTACCTGCTTCAGCCCCTTGAAGGGGTAACTAGGACTAGAAATTCCACCTTGTGCCATTATTTTACCTCCACCCTCCTTGGTATAAAAGAGTTGTCAACGTATGCAGGATCCCAAGGGATAGTATTACCTATAACGTTTGCGTTGTAATAATTTGGATATTCTGTAAAATAATCCAAAGAATCTCCCGATACTTGAAGACTAATATTTTCCTTTATTCTAGTGTGATCTTGAAGGATAAATTGACCGTCTGCACCTATGGAAGCTCCGCCCGTCACTTCCACTTCGATTACTTTTGTTTCATCAGTCATTGCGTAAACAGTATGATCCTTCAATTGAGAATCTTCTGGAACCCTAACTGCTCCCAGATAAATATTTTCCTCCACTCCATCCTTATTCAAAGCTTTAACAACGATATTGTCTCCCGTTGGGACGCCACTAAATACTAATTTTATTTTTGATTCATTTGTATCCGCATAAAATTTATTTTTTAATCTGAAATTCAGCGGTTCTCCGTTTGTTAAATATGTATTCGTAAAACTATTTAGATATGAAGCTTTAGTTCCATCAACTTCTTTTGGATGTTCCTTTTTCGCATCTGTATCTATCCATGGCTGTCTAGTACCCTTCTCATTAATATCCCCCGAGAAAAGAGCCCAATCGTAAACGCTCTTGGTATAGCCTGTCGTGTTATATAAAACAGCTGCTCCCGTAACCTTGGGGTGAACTCCTTCATACAGACTCTTAGCGGCGCTATCCCCTTGCAAGTCTCCCACTATAAGAGGACTGAACGCATCTATATCTTCTCCAGCATCTGTGATTAATATATTTGCTATTTCATCTGTGTTAATGTTTTGTATTGTTGAGCTTCCGTAAGTATCGTATACAGCAGATGTTGTAGCTCCTAATATTCCAAGACCTGTCGCTCCAGCTGCTCCAGTAAATAGGATTTGTTCTCCATATAATTCGTCTCCTTCTTTGCCTCTGGTAATTGGCAAAGTTTCCCCTGCTACACCTTCGTAAAATGAAAAATCTCCCTTTCTAGATAATGTATATTCTGTATTATCTATTGGGGATGTATACATGTTATCAGAGTCACCGAACGTCACTCCTTTTAAGGGTTTATATTGACCCTCGTTTCCATCTCCTGATATGAAAGCATAAGAAAGAGGAAACTTATAATTCTTGAGCGGATCAGAAAACTGCCTGTCAGGATCCATTGGAATTATCCTGTAAACCATGCTATATTCATTGGTGGCTATTTCATCTATATGTATTCCAGTTGCGATTCCTCCTTTGTCAGCGCCAATTTGTTCGACCTGAAAATCCAGAAGGTACCCCTCCGGGTTGGATAGATGAATTTTTTGCGTAGCCGGTAGAGGCCTTGTATCATTTTGATCGGGCGCATTAATAGGAGAAGGAGGCGAAGACAAGTCATCGGCTTTAGGAATATAGGCCTTGTATAAATCAGATGATATCTTGTTTTCTGCCAAAGACGCTGCTTCCGAACTAACGATGTACTCAGCGATAAGAACATTTTCTACGGAAAATCCCTCATTAGAGTCTACAGTTGAGGTAGGAATTGAGTAGGCTCCATGATTAGAATTCAAAATTATATTAAAGTTTTCTTCTAGAACCTCATCAGAAGCTGTTTCATCATTATATATAACCCCAGTATACTGTATCCCTGTTCCGTGTAGACCACTCAACAAACTTGAATAATCCTCTATTGAATCAGATTTAAAACCTACTCCAGTAGGAGTACTCCATCTAACTCCATTTGTTTTTGTTTTGAATATCGACGAGTAATAAGGCTCAACAGTGTCTAAAAACGTATTTGATACTTCATTATACTTTTTAACCGAACTGCCTGATATTTCTATTGGAATGTCGGGCTTGTCATAACTTATTAACGCTGGAGAAGTTGTTGAAAAAGAATGCTTAATATCCCCATCAACAATAAAGTTTTTTATCTTCAGTCTAGCATTTGAATTCCCAGTTACATCAACATAAAAGTCGCTAATCACGAAATCATCTTTAGCCATGTTGGAAGCTATCCCTATACCATCTAAATAATAATCATAACCAGTAGGGTTAATGGTAGCCTGTAGCCTAATTGAAGCATCAGGCGAATATGAAAAAACAAACTGCTTGTCCGGATCAAATACTTTTCTTCCTGAGAAATCAAAAGAAAATTTCGTTAAGGAAAGTGGATTATATAAATTGTCGAGGTCTCCGTTGCCTGTCGTATATCCAGAGAAACCTATTTGTGCGGAAGTGACGTCCTTGTTAAATTCAGCCTCAAAATCAACAAAAATTTTCTTTTGTTGAGCTAAAGATCTGAACGATTTCCCTTGGGAAAACGTTATACTTGAATCTCCTGACGTTACTACTGGCATTTTTTTATCTCATACTGGCTAGGCTAACCGTTGGCCCCATATCTCTCATTGCAACCCCTAAGTCTTTCAACGCTGGAGGCTTATTGTTAAAATTCAAATCCAATGAAAACCCATCCGCCCCCAATGAATAAGAAAGTGAATCCAATCCGTTTCTTACATTTAAGAGATCAGATACCTCAGTAGGTAAGCTTTTACCCATGACAAGTTTAAAAGAAAGAGTTCTCTGTGGGTCAAGTACTTCCAAATTAAGATTCTCTTCCAAAAAATCATGGTATTCCCGTAAAGTCTTAGCTCTAATTGGGTCTCCATCCGTCGATAGAAACAGCGCTCGAACTTTGTCTGCGTCCCAAGGTGTTACGCCATTCACAATCTGCGAAGTTCCACTTGCCTGACCTTCATAAAACTGCTCAAGGTCGCTTGTTATATTTTTTTCTAAAAACTTCAACCTTCTAGCGGGATTTTTTCTTAACTTATCTCCTCCGATTACCAACTTATTTCCCTTTGAGATTGATGCTATATTTGAAGAAAATGTTCTAGTGGCCCCATGGGCATTTCTACTTGGAAAAATAACTTGCACTTCCCCAAGCCTATTGACGATTGCATCTGCGCCTTCCCCCTGCTCAGGCGTTGTTGTTCCACCGTGTTCAACGTCTGAATAAAAGTAGGTTTTTGCAGTGCTTTCTCCCTGTACGCTGTAAGGTTTTGCAATATTTTTCCTTTTCAAGGTGAATGAATCGCAAAAAACATATCCCTCTTTTGTTGAAAGCAGAGTTTTGGTAAACCTGTCCGGGAAATCAATTTCATCTTGGGCACATTTTCCACAGGCGTCCTGAAGGAGGGTTCTCTCGCATATTGTTTTGCATTCGGCCTCCAACTTAGTCTCCACGTCCCTATCCCTTCTGCAAAGTTTTTCCATTAACTGAAGTTCCTCAAAAAGATTTCTTGTTACGAAATCGGGATGATAACCGGGAGCTTTGAAGTCATCTACCGCTCCAGTACAGTCGACACTTTTAAAAGTTAATTCCTTATCTGTTCCAGAGAAGCAAGGGTATTTATTTCTGAAGCTCATGGTCGACGAATTACCTAATTTTGAGTTGGTAATCACAACTTGACCTAGGTCCTCTACAAGTATTCTTCTGTTAACCTGACTATAAACGTTTGTATAACCTATTGCGCCCGCCACCCCCTCTATCCCATGCGCTTGCCTTTTTACTATCTTCTCTCCAGCAACAACTCCGGGAACAATAAACAGAGATACTTTGCCTTTGGAAGATTTCATCATCTTCATTAAGGCTGGCGAAATATTTGGGTCAGCTAATATCATTGCTTTCGCTAAACCCGGAATGTCTACTTGCCTAGCTACATATGGGCTAGTTAGATTCGCCCTCTTTCTCCCTGAAGTAAAAGTTGCTACGTCTTCACCATCAGGATCAATGTTTACAGCAAAAGGAGTTAGCATCCCATCTATATCTTGTGCTTGAGTGCCCCACTTAGCATCAGGCCTATTAAAATGATAAAATCCGGTTTCGCCTCTTTCCTCAGAAGTTTTCTTGCACTCTTCTGAAAGATTCCTTTGAGCTTCCTGTAACTGGCTCAAAAAAGTCGTTACAAATTCAGTATTACCCGGACCTGATTCAGGGAAAATGTTGGTGATGCTCTGCAAGATTTGCTTAATACCTTCAATAGTATGCTCTTCGTACCAACTAGCCCATTGTGCATTCGGTTCGTATGCAATATTCTCCTCTCTCTTATGGCTATTAGAACATTCCCAATGGTTTCCGTTATAGTCATGTCCAGTTCTATATAACTTGCCCCAAAACTCAGCAACCATTTTTTCCAACTGGACGAACTTATTTCTTAAAGTATCGTCATAAGTTCCTATGAAAAAAGTAAATGTATCTATTGGTTTTACGGTTCCCCCTTCGCATACAAGAGTATTAAAGTCTATAAGTTCACCTACATTTAAAGTGTCCATAATAAACGCCAAGTTAGAGGTATCGTCTCCAAGTAGGACAGGCTTAAAACCCACTCCAGCATTCCATGATAAAGGAATTACCCCAGTTATTCCCAATGGTAAAAATTTGCTAAAGTCAGCTCCTTTGGCATTAACTTTTTGAGATTGAGCTATTGCTAACCTCATATTAAATATATCCCTTAGGGAATCGTTGTACTTTGCCAAACCACAAGAAATCATAAACTCAACAGAGCTTCTATATATAACACTTGGGTTCCAGATAGACTTTCCCCTGTTCGTTTCGTCTCCTACACCAAGAAGTCTCTGAAAATCAACGTTACTAAAATAATCCTGAGTTACAGATGTATGCGCGTTCTCTCTCTTTTTGGATCCCTTAAGATATTGAGAAACGAATACCTGTTGATAAGTTTCTTCCAGTGAAACGTTCTCCTCGGAAGACTCAACTATATAATTTTTTTGGTCTTGGTCTTTTTTTGCTCCTGATTCATTGCTGGTTATTGTTTGTTCAACATTATCCAAATCAATTCTTCCTTCCTCGGTAAGGTCAGCTCCTACAATAGTTGGTATCTTTGTGCTATAGTCCCAATGAAAACCAAAACCTAAATCAGAGCACCATTTTTGGAGCACTTCCCTCAACGTCCCTGCGTATGACTTAAAATACTGATCATTTCTATCAAACAAACTGTCAGTAGTAAGCTTATTGCCGTCTTTATCTATAGCCTTAGATATCTCTATCCCTAAGCCTTTTATCGCACTTAACAAGTCGGTAAAATTGTAAGAAACATCCATTGAGGCATCACACACAGACTCCTTAAATTCTTCCCTTCCCAAAACAATCAAGGCTCCATCAAAAAGATTTTCAGCCCAAGAATCATTTACTCTTTCAACCATTTTAACTTCTCTGTCCTTCTCGCTAAGCTCTGAGGGTAGAAAGATTTGGTAGTTAATAGGTTTACCATTTGGGTGACCTACCGTTTTATCATTTTCATCTAACTTTGTTCCGGCTTTTAAATATTTTCTTTTTATTTTCGCGCCAGTGAATAAAATTGGATCATTATTTTCATCTTTTTTATTGGTGTCTTCGTCCTTTACCCATTCAGGCAAATCTACGTTCCCGTCTTCATCTTTTGCCCAGTGTTTTCCTGCATCTTCTGGGGTTCCGTATATTTTATTATCTAACCCTGCTTTTTTGTTTTGCTCCAGCATTGTGCTGATTAACTCCATGCCTCTGCCATCACATTGCCCACGCAATTCTGAAGGAACGTTGGCGTTTTCTGAGTGTCTACTATTGCAAAGCGCATCGAACATGATTTCATACTCATATTCGTTATCTTTTTTAGTTTGATAATGTCTATTTATTAAACCGACAAAAACTTTATCCAATAAAACTGATCCATCTACGTAGTTAATAGATAGGATTTTATCTTCTACGGATTTTGTCTTGTTGTAGGACGTTAATATCATATTTCTCATTGTAACAAGAGGAACCCATTTAGTTTCCCCGTTGTCTTGTTTGATATTATTTCCTATCGTAATAGTCTGTCTGTTTTGGTCTGATAAATTTTTAGACTTTATTGCAAATTCATCAGTTTTAAAGTCGTCATCTGGAACTACATTAAGAGATAGCTTAGTCGGGTCTCCGTTGACCCCAACGTCTAAGTTTGAAGAATATATCAGCCCACCAAAAGCCCTACCGGGCTGTCCGTTATCCCCTATCTTTATTTGTGGGACTTTATTAAATTCTATTTTTGGCATTTCCTTATTCCTTATCTATATATTACACTGGGTCTATTGCAAAGTATTTGTTGCCAGTTGGCGGGACATCTACGTCGAACCCAAAGCTAAATTCCTGATCAAATACCCTAGTTAAGAAAGGGTGGCTTTGAGATACATCGTTAAGACTGCTGGTATTTGTAGCAAAATCAATATAGGTTTGAGGGACAACATTACCTAACCCATCTTTATTTACTTTTAGATAACTAACGGATGCGTCTGAAACTGTAGAATCAGAGAATGTAGATTTTACAGGTTTACCTCTTTGGCCGTTAAACCAAAGCTGTTCGCTGGCTGATATAGCCCCAATTTCATAATCAATTTCCCCTGCTCCAGTAAATCTAACAAAGTCTCCCGCTACATTAGGGGTGAATAATAAAAGAGATAGGTCATTTTGTTCGTATAAATCCGCCGGGGTATCTCCTACACCTAACGTAGAGTTACTGAACCCAGAGGTTGATATAACAGAAACATCAGTAGCAACTCCATTTACGTTATAGTTCCCCCATGTGTATTGTACCTCCATTCCTGCATTTTCCAACTCATCAAGCGTCCCGGAAATCATTTTTATACCATTGGCAAAAATATCTTTGCCAACATATGCATCACCCGATAGGACTATCACATCTTTTAAGCTTTTACCATCTACGGTAATTGATGTTGAGGCATCCATTCCTGCCCCAGTAAAAACATAATATTGATGAGCCCCGGCTGCACCAGCTACTGGCTTATCGTATAATAAATTATCATTGTATCTGCCATATGAATCATTTTCTATTGTGTTTACTATTTTATTATTATCAATTATTTCATATGTCCCGGAAGTTCCTATGTCTAACTTTAAAGTAGAATCTATTATATCAAGACGCCCCTTTGGATAATCTGAATCTGACCAAGGGCCATACGTGTGATAATGCCCAAATATAAAACCATCTCTACCCGCAGTTACATAGCCTTCACTCACTCCATCACTTCTATTTTCAATTGCCCAGTCTTTTGTACCGGTATATATCTTTACTCGCGGGCCTACTATATCATGCTTTGCCAAATCTTTGGAATTATCAAAATAATATCTTTGTCCGCTTTTTATTACTCCGTAATCTAATTCATATATTTCCATATATAAATCTCCCGGATTATTTGGATCCTCTATTTGAACGGGGATTCTATCTCCGGTAAATAAGTTCACAGAAGGCGGCGCTTGAAGAGCTCCATTGTAGTATAAATTAATAAAATCTCCCGATACATACTTAGAGTCCAATTCAAATTCAGCACCTCCAACTCCGACATTTCCAGCGCCAACATTTCCAACACCAACATTCCCGATATAACTAGGCCTTAGGCTTACATTCTCATTTTCAGTTAATCTTGAGTATATTTCAACATCGTCATCTGCATCAACACTGCTCCTGTTTAAAACAATGAAGGCGCTATATTCTTTATTGACTCTAGCAATTAATTCTTCATCATAATCTATTTGTTCCGCTATTGTTGCTACCTCAGAAAACGCACCAGTAGCACTTCCGGTCAATTCTGTGATTATATCTCCTGAGATAGCTCCAGATACTCCAGATAAATAATAACTCTGAATCGTTCCTCCTCCCAGTTGCGTTGTATCATCATTAGCTCTTAATTCATAACCAGTAACCCCTGACTCCAGAAAAATACTTGAGATTTCAGTTCCAGTAACGAGATTAAAAAGACCAGTGACTTCTCCAGTTGTCTCAGCTACATAAGATTCAACAAAGAAGCTCTCTGCAATCGTGTCTTTTTGATCTACTGTTAGATATTCATTGAAATAAATAAAATCATTTATATATCCAGAATAACCTGTATAAACAGGGTCAACATTCTTGTTAGGAACACTAACATTATTTCCTATATACCATTGGTCTGATTTATTATAGCCACTTAGATCAACGTAGTCTCTTTCCGTCTTATCGGAGTCAAAGTTATGAGAACTAATCTCTGCAAGATTGCCATCATATGAAACTGAAATTATGTTTTCTATACCCAAGCGGTGGTCGGTTAATGTAGACACCCTTAAGTCCCCTTCGTCCAAATTATTTGGATATTCTAGGAATAATTTATTAGCCCCGTTTATACCGAACCTAAACCCGGAAACGTCTGCAGCGCCACTCTCAATGGTGGACAATAAGACTTGGCCTTTCGCCCTATCTTTGCCAACCAGAGAGGGTTTTAGTTTAAAAAAAGCTGTCCAAGCATCGTCTTTTATATCATTCGTAATTTTAAGTATACCACTACCCTCAAACAAACCTTCTCCAGTAATGTAATGGGGGGTATCTATCAAGGTAACAGCCGGGGAATAGTTTGAAATTATCTTTTGAGTAGGGGAATCATAGTATTGGGTGCCAGTAGAATAGACTTCATTAAATATAACAAAATCATTATTGCCAATCCCTGTATAGCCAGTGGTAAAATCATACTTTATCGCTAATGTCCCTGTAGGCAGATTTGCCTTGTCCATATAAGCGTCTAGTATGTATTTTTCCATTTATTACTCCTTCTTCTCCCTATCTATTTTAAGGAATGGATCGTCTTTTCTACAAGAAAACTGAGAATTCATGTTAATACTGTGGTCTTGTTTACCCTCTACAAATTGCTCAGAATTCAACCTTTGGACGCTTGACCCAGTTTCCACATACTCTAGCCTGAATTCCTTCATGATTTTTGTAAATTCTTTTTTAGCTGTAGAGATATCCGAAGACGCGAACTGCATCAATTTCCCGTTAACTGATATCCCCACTATCTCCCGGTTATTTGCATTAACATCGTATATCATGTAGGACCCAACCGTGTTACATGATGGCTTAGAGCTGTATTGGTTCATAGCGGGAGTAATTGATACCTGATAGTCTGATTCTATTATGTCGTTGCTCGGATAAAAGTTCTTATCAGTGAACTGGAGGGAAAGATTTATCGTTCCATTGAATTTGTTTTTATTTACGCTTACTGATTGAGGTAAAGTTGTTAATGTAAAAACGCTATCAGGATGTTTTGTTTGAATCATTCTCAGATAAAAACTTTGTGCTTCCGCCTTTAGCTTGGCGTAATTAGAATCAATTAACTCCGCGAGAAGAGCTTCAACGTTATCATTTCTTTCATTTAAGTTTCCTCTGCTTTTTATTACCCCGGATAAGCCTACCGTCGATATAGAAGTTGCTTCATTAGTCTGAAGAGATAGAGTAAAATCATAGTAAGCATTGTCCTTAGCGAAACCTGTAGTTAATGCATCGCTATACAAGGTATCATTATCAAACGATATATTAAAAGTAAGCACTCTCGCCCTTTTGTCTTCTTTCACGCTGAAAGTGACTGGGTCGCTGTTTAGTTCACCACTAACGTCAGAGTCACTTTGACATATCCCTTTCCAATCTATATGCTCAAAGTGGTCCATTAAATCATCCACGGCACCATCGTCACTTCGATTTGAATTCGTGGAATTTAAGAAACTGTAATTATGTTTTTTAGATTTTATTTCTCCCTCTATTGAAACCGTTGTTATACCTCGCTCAACTGTTTTTTCTTTTGAGATGGTATACTTAGTCAAAAAATCATCATCAAAACTTGGGTCATCATGGTACCTGTAATTTTCTGTTACGGAATAGGTTCCTCCAAAACGATCAACGTTTTCCGACACGCTAACAAGAGCAGGCACCGAAGTAGTGTTAGCTATTAGTGCGGTGGTCGGCTTGTTTTCCAACCCTTTTCTACTATCGACAAAAGCTTTGGCATTGGCAAAAGCATCTGTAGTTAATCCGTTTGTGTTAAATCCCTTCGCTGAAATAGTATGAGTTATCTGTATGAAACCATCTTCCCCTTCGGTAAAGGAAAACCTGTCAACGGGGTCAAGCACTTTATTGTTATCCTTAAAACTTTCTAATTCGTATGCCCTTAAGGTTATTGTATAGTCAACAAGCCCACCGTATCCGTTATCAGAAAAATCAACACTTTGAACAATGCAGCCGTCCCCTATCGAAGCTCCATCTATACTTAAAGTTTCAAAGTCGTTGCTAAAAGCAGTAATTATATTATTTTTTTTCTTGTTTAATAACTCAAAGCGCCTGTTAGCCCCAGTCTCACCTGTGCCAAGCTGAGACAGATCGTTCCTGTCGCTTTCATAAAGGTAAATTTGCCCATTCAGGGTAATGTTGGTAGCAGCCCCCCAAATATCTCCTCCATAGTTGATGTTCTCATGGTCCCTAGAGACATAAGGCGTAGGAGCAGGAAAGTCGAAACCTCCATACGTAACTCTAACTTTGGCAGTTGGGTCAGGCATTATTTATCCTTTATAAAAAACGAGTCCAAATCTTCAACCTGTCTTCCGTCCTTAAATACGTACTCGGCACCAAGACTAAACTCTATCTGATTGTCTGAGTTGATACTGTAGTTACATTGAGTAGGGTAAATATCGTATGACTCTGGCCTTATATGCTTGCTGTTTGTAAAGAGTAAGTTTACTTGTGCTTCTTTCGTTATTTTTCCTAGGCCGGTATTTAACTTTATTTTTTGAAAGCCAATTGCATTAGGTAATTCATTTGTATTGTCGAAATCCCTTTCAACAATTGCGTTAATTGAAATCGACCTTTCTCCCAATGAGATTTGGTCTGCATCATATATATTTTCCTTTACGTTAGGAATTAAGTGAGCAGACTTCAATCTTACTGGGGCACCATTGCTATATTTCAAACTTAGCCTTTTAATTCCATTGTTAACTGCCGGATTTAAAATGGCTTCATCGTCACTAAAAGTTTTGGAATAAGATATACTTATTCCCCACTTCGGATAAGAGACGGACGAGTTAGTCATCTGGTATTCAGATAAGCTTACATTATCATCGTCCATGACCTGTTGGTAGAAGTTGTTTATTTCCCCCTTTATTGCGTCAAAATCTATTTTAGCATTAAGAGTTGGTATCATGGATGTAGCGAAATCATTTTTTGTTGTTTTTACATAGTCATCAAAATTTTTATTTTTGTCTTGGTATGGAATAATTGTTCCTCTTTGAACAACCGTTGTTACGTTAGCCGAATCCTTGGAGGCTTCTATAGTGTACTCATGTATGAACTCATCTAAAATTTTAGGATCATTTGTGAATTCTATATCGTATGAAACTGTTCCCGCAAGCGGATTGAATCTTTTTGAAGTTCTGATTGGCTTGTTGCTACTAATTGTGGGCGACAAAAATGTCGGCATCGAGACTTCTGTGTCGTAGCCTTGGTCTCCTAAAAAACTACCTCTATATTTATCATAGGCGCTTTCACATCTACCTGAAGCACTTAGAATAAGAGCATCTGCTCCATCTTTAGCTTTCGCATATCTACTATCAGTAGAGTGACCCTTCATTCCCTTAACCTCTCCAGATTCAACTATGTTGAAGATCCCAAAATTATTCATTGCTATTGCGTGGGTTATCTTCGCAGAATAATAGTCTCCCTCTGAATACGTGGGGAGTATTGAGAGGTTTCTTGAGAAAGTATATTCACCCCGAACGCTGTTGTAGTTCTCTGAGAAATAAGCGGTGCCTTTTATTTTTTGTATATATTCTTTATATCTGTCATCTATATAGCCCAGTTTGGCATTGAGGTGTTCTTCCTGCTTTAAAATAGCGCTTACTATAGCTTGAGCAACAGTCGCTCCAAAGTCCTGCTCCACGTCTCCAGATAAAGCTTTTCTTAGATTAATTGATATCTCTTGGGAGTAGTTGTAGGCATCGTCCTCTGTCACGTTGAATGTGAAACTTTCAGAAAATTCCTCTATATTTAATGCGTGAGAATCTATCGCGTCAATGGTGGCGGGATCGTATAAGTGAGGGGGATCACTTGCAAAAGTTCCATTAACTGAACTTGCCTTTTTGTAAATTTCAATTGTGGCAATATATTTTCCAAAGGCAATACTGTTCTCTGTTGTTTGATTGCTAGCTGGAAAATTAAGAGATAAGACTCTTCCGGTTCCCATGGATTGCCCATTCAATATTATTTCTTCTTGAAATCCATTTCCTTCAAGGAATTCGGTTTTCATTGAATTGATTATGAGTTGAATATTTTCAAAATTCTCATCCGTTTGAGTAACGTCATCCCATTTATCATTAGGAATTTTTACGAATCCTTCTATATCAAGGGTTTGCGTTGTGGATAGACGAAACACGTCACCGCCAATAAATTTACTAGCTACGGAGACTCCGAGGATCTTTACGTTTTTAAAAAAATTTTCCTCCATTTTATTATTAAACTTTACCGAGTAGGCATTGACGCCCTAGCGTATTCCTTTGGGAGCCCTCTCTTAACGGCATTTATTACTGTTTCTATCTTAGCTCCTAAGTCGGGATCAACTGCAGAACCACCTGCCATCGCTCCACCATTAGAATAAACACTCATATTGTTTGTTACAGTGCTAGTTCCAGAACCTGAACCATCCGGTATGAATCCTCCCTGTGCTAAAACTGTTTTAAGATTATCAAATTCGTTAGTAAGCGCTCCCAAACTGCTTTGTGCACCTGAAGTATCTATTTCCGGAATCGAACCTTGAGATGACAACGACGTATTTGGAATCATGTATGGGTTTACCCCTGTCCTCGATATAGCCCTCATCTTATGAAGCATACCTTCCTTTGATCCTTCTGGAGGGTTAACAAAAGGCTGGGTAAACCTTGGGTGATGTCCTAACGTTTCTTCTGTATTAGCTAACCCAATGCCTTTTAAGCCAACTACTCTTGTGCCAGCCCTAGAGTAAGAATTATTAAGCTCCATTGCTGCCGCACTAAAATTAGGAACAAATCCACCTGAGTTGTAAGGATCGCTACTTCTGACCGGCCTGCTGCCTACTCCGGGTATAATCCACCGACCGTTTGAACGATATCCTTTTTTATTGACGTCTTCCCTTCTCTTTATTCCCGCTTTTATTTTCCTCGCTTCTTCATCCATTATGTCTTGGGGAGTAGTCGGTTCATCAAACATTCCCATGTCACCTTTTCTTTCTATCCCTGTGCCCATCTGAGTTCTTGTCCAAGCTTGTCGTCTTGCTGACCTTGGCATAGGCTTACCTTCTTCATTTCTTGAACCGTGTTTTGTAAACATAGCGGGAAGTAAACCTTGTCTTTCTAGTTCCCCAAATTGATCCTGAAATCCCTTTCTTTTCTCAAGTAGGGCATCCACCTCTGCGGCGGTCGTTGGAGCTTTTACCCCACCCTCCTTACCGAGCCCCCAATCATTACCATATTTACGCCTGAACATTTCTACAGCTTCTTTATCTCTTTGAGTTGGTTTTTTGGGTCGTTTATCAGCCTCTTTGGTTTTTGGATCTATATTAAATTTATCTTTGAGCTCTTTGTCAAGATCTTCAAGTGAGATTTGGTTATCGTTTTCATCTGTTCCAAGTACACCCTCCATACCAGCTGTAAGTTCTGCAATAAGCCTCATCCGTTCGGCGGCTATGCTTTCTATGATTAGGTTGTTATGCTCGTTAATTTTCTTGTATGTATAATCACCTTCTTTCGCCCACTTCGGCATTTTCTTTATTGTTCCTTTGCCATATGCCTCCTTCTCCAGTTGTTCTATTACTGTTTTTTCTATTCTGTCCATCTCCTCTTTCTTCAAGTTCTTCGAGTCGCCTTTTTGAAAGTATTGGTCCCTCGTAGCTCTAAGATCTAAAAGCGTTCGTTTACGTGCGTCTTTCAGGGTGGACGAATATGGATCTTTACTATACCACCCTATAGGAGCGTTCTGTCTTTTCTTGTATAGTGCATCGAATTGTGCTTGAGTTGGGCCAAAGCCTCCTCCCAGAATCTTTTCTGCTGTGAGTCCTTGTTTTTCTAATCCTCCCCTAACTCTTCCGGCTCGTTTTTTTAATTTTGCTAGCTCTTTTTTTTCTGCAGGAGACATATCCTTCATGTAGTCTTCGGCCATGCCCTTTGAACCCAAGAAATCTTCTGGTAACGCTGCTTTTCCCAATTTATCACCACCCCAATACCCTACTCCGTCTGCCGCTGCTCCCAGTGAAATAGCTACTGGTAACCCACCGCCAGTTAGCGCAGCCGCTCCCGCCATTACTGCCAGACTAGCAGCGAGGCCAGCTGTTGCTCCTCCCATGCTTACCCGTATATCTTCCGCCATTG
>Ga0114898_1001238_pt1 | contig 15803 bp, 13 predicted proteins | sample Malvired_Geostar_FD_83496 | JGI IMG/M metagenome (GOLD analysis project Ga0114898, IMG submission 83496) | Marine viral communities from the Global Malaspina Expedition - Malaspina viral metaG DeepMed_Geostar | ecosystem: Environmental > Aquatic > Marine > Oceanic | place: Mediterranean Sea... | reverse complement strand
GTTTGCTTGCGCTTGCCAGCGTACTCGGCGTCGGCGAAGGTCATCTGCTTCATCGGGAAACTCGGTGGGTGGGGTCGCGGTATTTTGCCAAATCAGAAAGTCTTTTTCAGAGTTTCCCTAGTGCAGTTAGTCTCTCAACAACTTTTTCATAGGCTCTAACATCATATGGAAACCCGTGTAGCAGAATCACTGAACTACCATTGACCGGACCAACGTCCAGATACGCTACGTCCAACACGCCAGCTCTGATTGTTTTCAATGATTCTTCCTCGGGAACCATTATTAATTACGGACCCTTGATGTGGACGGGCCTGTCTGGGCAGATCTCTCGAAGATTGTAGGCTCTGTGTAGCCGCTCAAAATTGGAGGAGCACAACATTCCTGCCAACTGTGCCGAGGCGGACCCAATGCCGGTTCCGCCTCGGCCAGCCTGTCAATCGAACATGTCTGGGCTGCGCTGTACCAGCTGTTCCCAGATGGGCTGGAAGTGCAGCCATCCAATATATTCGCTGCCCACATGCTCACGGCTATAGCGCGCCCGCTCAGGTGATACGAAGGTGGGCTTCAGGCCGCTTGCCTCAATCATCAGTTGCTGCTGGCAGCAGCGTTCCAGCGCGATGAACCAGAACGCTGCCGATTCGATGCTGTGGCGGCTGGCTGTCAGCAGGCCGTGGTTCTGGTGAATCGCCGCCTTGACGCCCCTGAATGCCTTCGCCACGTTCGAGCCGGCGTGATTTTCCACTGCAACAGCCCCAGCTTCGTCGCCAATGATCACATGGTCTTCAAAGAATGCACAGGCGTCTTGGGTAATCGGTTCGATCGGGCGTCCCAAGGCAGCAAACGCAGTGCCGTAGACTGAGTGGGCATGGCACATGGCGATAATGTCCGGGTGCTCTTCATGCACGTTGGCATGCAGGATGAAGCCGGCCCGGTTGACCGCGTAGTCGCCTTCCACTACTGCTCCGACATGATCGACCAGAATGAGATTCGATACCTTTACCTGATCGAAGTGCACGGCCATCGGGTTCGTCCAGTACAGCTCCGGCCGTTCCGGGTCTCGCACTGTCAGATGACCAGCGAAGCCGTAATCCAAGCCGTGCAAGGCAAAGGCGCGACAAGCTGCGACCAGCCTTTCTTTGCGGTGCTGCCGCTCGTCAGCATGGTTCGAGAACTGCGGCAACTGCGGAAATTTCAGTCCTTCCTGTTCGGGCTGATAAATAGATACTCTATTCCCAAGCGCAACCATTTTAATACTCCAGTCATAGGTGGTTATTTCAGGCTAATTTAATTACTCCAGGCGCGACAAAGTTAAGCGCACATAGCTTTCCCTTCAATATCACTTTTGCAATAACTAATATTCATCGGGGCGATGATTAGGCGTTATGCGCAGCCTGAACGGGGCTGCGCATGGCCGGAAGCTAACCAAATACCGAAAGCAGGCCCGGGACGAAGATGAAAAAGACTAGAAGAGCTGTATAAAGAAATAAGTAAGGAACGGTGCTTCTACAGACTTCTTCAAAACGTCTATCTGTCAGGTTTGTGGCAATGAATAAATTCAGACCCACGGGAGGCGTTATCTGACCGACCGCAACGGCGATCACAATATATACACCGAAAAAGATCGGATCGATTCCAAGGCTGTGAACAACCGGTAGCAGCGTCGGCGTGACGAGGATTATTGCCGCAACATTGTCCAGGAACGTACCGAGGAATAGCAGCATAGCCAGAATTATCAGCATTATGACGATGGGGCTGTCCGAAAAGCCGATCAATCCCGCGGCAAGCGACTGCGGCACGTTTTCTGACGTCAGGATGTAGGTGAAAACATTGGATGTGCCAATCAGGAACAAAATGGTTGCGGTGACTTCGACGGTTTTCTTGCTGACGTTAAACACGCTTTTCAACGTCAGGTTGCGGTACCAATAGAAACCCACCAGCAGGCCGTACGCACTGGCCACTGCGGCCGATTCCGTTGGGGTGAAGGCTCCGGAATAGATGCCGCCGAGGATAATCAACGGCATCGCGAGTGCGATCAGGCTGTCGCGGAATATTTTCACGGCCTCGGCCATGGGTACCGGCTCGCTGCCCAAATAACCCTTGCGCTTGGCTATGTAGTAGTTCACTCCCATCAGCCCGGCCGAAATGATCAGCGCGGGAATAATGCCGCTGAGAAACAGGTCTCCGATCGAAACGCCTGCGACAACGCCATAAAGCACCATGGTGATGCTGGGCGGTACCACCAACCCGAGAATGCCCGAGGCTGCGACCACTGCGGCGGAGTCTGCCTGGTCATATCCGCGCTTGGCCATCGCCGGGATCATCACTGAGCCGATCGCCGCCGTAGTGGCGTTCGCCGATCCAGAGATGGCGCCGAAAATCGCGGATGAGCCTGTAGCTACGAGCGACAGCCCGCCTTTGTAACGGCCAAGGAATACTGATGCCAAGGCCACCAGCCGGTCCGATATCCTGGCCTCAGACATGAGGTAGCCGGCAAAAAGGAACAGCGGAATCGCCATCAGCGCAAACACATCCAGTCCGGAGTACATCCGCTGCACTATCAGCAGCATCGGCATATCGGTGAACAGCAATAGCGAGAGGATGGAGGCTGCAGCCAGGGCGAACGCGATTGGCACGCCGACGAAGATCAGTACAAAGAAAGCTAGAAAAAGTGTAACGACCATTTAATGCCCCTCAAGACGTGCTTTCTTGTTCCGGGGGCCTGACTGCGCCTTTGGAACTCGATACTTGCCGAATCAGTGATGCAAGTGCGTAAAAGAGCATCAAAGCTCCGCCAATAGGAAACGCGTAGACGATAAGGCCCTTTGGAATTTGCAGGGCAGGCGTCGTCTGCATCATGGTGCGTTGGGCCAGTTCGGATCCTTTGACTATCAACAAAAGTGAAATGGCGCCGATGGACAATAGGTGGAGAAGCGCGGCGGCTTTCCTGAGTAACGCTGGAAGTCTGTGGTAGAAGTAATCGATGGCCATGTGCGAGCGGTTACCGACCGCCACGGCGCTGCCCAGCATCACGATGTAGATCAATATCGCCCGGGCCGCCTCTTCGGACCCCGTAAGCGGACTGTTTAATACATATCGGTAAAATACCTGTAGGCAAACCAGTGCCGTCATGACGAGGAACAGTGCCGCGGCAAGCCCCGTCAGGATGCTGGTAAATTTGGTCATGGCTTTGGTCAACATGCGCAGCCCCTCAAGGCAAGAAACGGCGCTTCCCCCGTTCCTCGCCTAGCACCTGATTAGTTGGTTTTGACGACCGCATCGATCAGGTCGGGACCGAACACCTCGCGGTATTTAGCGATGACCGGCGCGGTTGCTTCTACGAAGGGAGCCTTATCCACATCGTTGACCTGCATACCCATCTCTTCGATTTGCTGCCACTGGCTGGCCTCTTCATCGAGCACCATCTTGGTATGCACTGCCGCTAGTTCGTTGCCCGTTTTAAGCAAGACTTCCTGGTATTCCGCCGGCAACTGCTCTAGCAGGCCCTTGTTGATCAGGACGGGGGAAGACAGGTAGATGTGCCCGGTCCTTGAAGCGAATTTCTGCACTTCATAGAACTTCTGGGTGAGGATGTGCGCCGGCGGGTTTTCTTGCCCGTCAATGACACCCAGTTGCAGCGCCGAATAGAGTTCGGTGAAAGCGATTGGCGTGGCGTTGGCACCGAGAGAGCGGAACGTTTCAACGAAGATTGGCCCTTCAGGCACGCGAATCTTCATTCCTTTCAGGTCTTCTGGCTTGGTAATGGGTTGCTTGGAGTTGGTGATGTGGCGGAAACCATTCTCCCACCACCCCACCACCACGGCGCCTTGCGCCTCGACCTTCTTGGAAAGGGCGGCACCTATCTCACCATCAAGTACCTTGCGTACGTGATCCGAATCCCGGAACAGGAAAGGAAGGTTAATCATTCCCGCTTCGCGGACAGTATTGGAAAGCACAGCGTCAGAGGTGAGCACCATGTCGTTGGTGCCGATGAAAGTACCTTCGACCAGTTCCACCTGCTTGCCAAGCGAGTCGGAGGGATACACCTTGATTTTCACATGACCGCCGGTTCGCTCATCCACCAACTGAGCGTAACGCTCGGAGATTTTCTGGAAGTGATGCTCGGGCGACCCTGTGTGTCCAAGGCGAATATTGAACACTTTGTCACTTTGCGCATGGGCGACTGTGTGACCAAAAGCGATTGATAGGGAAATGCCAATCAAGGCTACGACGCGGGAGGCTTTATTTTTGTACATTATTTTTAGTCCTTATTATTGTCGGGAATCATCAGAGCCAGGCTGGATACCTTGGCACGCGTTCGAATGCTTTCCTCTTTGTTATACGAAGTTTCGTCTGTGAATGGTAATTATTATTTTTAACGGCCGCGCCATGCGCGACCTTTTATAAGCCATGCAGGGACTAGCAGAGTATACTTCCTGTCAGCGCTGGCAGAGCGCCGAACAGCCTCTTATTATTTTGGTTTCAATTTATAGGTATTACTCGGCGAGCGTCAACATAGCCTATCTAATAATAATTATTGCTGACAGCTATATATGGCCCGTTAACTCGTCCACGGAGGGGTGGCGAACACGTCAACTAGATAGTCGACGAAGCTCCGAGTCCGCGGCAGAACCTCACGTTCAGGCAGAAACACCGCATGAATGGCGGTATCGTCATGCACGCGATAGCGGTCGAGTAGCGAAACAAGCGAGCCGCGCCTGATGGCCGGCAAGGCGAGGTGCTCTGCCAGGCGCATGATGCCCACCCCGGCGGTGCAGAGCTCGAATAGGGTTTGTCCACTGGTGCTCTGGAAGTTGCCTTTGACCTGCAACGTGTGAAGGTTGCCGTCTTCCATGAATGGCCATCTGTTCAGATGATCAAGGGGGCCTTCCCACAAGAGGCAGTTATGACCGTTAAGGTCTTGTGGCCTTCCAGGTTGCCCGTGAGCCTCTAAATAGCGTGGCGCGGCAACTACGATCCGTTGAAGATCGCATAGCTTGCGGCTCCGCAAAGATGAATCGACTAGCCGGCCCATCCGGATCGCAACATCCACATTTTCTTCGATCAGGTTGGCGATCGAGTCTGACAGCGCCAGATGAATCACGACCGAAGGATGCTGAGCCAGAAAATCAGGCAGCCGTGGCACGACCTGATCCAACCCGAAAGCCAACGGCGCGCTGATTCGCAGATCGCCGCTGGCTTGTGACCGAGCGGCGGAAATCTCTGCTTCGGCCTGCTCGATGTCATCAAGTATCCGCCTGCACGATGCCAGGAAACTCTCTCCTTCCCCTGTCAGCCGCCGGCCACGTGTCGAGCGGTGCAACAAGCGTACCCCCAGACGGTCTTCCAGACGTGTAATGGTTTGGCTGACGAAGGGTTGGCTAAGGCCCAGAACGTGCGCCGCCGCGGTAAACCCCCCGGCGTCGACCACCGCCTTGAATACCCGCATTTCGAGGAGTCTGTTGTCCTTCATTCGGGTTAGTTCTCCTCAGTAAGCACCGTCAGCGCCTCGTTGATTTAGCCACGGAAACAACCGGATCAGCCGACCCGCCGTGACCATATGGCAAAAATACTGGCAAAGATAGCCGTCTGGCGTTGTGGACGCGCGGGAGGCGGTTGCCTGGGTTGAAGTCGACCCGGAGGAAGTGGTCGAGTATGCGCCATCGTTTTGCAGCAGAAAGCTCATAGAACGGAACAGTTTGAAATCACCAAACTAATCCGGGCGGCGTTAAAGGCCTGGATACCTTAAGCCTGCCTTGAGGTGGGGATTGCCTATTTCCGAGCTTCGTTCTGCTTTGAAAAGCTCAAGCAACTCCATCGAAGAGTCCTCGCATGATCAGTATCGCTGTCTCGTAGACGAGAACTACCCTTGTGTCTTCCGCAGATACCTCAATTTTAAACTCCGCCCAGCCGCGGTCATCCTTCGAGAAATGCGGAGCCGCGTTTATGACCTCCGCTTTTAGCCGGAGCATGTCACCATGCATAACTGGGCTCAGCAGGCGAAAGTTATCCATGCGGCCGCCCGCAACGACATGCGTTCGCAGCAGAAATGCATCGCATAGCATGCGCTGCGCCATACCCCACGTCTGCACCCCGCTTGCACAATGAACGCCGAGAGGCGTGTTTGGCGCCTGATCGGGATAGATATGAATATCGAGAGGATCATATTTGAGGGCAAACTCGACTATTTCGTCTCGTTCTACAGGATGATCACGCTGAGCGCTCCAGGATCTCCCAAGCGTGAAATGCTCCCAGTACAGTATTTTTTCTATCATGCCTGCTCGCTCGAATCATGGTGAAAGGGCTTATTGCTGCGCTAGGCTCGCAAGAGCTATGGGCGGAATCTGGCCGTTCTTTTGTCGACAAATGCCCTCATTCCTTCCTTCTGGTCTGAGGTGGCGAAAACCGAATGGAACATTCTGCGCTCGAATCGGAGCCCCTCAGCCAGAGCACCCTCGTCCACTCGATTGATGCATTCCTTGATCATCATCACTGCGGTACGAGACTGTGACGCTAGGCGGCTTGCGGCTGCCAGGCTTACGGCCTGAAGCTCTCCTAAAGGAACGACCCTGGCGACTACGCCACAACGCTCGGCCTCTGCTGCATCAATGATTCGCCCCGTGAGGGTCATCTCCATTGCCTTGGCGCGCCCCGCTAACCGTGCGAGCCGCTGTGTCCCACCAGCGCCCGGGATGACGCCGAGCTTGACCTCAGGCAACCCAAAGCGAGCATTCTCGGCGGCAATGATGAAGTCGCACATCAGAGCCAGTTCGAACCCCCCACCCAAGGCATGCCCAGCAACAGCAGCTATGATCGGTTTGCGCCGCTGCGCCACCCGATCCAGACGGCTGAGGTAGTCATCCAGATAGGTTTCCGGATAGCAGAGTTCGGACATCTCTTTTACGTCCGCACCGGCTGCAAATACTTTGTCGCCGCCTGTGATAAGAATGCATCCAATCGTTGGCGACCGCTCACAGTAATCCAGCGCCGTGCTTAGTTCATCGATTAAAGCCGTATTTATTGCATTGAGGGCTTCGGGGCGATTCAGTGTTATCAGGCCAATGCCATCGAGCTCATCAGTTAGAAGAGTCTGGTAATTCATGAAAGGCAACTCCAGGGAGAAAAATGATTGGGGCATAAGCTACTGATAAAAGCCACGTGTGGTCGCTGGTTGCTGCAATCGCCGACTAGAGTCGTTTTACTTCGCTGCCATTCGCAACTGCGCACACAAGCATTGGCATTGACTCTTCTGAGCGAATCAAGCGACGCGCTCCTTAGCCTATGGCGCGTTGGTTTTCCCTGCAGACCGGGCGGCACGTTGGCCGAAAGCGTAGTTATGTTGGCGTTCAGCGGCCGAGGCCACAATGTTCAAAAGCCTCAGCAGGCCTGAACGGTTTGGACAAACTCTCGGTTATGCCAAACCCACTCAGGGCTGGAGGGTGGTATTCCGACGTCCTTTGGGTTGACAGGCAATACCGCCAACCGGGAACGTATTGCGCACCCGTAAAGGCAGAGACCCGGCCGCGGGCTGACCGACCACGTGGATATGGATCAACCCAATCGGGTTACGGTGCAGGACGGAGAAAATATGGTGCTCGTCCCGGACAAGGGAACTACATCAATTGGCCTGGTGCATGAAGCACTCCATGGCGCACTCCAGCGTGGCGTGGATGTTTCGTCTGCTCTGCAGCAAGCCGGCATCGAACCGGCATTGCTTGCCGCCCCGCAAGCCCGAGTCTCCGCTACGGCCTTTTCGCGCCTGTGGGTGGCGCTGTCGGATCTGCTCGATGACGAGTTCTTCGGCATCGACACGCATCCCATGCGTCGAGGAAGCTTCCGGGCCATGTGTCACCTGGCCATCGGATGCGACTCGCTGGAGCAGGCCTTGCGCCGGATATTGTCCTTTTTGAGGCTGGTATTGGACGACGTTCACGGGGAGCTTCAGCTGGAGGGAGGGTCGGCCCATATCATCATCCGCGACCATGGCATCAAGCGAAGGCTGTACTGCTACGGCACATGGCTGATACTCGTTCATGGGCTCCTGTGCTGGCTCGGGAACAGGCGCATTCCGCTCCAGGAACTTTGTTTACGCCCCTCAAGACCCGACGACGACAGCGACTACCGAATGCGCTTCTGTGAAGAAATTCACTTCGACGCACCTGTTTCGATGGTTCGTTTCGACTGCAGTTATCTGAACCTCAAGGTAGCTCAGACACCTGCCAGCCTGGCCACTTTCCTCAAGGAGTCTCCGGCGACCCTTCTTGTGAAGTACCGCAATGACGAGAGCATAAGTGCCCAAATCAGGCAGCGCCTGCGAGAGAAGAGTCCTGATCAGTGGCCTGAGCTGGACCAGCTCGCCAAGATGTTGACCATGTCCAATTCCACTCTTCAACGGAGGCTCCAGGCCGAGGGTATTAGTTACCAACGCCTGAAGGACAATCTTAGGCGCGACATGGCGATAAATCTCTTATGCCAAGCCGATCTCACCGTCTCGGACATAGCTGCACAGACCGGTTTCCAGGAAACCAGTGCCTTCCATAGAGCGTTCAAGAAATGGACCGGTGTAAGCCCCGGTGCCTACCGGCGCTCTCATGCTGACGACGCCGCCGATTAGCTGAACGCAATCCAGCTCAACTGATCGGCCCAACCCTTTTCAGCAGGTGAGCAATCACCCAGCGAATCCCGCTGCATCCGTCGCGGTGCATTTGGTTTCGCCGCCGAAGTGTCCAGACCGGTCAATCACAACGATGCCCCAGGGCATAGGCCGCACCGGCGGGACCTCCTACGATCTGTCGCAGGTTGCCCTAGCACTCCGCATGCCCAGCAAACCGAATCTACGATGAGGTGCGATCGAGCGCGCGCGAAGCCCCAGAGGCCGGCACACCTAGTGACGCAGATAGATGTGCACTTCACAAACAAGAACAAGATTGAAGGAGACACGATATGCAATCGGTGAACGTATATGCGCTCGCGGCAGAATCAAAATTCAACCGCTTCCATGGCCGCGTCCTGTTTTGGTGCGTGCTCATCCTGATCATTGATGGCTATGACCTTGCCGTCGTAGGCGCGGCTCTACCGGCCATCATGCAGGACATGAACGTCGATCCGACCAGCGCAGGAATCATGGCTGGATCCGCACTGTTCGGTACGATGCTAGGCGCCATGTTTCTTGGAACACTGGCTGACCGTATAGGGCGTCCGAAGATGATCGCGGTGTGCGTAGCGCTGTTCAGCATCTTCACAGCCGCGGCTGGCCTGACAAACGATCCCATCAGCTTCAGCGTTACACGCTTCATTGCCGGCCTCGGTATCGGTGGAGTGTTACCTGTCTGCACCGCTCAGATGGGTGAGTTTTCACCGTTGAAACTCCGCACCCGGCTAGTGACCCTTGTCTTCGCCGGATATTCGGTCGGTGGCATTCTCGTAGCACTGACTGCCAAGCAGCTCATCGAGAGCCATGGTTGGCAGTGGGTGTTCTACGTAGCAGGGCTACCCGTACTCTTGATCCCTTTCATCCTCAAAACCATGCCGGAGTCCATCGGCTTCCTTCTCAAAAATCGGCGTGAAGATGAGCTCCGTCAGATTGCCAGAAAGATCGAGCCAACACTTGCCATAAGCGACGACACGGAGATGAGAGGGAATCCTGCGATTCAGGGTAAGGAAGAGACTCCGATCCGTAATCTTTTCAAGGATGGCCGTGGCTTCAGCACAGTGATGATCTGGGCTGCATTCATGACTGGCCTGTTCATGGTGTATGCGCTGAATTCCTGGCTAACCAAGTTAATGGCTATGGCCGGCTTCAGTCTCGGCTCGGCACTGAACTTCGTAATCGTCTTCAACGTAGGAGCTATCGTCGGGGCCGTTGGCGGTGGCTGGCTCAGCGACAAGCTGAACATCAAGCACGTGCTGGTCAGCTTCTACATCGTCGGGGCCATTGCTCTCACCTGTTTAGCCTATACCCGATCGCCGACCCTCCTCTTCCCGGTCGTCTTCATCGTCGGGGCATCCACGCTCGGAACTCAACTGTTGGCTTACGCCTACGCCGGCGATTTCTATCCTTCCACCATCCGTTCGACGGGCGTTGGCTTCGCTTCTGGGGTAGGCCGTATCGGGGCTATCGTTGCGCCCGTACTTATTGGCTGGTTGGTCTCGCTGAATCTGCCTCTCGAGCAGAACTTCTTAGCCATCAGTCTGGCAGGCCTGATCGGAGCGGCGGCGGTGACCATGATCAATCAGTCGCGAGCTGATTCCACCCAAGTAAAAAATGCACTTGAACTGTCGCGCCGACAACAACCGACCGGCAGCCCCGCTGCTCATCGAAACAGCCTGTAGGAATGAACATGAACCGCTTATCGCAACCGCCACTCTCGCCGGATCTCATGAGCCAGGCGGTTGATTGGGCGATTACAACTCGACGCAGCATCAGAGCGTTCCTGCCCACCGCCGTGCCCCGCGAAGAGATTGAATCGATCCTTGATGTTGCGCGCTTCAGTGCCACTGGCGTGAACATGCAGCCGTGGCGTGTTCATGTCGTTACTGGCGATATGAAGGATCGCCTTTCTCTCGCCATCGCTGATATCGACAGCAATCCGTCATTGAGCATGAGCCTGGACGATCCCTACGAATACTACCCGCGCGAGTGGGTGGCTCCGTACGTCGATCGAAGGAGAAAGGTGGGTTGGGAGCTCTATGGCTTGCTGGGTATTGCAAAGGGCGACAAACAACGCATGCATGAGCAACACGGCCGTAACTATCGGTTCTTCGATGCCCCGGTGGGGCTGCTCTTCACCATTGACCGGGTGCTCCAGGAAGGGAGCCTGCTCGACTATGGAATGTTCTTGCAAAGCGTGATGGTCGCGGCGCGTGGAAGAGGTCTGCACACATGCCCACAGGCTGCGTTTCTGAAGTACCACAACGTTATTGCAGAGATCCTCTCCATCCCGCCCGAACAAATGCTGGTGTGCGGTATGAGTCTTGGATATGCCGATGAAACCAGCATCGAAAACACGCTCGTTACAGACCGTGAGCCGGTCAACGCGTTCGCCACTTTTCATCACAATAATAAGGAGACAGTCCCATGAAACCTGGTGCTTATGAAAGCGGGCTCGGCCGCTGCGCTGCTAATCATCTACCGCTAACTCCTCTCGGATTTCTCGACCGCGCCGCGGTTGTGCATCCGAACCGGGCTGCGGTAATCCACGGCGACCTAAGCCGGACATGGGCCGAAACTCGCGAGCGCTGCTATCGCCTGGCTTCAGCGCTCAGCAAGAAGGGCATGGGTCCTGGAGATACCGTCTCCATCTTGTCACCCAATACGCCGGCGATGCTGGAAGCGCATTATGGCGTGCCTCTGTCCGGCGCAATCCTGAATACGATTAATCACCGACTCGACGCCGAGGGTGTTGCATTCATCCTGCAGCATGGGGAATGCAAACTGCTGCTGGTGGATCGCGAATTTGCTGGCGTCGCCGCAGCAGCGCTGGAGCTTCTGGAAAACCGCCCCATGGTGATCGATATCAACGACCACCTGGCACCGATGGGCCTCCCGATCGGCGACATTGATTATGAAACGCTGCTCGCCGATGGCGATCCGCAATTTGAAGGCATATGGCCGAGCGATGAGTGGCAGCCGATTGCGCTGAACTACACCTCAGGCACCACAGGGGACCCCAAGGGCGTAGTAGCGAGCCATCGGGGCACATACTTGATGAGCATGTTGCAGATGACCAACTGGCCACTGGTTCGTGCTCCTCGATATCTGTGGACGCTCCCCATGTTCCATGCAAACGGCTGGTGCTTCACCTGGGCAATCACGGCAGCGGCGGGCACCCATGTCTGCCTGCGTAAAGTATCGGCAGACTCCGTGTTCGAGGCCATTGAGTGCCATGGCGTCGATCATTTTTGTGCGGCCCCCATTGTGATGGCAATGATCGCTAACGTAGCGGGCCGCCAACCGTTGGCAAAGCCGGTTCGCGTACTGACTGCAGGCTCGCCTCCGCCCGCGACTGTGCTCAGCGCCGTCCTATCGCTAGGCTTCGACGTCGACCATGTCTATGGAATAACCGAGGTTTCCGGAACGCCCGTCAGCTGCGTCTGGCAAGACGGTTGGAGCGACCTGCCGATCAATGAACAGGGACCCCTTCGGGTACGCCAAGGGGCTCGCGCCGCCGCCTTTGAAAGTCTGATGGTCGCGGACCCGGAATCTCTGGAACCGGTGCCCCATGACGGACACACGACGGGGGAGCTTCTGCTTCGAGGAAATACCACCATGATGGGTTATTTGAAAAACGAAAGCGCCACCTCCAAAGCATTCGCGGGTGGCTGGTTCCACACTGGCGATGTCGCTGTGGTTCACGAGAATGGCTATGTGCAAATTACCGACCGGTGCAAAGATGTCATCATCTCGGGCGGTGAGAATATTTCTTCCATCGAGGTGGAGGAAACGATCCACTGTCACCCAGCCGTGTTGCATGCGGCCGTCGTTGCTCAACCCGACGATAAGTGGGGTGAGGTGCCGTGCGCTTTCATCGAACTCAAGGTTGGCGTCGAAACACCCAGCGAAGCGGAATTGATTGCCTTCTGCCAGTCGCGCTTGGCACGCTTCAAATGCCCGCGCCGAGTCATCTTTACTGAGCTGCCCAAGACGGCTACCGGTAAGATCCAGAAGTTTCTGCTTCGGGAGAAAGCTGGCAGCCGCGACGCAATCGTCCGGCTAGCATCAGGTTGCTAACGGGATTGCGAGATCGCCTCTAGGTCGGTGTCGGTCAGCATCGAGGTTTTCCCTCGTGTTCAGGACGGCTTTTACCGTCAAAGGTCAGGAGACCTGCTGATGCCGGGAAAGCCGCATGACTGCAGCATTCCGGAGGAGGGATTTACCGTCAAAGACCGGTTTGGTCTCGATAGTAAGGGTCCGAATCCGGCCTTCAGTTCTTACCGTTACCAATACCGCCAAACGATTTCGCTGCCTGGCGATAGCCACCGATAGATGCCGTGACGGATTTACTTATAAATCAACACGTTACGGCATCATATCGATAGGTACCGATAGTCCTCGAAGGACCTGATTTCACTCCCACTCGATGGTCGCTGGGGGCTTGCTCGACACGTCGTAGGTCACGCGCGAAATGCCTTCGATTTCGTTGATGATGCGATTCGAGACCTTTTCCAGCAGCTCGTAGGGCAGATGCGCCCAGCGTGCGGTCATGAAGTCGATGGTTTCCACCGCGCGCAGCGCGACGACCCAGGCGTAGCGACGGCCGTCCCCGACCACACCGACCGACTTGACCGGCTGGAAGACCACGAACGCCTGGCTGGTCTTGTGGTACCAGTCGAAGTTGCGCAGTTCCTGGATGAAGATGTGGTCAGCGCGGCGCAACAGGTCCGCGTATTCCTTTTTCACTTCGCCGAGGATGCGCACGCCCAGTCCCGGGCCCGGGAATGGATGGCGATAGACCATGTCGTAGGGCAGGCCCAGTTCCAGACCGATCTTGCGGACCTCGTCCTTGAACAGCTCGCGCAGCGGCTCGACCAGCTTGAGGTTCATTTCCTCCGGCAGACCACCGACGTTGTGGTGCGACTTGATCACATGCGCCTTGCCGCTCTTGGCGCCGGCCGACTCGATGACATCCGGGTAGATGGTGCCCTGGGCGAGAAACTGGATGTTATCGAGCTTGCTGGCCTGCGCGTCGAACACGTCGATGAAGGTACGTCCGATGATCTTGCGCTTCTTCTCCGGATCGGCTTCGCCCGCGAGATTATCCAGGAATTGCGCTTCGGCGTCGGCGCGGATGACCTTGACGCCCATGTTTTCGGCGAACATTGCCATCACCTGATCGCCTTCGTGCAGGCGCAGCAGGCCGTTGTCGACGAACACACAGGTCAGTTGGTCGCCGATGGCCTTGTGCAGCAGCGCCGCAACCACCGAGGAATCGACACCACCGGACAAGCCCAGCAGCACGTTGGCCGAACCGACCTGCGCGCGCACCTGCTCCACCAGATCGTCGACGATGTTCGAGGGTGTCCACAGCGCTTCGCAGCCGCAGATTTCCAGCAGGAAGCGCGACAGGATGCGACCGCCCTGACGGGTGTGGGTCACTTCCGGGTGGAACTGCACGCCGTAGTAGCGGCGATCATCATCGCCCATCGCGGCGATCGGGCAGCTCGGGGTGCTGGCGAGGATATGGAAGCCCTGCGGGAGCGTGGTCACCTTGTCGCCGTGGCTCATCCAGACGTCCAGGCCAAACACGCCGTCGTCGTCCATATGGTCTTCGATCCCGTCGAACAGCTTCGACTTGCCGACCAGATCGACACGCGCATAGCCGAACTCGCGCTCATCGGAACCCTGCACCTTGCCACCGAGCTGCTCCGATATGGTCTGCATGCCATAGCAGATGCCGAACAGCGGCACACCCAGGTCGAACACTGCCTGCGGGGCCCGCGGGCTGCCTTCGGCATGCACCGACTCCGGTCCGCCGGCGAGAATGATGCCGCGCGGATTGAAGGCGCGGATGTCCTCGTCGCTCATGTCGAACGGGTGCAGTTCACAATAGACGCCAATCTCGCGGACTCGCCGGGCGATCAGCTGGGTGTACTGCGAACCGAAATCCAGGATCAGGATGCGGTGAGCGTGAATGTCTTGATGGGGGGACATGAGGCTTTCCTTCGGAAAAAGCGTGAAGCGCAAAGCCAGAAGCTGGAAGCAGAGGCCAGAAGTCGTGACTTCCAGCGTCCAGCTTCCAGCTCCCAGCGCCTGTTGGTCGAGGCGAGGTCAACCGACCCGGTAGTTCGGCGCCTCTTTGGTGATCTGCACATCATGCACATGGGACTCGGCCATGCCCGCGCCGGTAATGCGCACGAACTGCGGGTGGGTGCGCATATGATCGATCGTGGCGCTGCCGGTGTAGCCCATGGAGGCACGCAAGCCGCCCATCAGCTGGTGGATGATCGCCGCCAGCGAACCCTTGTACGGCACACGCCCTTCGATGCCCTCGGGCACCAGCTTCTCGGCACCCGCCGACGAATCCTGGAAGTAACGATCCGAGGAGCCCTGCGCCTGGGACATCGCGCCCAGCGATCCCATGCCGCGATAGGCCTTGTAGGAACGGCCCTGGAACAGCTCAATCTCGCCTGGCGCTTCTTCGGTGCCCGCGAACATCGAGCCCATCATCACGGCATTGGCGCCGGCGACGATGGCTTTGGACAGGTCGCCGGAGAAACGGATGCCACCGTCGGCGATCATCGGCACGCCCGTGCCTTCCAGCGCGGCTGAGACATTGGCAATGGCGGAAATCTGCGGAACGCCGACACCGGCGACGATTCGCGTGGTGCAGATCGAGCCCGGACCGATGCCGACCTTGACGGCGTCAGCACCCGCCTTGACCAGATCCAGCGCGGCTTCAGCGGTGGCGATGTTGCCGCCGATGACCTGCACTTGGGGGAAGTTTTCTTTCACCCAGCGCACGCGATCGAGCACACCGCGCGAGTGACCATGCGCGGTATCGACCACGATCACGTCGACACCGGCCGCGGCCAGCGCCTCGACGCGCTCGGCGGTGTCGGCGCCGGTGCCGACGGCGGCACCCACACGCAGGCGGCCCTGGTCATCCTTGGATGCCAGCGGATAGGTCTTGGCTTTTTCGATGTCACGGAAAGTGACCAGGCCGCGCAGGTGGAAATTGCTGTCGACTACCAGCATCTTCTCGATGCGGTGCTCGTAGAGTTTGGTTTTGATTTCTTCGAGGCCGGTGCCTTCCTGAACGGTGATCAGCTTTTCCTTCGGCGTCATGATCGCGGCAACCGAATCACCG